>Ga0315553_10000448_pt1 | contig 36972 bp, 34 predicted proteins | sample SalMarSW160140MG_FD_203099 | JGI IMG/M metagenome (GOLD analysis project Ga0315553, IMG submission 203099) | Salt marsh sediment microbial communities from the Plum Island Ecosystem LTER, Massachusetts, United States - Salt Marsh Sediment SW1601-40 ... | reverse complement strand
TGATGGTGCGCGCGGAGAAGAACCCCTACGAGGGCAGACGGAAAAAGAGCTAGCCGCCGGATTGGAGCGGCGCGTAGCTCTTCGTCTTGAAGTCGAAGACCACGCTCGTCTGCGCGAAGTCGGGCGAGGCCATCTCGATCAGGTGAGGCACGACCGCGGAGGGAGGCGGGAGCGTCTCCGGGTCTTCGCCGGGCATCGCCTGGGCACGGAGCGCGGTGCGCGTGCGGCCGGGGTCGATCGCCGCCACCTTGATCGGCGTCTTCTCTACTTCCTTGGCGTAGGTTGCGGCGAGCGCTTCCACGGCCGCCTTCGACGCCGCGTAGGGTCCCCAGAAGGGGCGCGCCTGGCGAGCGAGCACGGACGTTAAGAAGAGCGCGCGGCCGGCGTCGCTTTGGCGAAGGAGCGGGTCGAAGGAACGGATCAGCCGCCAGTTCGCCGTGACGTTGACGGCGATCACGTCGTCCCAGATCTTCGGCGGAATATGGCCGAGCGGCGAGAGCTGGCCCAGTATGCCGGCGTTTGCGAGGAGCACGTCGAGCTTCTTCCAGCGCTCGAAGATCGCCGCGCCGAGTCGATCGATGCCTTCGTAGTCCTTGAGGTCCAGGGGCACGAGGGTCGCCGATCCGCCGGCCGCGTTGATCTCGTCGTCGAGCTCTTCGAGCCCGCCGACGGTGCGGGCGACGGCGATGACATGCGCGCCGGCAACAGCGAATCCTTTCGCCGCCTGGTAGCCGATGCCGCGAGAGGCTCCGGTGACGACGGCGATGCGGCCCTCAAGGGGCCTCGCTTCACTCATCCGTCAGGGCTCAACCGGTCTCGGCGAGACGGTTGAAGGGGCGGACTTCGCCCATCGCCTCCTGGTCGGTCAGGCGCGTCGGATAGTCGCCGGTGAAGCAGGCGTCGCAATATTGCGGCTCTAGCCGATTGCGGCCGCTTTCTCCGACGGCGCGGTAGAGCCCGTCGATCGACAGGAATGCGAGGCTATCGACGCCTATGAAGTCGCGCATCTCCTCAACGCTCATGCGCGAAGCGAGGAGCTTAGCTTTCTCCGGCGTGTCGACGCCGTAGAAGCAGGGGTCGACGGTCGGCGGGCTGGCGATGCGCATGTGGACCTCGACGGCGCCGGCGTCGCGCACCATGCGCACGATCTTGGTCGAGGTCGTGCCGCGCACGATCGAATCGTCGATCAGCACCACGCGCTTTCCTTTGAGCACGCCGCTGTTGGCGTTGTGCTTCAGGCGCACGCCCATGTGGCGGACTGCGTCCGCCGGCTCGATGAAGGTGCGGCCGACATAGTGGTTGCGGATGATGCCGAAATCGAAGGGGAGACCCGCCGCCTCTGCAAAGCCGATCGCTCCGGGCACGCCGGAATCGGGAACGGGCACGACGATATCGGCGGGGGCCGGCGTCTCGCGGGCAAGCTCCGCGCCGATCCGTTTCCTGATGTCGTAGACGCTCGTTCCCGCGACGATCGAGTCGGGCCGAGCGAAATAGACGTGCTCGAAGATGCAGAAGCGCGAGCGGAGCGGGGCGAAGGGCTTGCGCGACTCGATGCCGTCCTCGTTGATGATGACGAGCTCGCCGGGCTCGATCTCGCGGACGAGCTTGGCGCCGATGATATCGAAGGCGCAGGTCTCAGAGGTCAGGACGAACGTGCCGTCGAGCTCGCCGAGAAGAAGCGGCCGGACGCCGAGCGGATCGCGGCACCCGATCAGCTTCTTTTCGCTCAAGGCGACGAGCGAGAACGCGCCCTCGACCTGAAAAAGGGCGTCGATCATCCGGTCGATCAACGTCGTCCGTTCGCTCGTCGCGATCAGGTGGATGATGGTTTCGGTGTCCGAAGTGGATTGGAAGATCGAGCCGCGCCGCTGAAGCCGGCGCTGCAGGGCGGCGGCGTTGGTGATGTTGCCGTTGTGGGCGACGGCGAAGCCGCCGGCGGCGAACTCGGCGAAGAGCGGCTGCACGTTCCTGATCGCGGCGCCGCCGGCCGTCGAATAGCGATTGTGCCCGATCGCCCGGTCGCCCTTCAGCCGCTCCATCACCTGCGGCTTGGTGAAGTTATCGCCGACTAGGCCGATGTGGCGCTCGATGTGGAATTGCTCACCGTCGAAGGTGACGATTCCCGCCGCCTCCTGACCGCGATGCTGCAACGCGTGGAGGCCAAGCGCGGTCAGCGCCGGCGCCTCGGGATGGCCGAAGATGCCGAAGACACCGCACTCCTCGTGGAGCTTGTCGTCGTCGAAGGGATGGGAACTCAGGTCGCGCATGAGTGAGTGTGGCTTTCTCCGGAAGTTAGTCCGGCGGCGGGGAGTCTACATCCTCGTCGGGTGGAGTCTGATCCTCCGGCGGGACGCCATCGTCGCTCGCCGATGGAGGCGTCGTGCCGTCCGGCGAGGGCTCTTGAACGACGTCGTCTCCGCCCGCCGGCGTTGTGGCTTGGCCGGTCTCGCGGCGAATGCGCTGCATGATCTCCGCTTCCGGGTCCTCCGGCATGCGGTTCATCAGGTCCTGGCCGAGCGAATCGAGCCACGGCTTCGACTTCGCCATGGCGATCCACTCCGGCTGCTTGTCCGGTGCAATGAAGAAGTTGATGAACAGCACCGCGATGATCACCAGGATCAGGCCGCGCGCGGCTCCGAAGGCGAAGCCGAAAATGCGGTCGATCGGGCCGGCGCGGGAATCGAGCACGAAGTCGGAGATGCGCATCGTGATGAGCGAGACGACGAGCAGCGTGACGAAGAAGATGCCGGCGAGCGTGACGCCGAGCGCCAGGTTACGGTCGTCGATATAGCGCTGCACGTAGGGGAGCAGGTTGTCCCAGAGGAAGTAGGCGGCCGCGGCGGCGGCGACCCACGAGGCGATGGAGAAGACTTCGCGGGTGAAGCCGCGGATCATGGCCAGAACGGCGGAGATCAGAACGACGATGATCAGGATCCCGTCGAGCAGCGTGAAAGGCATCAGATCATTGCCTCCTGGCCGTAGCGGCGTTGGCGCGGGACCTAACGAAGCGTCCGGCCGCCCCGGTTTGCGGTCGATTCGGCGGTGATTGCCGCGACAATGTCGGCGAGGGTGGTAACTTCATTGAGCGATAGAGTCGAGCGAACACCTTCGCGGCTGCCCGCGGGAAGTACTGCCTGTGAAAATCCCAGCCTTTCCGCCTCGTTCAGCCGCATCATGGTCTGCGTCACCGGCCGGACGGCCCCCGAAAGGCTGACCTCGCCGAAATAGACACTCTCGGGCGGCGTCGCAACTCCGGCGCGGGAGGAGATGAGGGCGGCCGCGACGGCCAGATCGGCCGCCGGCTCGGCGATGCGGAGGCCCCCTGCGACATTCAGGTACACGTCGTGGCTGCCGAAGCGGAGCCGGTAGCGCGTCTCCAGGACCGCGATGAGCATGGCGAGACGGCTCGGGTCCCAGCCGACGACGGCGCGCCGCGCCGTCCCAAGCGGGCTCTCCGCCACGAGCGCCTGCACCTCCACGAGCAGCGGGCGGGTGCCCTCGATGCCGGCGAAGATCGCAGTGCCGGGGCTTTTTGCGTCGCGCTCGCCGATAAAGAGCAGGGACGGATTGTCGACCTCCTTCAGCCCGGCGTCGGTCATCTCAAAGACGCCGATCTCCGAAGCCGGGCCGAAGCGATTCTTGACGGCGCGGAGCAGGCGGAAGTGGTGGCCGCTTTCACCCTCGAAATAAAGCACCGCGTCGACCATATGCTCGACCACTCGGGGGCCGGCGATCTGACCCTCCTTGGTCACGTGGCCGACCAGAACGACGGCTGCGCCGCTCGCCTTGGCGTAGCGGATCATCGCCTGCGCGGAGGTGCGGACCTGGGTGACGGTGCCAGGTGCGCTCTCGACGATATCCGTCCAGAGCGTCTGGATGGAATCGATGATGACGAGGTCGACCGGCGGGCCGGCGGCGAGCGTCGCCAGGATGTTCTCAACCTGCGTCTCGGCGGCGAGCGACACCGGGGATTCGCGCAGGCCAAGGCGTTCCGCGCGCAGGCGAATCTGACCGATCGCCTCCTCTCCCGACACGTAGACCACGCGGCGGCCGGCCTTCGCCATCGCGGCCGCGACCTGGATCAGGATCGTCGACTTGCCGATGCCGGGGTCGCCGCCGACGAGGATCGCGGATCCCGGCACGAAGCCACCGCCGATGACGCGGTCGAATTCGCCGACGCCGGAGAATATGCGCGGCTGCTCGTGCGTCTCGCCCGCGAGCGCCGTCAGTTCAACGGGGCTTCCCCGTGCGCTACGAAGCGCGACGGGAACGGCGGCGGGCGCCTCTTCGGAGATCGTGTTCCATTCGCCGCAGGACTCGCAGCGGCCTTGCCACTTGGTGGTGACTGCACCGCAGTTGGCGCAGACGAATTGGGGGCGGGCGCGGGCCATCAAGCGTTCGTCGGCGGGCTCAGGTAGCGGCGCTCGGCGCGCCGGCTGAGCCCGGTCAAGAGTTCGTAGCCGATCGTGCCGGCGGCGCGGGCGACGTCGTCGATCGGCACATTCGCGCCGAAGAGCTCCGCCCAGTCGCCCTCGATCACGCCGACGATGCCGGTGACGTCGACGGCGATCAGGTCCATCGAGATGCGTCCGAGCAGCGGCGCCTGACGCCCGCGCACAGCGACGTATGCGCCGTGGCGCTGGTCGCTCGAGCCGGCGAGGCGGAGGTAGCCGTCGGCATAGCCAGCGGAGAGGACCGCGATCCGCGTGTCGCGCTCCAGGTGCTTCGTCGCGCCGTAGCCAATCGGCTCGCCGGCGTTGCCGTCGCGCACCTGGAGAATGCGCGCCCGCGCCGTCACAACAGTCGCAAGCGGCGGCTCGTCCTGGGCGAACTCCGCGCCGTAAAGCGCGATCCCCGGGCGTACCAGATCGAAGTGGAAATCGGCGCCGAGGTGAATGCCGGCGGAGTTCGCCAGCGATGCCTTCAGCTCGGGAAACTCGGCGCGCAACTCGCGGAAGAGCGTGAGCTGCGAGAGGTTCATCGGGTTTATGGGGTCATCCGCACAGGCGAGGTGGCTCATCAGCAGGCGGGGAGAGGCGGCGCTGAGGAGCGCCGGATGGCGAACAAGCTCCAGCGCCTCGTGGACGGAGAGGCCGAGACGGTTCATGCCCGTGTCCACCTGGAGCGCCGAGGGACCGCCCGGGCAATGCGCGCTCCAAGCCTCGACCGAGGCGAAGGTGTTCAGGACCGGGCGAAGGTCGACGGCGCGGAAGACATCCGTCCAATCGGCGAAGAAGCCGTTCAACACATAGATGACGGCCTCCGGCGCGACCTCACGCACGCGCCGTCCCTCATCGGGAAGGGCGACGAAGAAGGTGCGGCAGCCGGCGGCGGAGAGCGCGGCGACCGCCGGCTCGATCCCGATCCCGTATGCGTCGGCCTTCACGACGGCGCCCGTCTCCGCCGGCGCGGAAAGCTCGGCGAGCTGCTGCCAGTTCCTGGTCAGCGCCGCCAAGTCGATTGTGATGCTGAGGCCGCCGCCGCGCTCCTTTGCGCTCACAAGGTGGCGCTCCCTTGATCGTATGGCCCAAACCGGGCCGTGGCCGAAGAGTATTGCTCGCGAGCCGACCACTAGCACCAAAAAGTCTTGCACGCTGCGATTGGCAACGAGCGGGCGCATGCGCATGGGACGGCTGAGGGCGTCATGCAGTGGCCGTCTGTCTCACCCGCGCGCCCGGCGCGATCGTCCGCGGGGCGCCGTTCAGCCGCTCGATGGCGAAGCCGGCCGCGGCCTTGTAGTCCGCCATGAATGCGGTGCGCTCCTCCGGGGAAATCACGTCGTCGATTTCGTCGAATTCTCCGCCGCAGCGGTCGTCGATGATGTTGAGCAGCCCGAAAGGGCCAGCACCGCGGTTGCGCAGGATCAGCGCGGAGATGGGGCCGCAAAGCTGCCAATCGAAGGCGGTGAGGGCGGCACGGGTCACCCCATGCGCAACAAGGCAAGCGCCGAGCACGCGTGCGTCGACGATCGCTTGGCTCCCGCCGTTCGACCCGGTCGGGTACATCGCGTGGGCCGCGTCTCCCATGAGAAGGACATTGTCGTCCTGCCACGTCGGGACGGGGTCGCGATCGATCATCGGGTTCTCGTAGACAACGTCAGCCTGGCGAAACAGCGACGGCACGTCGAGCCAATCATAGGTCCAGTCTTCGAAATGGTGGATAAAGTCGTCAACGCTGACCGGCCTGAACCAACCTTGGTTCTTCCAGCCCTCGGAATTGTCGACGGTGAGCTCGGCGATCCAGTTGATCGTGGCAAGTCCCGTTTTCGGGTCGGGATGCGAGATCGGGTAGAACACGATCCGGTGGCGGTGCGTGCCAAGGCCCACGAAGGACGATCCGGTGCGGATAGGCTTGGCCTGCGTGGTTCCGCGCCACATGATCGCTCCGCCCCAATGGATGGGTGGCTGGTTCGGGTGCATCTGCGCGCGCACGGCCGAGTTGATCCCGTCGGCGCCGATCAGGATCGTGCCGGACTCGTGTGAGATCGAGCCGTCTGAGCGTTCTATCACCGCCGTCACGGTGTCGTCCGCGTTGTGCTCGTAGCCCGTCACACGGTGACCGAGCCGGACGATGCCGGCCCCGGCGCGCTCGCGCAGCTTCTCGAAGAGCAGAATATGGAACAGCCCGCGATGCACGGCATATTGCGGCCAGTTGTAGCCGGCCAACCGGCCGCGCGGCTCGGAGTAGACGTCGTTCCCGTTCAGTCCGACGAGGGCCCATTCCTTTGCCGGCAGCCCTACGCTGTCGAGGTCGCTCTCGCTGAAGCCTAGGTCGTAGAGCTCACGCACCGCGTTTGGCTGCAGGTTGATACCGACACCTAAAGGGTGGAGCTCCGGCACCGCTTCGAAGACGGCGCACTGCACGCCGATCTGATCGAGCGTCAAAGCCAGGGCGAGTCCGCCGATACCGCCGCCGGCGATCATCACAAGGGGTCGAGGCATTCTCTCACTCGAGGCCGGCCAGTTCGCGGGCTTGGGACCATAGATCACGAAGCCGCGACCGTCATCAGGGATGTCGGAAGGGCGGCCGGCCGAGCCGCGGTTGAGTCGTTCTCCCGCAGCGGGCGGCCGCGGGGGGCCTCTACTCGTACCGCTCCGGCAGGTGGTCGGGCTTGGCGATCGAAGAGAAGCGGGTCACCTCGGCCTCGAACTGCAGCTCGATGGTGCCGGTGGGCCCGTGGCGCTGCTTGCCGATGATGACCTCGGCGCGGCCGGACACCTCGTCCATCTCCGCCATCCACTTGAAGAATTCTTCCGTCCCCTCCTTGGGCTTGCGGTTCTTCAAGTAATATTCGTCGCGGTAGATGAAGAGCACTACGTCGGCGTCCTGCTCGATCGAGCCGGATTCGCGAAGGTCGGCAAGCTGCGGACGCTTGTCCTCGCGCGATTCGACCTGTCGGGAGAGCTGCGACAGCGCGAGGATCGGAACGTTCAGCTCCTTCGCCAGCGCTTTCAGGTTGGTGGTGATCTCGGTGATCTCCTGCACGCGGCTCTCCGAGGAGCGGCGCGTCGTGCCCTGAATGAGCTGCAGATAGTCGATGATGAGCAGGTCGAGTCCGCGCTGACGTTTCAGCCGCCTGGCGCGGGCGGCGAGCTGGCTGATCGAGATGCCGCCGGTCTGGTCGATATAGAAGGGGATGCGCTGCATCTCCTGCGCGGCTTCGACGATCCTGTCGAACTGATCCTCGTGGATCGCGCCGCGGCGGATGTCGGAGGAGGGGATGGCGGCCTGCTCGGCGAGGATACGCGTGGCGAGCTGCTCTGCCGACATCTCCAGCGAGAAGAAGCCGACGATGCCGCCGTCCACACTCTCGATCGTGCCGTCGGGCCGCTGCTCGCCCGCCCATGCCTTGGCGATGTTGTAGCCGATGTTGGACGCCAGCGACGACTTTCCCATAGCGGGGCGCGCGGCGAGGATGATGAGGTCGGACTTCTGCAGCCCGCCCATCATCTTGTCCAAGTCCTCCAGCCCGGTGGCGAGGCCGGAGAGATGACCGGCGCGCTGATAGGCGGCGCCGGCCATGTCGATCGCCGTCTTCAGCGCCTCGGCGAAGCCCTGGAAGCCGGCATTGAAGTGGCCGGTCTCGGCAAGCTCGTAGAGCCGCCGCTCGGCGTCCTCGATCTGGTCGCGCGGGGGCATGTCGACCGGGGCCTCGTAGGCGATGTTCACCATGTCCTCGCCGATGGTGATCAGGTTCCGCCGGATCGAGAGGTCGTAGATGGTGCGGCCGTAATCCTCCGCGTTGATGATCGTCGTCGCCTCGTAGGCGAGGCGTCCGAGATACTCGGCGATGGTGATCTCGCCGACCTTGTCGTGTTCCTTGAGGAAGCTCTTGATCGTGCGCGGGTCGGCGGTCTTGTTCAGCCGAATCAGCTGCGCGCTCTTCTCGTAGATCTGCCGATGCAGCGGATCGTAGAAATGTGTCGGCTCGAGAAAATCGGAGACGCGGTAGAAAGCTTCGTTGTTGATCAGAATCGCGCCGAGGAGCGCCTGCTCCACTTCGATGTTGTGCGGGACCTGGCGGTGGATCGGCGCTTCTTCGGGGGCAAGGATATGGGCAAACGTCATCGTTGATTCGGCTTTTCTTGTGCCCCCGTCATAGGAACGGTGCCCCGGCATGAATAGGCGTGTGCGCAGGCTTTCCGGCGTCGTGCTCGTTATTCTACCGAATCACCGGAGCAAAATTATCACGGTTGATTTTCGGGTGGGGCCTATTCGCCCGCCATGCGGTACGGCTCGGACGCTTCGTGGCGCGCGCGGAACGCCGCCTCCACCTTGGTCATGTAATCGCGCGTGATCGGGAGGGCTTTGTTGCTCTTCGCCAACTGCATCTGGAAGACCATCATGTCGCCACTGCGGAAGGCGGCTTCCGAGCCGGCGAGATAGAAGTCCCACATACGGCAGAACCGCTCGTCGTAGATCGACGCGGCCTCCTCCCAGTGCTCGCGGAAGCGCTCGCGCCAAGCGCGCAGAGTCTCGGCGTAGTGGAGTCGGAGTATCTCGATGTCGGTGACGAACAGACCGACGCGCTCGACTGCTTGCAGCACTTCGGAGAGCGCGGGAATGTAGCCTCCGGGGAAGATGTATTTGGCGATCCATGCATTGGTGGTCGCCGGCGGACCGGCGCGCCCGATCGAATGGAGCACCATCGCGCCGTCGTCCTTCATGAGTCGCGCGGCCGCGGAGAAGTACTCCTTATAGCGGGCGGCGCCGACGTGCTCGAACATGCCGACGGAAACGATACGGTCGAACTTCGTATCGAGCGCACGGTAGTCCTTGAGCTCGAAGCGCGCGCGCTGCTCGAGCCCGCGCTCCTGCGCGCGCTCGTTGGAGACAGCGTGCTGCTCGGTGGAGAGCGTGACGCCGGTGACGTCGACGTCGAAAAAGTCCGCGAGGAAGAGCCCGAGGCCACCCCAGCCGGAGCCGATGTCCAGCACCTTCTGGCCGGGCAGAAGCGCGAGCTTCGAGGCGAGGTGGCGTTTCTTCGCCCACTGCGCCTCCTCCAGGCTCGCATCCGGCCGCTCGAAATAGGCGCACGAGTACTGCATGTCGGAATCGAGGAAGAGACGATAGAGCCGGCCGTCGAGGTCGTAGTGATGGGCGATGTTCTTGCGGGCGCGCAGAAGCGAATTGTTCTGCGCGAAGCGACGCATCGCGAACCTCAGGCCCGACGCCGGCTTCTGAAACGGCAGGCGCTCGACCTCGCCCCAGTTGTCGTTGATGAGCATGAGGAAATCGAGGAGCGTGTCTTCGGGGAAGACGATCGCGCCGTCCATGTAGGCTTCGCCAACGGCGAGCGCGGGGTTCCTTAGTACCGCCCATTCCGCGCTCGGTTCGCGGAAGACGACATGCGCGGTCGAGCCCTTGCCGTCGCCGTAAGCGGTTATGCTCCCGTCCGACCAGGTTACCTGGAGCCGGCCGCGCCGAGCGACCCGAGCCATCAGGCGGTCCAGCCACCGGTTCATCTGCCTTCCCTGCCCCATCAATGTGCAACCCGCACATTCAAATACCGTTTCGTCCCCGGCGCAACAATCGGCGCTTGCAGCGGGCGGTTTGTCCGCAGGCTTGGAGTGGGAACGCGGGGGCAGCAGAAAGGGCGCCGAAGCGCCCTTGTCGAAGATACCGCTGTGAAACGCGGGGAGGGGGTTAGGTCGTGGCCTCTTCGCCGCCCTCGGCCTCGGCGCTCGCAGCGGCTTCCTCCGCCTCGGTCTCGGCGCCCTCCGGAGCCGCCTCCTCGGCTTCGAGAAGCGCGTCCGGCCGCGTCAGGTCCTCGCCGCGCGCCTGCCGCTCCGCCTCATCGCTGGAGCGGGCGACGTTGATGGTGATCGGCAGCTCGACCTCCGGGTGAAGGGTGATCTTCACCTCGTGAAGGCCGACCGTCTTTATGGCGCGGTCGAGCCTGACCTGCCGCCGCTCGATGGTGAAGCCGCCGGTCGTCGCCGTGTCGGCGATGTCGCGCGTCGACACGGAGCCATAGAGCTGGCCGGTCTCGCCGGCCTGACGGATCACCACGAAGCTCTGGCCGGTGAGCTTCTCGGCGACGGCCTCGGCTTCCTTGCGGGCTTCGAGATTATGTGCCTCGAGCTGCGCCTTCTCGCGCTCGAAGCGCTGGCGGCTCTCGGCGTTGGCGCGGAGCGCCTTGCCCTGCGGCAGAAGATAGTTGCGCGCGTAGCCGTTCTTCACGCGAACGACGTCGCCCATCTGGCCGAGCCGGGCGATGCGCTCCAAGAGGATCACTTCCATTTTCGTCTCCTTGCTGTCCCGCGACTGCGGTTAGGGGCGGCTTTTCGGGGCCGCTCCAGCGGATGGCGCCTGCCTACTTCAACACGTAGGGCAGGAGGCCGAGAAAGCGGGCGCGCTTGATCGCCCGCGCGAGCTCGCGCTGCTTCTTGGCGGAGACCGCCGTGATGCGCGACGGGACAATCTTGCCGCGCTCGGAGATGTAGCGCTCCAGAAGCTTCACGTCCTTGTAGTCGATGAGGGGCGCACCGTCGCCGGAGAAGGGGCAGGTCTTGCGGCGGCGATGAAACGGGCGGCGGGTCGGGAGCTGTGCAATATCAACCATCGTTCTATTCCTCGTCGTCGCGGCGACGTTCGCGATCGCGCCTGCGCCGCTCGTCGCGCTCTTTCTTCTGCATCTGCACCGACGGCTCCTCCTCCAGCTTGTCGACGCGCACGGTCAGAAAGCGGATCACGTCCTCGTTGATCCCCATCTGCCGCTCCATCTCGTTCACCGCGTCGTGCGGCGCGTCGATGTTCATCAGCGTGAAGTGCGCCTTGCGGTTCTTGGCGATGCGGAAGGAGAGGTTCTTCAGACCCCAATATTCGGTCTTGCCGACGCTGCCGCCGCCGGCGTCGATCACGCCTTTGAACTGCTCGACAAGCTCGTCGACGCGCTGCCCGGACACATCCTGCCGGGTCAGGAAAACATGCTCGTAGAATGCCATTCGTCTTCAGCCTTTCCTTGTCCCGACCCGCTTGGCGCGGAGCCCCGTCGAAGCCTCGTGCGGATCGTCCCGCGGAAAGGCCTGTGACGTCTTCGAGAGCGGAGACACGGGAAACCGGATCGTCTTGGGGATCCTGCGGCGGGAAATTCGCCGCTTTCCGTTAAGCCCCCGGCCGAAGCCGGTCGTGGAAGCCGCTCTTATAGGGATTTTCGCCCGAGACTCAAGCGGAGATGGCAGGACTTTGTTTGACAGAAATGCGACGGCGCAATAACGCTTCAATGACTACTCACGACACCACTGTGGCGGGAACCTGTCGTGTCGGCGGCAAACAACACTGGCATACGGCTTGGTTGGCTCAGGGACTGGGTCGGGGTCCTGATCTTTCCGGCCCTGCTCGGCAGCGCCGGAGCACTTTGCCTCGCCGCCGGAGTGGCTGCAGCCAAGACGCATTTCGGAGAAGACGGGCTCGTTGAGCGCGCGACGCCGGTCTTCTATGCGGCTACGGCCGTGCTCTACTTGGTGTGGCGCAACCGGATCGGTGCGAGGAGCTGGGTGCCGTCGGTCATCCTCCTTCTCATGTCGGCGCGCGAGCTCGACGCGGACAGGTGGTTCACCAACAAGAGCGTCACTTCGACGGGCTATTATTTCGACAATCCCGGCGTCTCCTACGGCGAGCGCATCGCGGTCGGGGTTGTGGCGCTCGCGGTCATCGCGATGATCCTCCACCTCCTCTGGACCAACCGGGCAGCGATCGTTCGGGCCATCCGTGAATTCCAGCCTTACGTACGGACGATGCTCTGCGCTTTTTTCATGCTCGGGGTGAGCCAATTGCTGGATGGCCTGAGCCGATCGGTCCGTTGGCTGCTCCATACGCATCTTCCAACGGTGGATAGCCAGTTGGCGGGGATCAGCGAGGAAACGATCGAGCTCGGCGTTTCCATCGCTTTGTTCGTCGCACTCCTTCAGCTCTGCTTCGATTCATCACGCAACCGTCTGCCGCATGCCGCTTTCAAACCAAGGCCCAAGTTGAGCGAGGGTGGGAGGTGCTGACGGCGAACTGATCGGTGCCGCGCAGCTTCTTATCGGCAAGCGCCGACGCGTTGTGGGCTCATGCCTTGACAGGCCCCTTCACGGCGGTGTGGATCGCCCCGACAGACGAGGGGCGCGATGACGACCGCATTTCTTTTTCCTGGCCAGGGGAGCCAGTCCGTCGGCATGGGAAAAACGCTGGCGGACGCGGTGCCGGCGGCGCAGGCGGTTTTCGAAGAGATCGACGAGGCGCTCGGAGAAAAGCTCTCCAAGATCATCTTCGATGGACCGGAGGACGCGCTTACGCTGACTCGGAACGCTCAGCCGGCGCTGATGGCGGTGAGCCTCGCGGCCGTGAAGGCGCTTGAGGCAGAAGGGAGATCGATCGCCGCGCATGCCGCATTCGTGGCCGGCCATTCGCTCGGCGAATATTCGGCGCTGGCGGCGGCGGGAAGCTTCTCGATCGGCGACACGGCGCGGCTCCTTCGCGCCCGTGGCGAGGCCATGCAGAAGGCGGTGCCTGAGGGCGTCGGCGCGATGGCGGCGCTTCTCGGGCTCGACCTCGAGGCGGCGAAGGAGGTCGCCAAGGAGGCGGCGACGGCCGAGGAAGTCTGCGAGGTCGCCAACGATAACGCTCCGGGGCAGGTCGTCGTGTCCGGGCACAAGACGGCGGTGGAGCGCGCGATCGAGATCGCCAAGGGCAAGGGCGCGCGCCGCGCGATGCTGCTTGCCGTGTCTGCGCCGTTCCATTGCGCGCTGATGGAGCCGGCGGCGGAGGTGATGGCGAACGCGCTCGCGGCGACGAAGATCCATCCGCCGGCGGTGCCGCTCGTCGCCAACGTGACGGCCGCCCCGCTGAGCGATCCGACCGAGATCCGCCGACGTCTCGTCGAGCAGGTGACCGGCACGGTGCGCTGGCGTGAGTCGATGGGGTGGCTTGCGGCAAACGGCGTCACGCGGCTGGTCGAGGTTGGCGCGGGGAAGGTGCTGACCGGGCTTGCGAAACGAACGGCGCCGGAGGCAACGGCGTCGGCGGTCGGCACGCCGGAAGATGTGAGGGCGCTGGCGGCGGCGCTTCAGGAATAAGGAGTCGGCATGTTCGGTCTTGAAGGTAAGCGCGCCCTCGTCACCGGAGCGAGCGGCGGCATTGGCGGCGCGATCGCCGAAACGCTTCACGCGCAGGGAGCGACGGTCACGCTCTCGGGGACGCGTGCCGATGCGCTTCAGGCGCTCGCCGGGAAGCTCGGGGAGCGGGCGCATGTCGCGCCGGCCGATCTTGCGGATGCTACCGCCGTCGACGCGCTGGTGCCGGAGGCGGAGAAGCTGATGGGGGGCCTCGACATCCTGGTCAACAATGCCGGCCTGACCCGTGACGGGCTGGCAGTCAGGATGAAGGACGAGGACTTCGCGCTCGTGCTCAGGGTCAACCTGGAGGCCGCCTTCCGGCTGGCGCGCGCGGCGCTCAGAGGCATGATGCGCCAGCGCTCCGGCCGCATCGTCGGCATCAGCTCGGTGGTCGGCGTGACAGGCAACGCCGGGCAGGTGAACTATGCCGCCTCGAAGGCCGGCATGATCGGGATGTCGAAGGCGCTCGCCATGGAGGTCGCGAGCCGCGGCATCACCGTCAACTGCGTGGCGCCCGGTTTCATCGAAAGCGCGATGACCGGCAAGCTCAACGAGAAGCAGCGCGAGGCGATCCTCGGCACCATCCCCACCGGCCGCCTCGGGAGCGGGGCGGAGGTGGCCGCCGCGGTGATCTACCTCGCCAGCGATGAGGCCGCCTACGTCACCGGCCAGACGCTCCACGTGAACGGCGGGATGGCGATGATCTGAGCGCTCCGAAAGCCCAGAAAAAGGCGGATTCCCGCTGCTGGTCAAGGCGAATGAAACATGTTAACGACCGCCCGAAAGTTGACCTTGAGCCCGGGTGAATTGCCGCGGAAGCCCCCTGCTTCGCGGCTTTTGTGTATGTTCGGGGTCAGGAAACGGCCCAAAACGAGGATACGGTTATGAGCGACAACAGCATCGAGGCGCGCGTCAAGAAGATCGTCGTCGAGCATCTTGGCGTGGAAGAGGACAAGGTGTCCAAGGACGCGAGCTTCATCGACGATCTCGGCGCCGACAGCCTCGATACCGTGGAACTCGTCATGGCGTTCGAGGAAGAGTTCGGCGTGGAGATTCCTGACGACGCGGCAGAAACCATCCTGACCGTCGGAGACGCCGTCACCTTCCTGGAAAAGAGCACCTCCTCCTGATCGGAGGCTAGAACCGCACAGTGCGGCGCGTCGTTGTCACCGGAATGGGCATGGTGTCGCCGCTTGGCAGCGGCGTCGAGACATCGTGGGCGCGTCTCAAGGCCGGCGAGAGCGGCGCTCAGCGCATCACCACCTTCAAGGTCGACGATCTGCCTTGCCAAATCGCCTGCGTAATTCCGCGCGGCGACGGCTCCGACGGGACCTTCAATCCCGACCTCTCCATGGAGCCCAAGGAGCAGCGCAAGGTCGACGACTTCATCATCTTCGCCATGGCCGCCGCCGACGAGGCGATCAAAAGCTCCGGATGGGAGCCGAAGAGCGACGAGGATCGCTACGCGACGGGAGTCCTGATCGGCTCGGGGATCGGCGGCATCGGCGGTATCGTCGAAGCAGGTATCACGCTGCACGAGCGCGGCCCGCGCAAGATATCGCCGTTCTTCATTCCGGGACGCCTCATCAACCTCGCGTCGGGTTACGTCTCCATCAAACATGGCCTTAAGGGCCCGAACCATGCCGTCGTCACCGCCTGCTCGACCGGGGCGCATGCGATCGGCGACGCGTCGCGGCTGATCGCGCTCGGCGACGCCGACGTGATGGTCGCCGGCGGGACGGAGTCGCCAGTCGTGCGCATCTCGCTTGCCGGCTTCGCTGCCTGCCGCGCGCTCTCCACCCACTTCAACGACCGCCCGAAGGAGGGCTCGCGCCCCTATGACCGCGACCGCGACGGCTTCGTGATGGGCGAGGGCGCGGGTGCGGTCGTGCTGGAGGAGCTCGAGCATGCCAAGGCGCGCGGGGCGACCATCTATGGCGAGGTGATCGGCTACGGGCTTTCCGGCGACGCCTACCACATCACCGCGCCTTCGGAGGATGGCAACGGCGCGGAGCGCTGCATGCGCGCGGCGTTGAAGCGCGCCGCGATCGATCCGAGCGAGGTCGACTACGTCAACGCCCACGGCACCTCCACCATGGCCGACGGGATCGAGCTTGCCGCGGTCGAGCGCGTCATGGGGAACTCAGCGAGCGGGCTCACCATGTCGTCCACCAAGTCGGCGATCGGACATCTGCTCGGCGCGGCGGGTGCGGTCGAGGCGATCTTCTGCCTGCTCGCGATGCGCGACGGGGTCGCTCCGCCGACGCTCAACCTCGAGACCCCCGACGTCGAGACGCCGATCGACCTCGTGCCGCTCAAAGCGAAGGAGAAGCGAATCGACATCGCGCTCTCCAACTCGTTCGGCTTCGGTGGGACCAATGCATCGTTGGTCTTCCGCCGCGTCTGATGCGTTCGCGGTACCGCCTCAATCGGTGCTATGAATTGGCGGCAAGAGAGGCTCTGACGCGATGAGCGATACAGACGGCTCGACCGACGATAGACGACCGCCGCCGGACATGCCGGCCGTGTCGCCGCTCGATCTTCCGGCGGAGAGCACCGAAGCACAGCAGCCGCGGCGTCGCATATCGCCGAAGAGCCCGCGCCAGGCGCTGCAGCCCGAGGCGGCGCCGCCCCCGCCTCCGCGCTCGCAAAAGGCGCGTCACCCGCTCGTCGTCGTCGCGAACTTCTTCTTGATGTCTGTGGTGCTGGTCGTCCTTGCCGGAGGGGCCGCTTACTATTTCGGTACGAAACGCTTCAACGAGCCGGGCCCGCTGACGGAGACAACGAGCGTTCTCGTCGCGCCCGGCGCGGATCTCGATTCGATCTCGGCGCAGCTTCAGCGGCACGACGTCATCGACAGCCCGCTGATCTTCAGCATGGCCGCACGCTTCAAGAAGCTGGAGTCGAAGCTGCAGGCCGGCGAATACCTGTTCCAGCCGGCGGTCAGCATGCGGCAGGTCCTCGACGACCTCGTCTCCGGCCGTTCGGTCCTGCATTCGGTGACGCTTCCCGAAGGCCTGACGAGCCAGGCGATTGTCGACCGGTTGAACGAAGATCCGGTGCTGACCGGCGACATCACGACGGTTCCGCCCGACGGTGCGCTCATGCCGGACACGTACAAGTTCACGCGCGGCGCCACGCGTCAGCAGCTCATCGATCAGATGGAGCGGGTGCAAGCGCGGGCGCTGCAGGAGGTCTGGAGCCGACGCGCTCCCGGCCTGCCGATCAACACGCCGGAGGAGCTGGTGACGCTGGCCTCGATCGTGGAGAAGGAGACAGGCCGTGCCGACGAGCGGCCGCGCGTTGCCGCGGTCTTCATCAACCGGCTCAGGAAGGGGATGCGGCTGCAGTCCGATCCGACAGTCATCTACGGCATCTTCGGCGGCGCCGGCAGGCCACCGGATTGGGCGCTGACCAACGCGGCGCTCGAGAAGATGACGCCGTTCAACACCTACCTGATCGACGGCCTGCCGCCTTCGCCGATCGCCAATCCGGGACGCGCCGCACTTGAGGCGGTGGCCAATCCGTCACGCACGAACGAGCTCTATTTCGTCGCCGACGGCACCGGAGGGCACGCCTTCTCATCGACGCTGGAAGAGCACAACCGAAACGTCGCCCGCTGGCGGCAGATCAGGGCCGAGCAGGCGAAGGCCGCCGCGGAGTCGCCTCCATCGGCGGCTACCGACCCGGCCACGGGAGACGCTCCCGCCGACGCTGCGACGGACGAAGCCCCCGCGGACGCGGCGCCCGACGGTTCCGCCGATACGAACTGATCGAACATGGGCGGACGAATCGCGTAGTCGCCTGCCAAGGACTCCAGACCGCCGAGGATCGATGGCGCTAGCGAGCATGACGGGTTTCGCGCGGACGACCTTCGAGGCGGAGGGCGCGAAATATTCGTGGGAGCTGAAGAGCGTCAACGCGCGCGGCCTCGAGCTGCGCATCCGGCTGCCGGCGGGCCTCGATCATCTGGAGTCTGAAGCGCGCGCAAAGATGCGCGACCGCATCGCGCGGGGAAGCTGCTACCTGACGCTGTCGCGTGAAGCGGAGTCGGAGCAGCGGCGCGTGGTGCTGAACGAGGCGACGCTTGCGCTCGTCGTCGCCGCTGCGCGTCGGCTATCCGAGGTGGACGGGATCGATGCGCCGACGGCCGACGGGCTCCTGGCGATACCCGGCGTGCTGGAGGACGGGGACGTGGCGATTCACGGCGACGCTGCGGAGCGTCGCGACGCTGCGGCGCTAGCGGCTCTGGCGGACACGATCGACCAGCTGATCGCCACGCGCCTTGAAGAGGGGAAACGGCTCGCTGCCGTTCTCACCGAGCAACTCAAGCGCATCGAAGACCTGGTCGCTGAGGCGAAGAGCGTCGCGGCCGAAGCGCCGGAAGCCCTGAAGGCTCGCATTCGCGATCAGATCGCGCTGCTGACGGCGGACGGCGCAGGGCTCAGTCCCGAGCGGCTTCATCAGGAAGCGCTGATCGCGGCCACGCGCGCCGACGTGCGCGAGGAGCTCGACCGCCTTACGAGCCATGTTGCGAGCGCACGCGGGCTGGTCGCGGCGGGGGGCACGGTCGGCCGGCGCCTGGATTTCCTCTCACAGGAGTTCAACCGCGAGGCCAACACGCTCTGCTCGAAGGCTTTTGACGCTCGGTTGACGACAATCGGACTTGAGCTGAAGGCGGTCATCGACCAGTTCCGCGAACAGGTGCAAAATCTGGCATGAGCGCGCGTCCGATCCAGCTCCGCCGCCGGGGCGTGATGTTCGTGCTGTCGTCGCCGTCGGGCGCCGGCAAGTCGACGCTGGCGCGCCTGCTTCTTTCGGAGGAGCGCGACCTCACGCTCTCCATCTCGGTGACGACGCGGCCGCGCCGCGCGAGCGAGGTGGAGGGCCGCCATTATCACTTCATCGAGCAGGCCGAGTTTCAGCGCATGCGCGAGCGCGGCGAGCTGCTCGAATGGGCGGAGGTGCACGGGAACTTCTACGGCACGCCGCGGGTGCCGGTCGAGCGCGCTCTGGCGCAGGGGCGCGACGTGCTCTTCGACATCGACTGGCAGGGCACCGAGCAACTTGCCCAGATCGAGGAAACGCGCGGAGACCTGGTGCGGGTCTTCGTGCTGCCGCCGAACTTCCGCGAGCTGCGCGCGCGTCTCGAGCGGCGCGCCGAGGATGCGTCGGACGCGATCAGCCGGCGGCTCATCAATGCGCGCGGCGAGATCGGGAAGTGGGCGAGCTACGACTACGTCGTCATCAACGAGGACCTCGACCGCTCGTTTCCGCTAGTGCGTGCGATCCTTGCGGCCGAGCGCATGCGACGCGAGCGGGTGACGGGGCTCGAGGATTTCGTCGAGGGCCTGCTTGAGGAAGCGGACGAGGCCGTGCGGGGCACTTCTAGCTAGCTGCGGTCCGCCACAAACCGCGCAAGGTGGAGAAAATCCTCCACAGTCAGATCTTCGGCGCGAAGCGTCGGGCCGATGCCGTGCTCCTGAAGGATGGGCTCCGGGTCGGGCCATAGCTGCTTCAGGCTGGCGCGCAGCATCTTGCGCCTTTGTCCGAAGGCGGCGGCGGTCACGGTTTCGATTGCGGCGACGGGGAGGGGCTCGGCGTCGGCGCGTGGCTCCAGGCGCACGACCGCGGACGTGACCTTGGGCGGCGGCGTGAAGGCGCGCGCGGGCACGTCGAAGAGCCGCTTCGCGGTGGCGCGCCACTGGGTCAGGACGGCGAGCCTTCCGTAGGCTTTCGAACGAGGGGCGGCGACGATCCGATCCGCTACCTCGCGCTGGAACATCAGCGTCAAGCTCGACCAGCACGGGGGCCAGGGCTCAAGCGAAAGCCAGCCGACGAGAAGTGGTGTCGCGATGTTGTAGGGGAGATTGGCGACGATGCGCACGGGCCGGCCGTCGCGAAGCTTTGCGTAGTCGAAGCCGAGTGCGTCATTCTCCACCACCGTCAGGCGGCCTGGCGCCGCCGCGGCGATCTCCTGAAGCGCGGGCAGCGCGCGGCGGTCGCGCTCAATGGCGGTCACATGCGGCGCGCCTTCGAGCAGCAGCGCACGCGTCAAGCCGCCGGGGCCCGGGCCGATTTCCACGATATGGCTTTCGGCAAGGGGTCCGCCCGCGCGCGCGATGCGGCGCGTCAGGTTGAGGTCGAGAAGGAAGTTCTGCCCGAGCGCCTTTCGCGCTGAGAGGCCGTGGGCGGCGATCACCTCGCGAAGCGGCGGAAGCGCTTCAAGAGCCGCGTCGCTCAAGCGGGCGCCTCGTGGTCCGCCATCTCCCGCGCGAGTTTCAGCGCTGCAATCAGGCTGGTCGCGCGCGCCTTTCCGGTGCCGGCGAGTGCGAGCGCCGTCCCGTGATCGGGCGAGGTGCGCACGAAGGGAAGGCCGAGCGTGACGTTCACCGCCTCGTCGAAGGCGAGCGTCTTGATCGGGATCAGCGCCTGATCGTGGTACATGCAAAGTGCCGCGTCGTAGGCTCGCCGCGCTTCAGGGTGGAACATGGTGTCGGCGGAGAGGGGGCCTGTGGCGTCGATCCCCGTGCTTTTCAGCGCGTCGACCGCCGGCCGCACGACCGCCTCGTCCTCTTTGCCGAGCATCCCCTCCTCGCCGGCATGCGGGTTGAGGCCGGCGATCGCCAGACGCGGCTTCTCGATGGCGAAGCGCCGGGCGAGCTCGTCGGCGACAACCCTGCCCGTCTCCACGATCTTCCCGGTCGTAAGAGCACGCGGGACGTCGGCGATCGGGATATGGACGGTCACCGGAACGACCCTCAGGTCGGGGCCGGCGAGCATCATGACCGGGGTGGCCGGCTTGCCGAAGAGCTCGGCGGAGAGCTCGCCGAGGAACTCGGTGTGCCCGGGATGGACGAAGCCGATCGCGTTCAGCGCTTTCTTCTGAACCGGGTTGGTCACGACTGCGCTCGCCGCACCATCCCGCGCGAGAGCGACGGCGGCGCGGATCGATGCGATCACGGCTGGCGTGTCGGAGGCGACAATGGCTCCCGGCGTGCCGGCCACGGCCGGCGCATCCCCGATGCAGGGAAGCGCGTCGGCAAAAGCTGCGACAGCGTCTTCGGCACGCGAGACCGTGGTCCGGACCTCGGCGCCGAGCATGCGGGCGCGGCGAGTGAGCAGCTCGGCGTCGCCCACGAAGAGGAAGGGTGGCACGTCCTCAGCCTTGCGCGCCAACCACGCCGCGATTGCGATATCGGGGCCGATACCGGCGGGTTCACCGAGCGTCAGCGCCAGCGGTGCCGGGCGGCTCACCGGTATTCGATGACGGCGTCGGAACGAAGATCGCGGAGGTAGCGGCGGGCGAGAAGCTGCCCGCGCTCGCCGGATATCTCTTCGCGCGCCGCGACTGCCGCTTGCGTCTCGCCGGCAATGGCGTTCTTCGCGCAAACGGCAATGATCTGGTAGCCCTCGGGGACCTGCTCGGGAGCAGTTGTTCCGCCGACCTCGACGCGCGCCAAAGTCGTCCTGAGAGAATCCGCCATGGCGGTCTCTTCGCGCCGAATCTGCGGTTTAACGACAATGCCTGGGGTTCCACTCGCCTGTTCGACGCTGTGGTCACAGCCCTGGAACCCCTTGCGGAAGGCGTTGGCCGCGGCGAGCTGCGAGTTGGCAGTGGAGCGGCTTGCACCGGAAGGAACGATGAAGAGGATCGGCTGCAGCATGTACTCGCTAGCAGCCTGCTGTTCGCCTTCCTGACCCTGCGCGCCGAGCGCCGCAACGATGTCCTGGTCGGTGACGTTGACGGTCGCGCGGAAACGCGCGCCCACAGTCTTCTTCCACAACATGTTGGCGTGCAGAAACGCACGGAACGAGTTCGGGTCCAGCCCGGCCTGACGCAATGCTTGCCTGAACTGCGCCGTTGTCATGCGCGCTCCGCGAGCGCGGTTCGCGATCTCCTGGTCGACTTCGGCGTCACTCACGGTGATGTGTTTCCGCGCCGCCTCCTGCACCATCAGCTTCTCGTCGATAAGCTGATCTATCGCCTCCTTCCGCCCTGCCTTTCCACGCGAAAAGACCTGCAGCATCTTTGCCCGCTGCTGGATGTCGTAGGAGGTGATCGGCTGGTCGTTGACGAGGATCTGGATGCTGCTCGCGGACGCCGCCGGCGCGGCCACGAGAAAAGCGAGCGCCGCGAACAACACGGCAGCGACCGTGATATGGTGGCCTGGCATTTTCTCTGTCATCAGAATGCTTTTCGGGCGATTTTGGCCAAATTGGCTGAGATGTCTACAGATCAATCTGTCGAAATTCCGGCTGCCCAAATCTCGGCCGCACAGGCTCACTGGGTGCCCACAGGCAGATTACGGGTGTAACTATATCCGTCATCGGCGATTGTTCTCAGACTGACGCGGAAGAAGAGCGTACGGCCGGACACGAGGTCCGTATACGGATCGGTCGTCTCCGAATAGGTCGCGGTGAACGAGAGGCAATCATCAGCATATGCGATTCCGAGGCTATTCGAAACCCGACTGTCGTTGCGCAGATCGTATACGATCGATCCCAGCACGGACCAGTTGTCGCGGATTCCGACCGAGGCGGAGGCAGAAAGCTCTTCCCTTCGATTAAAGACACCGGAAGCCGGGCTCTCGCGCAGGTAGGCATAGTCGATCCCCGCGCTGCTGTTGCCATAGCCTCCGACGGCGGAAAGCTCCGCGCGGTTCAGCGAAAGATCCTCGTCGTCGAAACGGCCACGCGCCGTTAGCGCAAGCCCGTGGCCGGTGTTTACCGTGACGCGTCCGATATAGTCGGACGTGTCGGTCTCGAGCCCCGAGCCGACCCCGGTAAGCGCGTTGTCCTTGAGCGCGAAAGAGTTCTCGCCGGCGAGCTGGTATGATTGGCCGACGACGGCGTCGACCGAGGCGCCGCCTCGGAAGAGACCCTGGTAGAGGAAGCCGACATTCGCGCGCGTGCCGCCTTCCTCGCGGTCGTAGCCGGCAAACTTGTCCCACTTGAAGAGCGTCGTGTCGTCGAATTCGAGGCTCTGCGAATCTTCGTTGGGCAGGCTCCCGGCGCGCGTCTCGTTGGGGCGTGCGATCACCTGGACCTTCGGTCCGAACGTATGGGTCGTGGGCCCGAGGACCGCGAGGATCGGCCACTCGTACTCGATGCCGACCGCCGGCATGGCGCGAGCGACCGCGCCCGTGTCGGTCAGGCCCGCGCTGGTGTCGGTGGGCGCGAGCCAGTCCGCGTCGGCCTGCAGGTACGTGAAAGGAGTCACGACCTGCCCGCCGGCAAGGATCAGGCGCCGTTTCCAGCTGGCGCGGCTGGTAGCGCGCGTGAAGGTCCCGGCCACCCCCGCGTAGTAAGGGCTGTAGGGCGAGGGCGGATGCCGGACGTCGCTGGCCTGGCGGGTCAGGCTCGTCAGGTTGGAATCGAACCGCAGCTCGCCGCCGAGGACGGGCCGGTCGACGATATAGTTGTGGTCGATCACCGGATGCACGAAAGGCTGCTCGGCCTGGTCGTCGTGCGTGTAGGTGCTGCCGTCGGAGAGCGTCTCGACGGTATCCTCGCGCTGGATGCGCAGATAATAGCTGCTCGCCTTGAAGAAGTTCTGCTCGCTGAAACCGGTCAGGTAAATGGTCGACGGCAGCTCTTGTGCCGTCTGGTTCGGAATCTGGTAGTCGCGGTTGAATATGCGGTCGGTCGTGAGGTCCACATCCCAACCGAAGGTCCATTGGTCGCTGAGGCTGAAGGAGCCCTCGGAGCTCGCGCTGCCGCGAAATGTGCGATCTCCGCTGAGCGACTCACCATTTTCGGTGAACGCGTTCGGATCGTTCTGGAAGATGCCAGCGGCACGGATCGCGTAGGAGCCGCGCATCATCCGGTGGCGCCACTCGGTTTGCATGAGCAGCCCCTGCCGGGTCAATACGGTCGGCGAGAAGGTGACGTCGTAGTTCGGCGCGAGATTCCAGAAAAAGGGCGTCGTTACGCCAAACCCGAGCGCGTCGCTCTGCAAGCTCGAGGGGACCAGGAAGCCGGTCTTGCGCTTCACCGTGGGGTCAGGGTGAAGAAAGAACGGCGTGTAGGCGACGGGAATCCCGAAGAACTCCAGGCGAGCGTTCTTGTAGTAGATCGTGTGGTTTGTCTCGTTCTGGATGATCTGCGCCGCCTTGATCTGCCAGAGCGGGGGACGCTCGGGATGGTCGAGGCAGGGCTCGCAGGCAGTGTAGGTGCCCTTGCGGAACACCGTCACATTGCCGTCGCGGATTTCCGCAGTCTGCGCGGAAAAGCGCGTTCTCTGGGTGGAAATCAGATTCAAACTGCTGATGAAGCCGTCGCGGAAGTCGTCGGTGATGTCGAGCTTCTCGCTGGTGACGAGGTCGCCGTTCGGCTGCAGCATACGAACGCCGCCGCTGGCCATGAGGCGGCCGGACTTCTTGTCGTAGGTCACCCGCTCCGCGTCGAGCGTGTAGCCCTGATGGTAGATTTGGACGTTTCCGAGCGCGGTGATCGTGTCGTGATCGAAATCGTAGACGAGCTTGTCGGCCGTCAGGAGCATGCGGCTTTCCGCCGGCGTCTTCGCGGCGGGCCCGGTTCCGGCCGGGAGGGGACTTGAGGACTGGCCGATGGACGGGCTCTGCGCCCCGAGCGCCACCGAGGCCGCGCAGGCCACCAGCAGCTTTCCGCTCTTCCCGAGCTTGGCCGCCAACCCCCAACGCCGACGCATAACTCCGAGCTTCACCCGTCCTCCTGGATAAGCAAGGCGGTTGCGCCAAGGGTCAGCGCAACGATAGGCGGCAGCCAAGCCGCCAGCACCGGGTCGATAATGCCGTTACCTCCCAGGTCGCTAGCGACCTTGCGAAAAGCATAAAGCAGAAAGCCAATAGCGGCACCAGTGAGGATGAGCCGCCACATCCCGCCATAGCGGGTGAGGCGCAGGCTGACCGTGGCGGCGATCAGCACCATCGCGAGGAAGAAGGGCGGGCGGCTGATCAGCGCGTGGAGCGCGACGCGGAAAGGATCGGGATTGAGTCCGGTGCGCTCTGCCGTCGCGATGAAACCGGGCAGCGACCAGATGGATATCGATTCGGGCTCGACGAAGCGGCGCCTTATCTCGCCGGTGGTGAGCGATGTCGGCAGCTCGTAGCGAGCGATGGTGCGCGGCGGGCTGTCCGCCGACACGATCGAGGCGTTGGTCAGCACCCATTTCCCAGGGGAGTACTCGCCCTGCGCCGCCTGGGCTTTCTCAAGGAACTTGCCGGCGTCGTCGAAGACGAACGCCGTGACGCCTAAGATCGTCGATCCGTTGTTCTGAACCGACGCCACGTGCACGATCGACGCTCCCCCGCCGCCTTCCTGCCGGAACCAATGGCCCTCTCCCCAGATCGTGCGGCCGCGGATCTCGGCTTGGATGCTCTCGGCGCCGTCTTTCATCGCAACGGCGATCGGATTGAGGAGGACTGCTGCGCCGGCGCCGACGAGGATGGCGATGGCGAAGGGCGCGCGCAGGAAGCCCCACACCGATACACCGCTGGCGCGTGCGACAACGAGCTCAAGCCGGCGTGAGAGGTCGAGCAATGTGAGAATGGCGGCGAACAGAAAGGCGAACGGCAGCGCTACATCGAGCAGCACGGGAACATGCATAAGGGCGAGCTCCAGCCCGATCAGGCTGGTGTAGCCCTGATCGTCGCTGAAGCGGCGAAGCACCTCGACGTAGTCTGTCAAGAAGATGATGAGGCCGCCGACGGCGACCATGAGGACAAGCGTCGTTGCGAAACGCCAGGCGATATAGCGGTGGAGCACGCCGCGCATCAGGGCTCACCGACAGCGCCGGTGCCCGCCGACGCGGCCCTGGGTTGAATGGCCGCAGTCATCCAGTCCCAAGCGACCTCGACAAAGCGGGGCGTCGACAGGCGGGCGTCAAGGAGCATGGCGGCGAGGCCGAGGGCGATGCCTGTAAGAGGGATGACGTAGAGGAATGGGATCGCGGCAATGGAGTTGTCGCTGATCGCGGCTGCCGCGAAGCCGGCAACCCGCAGGGACACGCAAAAGAGCACGCACGCCGCGATGGCGAAGCTCCGATCCTGCCGGTTCGTGCGCGGGCGCCCGAGGAAAGCGAGCGCGGCGAACGCGAAGACGAGCGTGTAAAGCGGCGCAGTGATGCGGTTGTGCAGCTCGAACACGATGCGGGAGATGCCCGACTTGACCGACGAATCGTTCGGCGGCGGATCAAGCAGGTAGAGCGTGGAGCGCTCGCGCGCGTCGTAGATCGCCGAGGCGTCGGGCGAGCCGATCTGGCTCAGGTCGAGCGCATACGTGCCGAAGTGAACAACGCTCGTCTCTCCGTCGGTGCGGTCTTCGCGGATGAGATCGCCGTTCTGCAGGACGAGAAACGAGCCTCCGCCGCGCTCGAGGAGCAGACCGTGGGAGGCAGTGTATTGGAGCGTCTCGTTCGGGTTGCGGTCGTCGTTGATGAAGATGTCGCTGAAGCTCCCATCCGGCGACTTTTCGCGGATGTGCATGGTGAGCCCCTGGTCGACGCTGCGAAATCCTCCGTCCTGCACGAGCGAGGCAATGACATCGGCGCGCACATGCGTCACGAGCTCGCGCAGCACCGCGAGGCTCGCCGGCGCGACAACGTGGTAGGAGATCGAGACGGCCAGCGTCACGAAGATGCCGAGCACCAGGATCGGCCGGTTGACCGTGCTCCGCGAGGCGCCGGCGGCGGCGATGACGGGAAGCTCACTGTCGTTGGTGAGGGCGTTCAGCGTCACGATGGCCGCCGCAAAGTACGCGATCGGCGCAACGGCCTGAAGCAGGGCGGGAAGGGCCGTCACCGTCATCAGGAAGAAGGTCCACATCGCCTGGCCCTTGGCGGTGACGATGTCGAGCCGGGCGATTACCTGCGTCACCCAGAGGGTGCCGGTGATCGCGCAAAGCCACAGCACGAAGACATAAGTGGCGCGCCGCAGCACGTAGCGCTCGATAAGCGGCATCACCGGCCGACCTTCGTCAGCCCGGTTCGAACCTCTCGGCGTCTGCGGCGCTGCGCCTCACGCAAACCAGACTCCCATGCTCCCGGTCGCCTGCGCACTTGACGGCAGCTACCCGGGCCCTGCTATCCCCTCGACTAGAAGCCTGTTCCGATCCGTGAGGCAATACGATGGCCGACCGCGCCGAGATCAAATTCACAAAGCTCGAGGCGCCGGATTCCGGCTCCGTCGTGTTGCTCACCGACAACAAGCTGAAGCTCGGGCCGCTCTCGGCTGCCCTGGAAGAGGCGGCGGGCGGGCCCTTTTCGAGGGCGGCCGCGGCGGCGAAGTTCAAAGGAGCGGCGACGAAATCGCTGCAGATCTTGGCTCCCGGCGGCTCCGATCTCGACCGGATCGCATTCCTGGGGATCGGCGACCCGGCGAAGCTGACCGCCCAGGACTGGCTCAAGTTCGGGGGATCGATCCCTCCGGCGGTCGGCGGCGCCGCGGCGACGACGGTCGTGCTCGAGCGACCGGACGGCGAGGCCGTCTCGGCGCAGGAGGCGGCCGATGTCGCGCTCGGGATCACGCTGCGCACCTACAGCTTCGACAAGTACAAGACGAAGAAGAAGGACGACGAAGAGGCGCCGAAGAAGCGCCGCTTCACCATCGCCGCGGCAGATCCCGCCGCGGCCCGACGCGCCTGGACGGCCGCGTCGGCGGTGGCGGAGGGCGTGGCGTTCGCGCGCGACCTCGTCAACGAGCCGGCGAACGCGCTCGGCCCGATCGAGTTCGCCGAGCAATTGAAGGGGCTCTCCAAGCTCGGCGTTGATGTGAAGGTGCTCGGCGAGCCGGAGCTGCGTCGCGCCAAGATGAATGCGCTGCTCGGGGTCGCGCAGGGCTCGGAGCGCCCGCCGCGCGTGGTGCTCATGCATTGGTGGGGCGGCACGGAAAGACAGAAACCGATCGCCTTCGTCGGAAAGGGTGTGGTCTTCGATACCGGCGGCATCTCCATAAAGCCGTCTGCCGGCATGGAGGACATGAAGGGCGACATGGGTGGAGCCGCTGCGGTCTCGGGACTCATGCGCACGCTGGCGCTCAGGAAGGCGAAGGTGAACGCGGTCGGCATCGTCGGGCTCGTGGAGAACATGCCCGACGGCAAGGCGCAGCGGCCGGGCGACATCGTCACTTCCATGTCCGGGCAGACGATCGAAGTTCTGAACACGGATGCCGAGGGCCGGCTCGTGCTCGCCGATATCCTGAGCTACGTGCAGAAGAGCGACAAGCCGGCGGCGATGATCGACCTCGCCACGCTGACCGGCGCCATCCTGATCGCGCTCGGCAACCATCACGCCGGTCTCTTCTCCAACAACGACGAGCTTGCCGCCGGACTGACGGAAGCGGGGCTGGCGACGGGCGAGAAGGTCTGGCGCATGCCGCTCGGGCCCGAATACGACAAGCTGATCGACTCCAAGAACGCCGACATGAAGAACATCGGCGGACGCCTGGCCGGCTCCATCACTGGCGCGCAGTTCGTCCAGCGCTTCGTGGAGAACAATACGCCGTGGGCGCATCTCGACGTTGCCGGGACCGCGATGGGCTCGCCGGCGAACGAGACCAACCAATCGTGGGGTTCGGGGTGGGGTGTGCGGCTCCTGGACGAGCTCGTGCGAGCCAAATACGAGAGGAAACGCTGAGGGGGCCGTTGGCGGAAGTTCTCTTCTACCATCTCGAACGGCAGCCGCTCGAAGCGGCGCTTCCCGGACTTCTTCAGCGAAGCCTCGATCGCGGCTGGCGGGCCGTCGTGAAGGTCGGCTCGGAAGAGCGGCTCGACGCGCTCAACGCGCATCTTTGGTCCTACGACGACTCGTCCTTTCTGCCGCACGGCGCGGCGTCCGACGGGAACGCGGAGAAGCAGCCGGTGTTCCTGACGACCAGCGACGACAATCCGAACGCTGCCACCGTTCGCTTCCTGGTCGACGGGGCTGAGGCGGCCGAGCTCTCCGGCTACGACCGCACGGTCTTCATGTTCGACGCTGGCGACGATGAGGCCGTGACGCGCTCGCGTGAAGCCTGGAAGGCGGCGCGCGCCGGTGGCCACGACGCCACCTACTGGCGGCAGGACGAGAACGGGCGCTGGTCGAAGCAGGGCTAGCCGACCGCTTCAGCCTCGGCAGCCTCCAGTTCCTCCGACAGGTCGAGCCAATCCGACTCGGCGCGGGCGAAATCGTGCACGCGCTCGGCGCGGGACTTCGCGAGCTTGGCCGCGGCGTCGGGATCGTCGGTGTAAAGATCGGGCGCGGCGAGCTGCTCATCGAACGATGCGATCTCGGCGCGGAGTTTCTCGATCCGCCTCTCGCAATCCTTGATCTTCTTCCTGAGCGGGGCGAGGGCCTCGCGGCGCTGCGCCGCCTCGCGCCGGATTTCCTTCTGTGAGACTGTCGGCTGCGGCTCAGCCTCGCGCGTCTCCTCGTCGCGTCGCGCCGAGGGCGCTATCCCGAGCACCTGTCGGCGGTAGTCCTCGACGTCGCCGTCGAAGGGCTGCACCGTGCCGCCCGCGACGAGCCACAGGCGGTCGGCGCAGGCCTCGATCAGGTGGCGGTCGTGGGTGATGAGGATGACTGCGCCGGAATAGTCGTTGAGCGCATGGACGAGCGCCTCGCGGCTGTTGATGTCGAGGTGGTTGGTCGGCTCGTCGAGGATCAGGAGGTTGGGCGCGCCGAAGGCGGCAAGGCCCATCATGAGGCGCGCCTTCTCGCCGCCGGAGAGCTTCTCCGCGGCGGTCGCCATCTTCTCGGTGGTGAGGCCCATCTGCGCGGTACGGGCGCGCACCTTCGCCTCCGGAGCGCCGGGCATCAAAAGTCGCACGTGATCGTAAGCGGAAAGTGCCGGGCGCAGTGCCTCGAGCTGGTGCTGCGCGAAGAAGCCGATCTTGAGCTTCGCCGCACGCGTAATCTCGCCGGTTTCGGGCGCGAGGCTCTCCGCCACGAGCTTGGCGAAGGTCGATTTGCCGTTGCCGTTTTGGCCGAGGAGGGCGATGCGGTCGTCGTCGACGATGCACAGATCTAGATGCGAGAGCACCGGGCGGCCGGGCGCGTATCCGACCGAGACGTCTTCCATACGGATGATCGGTGGCGAGAGCGGCTTCTCCGGATCGGGGAAGCGGAAGGGAACCGCGTGCTCCTGCGTGATCTCGGCGATCGGCTGGAGCCTGGCGATGGCCTTGAGCCGCGACTGCGCCTGCCGTGCTTTCGAGGCCTTGTAACGGAAGCGGTCGACGAAGGCCTGCATGTGCTTGCGCTCGGCCATCTGCTTCTGCCGCTGCTTTTCCTGCAGCGCCTGCCGCTCGCGATACTGGCGCTCGAAAGAGTCGTACTGGCCGCGCCAAAGCGTCAGCTTCCGGTCGATGAGATGGACGATCGAGCCGACGGCAGTGTTCAGGAGATCGCGGTCGTGGCTGATCACGACGACCGTGTGCGGATAGCGCGACAGGTAGCGCTCGAGCCACAGCGTGCCTTCAAGGTCGAGGTAGTTGGTGGGCTCGTCGAGGAGGAGCAGGTCCGGCTCGTCGAAGAGAAGCGCTGCAAGCGCGACGCGCATCCGCCACCCGCCGGAGAAATCGGAGCACGGGCGCGCCTGCGCTTCTGTGTCGAAGCCGAGGCCGGCGAGAATGCGTGCGGCGCGAGCCTCCGCCGCGTGCGCACCGATGTCGGAAAGCCGCGTGTGGATCTCGGCGATGCGGAGCGGGTCGCGGGTGTGCTCCGCCTCATCGAGGAGGTTGGTGCGCTCGCGGTCCGCAGCAAGCACGGTCTCGATGAGCGTGCGCGGGCCGCTCGGCGCCTCCTGCTCGACGCGGCCGATGCGCGTTCCCTTGGGCAAGGAGATCGAGCCGGCATCGGGCGCGATATCGCCGGCGATGGCGCGGAAGAGCGTGGTCTTGCCGGCGCCGTTGCGGCCGACGAATCCGGCCTTCGCACCCGCGGGTAGAGTCAGGCTCGCGCCCTCAATCAAAGGGCGGCCGGCAATGCGGAGCGTGAGGTCGGCGATCTGGAGCATAGGGCCAGCGTCTAGGCGAGGGGGCGGCGGCAAGGCAAGGGAAGCCGCGCAGGCTCGGAAAAAGAAGCGCGCCCGGGACCAGGCCCGGGCGCGGTCGCAAGCGTCGTTCGAGCGCTACTGGTTCGCGGCCTGGAGCAGGTCCGTCAAACGGCGGATGGTGGCGCGGCGGTTCCGCCGCTCCGGACCCTCGGTGCTCACCTTCAGGAACTGCTCGCCATAGCCTTCGGTGACGAGATTCTCCGGCGGGATGTCGAAGTTCTGCGACAGAGCGGTCGCCACCGCCTCGGCCCGCTGATCGGAGAGGATCAGGTTGTCGTAGTCGGAGCCGACGGCGTCGGTGTGCCCCTCGATCAGATAGACCTCGTCAGGGTTGTCGGCGATCACCTGTTCCATCACCCGGCCGAGCTCGTACAGCGAGCCCATCTGAGCGTCGCCGATAGTTGCGCTGCCGAAATCGAAGGTGATGGTGTCCAGATCGATGCGGGGCGAGTAGGCGCGCACCTGCTGGTTCCTGAGCACCTCATCGAGCGTGTAGGGACGCGGCGGAGCCTGCACCAGCGGTGCCTGAAGCGCGTAACGGATGTCGTCATCCGACGCGCGGCCGAGATCCACGATGTAGCGATCGCGCGGAATGCGCACGCGCGGGGGCGGCACGTCGTTGAGGATGGACGGCGGCCGCCGGAAATCCGCCTCGTCCGGATAGCGATTGTCGATCAGCACGATCTCGCGCCCGTCCGGTAGGAAGCGGCTGCGCTTCACGATGTCGCCGTTGCGGTCGCGGATGGTGACGATATCGACGCCGTTCGGACGATGCACGACGGTGCGCGTGCGGCCGCGCGGCAGCTCCTGGACCTCGACGTCGTCGGCGCCGTAGAGCAGGCGGTCGCCTTCGTCGGGCACGACCGGCTCGACGTAGATGTTGCCGCCGCCGAGGTCGATGATGATCCGACCGGCGCGCTCCTCGACGACATCCCCGCGATCCTGGTCTCGGTTCCACCAGCGGTCCTGATCACCGCGTTGCCCATCCCTGTTGCGATCGCCTCGGCGATCCCGACGGGTGTCGCTGCTCTGCTGCTGCTGCACGGGTGCCGGCGCTATCGCCTGCTGAAGCTGCTGAAGGAGCTGGTCGCGGAGAGAGCGGACCTTATCGGCCTGCTCCGTGTCGCCCTGCGCTTCGAGCTGCCGCTCAACCGTAGACTGCTCGGGGGCGGGCGGCGTGGTGGCTTCCTGTTGAGCCGGCTGCTGGGGAGCTGCCTGCTCCGTTGCCGGCTGCTCGGCGGCAGGCTGCTCGGGCGCTGCTTGTTGTTGCTCGGGCGTGGGCTCCTGCGGTGCAGCCTGTTCTTCAGGCGAAGGTTGGGCTGGCGCCGCTTGCTCTTCCGGCTGCGTCGGCGCGGCTTGCTCCTCGGGCGAGGGCTGCTGAGGCGCCGTCTGCTCCTCCGGTGACGGTTGCGCGGGCGCTGCCTGCTCCTCAGGAGCAGGCTCTTCCGCCGGTGCCTGCTCCGCGGCTGGCTGTTCGGCCGGGGCCTGCTCCTCAGCGGGAGGTTGCTCCGCCGCGGGCTGCTCAGGCGCCGCTTCCTCAGCCGGAGCCGCCTGCTCTTCGGCCGGCGGCTGCTCTTCAGCCGGGGGCTGCGCCTCGGCGGGAGGCGGACACTCCTGGCCCTCCGGGCAAGCCAGCGTCTCGGGTGGCGGTGGGCATTCCTGACCCTCCGGGCACGGTTGCTCTGCCGTCGGCGCTTCCGCCTGAGCGAGAACGAGGGGCGTCGTTGCGGCCCGGTCGGCCGCGAACGTCGGCTGGCCGAGTGCAAACGGAATTGCGCCGGCGAGGAGGAAAGGTCGAAGTCGCATTGGATTCATTCCCCGTTGACCAAGCCCCCTCGGTCGAGGCGGAAACGTTAATCACCCGCTATCGTTCCTCATTCAAACGTGCATACCGGCAGCAATATGGCCGGGAATGGGTATATCCGGGGGTATGCGGACGTGCCTGCTCTCGCGCCTGACCGGCTCGAAGCCGAGTCGCTGGTAGAGCGGCAGCGCTGCGGGGTGATCGAGGGTGCAGGTGTTCACCCTGAGTTCCTTCGCGCGGCCGTCGAAGGCCTCCGCGATGGCCGAGCCGAGGAACCACGGCCCGATCCGCATGCCCGTCCATTCCAGCATCAATCCGAAGTAGACGAGGCGCACGCTCAGCGTGTCGCGGCGGTCGAGCTCATAATAGCCGGCCGGCGAACCGTTCGCGTAAAGCACGAAGACCTCAACGCCATCTGCATGAATCTTCTCGGAAAGCACGTCGTCGGGAAGGCCGAGCCGCTCCACCCAGAGCCAGCTTCCGCCGACGGTATCGTAGAGATAGCGGTAGAAGTGGAGCGGGATCCCTTCGGCCTTCATCAGCGCCAGGCGGGGCGACGCCGGCATCGGCGGGAGCCTCGCCGGCCGGGCGGTCATCGCCAAATAGGTGACCGTCGTCTCGACGATTCTCTGCTTCGCAGGAGCCTTCGTCATCCGGGTCCTTTCGCCACGGGCGCGCCCGGGCGAGAACCCCACTCGGTCCACGAGCCGTCATAGACGGCGACGTCGTCCTTTCCGATCCGGGCGAGGGCGAAGAGGAGGTTCGCCGCGGTGATGCCGGACCCGCATGTCGTTATCACGGGCGATGAGAGATCGACCTCAGCCTCTTCGAAAAGCACGCGGATTCGCTCCGGCGCGACGAGGCGCCCGTCGGCGTCGGTGAGTGCCGCGTAGTGCAGGTTCTTCGCGCCCGGCATGTGGCCCGGCTCGACGCCGGCGCGCGGCTCCGGCTCCTCGCCGCGGAAGCGTGCGGCGGAGCGGGCGTCGACCACGGTCTCGCCGCGTGCGAGCGCAAGGCTCACGCCCTCGAAATCACGGACCTGCCGTGGTGAGAAGGACGTCGCGAAGCGGGCGGGCTTCGGCGTCACGGTGCCTGCCTCTTTGGGGTAGCCGGCCTTATCCCAAGCAGCAAGACCGCCGTCCAACACGCTGACATCCTTGGCGCCGTAGGTCCGAAATGTCCACCAGACGCGGGGGGCGGAGAAGAAGCCCATGCCGTCGTAGACGACGATCGTGTCCGTGTCGGATATCCCGAGCGCGCCGGCGGCCGCGGCGAACGCCGCCTCGTCGGGGAGCATGTGCGGCAGGTCGCTCGAGGTGTCGGCGATGGCGTCGATGTCGAAGAAAACGGCGCCTGGAATGTGGCCGGCGCGATATTCGGCTTTGGCGTCGCGGTTCTGCGCCGGCAGATACCAGGAGCCGTCAACGACCCTCACCGTCGGGTCGCCGAGGCGCGCCTTCAGCCAATCCGGCGAGACGAGGAGGTCGCTCACGCCGGCTCCGCGAAGGCGAGACGGATGCGTCGGTTCTGCCGTCCCTTCTTCTCGATCTTGGTCACGGCGATGCCGCCGATCTCTGCGGTCGAGTGCACATGCGTGCCGCCGCAGGGCTGGAGGTCGACCGAGCCGTCAGCGCCGATCGCAACGAGCCGCACCTTGCCGGTTCCGCTCGGTGGCTTCACGCTCATGGTGCGGATCAGGCCGGGATTGTCGGCGAGCTCCTCGTCGGTGATCCAGCTGGTCGTGACCGGGTGATCGGCTTCGACGAGGGCCATCAGTCGCTCCGTCAGCTCGTCCTTGTCGACGGCGCCGGCTTCGGTGATGTCGAAATCGAGCCGGCTCTCCTCGCCGCCGATCGACCCGCCGGTGACCGGGAAGGGGACTAGCGAGCAGAGAAGGTGGAGCGCGGTGTGCATGCGCATGTGGCGGTGGCGGCGCTCCCAGGCGATCTCGGCGAGCACCGGCAGGCCGACGCGCGGCGGCTCGCCCGACGCCGGCACGTGGACGATCTCCGTCTTGTCCTCGCCGTAGACCGTCGCGGCGACCGGCACGACCGGTCCGCCGGCGACGACGAGTCGGCCGGTGTCGCCCGGCTGCCCGCCGCTCGCCGCATAAAAGACCGTGCGGTCGAGAATGACGCCGCCCTGCTCGGAATGCGCGACGATCTTCGCCTCGCATTCGCGCAGATAGGCGTCATCGCGGAAAAGCGGCAATGTCTCGAAGGGCATCAGTCGGTTTTCTCGAATGGCACATGCACGTCCGCCCGCTCGGCGAGCCATTTCGGAACGGGTAGGTTCTTGGAGCGGAGGAACTCGGGATTGAAAAGCTTGGAAGCGTAACGGCTGCCGTAGTCGCAAAGCACGGTGACGATCGTGTGGCCGGGGCCGAGCTCGCGCGCCATGCGGATCGCCCCGGCGACGTTGACGCCGGTCGAGCCGCCCATGACCAGCCCCTCCTCGACGAGATCGAAGACCACGGCGACGGACTCCTCGTCGGGGATGCGCCAGGCGAAGTCGACCGGCGCATCTTCCAGGTTGGCGGTGATGCGGCCCTGGCCGATGCCTTCCGTGATGGAGGAGCCTTCGGCCTTAAGCTCCCCGTGCGCATAGAAATTGTAGAGCGCGGCGCCGGGGACGTCGGCGAGGCCGATCTTGATCGCCGCGTTCTTCTCCTTGAGGAACATGCCGACGCCGGCGAGCGTGCCGCCGGTGCCGACGGCGGAGACGAAACCGTCGACCTTGCCGTCGGTCGCCTCCCAGATCTCCGGGCCGGTCGATTCGATGTGGGCCTGGCGGTTGGCGACGTTGTCGAACTGGTTCGCCCAGACCGCGCCGCCTTCTTCTTTCTTCGCAAGCTCCTCGGCCAAGCGGCCGGAGACCTTCACGTAGTTGTTCGGGTTCCGATAGGGGACCGCCGGCACTTCGATCAGCGTCGCGCCGCCCATCCTGAGCGCCAGCTTCTTCTCGTCCGACTGCGTGTCGGGGATGACGATGACGGAGCGGTAGCCGAGCGCCTTAGCGACGAGCGAGAGGCCGATGCCGGTGTTGCCGGCCGTGCCTTCGACGATCGTGCCGCCGGGCCTGAGCGAGCCGTCGCGCTCCGCCGTGCGCACGATCCAGAGCGCGGCGCGGTCCTTCACCGACTGGCCGGGGTTCAGGAACTCGGCCTTGCCGAGGATTTCGCAGCCGGTCGCCTCCGACGCACGGCGGAGGCGGACGAGCGGTGTATTCCCGATCAGGTCGAGGACGGAATCAGCAATCTTCATGGCGCGCATCGTTCGCGCGCGAAGCTAAGACGCGCACAGGGCAGGGGCAAGCGAAGGCGTTCTAGCCATCGCGCTTTTGATCGGATCACATTGGCGCTTAATCGTGCGACAGCATGAAGCCGGTGCGTAGGGCATGCGCCCATTCGGGCCTGCCGTTCGCGTCCGCGCGGTGTGCCGCCTCCATGTTCGGGTAGGGGACGAGAACCAGCTCGAAGGCGAAGCGCCCGTCGCGCTGTTCGTCGACGATGGCGTAGCGCGCATGCGGCGAGCCGGATTCGGAGACGTAAGGGGGGTCCTCGAAGGCCGGGCAACCGACACTGCCGGGGTTGAGGATCGTCGGACCGTCGTGAAGCTGCACGACGTCGGCGCGATGACTGTGGCCGCAAAGGACGAGCTTCGCATCGACGGTGCCGAGGCGCGCGGCGATGGCGTCTGGGCGATCGCGTACGAGGCGACCGTCTTCCAAGGCGTCCGTCAGGGAGAGCTCGTCGCTCGACGGCGCGGCATGGAAGGCGACGACGCCGGGCGCGACCTCGAGCCGCGAGGGGAGCGTTCCAAGACGCGTGCGCTGGTCGGGCGTGAGCTGGTCATAAGCGAAGCGGTCGGACGCACCCATCTCCTCGGGGGACAGCGTCGCCACCTGGCGATCGTGATTGCCGCGCACGGTCGGCAGGTTCAGCGTCGTCAGGTGGTCCATCGTCTCGCGCGGCCAGAGCGGCCCGGAGACACAGTCGCCGAGATCGACGATGAGGTCGGGCTTGCGTGGCTCGATGTCGGCGAGCACCGCTTCGAGCGCATGAAGGTTGCCGTGAATGTCGGCGAGGACGGCGATCCGCATTGTCTTGTTCCGGGGTCTTGTTCGGGGGCTTCTTCCGGGTCCGATGAGCGACGATTGCCCTAGCACGAGAAGTGTGCGTGTCGATCCGCCGCGTGAAAATGATGCCGGCAAAACTCGGCGCCGACCCGGGCCTCGGCTTGACTTTCCACGACTCAGTGTTTCACGGGAAACGATTTGTTAACCATTTTGTGCGTAGGGGCGAAACGATTTCGACATTGCCGTGTTCCGGCAGAGGGATAGCGCCACTTCCCGCTGCACGACTCGAAGATGGCGGTGCTTTCACCGGTGAGAAGCGAGCGAAAGCGCACTCGTCGCTTCGCTCTGCAACAGCTTGATCACGCGAGAGAATGGGTCAGAACGAGCGCCGAGCGATGCTCGCGTCAGCCAGCGCGGCGGAAGAACCCTGCGAAAGCCTTCCGTGCCTGCCCGATGAACGAGTCGGTCGTTTCGCCGC
>Ga0315553_10000447_pt1 | contig 37000 bp, 26 predicted proteins | sample SalMarSW160140MG_FD_203099 | JGI IMG/M metagenome (GOLD analysis project Ga0315553, IMG submission 203099) | Salt marsh sediment microbial communities from the Plum Island Ecosystem LTER, Massachusetts, United States - Salt Marsh Sediment SW1601-40 ... | reverse complement strand
TCAAGGATACGGAAACGGTAGCTTATTCAACAGCCTGATCCTTTTTGCTCCATCCGGTGATATTGTGGTTCATCACAGAAAGCTTATGCCAACCTATACGGAAAAATTGCTGTATGGACAGGGTGATGGGTTTGGGCTAATAACCTATCCTGCCCGTTTTGGTAGAATAGGAGGATTAATTTGCTGGGAACACTGGATGCCCCATGCAAGGCAAGCACTGCATCATGATGGAGAACTGGTTCATATTGCACTTTGGCCAAGTGTACACGAAGTTCATCAGTTGGCCAGCCGGCATTATGCATTTGAAGGTAGGTGCTTTGTTATCGCCATAGGTCAAATGATGAAGGTTGCAGATATCCCGGATGAATTAACCATTCCCAATGATTTACGAAGAGGTTCTGACCGGTATATCCTGAATGGAGGAAGTTGCATTATCAGCCCCACCGGAACCTTCATTCTTGAACCGGTTTTCGATGAGGAGAAAATAATCCTTTACGGAATTGAACCTCAGGATGCGATCGGGGAAAAGATGACACTCGATACAGCCGGTCACTATTACAGACCGGACATATTTACTTTCGATATCAACAGGGGCAGACCGGAATAGAAAACCGGTTACTCAAACTCAATGAAGTTGAAATTGGTATCCAGTATGGAAGCGTAATATTCTCCCCGCTCGAGGATATCATCATCCCCCTCTTCATAGAACCAGTTGATCACCAATCTCAGTCCCATTTCAGTTAGCCTGCTGAGTTGCTGAAGAATGGTTAAAATATACTTCGCCGAGCCACTGTTGAAATATTCAAGTTTAATCTCAACGGTGGTCACCTCTTTTGGACTTTTACAATAATCCTCGATCCAGACAACCAGGGGATCAAAAAATTTTGCCGGGTCTTCGTGTATCGACCGGCCGTTCATCTTAATCAACCCTTCCGGATCCAGAATAATGGCTGGTGTCTTCTTTGTGCTCTCAACAACGACTCGTTCCATACGCTATTCTTTCAAGGAATAAAGATATAATTTTGTTCCATAAAATGAAAAGATGCTCATTTTTTAATTTCTCTGTAATCAGTTTACTTCCAGGTTATCTCTGGAAGGCAATTCAGGAAACGGAATGTGTGGTTCGGTCTGGTACCAGAACGCTACGGAAGAGATGTCATCCTGAAGTGGCAGATACCTTCCTCCGCTTCTCCACCCCAGTGCCTGAATGGTTACTTTCAGGTCCTTTTCGAACCGAACGGGATCGGTAATGTGCCATCGATACATTCCCAGCCGGGTTTGCGATTCCCATAACCCATCCGGTTTAAAAACATGAAAGCCGGCATAGGGTGTCGTGTATTCTTTGTAATCACCTTCAGAGGTAAAACCATACGATCCGCAAAAATAATCTTCAGTTCCTGTGCCACAGATGGTTGGAAACTCAGCATCGCCATCCATGTAAAATTTGATCTCTCCTTCGCCCCACCATCCGGAATTATTCGATCCCCAGGCAAGATAGGTACCAACGTAATGGCCCTGTCCCTTCACCCTGTCCAGGATGGTGTAGACCTTTTTATAGGGAAGTGGGTTTTCCCTCCTGAACTGGGCATGGAAATAAGCAGCATCATCCGGCACAGCGGTTAAGGTATAGTTAATCTGATAATAGAGCGTCATGCGGTTATCATCGATGTTCTCAACCGTGATTTTGCATCCCTTCCGGAAAGGCATTACCCAGTAACAGTTTAGTCCACTGCCGGGATTCACGCAGACTGCCAGGGATGATATCTGCTTGAATTTGCCCCATCCTACACCAAAGAAATCACCCAGAGGAACTTCCACGGAAGGGGCCTTTTCATTGTCCCAGTAAATCCGCAGGATCGAGAATCTCCAATTGCCGGATGGAGTCATCCAGATTTGCTGAACTGCTCCCGGACCTTCGATCTCAGCGATGGTAAAAGTCTGTCCCGGTTCAATGTGGATATAGGGATTCACTTTCCATCCCTGTCCCAATTCCCGGGCAGCATGTCCAGCATTCCCCTCCTCCAGGGTAGCCATACCTCCCTTTCCCTGCTCTCCTGTAAAATTTTCGGGACTAATGGATCTGGTCTTTGCATTCGAAAGACGGTACAGGTTATTCAAATGCACATTCAATCCGTTAAAACCTTCCTGTGCCATAGCAAGAATAAAAATAGAAAATAATGTTAAACAAAGGGTCAATTTTTTCATGGTTCCGGTTTTTTGATTTATCGATACTTGATACTTGTCAGGTGGTTTATATAGGGAACCGGGCTACAGGCGATACGTCCAACCCGGAAAATTCTTTTTTCAAATACTTGTAGTAACCGGTAGTTGCTATCATTGCCGCATTATCTGTTGTATATCTGATCTCCGGGATATAGATCTTCCAACCCATTTTTCCGGCATGTTTTTCCAGTGCGGTACGTAAACCGGAATTTGCCGATACACCTCCCGCAATGGCGATCTGCTGAATACCCGTTTCTTCCGATGCAGACACCAGTTTTTCAATCAATACCTCAACAATAGTTGACTGGAGAGCAGCAGAGAGATCCGGCAGGTTTTGCTTGATAAACTCCGGGTTATCTTTTACGTGGTCGCGGATCAGGTACAGAAACGAAGTTTTCAGTCCACTGAAGCTAAAATCCAAGCCGCTGATCTGCGGTTTCGAAAATCTGAAAGCCTGGGGATTTCCTGATTTGGCAAGCCTGTCAATCTGGGGCCCTGCAGGGTAGGACAGCCCCACCACCTTGCCGCATTTATCAAACGCTTCCCCGGCTGCATCATCAATGGTTCTCCCAATGGTTTCCATCTCAAGATAATCCCTGACAACGACCAGTTCGGTATGGCCTCCTGAAACCAGCAAGCACAAGAACGGGAAATCCGGGTATCTCTTTTTCTCTCCTTTCTCCCGGATAAAATGGGTCAATACATGAGCCTGCAGGTGATTGACCTCAATTAGGGGTATCTCTCTGGCAAGAGCAAATCCTTTTGCAAAGCTTGTTCCCACCAGAAGCGATCCGAGTAGCCCCGGACCTTTCGTAAAAGCAACAGCTGATAGGGATTCAATGGGTATCCCGGCATCACTCAATGCCCGGTCAACCACGGGAACAATGTTTTGCTGATGTGCCCTGGAAGCCAGTTCAGGAACCACACCACCATACGATTTATGCACATCCTGGTTGGAAATTATATTCGACAGAATAAACCCGTCCCGGACAATTGCCGCAGATGTATCGTCACAGGAAGATTCAATACCGAGGATGATGATGCTCATTTTAATACCCTAATATACTGGTAATTTGAACTATTTTTGCTTTTTTTACGTTTTATTATAAACATTAAATTTATCAAAAAAAGATATAAAATATCATTCCTTATCCTGCTTATCCTTCTCCTTGTTCCGGTGAGTGGTTATTTTGCATTGCAAAACAGCAAGGTGCAAACCTTCCTTGTACATCGTATTACAAAGGAGCTGTCTGAAAGCCTTAATGCCAAATTTACGGTAGAATCCGTTCATTTTAAATTCTTTAACAGGCTGGTTCTCCATAACGTGATGGTTGAAGATCAGCAGCAGGATACATTGTTATTTACCAGGCAGTTAACCGGTCACATTAAATCCTTTAACCGCAAAAAGAAAAAAATCGCATTATCCAGGGTTATTCTTGAACAGACAAGCTTTAACCTGAAGACAGACTCTGCCGGTACAATCAACCTGAAATTCATCATCCATGCGATCAAGAGCCGGCAAGACACTTCCGGTGCTAACCTGGATCTGAGCATTTCCAGAATCGAGTTACGCGAATCCTCCTTCTCCCTGAAGCTATACAAGTCCAGACAAAAAAAGGAAGGTATCAACTTCACAGATCTTAATCTGAATGATCTTTCAGTTGAACTGGATGATTTTTATATTCTCAATGATACTGTCGGATTTCAAATTAACGACCTTGCATTTACCGATAAAAGTGGATTCCATGTTGACCGGTGGAATACCCATTTTCAGATTTGCCCAACCTGCCTGGAATTTACTGATGTATCTATCATTACACCCCTTTCCGAACTGTTTGCAGAAAAATTATCCTTTAACTACCGGGATTACGATGATTTGAAAGATTTCATTAACAGGGTGGATCTTGACCTTGGGATCAATGCCTCAGACCTTGATTTTCAAGATATTGCTTACTTTGCCCCCGGTTTGAGCTGGATGAATCAGAACATAGACCTTAGCGGCAGGTTTACAGGCAATATCAGTGACTTCAAGGGGAAACGTGTATTGATTCAATTTTCCGATTTGACGCGGATAGAAGGCAATTTTGAGATTGAGGGCCTGCCGGACATCAATGAAGCATTCCTATTTGTCGACATCAAAAACATGACCACAAGCATTGAGAACCTGGAGCAGTTTGAAAAACCAGGAACGGGAGAAAAGATCGTGCTGCCTGAAAGCTTTAAACGATTAGAGATCATCAATTTTGATGGAAATTTTACCGGTTTTATCGATGATTTTGTTACCTATGGCACGTTCACTTCAAACCTGGGAGCCATCTCTACTGACCTGTCAATAAAACCCGACACAGCCGGATTCCTGGACTTCAGGGGCAGGCTCAAAACATTCGATTTCGATATTGGCAAACTAACCAGCAGCGAGAAATTCGTTGGCAAATTGAATATGAATGTCATTCTGGACGGACAGATCCAGTCGGCTGAAGAATTTATCGCATCGCTGGAAGGAATTGTTGAAGGCATAGAAGTTAACGGATACGATTACACGAACATTAGTGTTGAAGGTGATTTTACCGAAAAAGCGTATGATGGATCCATTTCCATTGAAGATCCTAACGTGAAGCTTGATTTTCTCGGTCGGCTTGATTTCTCAGGTGATATCCCGGAATTTGATTTTACGGCGAATGTTCTGAGGGTTAAGCTGCATAACCTGAACATCGATAAAGCCGATACAAACTCGCTCCTCTCTTTTTTACTGACAGCCAATTTTACCGGGAACAACATGGATAATATGAATGGAGATATCAAACTTCTTAACCTAAATTTTGACCGGCTTGGTAAAAACCTCCAGGTTTACGATTTTACCCTGACAGCTGATAACCAGATTGATACAAGCTCCATTAAACTCAGGACAGATTTTGTTGACGGGGAACTGATTGGTAAATATGAATTTGCTTACATGCCCTCTTCCATTCAATCCTTTGTTTCCCAATATATTCCGGCAATCTTTGGATCACGTATAGATACCTCAGGCATCAACCTGAACCAGTTTGGATTCGATCTCCGGTTTAAAAATACAGATAAACTGACCTCTTTTTTCTTCCCGGACTATTCCGTCTCTGAAAATGCCAGATTAAGTGGTCAGTTTGATCCTGTAAGAAACAGGCTATCGATGGAAGGCAAAGCAGACCAGCTTGTATTTAAAGGAAATGAAATCAATAATCTTCTATTTACTTCCGAATGCATCGACAGCCTGTTCTACCTCAACCTGCTTAGTGATGATATGACTATCGGAGGAAATCTTGATTTTCAGAATATTCACATTTCATCCGATGCAATAGATAACAGGCTGGATCTTACCATAAAATGGATGAATGTGGATAGCTTACGGAATGAAGGGATTCTGAATGCAACAGCCAATTTTTCCCGGGAAAATGATGTGAGCAAACCACACATCGACATATTGATCGATCGTACAAACATTTACATCAAAGATTTGTTATGGCTCATTAATCAGAGCACAATAGAGGTGGATTCAACGTTGATCACCATCAATGATTTCTCTGTAGCCAGAGAGGACCAGCTTTTCCTGGTTTCCGGAACAGTTTCTGAACATGAAACCGATACGTTGCATGTGGAATTTCAAAACCTGATGCTTTCTTCACTCAACGCATTAACAAAAACCGACAGAATTCAACTGGATGGTATTGCTAACGGTGAAGCCGATTTCTCGGGAGTGTATCATAATCCGCTTTTCCGTTCCGATATTGAGATTGAAGACCTGGTTATCAATGAAGAATTTCTCGGAAATTCGCGGATAGTAAGTACCTGGGATACGTTGAATAATAACCTTCATCTTCATACATACACTAAACGGGGAGAGTTAACCACCCTGGATCTTGAGGGTGATTATTCCCCTTATAACAAGGAAATTGATTTTTCCCTGAACCTTAACAAACTGAGATTAAACATATTCCGCCCTTTCCTGAGGAATCTTGCATCCGATCTCAATGGAATAGCTACCGGGGAGATCCGGGTTGAGGGGACACTCAATCAACCGCTCACTAACGGAATGATTACACTCCAAAAAACCTCTTTTATCATCGACTACCTGCAAACGAAGTATAATTTTACGGATGAGTTTACCATTACCGATAACATCATCTCGTTTAGTGATGTCCAGGTTTTTGATCCTTACGGAAATGTTGCAATAACCAGAGGAACCATATCGAATGAATACTTCAGAAATTTTGTTTTTAACATCACGCTTGAACCCAAAAAATTCCTCTTCCTGTCAACCCGTGAAGAGGATAATAATGATTTTTTTGGCACTGCCTATGGAACCGGGATTGTTAAAATTACAGGTCCTCCCAAAAACCTGATGCTCGATGTTTCGGCGAAAACCGAAAGCGGTACCCGGTTTTTCATACCCTTGAATCCGGAAGGGGATGTTGCCGCATATAGTTTTGTAACCTTTATTAGCACAGGCGTTCAGGAAACCGTTGAAAAGGAAAATAACCGGTACGAAGTTAATCTGTCCGGTATTGAAATGAAGTTTGACCTTGAAGTAACTCCCGAAGCGGAAGTCCAGCTGGTATTCGATTCAAAAATCGGAGATATCATAAAAGCCACCGGATCGGGAAAAATAACCCTGTTGATCAATACCCTTGGAGACTTCCGCATTTATGGTGACTACCAGATTGAAAGTGGAGATTATCTCTTTACGCTTCAGAATGTGATCAACAAGAGATTCACCGTACGCAAAGGGGGTACCATTACCTGGAACGGAGACCCGGCGGATGCTTACATTAACCTGCAGGCAGTCTATAACGTCAGAACATCTCTTCGAAACCTCTTTAACGATGAGTCCTATAACAAACGATATCCCGTCGAGTGTCAGTTAAACCTGTCCAATAAACTGACGAATCCGGATATCCAGCTTGATATCCTTCTCCCTACTGCTGATGAGGAGACAAAAACCCTGTTGAAAAATTCGTTGAATACGGAAGAGAAGTTAAGCAAACAGTTTCTTTCCCTGCTGGTTATTAACAGTTTCCTGCCCGATCCCAACCTGGCATCTTCAGCGGACCAACATTCCAGGACATCGGATTACGCTCCTGCTGTCGGGGTAACCACCAGCGAATTGTTATCGAATCAGTTGAGTTATTGGCTTTCGCAGATCAGCAATGATTTTGACATCGGTTTCAGCTACATGCCAGGGGATGAAATTACCACCAATCAGGTAGAGGTAGCATTATCAACCCAGTTGCTAAACGACCGGGTAACCATAAATACAAATCTGGGTGTGGGAGGACAAAACGTGGAAGCACAGAATGCCCCTACGGGCGAATCATCAGAAAATACTTCCAACATCGTGGGTGATTTTTCTGTCGATATCAAATTAACACGGAGTGGTAAACTCAGGATGAAGGCGTTTAACAGAGCCAATGACAACCGGTTGTATGAACTGGCTCCCTATACTCAGGGTATTGGATTGTTTTACCGTGAGGACTTCAATAGTTTTAAGGAGCTCATGAACAAGTATTGGAGCAAGCTTTTCTCCCAAAAGAAGGAGCTCTGAACAGACCCTTCAAATTATTTGCAGGTTTTTTCTGTTTTTCAACAAAACGCATAACCGTTGTTAATATTTTCTGTAAATTCGCAGCTTTCAAAGTTGCAGTATTCAAGATTACCTGATCAAATTTTTCTATTTTTGTTGTCAACAAAAAACCGGATAGCTGAGATATGTTTATAGCGATGGTTGTGGTTTTTATTCTGGGGTATACAGCTATTGCCCTGGAACATCCACTCAAAATTGACAAGGCTGCATCTGCCCTGCTTACCGGAGTAATTCTCTGGGTTCTATACATCGTTGGAGCAGGCAATATTCTTCCAGGAAGTGATTCTTTCCGGGAATTCCTGGAACAGAATGCAGATGTTGCCGGCATGAGCTCATTTCACCAGTACATCGAGTTTATCACTGAACATGAGGTAATTCACCACCTGGGGGAAATATCAGAAATTCTGTTCTTCCTCCTGGGAGCCATGACGATTGTTGAAATTATTGATACCCACGAAGGATTCCGGATCATCACCGATAAAATCAGAACTACCAACCGGGTTAAACTCTTGTGGATCCTGAGCCTGATCACATTCTTTATGTCTGCTGCACTGGATAACCTGACTACAACCATTGTCATGGTTGCCCTGTTGAGAAAGCTTATAGGAGATAAGAAAGACCGTTGGTTTTTTGCCAGTATGGTGGTTCTGGCAGCCAATGCCGGTGGAGCCTGGTCTCCGATCGGTGATGTAACAACCATTATGTTATGGGTTGGGGGACAGGTCACAACCATAAGCATTATTCTGAGAGTGTTTTTACCCAGTTTAGCAACGTTGATAGTGCCGCTGATTATTGTCTCCTTTATTATGGGAGGTACGGTCCAACGACCCGTTTCAAAGGTTGTCGGCACAACAACAAAGGAAGAGACCACTAAATTCGAACGGACATTCATATTCTTCCTTGGAGTCGGTTCATTGCTGTTTGTACCGGTTTTTAAAACACTGACACACCTTCCTCCCTATATGGGAATGTTACTGGGCCTGGGTAATATGTGGGTCATAACAGAGATCATGCATCAGAGCTCGACGCTTGAAAAACGGTCAAAACTTACGGTGGTGAATATTTTACGAAAGGTGGATGTTCCAACCATTTTCTTCTTCCTCGGTATCCTTTCTGCCGTTGCCAGTCTTCAATCCGCCGGACACCTGAAGATTTTGGCCGGTTTCCTGGATGATAAACTGCACAATGTCTTTCTCATTGACATAGCAATTGGAATTCTTTCCGCCATCGTTGACAATGTGCCCCTTGTTGCCGGTGCCATGGGCATGTATCCTGTCCACACCTTTGGCTTCATTAACCTGATGACTGATCCGGCAGCTCAGGAATATGCCCGCTTTTTTGTACAGGACGGTGTTTTCTGGGAGTTCCTGGCGTATTGTGCCGGGACTGGCGGCAGTATTCTGATCATCGGTTCTGCTGCAGGTGTCGCTGCAATGGGAATGGAAAAGATAGATTTTATCTGGTACCTGAAGCGGATCTCCCTGCTGGCACTTCTTGGCTATCTTGCAGGAGCCGGTGTTTATTATATCATGTTCGCATAATAATGTTGCCGATCTGCTAAAAGAGAATATACTAAACGGATATTGATCCCGTTTTTTTTATAACTTCGCATAACCAAATATTCAGAAATGAGTAATTTATTTCTTTTCCCTCAGATTAATTTATCCGATACGGTCTCCGCCACCGTTGAAGAGGCACAGGAAATCACACTCTCTTACTGGGATCTTGCCTTTAAGGGAGGATGGGTTATGGTGCCCATTGTCCTTTTATCTATCATCGCGGTATATATTTTCGTGGAACGGTTTTTTGTCATCCGTAAAGTTTCGGGTGAAGATCTCCATTTTATGAACAGAATCAAGGATTATATTCATGATGGCAAGGTGGAATCTGCATTAACTCTATGCGAATCAACCAGCAATCCCGTGGCACGCATGATTGAAAAAGGGATCAAAAGAATAGGCAGACCCCTGAATGATGTCAGTGCAGCCATTGAGAATGTAGGTAAACTGGAAATTTACAAGCTTGAGAGGGGATTGCCTACACTGGCTACGGTTGCAGGTGCCGCCCCAATGATCGGATTCCTTGGAACAGTCATTGGAATGATCCGTGCTTTTTATGATATGTCAACTGCAGGCAGTAACATCGATGTTTCTACCCTTTCAAATGGTATCTATACGGCGCTTGTTACTACTGTCGCCGGTTTGATCGTAGGCATCATTGCCTATTTTGCATACAACATTCTTGTTGCACGCGTAGAAAAGGTGGTGAACCAGTTGGAAGCCAAGGCGACTGAATTCATGGACCTGCTGAATGAGCCGGTAAGCTGAGGAATGCCGGTTAATCAGACCTGCTACTCAGTCATGAATGTTACATTAACCTGATAAACAGAACCATGGCATTGAAAACCAGAAATAAGGTCAGCTTTACCTTCAGCCTTCCCGGTATGGCAGATATTATTTTCCTTCTGCTGATCTTTTTTATGATCACCTCCACACTGATCCATCCAACTGCCCTGAAGCTTCTGCTGCCACAAAGCAGTTATCAAACCTCAGCGAAACCCCTTACAACGGTTTCCATTACGCGTGATTTACAGTTTTATGTTGAAAACGTACCCGTAGATGTGAATGATTTGGAACGGGTTTTGCAGGAAAGAATTGGAGGGAATACAGATATTTATATATCGCTGCATGCCGAACGGAGTGTTCCCATTGAGCATGTTGTTAAGGTAATGAATATTGCAAAAAAGAACCAATTCAAACTAATTCTGGCTACCAGCCCCAGATAACAATGAAAAAGTTTTTCATTGAACACCGGAAGGGACTTTTCGGAACAATTGTGTTCCACATTATTCTGGCAGTTGTCTTCATTATTTTTGGATTTGCCACACCACTGCCTTTGCCTGAGGAGGAAGGGATATTGATCAACTTTGGAGTGGATGATGACGGATCCGGCTTAATTGAACCGTCAGCAGCTGCCCAACCACCGCTGGAAACTATTTCGGTCCCGGAAGCCAGTTCGGCAGAGGATGCCGCATCTGAATCTGCCGAAGAGGATATCCTTACCCAGGACCTGGAAGAGGCTCCCGAGGTTCAGGCTGCCCCTGAAAAAGATCCGGAAGCTGAAAGAATAGAACGGGAAGCACGTGAAGCCGAGCAGAAACGATTAGACGAACTCGAACGGCAACGTCAGGAGGAACTCGAAAGACAGCGACAGGAAGAGCTGGAAAGACAGAGACAGGAGGAGGAACAACGACGAATTAACGAAATCCAGGACAGGACAAGGAATGCGTTGGAGAGTGCACGAAATAATGAAGAGAATACCAGTAAAAGTGAGGGGGAAACAACAGGAACAGGAAACCAGGGCCGTGAAGATGGAGCCGTTGATGCAACAAGCCATACGGGTGGTCCCGGTGGACTGGGGGATGAAGGGATCTCGTTCAGCCTGGAGGGAAGAACCCCGCAATCACTTCCTCCACCCGAATACAACTACCAGGTGGAAGGCATTGTCGTTGTGGAAGTTACCGTTGATCGAAACGGCAATGTAACCGCGGCTAATCCCGGAGTGAAAGGCTCATCTACCTTAAATGAACATTTGATGGCTGCCGCCAAAAAAGCGGCCCTGGCAGCAAAATTCTACCGCAAACCGGATGCCCCGGCTTTTCAAAAAGGAACAATCACCTACGATTTTAGGCTGCAATAGAAAAAGCAGTAATGCAGGAAAGTTTAACAAAACTTTTCCTTCATTTGAATCACACTGACCGCAAAAGAATGGTGATTTCTTGTATTTTTTTCCTAATTTTCGTGAACTTTAGGCTACTTATTTATTTACACTATTGACTTCAATAATTCGCATCAACAGATTCATTCAGGGAACCATGCTGTTCATGATCATATCAGGATGTGTTACCCGTACTCCATATAATGAAAAATACGTTTCAGATAACATTGAAAAGAGGTCCGGGGTTGGTCTTCCGGCTGAATTTTCTGATTCTATCAGTTTCCCTCCAGGTGTTTTGTTTGAAGATAGCTTAACAGAGAAAGAATCCGTAGCCATAGCGCTATGGAATAATCCTCAGCTTCAGGTCGATCTGGCTGACCTGGGCTTTGCCCGTGCCGATCTGATCGAAGCAGGCATGCTCAACAACCCTGCTTTTTCTCTGCTTTTCCCCCTCGGACCAAAACAGCTGGAATTTACACTTTCTTATGCTATCGACATTCTCTGGCAACGACCCTACAGAGTCGCATCTGCCAAACTGAATAGTGAAAAAGTCGCCGAAAACCTGGTTCAGAATGGTCTTGCACTGGTACGAGACGTATATATTTCATTTGCGAATCTGAACAAGACCCAGGAGCAACTCAAAATACTGGAAGATGAAGTGAGCCTGGATATTGAAATCGCTGAAATTGCTTCTGCAAGACGTCTGATAGGAGACATCAGTGAATTGGAAGAAACTGCATTTTATCTGGCAACTTCACGGACAAGAGAAAACGTATTGCAGGCCCGCCGGGATAAGGAAATACAAAAGATCCGGTTTTTAACACTCCTTGGATTAATATCTGAACGGACGGATATAGAGATTGCTCCAAGCCCTTTCCAGTTATCGGAAATGCCCGAACCTGAAGAGATTATTAAAACTGCACTTGCCTGCCGTCCCGATATCAGGGCAGCTGAACTTGAAATCGAAATAGCCGGAAAACAGCTTGGATGGGAAAAATCAAAGATTTTTAACCTGACTGCCATGCTGGATGCCAACGCAGAGGGAAAAGAAGGCTTTGAAATGGGACCGGGTGGGCAAATAACAATTCCATTGTTTTATTTCAACCAGGGAGGCACAGAAAGAGCCCGGACTGAGATTGAACGGGCAGCAAATAATTACCTTGCCATACAACAGTCCATTCGAAAAGAAATTCTTGAAGCATACCAGGGTTATCTGGCAGCCCGCTCAACTTATGAAATGCTCCATAATGAAATCTTAACCAAAGCAAAAAGTGCTGTTGATAATGGGGAATTGGCATACCTTTCAGGAGAGATCTCATACCTGGAATTCCTGGAATATAAGAGGCAATTCATGAATGCCCGTTTAAGATTCATTGCAGCTGAAGCAGAAACAAGCATAAATATGGCGAACCTGTATTATAGTGTTGGCTGGAAAACGATACCTTTTTAGAAGACATAACAATACAAGAAAATGGATCTAAGATTTGAATTACAACCATGGATACTCCGGTACCTTTCCCTGGTACTCATTTTCAGTTTTAATGGTTGTAGCAACAGGAATCCTGAAGGGGAAACCGCACAAAAACCCGCAGTGGTAATAAACCAGGTGAAGGAGAATACCCTGACGGAGGTGCGCCTGACACCTGAAGCCGAAATTCGGCTTGGCATTGAAACAAGACCGGTGGAATTAAAAAATATGCCAAAAACACTTACGGTTGGTGGAGAAATCATGTCCCCTCCCGGCCAGGATGTTAAAGTCACTTCACCTGTTGCCGGTATTGTCATAGGAGCGCAAAGCGGTTATTTCCCTGTTGCGGGATCATTCGTCAAAAACGGGCAGGAAGTGATGCGTCTGATCCTGATTCCACCGGAAATGGATATCATCAGTGCACAGGAGGAAGTAAGGGTAAAACAAATGGAATACGATGTAGTCCTGGCTGAAGCAGAGCGGGCTGAACATCTCCTCACCACCAAAGCGATCAGTGAAAAGGCGTTTGAAGCAACACGGGCTCGTCTGGCCAGATCAGAAGCATCACTCACTGCAGCCAGAGGGCGGTTAAACCTTTATCAGGGAAGGGATCTCGATTCTGTTGCAATGGCTCTTTCAACGTATCATGTTGAATCCCCTGTAAATGGTGTTATCCAGAATATGTTTGTTACACGGGGCCAAACCATTAGTGCATCCTATGTCATGTTCGAAGTTACACCCATGGATCGTTTCTGGATTCGTGTTCCTGTTTATTCCGGGGATGTTCTGAATGTCGACCGCAACCGGAAAGCTTCCATTTCAGCAATGGGAAAGGATGACGAAGCAGGGCTCATTCATGCCAATCCAATTCATGGGCCCATGCGCAGTGATGCAGGCAGTGCTTCATCTGATCTTTACTATGAAGTTGACAATAAGGGGGGTCTTTTCAGGGCTGGCCAGAAAGTGAGTGTAACCCTCACCTTGAAATCAGCAGAAGAAAGCCTGGTAGTACCCTATTCTTCAATAATATACGATATGTATGGCGGGAGTTGGGTCTATGTGAAATCGGATTTGCAGTTATATACCCGCACAAGAGTTGAACTCAGTCATGTTTCCGATACACTGGCGGTATTGACACGGGGAGTTCAACCAGGTGATGAGGTTGTATGTACCGGTGTTGCCGAGCTTTACGGAACAGAATTTGGAGGAGGAAAATAATGAGGTGGCTCATATCAACTGCATTGCGTTTACGGGTAGCTATCGTAATCCTGATGGTTATCCTTCTGGTTGCCGGTACCCGGATCGTGAGCCGCACGCATTTTGATGTTTTTCCTGAGTTTGCCCCTCCCCTGGTTGAGATACAAACAGAAGCACCCGGATTATCCACCGCAGAAGTGGAAATACTGGTTACCGTGCCGATTGAAAATGCCATGAACGGAGTTTCCTGGCTGAAGCTCATCCGTTCAAAATCTGTTCTCGGGTTATCGTCCGTTGTACTCTATTTTGAAAATGGGACCGACCTCATGCAAGCCCGTCAAATGGTTCAGGAACGACTTACCGTTATCTCCGGCAAACTTCCGGGTGTTGCAAAACCACCGGTCATGCTATCACCCCTTTCATCAACCAGCCGGGTTCTGAAAATCGGGATTACATCAGACTCTCTATCTCAAATGGAAATGACAACTCTTGCTAAATGGACTATCCGTCCACGATTGATGGCAATTCCAGGTGTGGCAAATGTAGCAATCTGGGGGCAGAGAGACCGGCAGATACAGGTATTGATCAATCCCAACCACCTGCAAACTCACGGTGTTACGACCAGCGAAGTTGTGACGGCAGTACAAAAGGCAGCTGAAATAGGCGGTGGAGGTTTCATGGATACTCCCAACCAGAGACTGGCCATATCTTTTGTTTCCACGGTAAAATCTCCCGAAGACCTGTTTAATGTGCCTGTAGCCGTGCGCAATGGAGTTCCCATAAAACTGGGTGACCTGGCTGAGATTGTGGAGGGTTTTCCTCCTCCTATTGGCGATGCGATCGTAAATGACCAACCCGGACTTTTACTCATTGTTGAAAAACAACCCTGGGGGAATACACTTGAAGTAACCCGTCAGATAGAAGAAACACTGGATGCCTTAAAACCCGGCCTGAAGGATATTGAAATTGATTCAACAATCTTTCGTCCGGCCACATTCATTGAGATGTCGCTCCGAAACCTGAACCGTGCCTTATTGATCGGTTGTATCCTTGTGATTGCTGTACTGGCATTCTCACTGAATGATTGGAGAACAGCCCTGATCAGTGTTCTTGCCATTCCTGCATCACTAATTACTGCAGCTCTGATATTAAACTACCAGGGTGGCACAATCAATACTATGGTTCTGGCAGGTCTTATCATTGCCCTTGGCGAACTGGTGGATGATGCCATTATAGATGTAGAGAATATCATGCGGCGGCTGAGGCAAAACAGGGAAGCTGGTCATCCCGACTCAGCGTTCAAGGTCGTACTGAATGCATCTCTCGAAGTAAGAAGTGCTGTAGTCTATGGAAGCCTTATCGTAGCACTGGTACTGATGCCTGTATTTTTCCTTACCGGATTGGCAGGGTCCTTTTTTCGGCCACTTGCTTTTTCCTACATTCTTGCCATCATGTCTTCCCTCATGGTTGCATTAATTCTGACTCCAGCCCTTTCGCTGATTCTGCTCCCCAGGGCTTCCGAAAAAAAAGAGACAACAGTTATGATACGGCTAAAATCCTGGTATGAAAAACTGTTATCCCGTATCGTGCGGTATCCAAAGCGGCTGTTTATCATCATCAGCGTTGTACTGCTGGCATCACTGGTTTCTCTTCCATTTCTCGGGGAGGAATTTCTTCCCGATTTTAAAGAATACGATTTCCTTATGCACTGGGTAGAGAAACCCGGTACTTCCATCGAGGCTATGGATCGGATCACCATCCGGGTAAGCAAGGAATTGCGGTCCATACCCGGTGTGAGGAATTTCGGTGCACATATCGGCCGGGCAGAAATTGCAGATGAGGTGGTCGGTCCAAATTTTACTGAACTCTGGATTAGCCTCGACCCGGATGTTAAATACAGTAAAACGGTAAATAAAATACAGGAAGTTGTGAATGGATACCCCGGTCTTTACCGTGATCTGTTAACCTATCTTCGTGAACGGATCAAAGAGGTGCTTACCGGATCAAGTGCAACCCTGGTAATCCGGATATATGGAGATGATCTGGAAATAATACGAAATAAATCCGAAGAGGTAAGAGATGCCATCATGGATATTCCCGGCGTAGTCGATCTTAAAGTGCAACCTCAGGATATGGTGCCCCAGATTGAAGTCAGGATTAAACCCGAAAAAGCATTACAATATGGCCTGACAGCCGGAAACGTCAGGGAAGCAGTAAACATCTATCAGAAAGGGATCAAGGTTGGTGAATTTTTTGAAAACCAGAATATTTTTGATGTTACTGTCTGGGGAGTACCGGAGGTTCGGTCCAATATCAATGCCCTTCAAACACTTATGCTGGATATTCCCACAGGAGGACTTGTCCCACTGAACGAAGTGGCAGACGTCCTGATTTTACCGGTACCCAATCAGATCACCCGCGAATTCGCTTCAAGGTATACAGAGGTAACATGCAATGTAAAAGGCCGTGACCTCAGCAAAGTAGCGGGTGATATAGAATCCCGGTTGGAAAAAGTTCCATTTGACCGGGGTTATCATCCTGAACTTCTGGGAGAGTATGCGGCTCAGCAGGAGGCTAAAAACCGCATCCTGGCGCTCTCACTCCTGGTACTCATTGGGATATTTATAATACTCCTCTCAGATTTTGGATCCGCCCGTCTGGCAATCCTGGTATTTGTAGGTTTACCCTTTGCCCTGACCGGTGGGGTAATTTCAGCTATCCTAAGTGGAGCGGTTCTCTCCCTGGGTTCATTGATCGGGTTTATAACTGTTTTAGGTATAGCAGCCAGGAACAGCATTATGCTGATCAGCCATTACCGTCACCTGGAGCTTTATGAAGGGGAAGAATTTGGGCTTCCTCTCGTTATTCGGGGTGCCAGGGAACGTCTGATGCCAATCCTGCTGACAGCAATAACAACTGCACTCGCACTGCTTGCAATCGTTGTTGGAGGGAATCGTCCCGGACAGGAAATTGAATACCCAATGGCACTGGTTATTTTAGGCGGATTAATCACTTCCGCTTTGCTCAATCTGTTAGTCATGCCAATCATCTACTGGAAATTTGGCCGTGTTTCAGTCAAAGAGGAAAATTAACCGGCATGATTCATAAATAATGCGGGTTAATTCCTCCCCCATCCAATTCATCTTTACTTAATCCAACTTGCCAGAAGAGTAAAGAACCCAAGAAGTTTAAGTGAAGAGAAAAAGAGTGCTGCCAGCAGTATAATCCGTACAAACCGGGGACCCCAGCTTACAGCTACTCGGGTTCCAATGAAGGAGCCCATCATGTTCCCAACAGCCAGAATCAATCCCAATTTGTAATCAACCTGTCCATAGATCATAAAAATGGCAAGTGCAAAGGGAGTATACAGCAGGATGATGAACAATTTCAGTGCATTGGCTTTGATAAGATCAGCCCCAACCCCCATCACCAATCCTGCCAGCAGGAAAAAACCAACCCCTGCCTGAATAAATCCGCCATATATTCCGATGAGAAAAAAAATAATGCTATTTACGAGGGTTGGTTTTGTTGAATACCTTCCTTCCTGTCCCTTTATCCATTTTTCGGGTTTGAAAATGATAATGAAAAACATGAATAATAAAAGACCGGCAATGGTCTTTTCCATGATCTCTTCATTAAAATTAATAGCAATTCCTGCACCCACCAGGGAACCGATAATTGCCGGAATAGCAAGCCATAGTCCCTCCTTCAGATCAATGATCTTTTGCTGGCGGAAACTGCCAACCCCAACAACATTCTGAAGCAATATGGCTATCCGGTTGGTCCCGTTCGCAACATTGGGAGGTAATCCAAGAAACATCAATAACGGCAGGGTCAGTAACGAACCACTTCCGGCGAGTGTATTGACAAAACCTGCCACTACACCAACACCTATAACAGCAACATATAAATACCATTCCATGATTCGAAAGACTGTTTTACAAAGATCAAAGATGCACGATTTTATCGAGAATCGGATAGGGCATTCCCCATAATCCACTCTTGGTGATCAGTATAATCATTCTTGCCGAATGGAATCTGCAGGATTGGTGAGAGCTGCCTGGTAGGACTGGACACTCACGGTGATCAATGCAATGATCAAAGACAGGGCACCCGCTACAACAAATATCCACCAGGGCGTATTGGTCCGGTAAGCAAAATTTTCCAACCATTTGTTCATAAGAATCCATGCCACAGGAATCGCAATAACATTTGCCAATATTACCCACCGGGTGAATTCCATGGAAAGCATCTTTATTATCCCCGGAACGGTACTCCCAAGTGCTTTTCGAATGCCTATCTCTCTTGTTCGTTGCTGAGCCATAAAAGAAGCCAGCCCCAGCAGACCTAAGCAGGAAATGAAAACTGCCAGAAGAGTGAAATAGGTGAATAACTTACGGAGTCTGATTTCCGGAAGATAGAGTTGTTCATAATCCTCATCTAAAAAATGGTATTCAAAGGGATAGTCGGGATTCGATTCATCCCAGAGTGATCTGATCCGATCAAGAGTCAGTTGAACGTCAGTGTCGTTTACCCTGATTATAATATACCGAAGATAATCACCTACCCGGATTACAAGCGGTTCTACTTTTGTTCTTAATGATTTGAAATTAAAATCTTTAACCACTCCAATGATTACTCCCTTATTACCTGATTGAGAAAACCATTGGTTCAGAGGATCCTTCTTCCCCATTATCCGGGCAGCTGTTTCATTTATGATGTAATTGATGCTATCTGAATGATATGAAAAATTACGTCCGGATGATAATTGGATACCAAGAGTAGGGATTAAATCAAAATCAGTAGTATAAAAATTCATCAGGGTATTATCATCCGGGTTCTTCCCTTCCCAATCCAATCCACTCCATAGATGGATAGTGTTTAAAGGGATATCGGATGATATGGTTACACCCTGGATGTTATTATCCTGTAAAAGTTTTTCTTTAAAGGAATTATAATAATCCATATACCTGCCACGTGCCGGCATATAGATCACATCTTTCTTCTCATATCCCAAATCTGTTTTGCGAACAAATTCTAATTGCCGATGAACAATGAAAACGCTGCTGATCAGGATGATTGAAATAGAGAATTGTATCAGAACCAGGGCTTTCCTGAAGGCTGATTTCTTCAGGCCTGATTGCACCTCATTTTTCAATACTCTTATCGTCTGGAATGAAGAGAGAAGGATGGCTGGATATATCCCGGATATAAAACCAGCAACCAAAGCTATTCCAAAAAAAATAAGCATCGTATTTATATTCAGGATATGGTTTAATTCCAGGGATTTCCCTGTTAACTGATTAAAGGTATTCAACAGGAAAAGGACTATAACAAATGCCAGTACAAAAGCTATGAGTGCTGTAAAAACAGATTCTCCGAAAAACTGCTGAATTAACCGTATTCGTGAAGCCCCTGATATTTTTCGCATCCCTATCTCTCTAGTCCGGGTGCCTGATCTGGCCGTAGTAAGATTTACAAAATTCAGACAGGCGATAAGAAGGATAAAGATTGCTATGATAGAGAATATGTATACATCATTGTTCATCTCTGATGTACTGTTGTTATAGTCAATATCAAAATCAGATCTCAAATGAACATCTCGCAAAGCCTGAAGATAAACGTAAATGCTGATTTCTGAATCCGGAGATCTTTTTTTCAATGCCTCTTCTATCTTCTGGCTGACAATTTCAGGAGAAGTACCGGGTGAAAGAAGGAGATATGCATTAAAATAATAATTACCCCATTCATTTTCAAGGTTTTGACCAAACAGGTTACCAAATGGTATGATAAAATCAAAACAGATATGAGAATTCAGTGGCGGATCCTTCAAGACTGCCGTAACAGTCCCAATCCATCTCTTATTGAACATTGCTAGTGATTTTCCCATCGGATCCTCGTCACCAAAATACTTCAAAGCAGTACTTTCTGTAATAACGATTGAGTTTATCCCCACAATTGCCTTGTCAGGATCTCCTTTAAGAAATTCATAAGTAAACAGGTTAAAAAAAGTCGAATCTGCAGCTATAATTCTCTCCTCATAAAACTGCTTCACATACCCATCTTTTTCGGTGGATTCATATTCAACCAAAACATTGTCGGAAAAGGGACGTAACCGAGTAAAACCGATGATCTCAGGGATCTCATCATTCAGGTAGGCTGCCATCGGGTATGGAGTGACTACTGCTTTGAACAATGCATCAGCATTTTCTACCTGATCCACCAACCTGTAAAGATCTTCATAATTTTCGTGGAACCGGTCGTAACTAAACTCATCTTTAACCCAAATAAAGATCAGGAATGAACACGCCATTCCTATTGCAAGTCCGCTAATATTAATAAACGAGAAAAATTTGAATCGTCTGAAATTACGGAGAGCAACTAGAATATAGTTTTTTATCATATGACGAATTTATCGGTATCCAGATAAAAGACTCCTGGGAATCAAAACTATTACCAAATGGCATTCTGTTATAAAACAGTGTCTTTTATCTCATTTCTGTCTGGCCATGTCACCAAAGAGATCCAGGTTAAGCTTATCACTTGCCAAAAAAGCAATGATTACGGTTGTCCTGTAAGAATCAATATGCAAACAGTGGAAACCCTTTTATGAGTTTATGCACATCCTCTTTCACTGCAACCAAATTCTCTTCATCCTCAGTGTTCATGATAACGCGGTCGATCAGATCTACGATAGTTTCCATATGCTCCTCCCTGAGCCCCCGGGTGGTTATTGCGGGTGTACCCAGTCTAAGGCCGGATGTTTGAAACGGTGATCGTGAATCAAAGGGAACCATATTTTTATTGACAGTAATATCAGCTTTCACAAGGGTATTCTCAACAAGTTTCCCGGTAATCTCAGGTACTTTGGTTCTCAGGTCAATTAACATGGAATGGTTATCCGTACCACCTGACACTACATGATAGCCCCGGTCAATAAATGACTGAGCCATGACACGGGCATTTTTTTGTACCTGGGTTTGATACTCTTTGAATTCGGGCTCTAACGCTTCTCCAAATGCAACTGCTTTAGCTGCAATGATGTGTTCAAGCGGTCCACCCTGTGTTCCCGGGAAAACACCGGAGTTTATCAGGGATGACATCATTCGTATTGCACCTTTTTTCGTAGTTTTTCCCCATGGATTTTCATAATCTTTACCGATCAGGATAAATCCACCCCTGGGTCCTCTCAACGTTTTATGGTTGGTGGAGGTGACAACATGAGCGAATTCAAGAGGATTATCAAGCAGTCCGGCTGCGATTAAACCAGCCGGATGTGCCATATCCACCATGAGCAGGGCACCAACTCCGTCAGCAATTTCCCTCATCCGTTTATAGTCCCACTCTCGGGAGTAGGCGGATGCCCCGCCGAGGATCATTTTTGGTTTTTCTCTCTTTGCTATCTCTTCCATCTTATCGTAGTCGATCAAACCGGTTTTCTCATCCACACCATAGGCAACCGGCCGGTATAAAATCCCGGAAAGATTCACCGGTGATCCGTGTGAAAGGTGGCCTCCATGGGCAAGATCGAGTCCCATAAACGTATCGCCGGGTTCAAGAATGGTGAGGAATACAGCCGCATTCGCCTGCGCACCGGAATGGGGTTGAACATTCGAAAATTCAGCACCAAAAAGTTCCTTTACCCTGTCAATTGCTAACTGCTCGGTTTCATCCACCACTTCACAACCTCCGTAATACCGGTGACCCGGGTACCCCTCTGCATATTTATTGGTAAGTACCGAACCCATTGCTTCAAGCACCTGTTGGCTTACAAAATTCTCTGAAGCGATCAATTCAATTCCGTTCAACTGACGTTGATACTCCTTTTCTAAAAGGTTGAAAATCTCTGAATCTCTTTTCATGTAAAGTAGTTCTTTTGTGTAACAGAGCTCAAATTTAAAGTATTCATGAGAATTTTGGAAGAGATTTCTTTGATTTCAAAAAAAACATAGTTACATTTAGCCTAATCATCCAACCTAATCTCTTACTAAATTTTATATTATGGAAGAAGAAGAAAAAAAAGAACCCATGGAAGAGCAAAAAGCTGAACCACAAGAAGAACCAAAAGCCGAAGTGGTTGAACCACCACAGCCAGCGGCACCCACACAGGAAAGACCTACTTTTCTGACTGTTCTATGCATCCTGAGTTTCATCGGAATTGGAATCCAGGTAATTCAGGGCCTCATTTCCCTTTTCGCCAAAAGTGCCGGTTCCATGCTTATGGAAGCTGCTGAATCTATTGAGGGATATCAAGAAATGCCCGGAACGGAATATGTTGAAGAATCATTGAGTTATGCATCCACCCTGGGTATTGTGAGTATACTGGCAGCACTGGTATGCCTCTGGGGTGTTCTCTGGATGTGGAACCTGAAAAAAACGGGGTATTATATTTACATAGTCGGTGAATTGGCTCCAGTAATCGTCTCCTTTATCCTGGTAGGATTTGGTAGTTTCCTGGGTGGTTTCTTCGCTTTTGTCGGATTAATCTTCCCGGTTCTGTTCATCATCCTGTATGGACTGAATGTTAAACATATGTCGTAATCACCGGAAGAAGATGCCATAAAGGATATCTTTGAAGATAACCTCTAAAGGACTTTTTAGGAAGTCCTTTTTTTTGTCCCTATGGAAAAACAGGATTGCCAAAGAGCGCTATTAAATCACTCTTCAGAATGCTTTTGAAGCACTTTCCGGTAAGCAGAAAAGATTCTTGATTTCGAGATAAAACCGATGTATTTATCTCCATCCAGAACGGGCAGGTTCCATGCATTGCTCTCATTGAACTTCTCCATAACGGTTTCCATCGTATCCTCCAGCAGGACATAGGTTGGTGGTGAAACCATCAGGTCACGGACATAGGTATCATTGTACATCTCCCGGTTAAACATGATGTCTCTGACGTGATCAAGAAGCACAACTCCAATCAAATGATTTTCTTCATCAATTACCGGAAAAAGGTTTCGTTTCGATGTTGATATCCGTTTTACCAGCTCACCCAGTGTGTCATCCTGGTGAACGGTCTTCAGGTCTTTCTCAATCTCTCTGTCCCATTTCATCAGTGTCAGAATGGCCCTGTCTTTGTGGTGTGTAATCAGTTCGCCTCTTCTTGCAAGCCGTTTGGTATAGATGGAATGTGGTTCAAAATACATGATGGTCATGAACGAAACGGTTGATGTTATGATCAGCGGTACAAGCAAACCATATCCACCGGTGATCTCTGCAATCAGGAATATGGCAGTCAGTGGTGCATGCATTACACCCGCCATAAGGCCTGCCATTCCTGCAAGCGTAAAGTTGCTTTCGGTAAGGCGTACTGTCTCCAAACCGTTTACGAGCCGGGCGAAAAAGAATCCTGTAACGCCCCCCATGAACAGCGTGGGAGCAAAAATACCACCCACACCACCTCCTCCGGTTGTTACTGACATGGCCAAAACCTTACACACCATGATCATGGCAAGGTAACCCAGCAATAACCAGTAATTATCACGAAAAACATAGAAAAAGCTGTTCTCCACCACACTGGCTGTATCTCCATTCAGCAGGGCTGTTATGGTTGTATAACCCTCTCCATACAAGGGAGGAAAAAGAAAAATCAGAATGCCCAGTGACACTCCTCCGAGAAGTAGTCTGATGTACTGGTTTTTCAGTTTCCCGAACGAAGATTCGACGAACATGGTCATCCGGGTAAAATAGAGGGAAAGCAACCCGGCAAAGATCCCCAGGAGGATATAAAAGGGAATATTGTTCAGGATAAACGGTTCGGTCAGGTGGTGGGAAAAAAGAACCTCTTTGCCCATCAGAAAGAAAGCGATGGTGGCTCCGGTAACAGAGGAGATCAAAAGGGGAACAATGGATGAGATCGTAAGATCAAGCATCAGCACTTCAAGCGTGAAAACGATTCCGGCAATGGGAGCTTTGAAAATTCCCGCAATGGCTCCTGCCGCTCCACAACCTACCAGCAGGGTTATCGATTTATAATTGAGCCGCAAAAGCCTTCCAATGGTAGATCCGATGGACGCACCGGTCAGGACAATCGGAGCCTCTGAACCTACAGACCCTCCAAATCCAATCGTAACCGTAGTAGCAAGAATAGACGAATAGTTGTTGTGTGGTTTAAGAATACTGTTCTTTTTTGAGATGGCATAGAGAATTCTCGCAACCCCGTGAGCAATGTTGTCTTTAACCACATAACGGACAAACAGTACCGTAATCAGAATGCCAAACAACGGATAGGCCAGGTAGAGGTAGCTTTCTGATTCGATATCAAATCCACGGGTCAGCAGGACTTGGGTATAATGTATCGTGTTTTTGAGCAGAACAGCTGCCAATCCACTGATGATCCCGACAACGAAACTCAGGATGTAGATCAATTGGCGCTGACTGATATGCTTTAGACGCCAGATAAGGAACCGTGCCAGTAAACTCTTTTTTTCCATACCAGCCGCAAAAGTAACAATTTTGTGAATATACAACCTTGATACCTGCTGGTGATTATGATAATTTTAACAACCTGAAACCCTGCAGGTAATGAAGGGTAATGGGGACTTTTCAACTTGTCAGATGAATTACGAACTTAGCTTTGCGTGCTTTTTTTCACGCAAAGAACGCAAAGGACTCGCAGAGGGCGCAAAGAGAGTATACTAATGTCGATTATAGGTTGTTTACAATTCTATGGATATTATCTTTCAAAAGCTTGCAGTTGAAATTTATCAATAAGCCCAGTTTCAAACCTGAAAGTTTTAGGTAGGTAAGGGTCTGTGCAAAATGAACAGGAGCTAATGCCTCCAAAGATTTTACTTCCACGATTACTTTTTCCTCAACCAATAAGTCAATTCGATACCCAACTTCTTGTTTTACATCTTTGTATATGAACGGCATCGGGACCTGCTGCCTGACTTTTAACCCAATCTGAGTTAAATCATAGGCAAGAGCATGTTCGTAGACTGATTCAAGCAAACCTGGACCAGTATTTTTGTGCATATCAATTGCCACACCGATTATCTTATATGAAATTTCATTTTCTGTCATATTTTGGTTATCTCTTTATGGGCTTTGCATGTGTTTATTCTTTGCGGACTTTGTGTGTGTTTTTTCTTAGCGTGCTTTGCGTGATTGTTTTCTTTTATTCTTCCGAGAAATCGCGGATGATCGAGCGGTAGGTAGAAAAAACATTTGCCCGGGAAACAAATCCGATGTACTTGCCATCTTTCAGCACCGGTAAGTTATAATGGGTGGATGTCTGGAATTTTTGGGCTACCTCTTCCATCGATTCATCCGGGGAAACCGATGGTTCGGGCATGAACATCAGGTCCCTGACCAATGTTTTGTTATACAACTCCTGTTTAAAAACAATGTGTCGGATATCGTTAACCCACACAACACCCAGCAGTATTCCATCTTCATCAACAACCGGGAAGATATTTCGTACCGAGTTAGAGATCACATTTACCAGCTCCCCCAGGGTGGCATCAGGACCGATCGTATTGAAGTTTCGTTCAATCAGTTTATCAACCTTCATGAGCGAAAGAGCAGCTTTATCCCTGTCGTGTGTCATCAGTTCCCCTCTTTTAGCCAGCTGTATGGTATAAACAGAATTGGTTTCAAAGATCCGGATGGTGGCATAGGATACCGTAGCAGTGATCATTAGCGGCATGAACAGTCCATATCCTCCTGTCACTTCAGCAATCAGGAATATAGCGGTCAGGGGTGCATGGATCACTCCGGCAAGCAATCCGGCCATACCCACCAGGGCAAAATTACTTTCCGGAATATCAAATCCCAGTTGATTGCACACTTTTGCAAAAAACAGTCCGGAATTGGCACCGAGAAAAAGAGTAGGGGCAAATATTCCACCAACGCCCCCGCTGCCGAACGTGACAGAAGTAGCCACCACTTTGAATAAGATAATGACCACCAGGATAATCAACATCGCAACAATATTATCCCGCTGACCATAATATAAGGAATAATCGAACAGGTAGGAGAAGTCTCCGTTCAGGCAGTTGTTTATAGCCTGGTATCCCTCCCCATACAGGGATGGAATAAAAAAGATCAGGACACCCAGTATCACACCACCCAGTAAGAGTTTATTATGCCAGGAATGTATTTTATCAAACAATCCTGTAACAAACATGTACATCCGTGTAAAATAGACCGATACCAATCCACAAAATACACCGATAACGATGTAAAAGGGAATATTTCCCATCTGGAAAGTATGCTCCAGTTCGAACGAATACAAGACATCCGGTCCCAGGAAAAAATAGGAGGTCAATGCAGCTGTTACTGAAGAGATTAATAAAGGGACTAATGATGACATGGAGAGGTTCAACATGATCACCTCCAGCGCAAAAACAATGGCTGCAATCGGTGCTTTGAAAATGGCAGACATGGCACCTGCGGAAGCACATCCCAGCATCAGGATGATTTGCCTGTAATTCAAACGCAACAGCCTCCCAAGGTTTGATCCTAAGGCAGCCCCGGTGGCAACAGTAGGCCCCTCCAGCCCAACAGAGCCTCCAAATCCCACGGTCAATGCACTCGTAATAATGGATGAAAACAGGTTGTGAGGTTTTACCCTCCCGTTGGTTCGCGAAATAGCATACAGAACACCGGGAATCCCATGACCCACTGGCTGCCTGAGGATGAATTTAACAAACAGAACCGTGAGCAAAATACCAACCGTTGGAAAAAGAAAATATAAATAGTTATTGGCTTCCCTGTCAAAACCGCTGGTTAATAAGGATTGTATCAGGTGTACCGAGTTCTTTATGATCACAGCCCCAAAACCCGCAGAGAAACCAATAATAACACTTAGAAGAAGAACAAACTGCCTGTCATTAATGTGTTTTGTTCTCCAACGGAAAAGCTTGATCAGTAACCTGTTAATATGCATAAGTTAACAAAGATAATACTTCCCTGATAATTCAGAAACGATGAGAAAGACTTATTTTTTTTAAGTTTGTAATGGGTGTAGATGAAATTATAACTGATGGATTATTATCGATATGAAAACTGCTGTTACTGAACTGTTCAAAATTGAATACCCTGTTATTCAGGGAGGAATGATCTGGTGCTCCGGTTGGAAGCTGGCAACTGCCGTATGTCAATCAGGAGGTCTGGGGCTAATTGGTGCCGGTTCAATGCATCCCGATACACTCCGTGATCATATCCGTAAAGCAAATGGAGTGGCAAAGGGGAAATTCGGAGTTAATGTACCGTTGATCTATCCGCAAGTGGAGGAGATCATGGAGATCATCATGGAGGAAAACGTAGGTGTTGTCTTTACTTCAGCCGGCAATCCCAAAACCTGGACCCGGGTATTAAAAGAAAAAGGGATTAAAGTTGCCCACGTGGTATCAAACCAGCGTTTTGCCATAAAATCTCAGGAAGCAGGAGTGGACGCTATTGTTGCCGAAGGGTTTGAAGCCGGGGGGCATAACGGAAGGGAAGAAACCACAACCCTGACTCTCATCCCATTGGTTCGATCGGTGACATCACTGCCACTAATTGCTGCAGGAGGTATTGCCACCGGACGAGGGATGCTTGCTGCTTTCGCACTGGGAGCTGATGGTGTTCAAATGGGAACACGCTTTGCCGCATCAAAAGAATCTTCAGCTCATGATAATTTCAAAAACAGGATCGTGAGTACCGGTGAGGGGGAAACAGAACTCGTACTGAAAAAAATCGTTCCGGTGCGGTTAATTAAAAACCCCTTTCATACCCGGGTAAGTTATGCCGAACAAGCTGGAGCTTCTGCCGAGGAACTATCGGTTATTCTCGGTAAAAACAGGGCAAAAAAAGGAATGTTTGAGGGAGACCTCGAAGAGGGTGAATTGGAAATAGGACAGGCATCTGCCATGATACGTGAGATCCTGCCGGTAGCTGATATCATGCAAAACCTGCTGTCCGAATTCCACCAGGCAAAACGGGAGCTGCTCTCAATCTGATCTATTCTGCAAAATCCATTCATACAATCCACCATGGTTGAACTGGAAAAATTCGAACTCGATAATGGACTGAAAGTTATTATCCATCCTGATCCATCGACTCCCCTTGTTGCTCTAAATCTGCTTTATAATGTCGGGGCACGGGATGAACATCCTGAAAAAACCGGTTTTGCCCACCTGTTCGAACACCTTATGTTTGGCGGTTCAATCCACATCCCAAACTACGACCAACCCCTGCAGAATGCCGGTGGTGAAAATAATGCTTTTACCACCAACGACTTTACCAATTACTACCTTACCCTGCCAAAAGAGAATATTGAAACAGGATTCTGGCTCGAATCAGATCGGATGCTCTGTCTTGACTTCTCGCAGCATAACCTCGATATCCAGAGACACGTTGTAATCGAAGAGTATAAACAGCGTTACCTGAACCAACCCTATGGTGATGTCTGGCTATTGATGAGCCCCCTGGCATACAAACTCCATCCCTACCGGTGGCCAACCATCGGTAAGAATATCCAACATATCGGAGAAGCGGCATTGGATGATGTAAAAAATTTCTTCTTTAACCATTATGCCCCGAACAATGCAATCCTGGTCATTGCAGGAAATATTGAAAGGAAGAAAGCACAGACCCTGACAAAACGATGGTTTTCCGGTATTGAAAAGAGAAGAGTCCCTGAAAGAAACCTTCCCGAAGAACCGGTGCAGCGATCCGAAAGAAGAAAAACCGTTCAGCGTGATGTGCCTTACGATGCCATATACAAAGCTTTTCATATGTGCAGGAGAAGCGATGCGGATTTTTACACTTCAGATATCATTTCCGACATCCTGGCAAGTGGAAAATCATCAAGATTATACCAGCACCTTGTGCAGGAACAAAGACTATTCAGTGAACTGAATGCTTACGTCACCGGAAATATTGATCCCGGATTATTTATTGTAGCAGGAAAACTGATAAAAGGAGTGGAAATGGAACGGGCGGAAACAGAGATCATAAAAGAACTGGAAAAACTGAAACATGATCCTGTACCTGTAAGAGAACTGAACAAGGTGAAAAACAGGATTGAATCCACGCTGGTCCTTGAAGAGATCAACATATTGAGTAAATCGATAAGCCTTGCATTCCATGAATTGCTTGGAGATGCCGCGAATATCAATTCGGAAGTGCAAAAATACCGGAGTGTAACAGGGGAACAAATTGCCAGCATTGCCAGTGGGCTGTTCGCTACGACCAATTGCTCAACATTATATTATAAAGCCAAAACCGGTTAAGGAATTTAGGATAACCCGGAGAAATATGATTCATAATACATTAATAAAATCCGTAAGGGTCTGAGAAATGATGCAAGCACCAAACCGGCAGAAAATTCCGCGGGTCGAACCGGTTGAAAAGATCGACTATGTCCGCGCAGAAAAAATGGTTCTCTCAAACGGGATCCCGCTATATTTGATAAATGCAGGAACACAGGAAGTTATAAGAATTGAACTGCTGTTCAGAGCGGGAAGTTGCGTTGAACCTGCTCCATTAATTGCCTCCGCCTCCAATGCCATGCTGAGAGAGGGTACTGAAAACAGGACAGCTGAACGTATTGCTGAATCATTTGAATACTATGGTGCCTATTTTCAATTAAATGCCGATAAAGACAACGGGACCATAGTGCTTTATACACTTTCAAAATACCTGGAACAGACACTTGAGATTGTAGCGGATATCCTTTTTCATTCCACATTCCCTGACAAGGAATTTCAAACCTATGTCAGGAAGACAGAACAACAGTTCATCGAGGATCATGGGAAAGTCAAAATCATGGCGCGAACAGGTTTCTTAAAGGCGATCTTCGGAAATGATCATCCCTATGGAAGGGAAATCGTCGTTGAAGATTTTCACAGGGTCACATCCCCCATGCTGGCTGACTTTTACCACCTGCATTACCGTAATCGTCCGTTCTGCATTATTGTTTCCGGTAAACTTTGGACCGGACTGGAGCGCATCATCGATGATCATTTTGGGAAAAACAGGATAGAAGAGTACCACCTGTTCGAAAACAGAGCTGCATACGTACCGGAAAAGAATCCTGAAAAGCTGCTTATTGAAAAGGAAAAGGTGTTCCAGTCTGCAATCCGGATCGGAAAAAGGCTCTTTAACAAGCACCATCCCGACTTTACAGCAATGCAAATTTTAAACACCATACTGGGAGGATACTTCGGATCACGACTGATGAAAAACATACGGGAAAACAAAGGGTATACCTACGGTATCGGGTCCATGGTCCTTTCCATGCACCATGCCGGCTATTTTGTTATCGCATCAGAAGTGGGTAAAGATGTATGCAAAGCTGCCCTGAAAGAGATCTATAAGGAAATTAAAATCCTGCGGGACACCATCATCCCGCAAGATGAACTGACAATTGTAAAACATTATCTTATGGGGGAACTGATCAGGATGTTTGACGGGCCGTTTGCCCTGGCGGAAAGTTTAAAAGCAGTCATTGAATACGGATTGGATTATGACTATTATGACAAAGCAATTGATACGATAAAAAGTACTACAGCAAAACAGCTGCTCGATCTGGCAAATCAATATTTTGCACCCGGGACATTTACTGAGATCGTTGCCGGGAAATACTAAACGATTGAAAACGGAGTTTCTATGATGTATCCCGGGAAAATGGTACTGCATAACATACAGCAAATTCTTTTACCGATCCTGCTCGGTTACCTGCTAACCGGTCCCGCTTATGGTCAGGACACGGAGAGACCGATTAGTCCGGATTTACAGATCGTAAGTGTTAATCCGCTTACCGGTAAGGCCTGGTTGGAGTGGCAATTGAGTCCCTCAGCTGATGTTGAAGCGTACATCATCTACATCGACAAAAACAGCAGCTGGATCGCTATCGATACCCTCTGGAACCCTTTTGCCACATCCTATGTCAATGCCTCTTCCAATGCCGATTTCTTCCCTGAATCGTATGTCATCGCAGCATACGATACAGCCGGAAATCCAAGTCCGCTAACGGAACCCCATACAACCATGTTTACTGCACTCTTTTTTGACTCCTGCCTGATCCGTGTGAACCTGGACTGGACTCCCTACCTGGGATGGGATGAGGAGCTTGAGAACTATGAGGTCATCGTGAACATTGACGGTAGCCCGGACAGCCTGTTACAAACCATTGAATCCGGCACAACTAATTTTATTCACCAGGGAATAGAATCCTACACCAACTATTGCTACCATATCAGGGCAAACCATAGTAACGGCTGGGTATCAACATCAAACAGGGTCTGTACCTATACCCAGATGCCCAAAATCCCGGAGTACATTAATGCTGATTACGCAAGTGTGGAGAACGGGAACGAAATACATCTCTCATTTACCATCGACTCTCAATCTGAGATTTACACATTTCGGCTCTTAAAAGGAAATGATACCACGAGCATTACAGAAATTGTTACCGAATTCAATAATCCGTCTTCATGGAATATCAAGTATGTTGATACGATTGACAATCCTGTCCAACGATACTATTACCGGTTAAAAGCAATCAATGCCTGCGATAGTGTGGTTGCAGAATCGAATGTGGCAAGCAATATTGTACTGACGGTAAAAAACCAGGAAATAATCAATGAGTTAACCTGGCAGCCTTACTATGACTGGTTGGATGAAGTTGAAACCTGTACTATTTATCGTTTGATCGGAGAATTCCTGCCAGAACTGGTTGCTTCTCTTCCCGGAACAGATACTACCTATCTCGATGATATTTCGGCTTTCCAGTATACAGCACCTTCAGGCAGGTTTTGCTATTATGTTGAAGCGATGGAAGGGAGTCAGAATCCATACGGTATTGCCGGATCATCCAAATCAAACACTTCCTGCGGTGAGGTGCCGGTAAAAGTATTTGTCCCTAACGCATTTACACCCAATGCAGACAATAGAAATGATGTTTTCAAACCCATTCTGTCATTTACTCCAAGCCAGTATCTGTTAACCATACAGAATCGTTGGGGTAACCTCCTTTTTGAATCTGGTGATCCCCTGAGAGGGTGGGATGGGACAATAAACGGGGACACACCGGCACCGGAGGGTATTTATATCTATTTTCTCCGTGTTGTAAGTGACGAAGGTGAAATCATAGAGAAAAGCGGGCATATAACCCTGATCTATCCAAAATAAATATTACATCCTGTGCGATCGGGAAGTCAATTGCGTTTCAAAATTCATTAAATTTGTGCATGGTTTTTCCATTAACCATTACCTTAAAGTTGTAGATGTCCATACTCACCCCGAAAGAGAAGAAACTGATAAACGAGAAGTTCGAGGATCTTCTCCAGCATTGTGTGCGTTGTAATTCTGAGGCAGACCGAACGCTCATAAAAAAAGCGTTTGACCTGGCAAACGAAGCGCACAAGAACATGCGGAGGAGATCAGGTGATCCCTATATTCTCCATCCCATAGCGGTGGCAAAAATCGTAACACATGAGATCGGGCTGGGTGCAAAATCGGTTGCCTGTGCTTTAATGCACGATGTTGTTGAAGATACGGATTATACGCTGGAAGATATCGAAAATCATTTTGGGAAAAAGATCGCATCCATCATAGATGGCCTTACCAAGATCGCAGGCGTATTTGACAACAAGTCCTCACTCCAGGCTGAGAATTTCCGAAAAATGCTCCTTACCCTTTCGGATGATGTTCGTGTAATCCTCATAAAGCTGGCAGACCGGTTGCATAACATGAGGACACTTGATTCCATGCCTCCGAACAAACAAATGAAAGTGGCAGGCGAAACAGTATACCTGTATGCCCCCCTTGCACACCGGTTAGGCCTGTATGCCATTAAAACGGAATTGGAGGATCTGAGTTTAAAATACCACCATCCGGAAGTATATACCGAAATCCAAAACAAGATCAGGGACAATGAGAAGAGAAGGGTTACCATGATCAACCGTTTCTCTCTGCCCATCATTGAAAAACTCGAATCGAACAAGTACAAGTTCGATATCAATGGAAGACCCAAATCAATCGCCTCAATCTGGAACAAAATGCAGCGGAAGGGGGTCCCTTTTGAAGAAGTTTATGACCTCATGGCAATCCGTATCATTTTTGAGCCGAAGAAAAATGTTCCTGAAAAAACACAATGCTGGAGCATCTACTCCATGATCACGGATATTTATATGCCAAAACCGGATAGGATCCGCGACTGGGTAAGTACACCAAAAGCCAATGGATATGAAGCCCTTCATGTTACCTTTATGGGACCTCACGGGAAATGGGTGGAAGTCCAGATCCGAACAAACCGAATGGAAGAGATTGCTGAACGGGGTTATGCAGCCCACTGGAAATACAAAAACAGCGGAACGGGAGAAGGAGAGCTGGATAAATGGATCAAAAAAATACGGGAATTGCTCGAGGATCCCCTCTCCAACGCCCTCGAATTCCTGGATGAGTTTAAATTGAATCTTTTTGCTTCCGAAATCCTTGTATTTACTCCAAAAGGACAGATAAAAAGCCTGCCTAAGAACGCATCAGCTCTTGATTTTGCCTATGAGATCCATACCGAAATAGGAAATAAAGCCATTGGGGCTAAAGTAAATTACAAGCTCGTTGCCCTAAGCCACACTTTGAACAGCGGCGATCAGGTGGAGATACTGACTTCCGACAAGCAAAAACCACATCGCGAATGGCTCGATTATGTGATTACAGCCAAAGCTAAATCCAGCATTAAAAATTCCTTGAAATCTGAAACCAAAAACCGGATCGAAAAAGGGAAAAAGATCCTGGAAGAAAAATTAAAGGAATTTAACCTGATGCCCAGCTCCCGTGTGTTTAAAAAACTGATCCCGGAATACGAGGTGATCAGTAAAGATGATCTGTACAGTAAAATTGGACTCGGTCTGATTACCCTCGATGACCTTAAAAAAGTGCTGCGGAAAAAAACCAAAAACAAATGGATCAGGTATTGGGAACTGCAGTTTGGAAAATCTTCAACGGAAAAAGAAGAACCGGTTGAAGAAATACCGCCGAAAGAGCAAAAATTCGATTATAAAATACCCCTTATCCTGCGCGAAAACATCGACGACGCAGAAACCACCTATACCCTGGCTACATGCTGCAATCCCATCCCCGGTGATGATGTGGTAGGGTACAGAAACCTGAACGATAAAATCATCATTCACCGATCAAAATGCCCCAATGCCATCAAACTAATGTCCAGAGAAGGCAATCGAATAGTGACGGCAAAGTGGACAACCCATAAAATTCTCTCTTTCCTGGCAAGTATCCGGGTTATGGGAATCGACAGAATTGGCATGATCAACGAAATTACCAATGTCATTTCCAAAGAACTCAGTGTGAATATGAGAACCGTTAATATTGAAGTTCATGACGGTATCTTTGATGGCTCACTCGATCTCTATGTCCATAGCACAAAGGACTTGAATAACCTGATAATGAACCTGATAAAAATCAAAGGAGTGGATTCTGTTAAACGAATCGAGTCCATTGAAGAGTCCTGATCAGCTTCAGGAATGCCCCTGCTCCTGCCACTTCCACCATCCCATCCGGTGCGATGCACTGATTTGATCTAAATAAAGTGTTGTATTTCACAAAAAAATCCATAATTTTAAACCACTATTTTAAATTAGACTATATATGGTTAGTGACGACACGAAACAAACTGTAAAGCAAATATTTACAGAATACCTGGAGAAGAAGGGGCATAGAAAAACCCCCGAACGGTATGCCATTCTTGATGAGATTTATTCCAGAAGCGGACACTTTGATATTGAATCGTTGTACATTTTCATGAAGAATAAGAACTACAGGGTTAGCAGGGCAACCCTCTATAATACCATCGAGTTGCTGCTTGATTGCAACCTGGTGATCAAGCATCAGTTCGGCAAAAATATTGCACAGTTTGAACGTGCATACCAATGCAGCCAGCACGATCATTTGATTGATACCGAAACCGGTAAAGTGATTGAATTCTGTGACCCCAGGATCCACGAAATCATCAAGACTGCCTGTGAACTCAATAATTTTAAGCCGCTGTACCACTCTCTCTATATTTACGGGGTTGTTGAAAAGAAAGATAAATAAAATGAAAGTTGATATCTTACTGGGGCTTCAGTGGGGTGATGAAGGGAAAGGGAAAATTGTTGACGTCCTGACACCAGAATACGATGTTATAGCCCGGTTCCAGGGAGGTCCAAATGCCGGTCATTCCCTGGAATTCAATCGGATCAAACACATTCTGCACTCTATCCCCTCCGGAGTATTCAGAAAGGACAAGATCAATATCATTGGGAATGGAGTAGTGATTGATCCATCGGTATTTAAGAAAGAGGTTGAAGCACTGCATGATCTGGGAGTTCAATTAACGAACCAGCTATTTATTTCAAAAAAGGCACATCTGATCTTACCCTCTCACCGGATACTGGATGCTGCTTCAGAAGCTGCCAAGGGAAAATCCAAGATTGGATCAACCCTGAAGGGCATTGGTCCTGCTTATATGGATAAAACAGGGCGTAATGGATTGCGCGTTGGAGACATACTTGGTGAAGGATTTAAGGAGAAGTATGATTTTCTGGTAATTAAGCACAGAGAGATCCTTCAGATGTATGACTTCCCCTACGATATCAATGAACATGAAAAGGACTGGTTTGAGGGGATTGAGTTGATCAGGTCTTTCCCCATTGTAGACAGTGAATACCTGGTGAATGACCTGCTTGCTGGCGGAAAATCCTTACTCGCAGAAGGGGCACAGGGTACCCTGCTTGATATTGATTTTGGATCCTACCCCTTTGTAACATCATCGAATACGGTTTGTGCCGGAGCATGTATCGGATTAGGGATCTCCCCGGCTGCCATTGGCAACGTCTTCGGAACCGTTAAAGCTTACTGTACCCGTGTGGGGGGTGGTCCCTTCCCTACCGAACTCGTTGATAATACAGGTGAAATAATGCGGGAACAGGGTGCTGAATTTGGAGCCACAACCGGCCGTCCAAGAAGATGTGGCTGGCTTGACCTTCCGGCACTGAAATATTCAATCATGTTAAATGGTGTAAACCAGCTCTTCATGACAAAAATTGATGTCCTCACTGGTTTCCCGGAGCTAAAGGTATGCACCCATTATAGCATCAATGGAGAACGGGTGGATCGTATCCCGTTTGACATGTCTGGCGAAATTGAACCGGTCTATAAAAGGTTCCAGGGATGGAGTGAAGATATTTCTTCCTGTACCGAATTCATGTCATTACCCGATGAACTGAAACAGTACATTCGTTTCATTGAAAATGAGGTTAAAGTGCCCATCACCATGATCTCTGTCGGCCCCGACAGGACCCAGATTATAAGGCGGCACCCCAGCAAGGTGTGAAACCATACTCTCCATCCTTGCAAAGTCCCCTATTGATCCGGTTGATACCCATTATAAAGTACCTCTACTTTTTTGTAAAAGAAAGGTTTTTTAGTAATTTAACAGATTACTAAACCGTTGTTGTTGTTTTGCTTTTTCTCACATTTTACAACTTGATTTACCATGAAAATAGATCTTTCAAAATATGCATTTGACAGGGTTAGAGAAAAGGAACAAAAAGTAAGTTGTGCCGGCCCTGTGGTGACCATTTCAAGAGAGTTTGGTTGTCCTTCCAAAATAATTGCCAGAAAACTGGTTAGCACCATCAACCGGATCACCGGAAAAGATCGTTGGGATTGGATTAGCAAGGAAATCCTGGAACGATCGGCTAAAGAGCTTGAGGTCAAGCCCGAGGAGATCAAATATGTTTTTGAATATGAAGAAAAAGGAATATTCGATGAGATCCTGGCCGCCC
>Ga0315553_10000446_pt1 | contig 37053 bp, 34 predicted proteins | sample SalMarSW160140MG_FD_203099 | JGI IMG/M metagenome (GOLD analysis project Ga0315553, IMG submission 203099) | Salt marsh sediment microbial communities from the Plum Island Ecosystem LTER, Massachusetts, United States - Salt Marsh Sediment SW1601-40 ... | reverse complement strand
ACGACGGCTGCGGGAATGCCGGGGAGCGCTGCGAGATCGAAGGGTGGGCCGATAGAGACATCGGCCTCCACATCGGCATGTTCGTGATGGTGCTCTTCGCCGGCCTCGTCGTGGTGCTCCTCGGCCTCACCGGCGTGCTCCGGCGCAGGGTCATGGCCAGTGCCAAGCCCGTGCACCTGCCATACGAACTCGATCGGCACGAGAATGGCTTTGTCCCAAGGCGAGCCTGTCGGCGGGAGGCGGCCGACGACCGTCAGCGTCTGGGGATGGTAGTCGCCGCTTTCGGCCTCGGCGCCGTGGCCGTGGGCGGCGTGGAAAGTGTCGCCAATCTCGAGCGGTGAGGTGGCGCCAGCGACGGCCTCGAGCGCGTTCGAGAACACACGGCCTTGAAGGCCGCCGGCCGCAAGATGATCGACGAGCGCGGGGATCGTGCCGACGATCGGATCGCCCTCGTAGGAATCGCCGAAGCCGATCGGCGCGACGAAATCGGCGCGGTCCTCCGCCATCAGTCGCCTGAGCGGCTCTCCCTGTAGCAACTCGACCGATCCGGGCTGAAGGAACACGACCTTCAAGAGCACGTCCGTCTGGCTGCCTGGCGCGGCGACGATGAGCGGGAAGGGATCGGCCGCACGCGCGCTGCCATGCCGCAGTGCCCGTTCCTGCGCGGTGATGGCTCCGCCGGTGCCGACCGCGAGGGCGATCAGCACGACGAAGGCGGCGCAGATGACCGCGTGGCGGCGCATCATGGCGAGGGCGACGGGAAGGGGGTTCACGCGGCCACCGCCTGCCGAGCCTCGATCGCGCGCCCATGCCCGAGGACGAGCGTCGCCTGCGCCGATGACAGCGCCTTCGCGTCGTGCGTCGCGATCACCACCGTCTTGCCGTCGCGCGCGAGCGCCTTCATGACATCGAGCACGGCGTGCCCCGCATCGTCGTCGAGCGAGGCGGTCGGCTCGTCGGCGAGGATGAGCGGCGGATCGAAGAGGAGCGCGCGAGCGATCGCGACGCGCTGCCGCTCGCCGCGCGACAGAAGCTCGACCGAGCGACGCGAATGCGGCACGCCGAGCTTTTCGAGCAGCTCGCGGGCCCGTGCAGTCACGTTGGCGCGATGGCCGCCGAAGGTCGCCGCGATCGAGACGTTGGCGAGTGGCGAGAGCTCCGGCAGCAGGTGGAAGTCCTGGAAGACGAAGCCGATATTCTCGCGCCTCCAGCGATCGCGGCGGCTCTCGCCGAGCGTATAGAGATTGACATCGGCAAAGCGTACATGGCCGTGATCCGGCGGAAGCAGCCCGGCAAGCACGTAGAGAAGCGTCGACTTTCCCGAGCCAGATGGCCCGCGGACGGCGGTGATCGCCCCCATCGCCGGCGCGAAGCGCGGCAGGTCCAGCGCGCGGAACGCGCCGCCGCTCGCGTCGCGGAACGAGAGCCTCAGGTCCTCGGCGACCAGCATCGACTCACGCCCGCCTGAAATGCGCAGAGCGCAGTCGGATCAGGCTGACGAAGCCCGTCTCCTCGTCCTTCTCGAAGCCAAACTCAAGCGTGCCCGACATGCGGATGCGAACGTTGAACGGGACGGCGGAGAGAACGTCGTCGAGGAGCACGAGCACGATATCGCTCGGCCACTGCGCCTCGGTCTCGCAGAAGGGACAGAAGCTCATCGGCGTGCCGGTCAACACGAAGAACTTCGCCTCCGCCTTGAGCGGCGGGGCCATGTAGCCGACCATCTCGACGGCGGTACCGTCGAGCGCTTTCACCTTCTCCGTCAGCACCGTCTCGCGCTCATAGAGCTCGTGGAAGGCGACCTTCTCGGCGGCGTAGGCGTTGAGCGTGCCCTGCGGCGTCGCTGCAAGCGCAAGGCCGCCGAAGAGCAGCGAGCGGCGTGAGAGCATGGCGTTGCTCCTTATGATGGCGGAGGCGCCGCACTCGGCGGCGCCCCTTCGTTCGGTGCGGGCTTCCTACTGAGCCGAAGCAGTGTCCTGCTTCTTCGGCGCCTCGAGCGACGCGCTGTCCTGCATCAGGTCGGCGGCCTTCGCCATCACATGATAGATGTAGTTCTCGTCGACGATGCCGTGGAAGAGATAGGCGTGGGGGCCGGAGGCGAGGATCGCGACATCATCGCCGGCATGCGTTTCCGACGACATCGGCAACGTCGATTGCTGCACGAAGTCGACAGAAGTTGTGTCGGCGTTCGTCAAGTCCTCCCTGGGACCAGCCGGCTCGGCGGCCGCGCTGTCCGTCGTCGCCGGGAACACGCCGCCGGGGCCGTTGGCGTAGGCGAGCGTGGTGTAGGGCTTGCCGTCGCCGGCCAGCGCCAGCGACCCGTCTTCGTTCCTGACGAGGCCGAGGATCGGATTGTTGCGCTTGGGGTAGCCCTGGATCGACAGCGAGTGGCTGTGGTCCGCGGTCGCCACGATCAACGTGTCTTCCTTGTTGGTGAGGTCAAGCGCCGCCTTGATGGCGTCGTCGAAGGCGACCGTGTCCTCAAGCGCCCGCGCGGCGTTGCCGGCGTGATGAGCGTGGTCGATGCGCCCGCCCTCGACCATGAGCACGAAGCCTTTGTCGTCCTTCATCAGGCGCTTGATCGCGAAGCTCGTCATCTCGGCCAGCGACGGCTCGCCGCCCTTGTCCTTGGCACGGTCGGCTTTGTACTCCATGTGGCTGCCCTCGAAGAGGCCAAGGACCTTTTCGTCGCCGGCCGGATCGAGCTTTGCGAACTGCTCCTCGTTCCAGACCCAGACGTGGTTGTTGTCCTTCGACGTCCACTCGGCGGTCAGATCGCGACCGTCCCTGCGGTGGCCGGTCTTGCCCTCGTCCTCGGGGTCGGCGACGCCGTTCGGCAGGAAGTAGCCGCGTCCGCCGCCGAGCGCGACTTCGAAGCCGTCACCGGCGGTCCAGTTGACGAGCTGGTCGGCGATGTCCTTGCAGTCGCCGCCGGGCGTGCCGCCCGTGTCGGCCATCGACTTGTCGTCTTCCCAATCGCGATGCGGAGTGTGGGCGTACATCGCCGCTGGCGTCGCGTGGGTGATACGCGCAGTGCTGATGACGCCGGTCTCCATGCCGGCCGCTTCGGCCATCTCGAAGAGCGTCTCCACCTCGTGGCCCTTCGAGCCGGCGCAGTCGCCGACGGCGACGGTCTGATCGACGCCGATCGTGTCGTTGTTCGCTTTCACGCCGGTCACCATGGCGGTCGCGCTCGGTGCGGAGTCGGTAACCTGGAAGTCATTGCTGTAGGTACGGGACAGCGCGACGTAGTCGAGATCGTCCATGGTGAGATGGTAGGACTCGCCGTCGACGCCCTTCTTCTGCCCTTCGTAGATGCGGCTGGCGGTGATCGTCGGGATGCTCATGCCATCGCCGATAAACAGGATGACGTGCTTCGCGCGCGTGGTGATCGGCTGCAGGGCGAGAGCCTTCTGCAGTTCGGCCGCGGCCTTCACGAAATAGGAATCGTTCGCCTGCGGCAGCGGCTGCTGCGCGGAGGCTGCGGTGACCAAGCCGAGCAGCGAAGTGCCGGCAAGCATAATCCTGGTGAAACGTGTCATTGACGCCCTCCTCGGAAAAGATCGCTCCCGTCGGGAGCTCCCGGCCTGCGTAGGACGATTGCTTAAAGCCTGTGTGACGGGGGCGAAGGCGTGTGGATCAGACGAGGATGCGCGTCGTGAACCAGCGCGTCAGCCGGTTCCACAGGTCGGACTTGGAAACCTGGTCCTCCACGCCGTGCTCGAGGTTCGGATTGTCGTTGATCTCGATAATGAAGACGCCGTCCGGCGTTTCCTTGAGATCGACGCCGTAAAGCCCGTCGCCGATCAGGCTCGCGGCGCGCACGCCGGCGTCGAGCACCTCGGGCGGCGTCTGGTCGATCGGGAAGGTCTTGAACCCGCCTTCGATCGGCTTGCCGTCGTCGCGATGGCGGACGATCTGCCAATGCTTCTTCGCCATGTTGTACTGACAGACGAAGAGCGGCTGGCCGGCGAGAACACCGACGCGCCAGTCGAATTTGGTGGGGACGAATCGCTGGGCGAGGAGCAGATCGGTCTCCTTGAAGAACTCGGCGACCGTCTCTTTCAGCGCCTCCATCGTGTCGGCCTTCTTGACGCCACGGCTGAAGGAGCCGTCGGGAATTTTCACGACAACGGGGAAACCCAGCGTGTCGGCCGCCTGCTTCACGTCGTCGGGTTCCTGGATGACGGTCGTGTCGGGGACGGGGAGGCCGGCATGCGTCAGTCGCTCCCACAGATAGACCTTGTTGGTGCAGCGGATCATCGAGATCGGATCGTCGATGACCGGCATCCCCTCCATCATCGCGCGGCGGGCGAAATGGTAGGTGTGGTTGCGGATCGTGGTGGTCTCGCGGATGAAGAGCGCGTCGAACTCGGTGAGCCGCGACAGGTCTTTCTTGGTGATCGGCTCCACCTCGACGCCGAGCGGCGCGGCAAGCTTCGCCCAGTGCTTCAGGGTCGCGAGCGAGCTCGGCGGCAGCACCTCGTTGGGATCGTAAAGCACGGCGATCGAGTGGCGCGGGACGGAGCGCGGCTTTTGTGCGCGCCACTTGCGGCCGGTGTAGGATTTGAGCGCGTCGGCGAAGAAGCGCTTCTGCTCCTCCGAGCACTTGGCAAGCGCCGTTAGCTCAATCTTCTGGATCGAGTTCCATTCGCCGCTTTTCAAGGTGACCGTCAGGACGGGAGCGCGGAACCAGTCGAAAAGGCTCTGCGCGAAGCGCTCGAATCCGGGCACCTCCGGAAGGCCGAAGGCGACGCAGACGCTGGCCGGCTTCTCGCCGGGGAAATCCTTGAGGTCGCGGTTCAGCGCCTCTTCAAGTTCCGGCAGCGCGTGGGCGTATTGAGTGCGGTTTCGCAAGTCGAGCATCGTCTCGACGCTCGGCATGACGCGATGGCCGCGCGCCTCGGCAAGGAGCGCGCAGTAATAGCCGGCGGTCTGGTAGTTGTACGAGCGCGCCAGGATGATGATCTTCTGGCGCGCGCCGCCGAACATATAGGGGCGGGCGATATAGTCTTCCGACGATACGATGACGTGCGGCAGATCGCGGGCGACGAGGTCGCGTGGCTGATCGGCGACGAGGACCCAGCTATCCATGCAGGCTTTCCGGGGCTCTCAAGCGGCGTGGCGAAGCCGGCGCGATGGCGTCGCGACAAGCCCGGCGGGGAGGAGGTGCGAAAAGAGGAGGGCGGTCTCCCCGTCCTCGTAATAGTCGGGGCGGGTGCCGATCTGCCGATAGCCCCTTCGCTCGTAGAAGGCGATTGCGGACGGGTTGTCGGCGCGGACCTCCAGCCGGACCACGACCGCCTTTCTCTCCCGGGCCGCAGCTTCAGCGGCGTCGAGGAGGCGCGAGCCGACCCCCTGGCCGGCCTTGTCGGCCGCCACGGCGATGGAATAGAGCCTGGCGCTCCGCGTGCCCCGGCGCAGCAGCAGGACGGCGTAACCGAGAATTCGGCTCTTGCGGCAGGCAACGAGGAGCACCGCCGAGGGACTTCTCATGTAGCGCGAGAAGCTGCGACGGCTCAGCATGTCCGAAGCGAAGGATTCCGCCTCCAGTCGCGTCAGAGCATCAATGTCGTCGAAGCGAGCCCGGCGCATCACGAAGCCGTCACGTGTTGCGATCGGTCGCCTTCTGCCATCGGCGTTCGAGATGCGAGGCCTCCCCCGCCGCGCGGCCAATTCCGCGCCTTTTGTCATGGCGCCTATGTGATCCAGCCCGAGGCAGCCTTCAAGCGGATTCGTGCGTCCCGCCGGCCGGCGCCCGGTCTTTCCAAGGCAGATTGTGGCGTCGCCGAGACAAGGTTAGGGTTCGGTCAATCGCCATTCGGCGTCCTTCTCGGACAGGAGGCTTGTACATGCTCAAACGACTGATCCAAATCTCAGCCGGCGTCGCTCTCACCGCGATGTTGTCCGGCGCCGCATCCGCGGAAGTGGTTCTGCACCGCGGAAACGGTGGGGAGCCGCAGACCCTCGATCAGGCCCACACCTCGATCGACGTCGAGGCGAACGTCCTGAAAGACCTCTACGAGGGGCTGACCGTCTACGACGCGGCCGGCAACATCACCCCGGGCGCCGCGGAAAGCTGGACCGTCTCCGACGACGGCACGGTCTACACCTTCAAGATCCGCGATGACGCCAAGTGGTCGAACGGCGACCCGCTCACGGCGGGCGACTTCGTCTTTTCGCTGCGCCGCGTGGAGAACCCGGACGAGGCGGCGGGCTACGCCAACATCCTTTATCCGATCAAGAACGCCGAGGCGGTCAACACCAAGGGGACGGCGGTCGACCAGCTCGGCGTGAAGGCGATCGACGACAAGACCCTCGAGATCACGCTGGAGCGCCCGACTCCCTACTTCCTGCAGCTCCTGGCGCACCAGACGGCGTTGCCGGTCAACCAAGCGAACGTGGAGAAGGACGGGGCCGACTTCGTCAAGCCGGGCAACATGGTCTCGAACGGCGCGTTCATGCTGACCGAGAACGTCGCCAACGATCACATCACGCTCGCGAAGAACCCGAACTACTGGGACGCGGCCAACGTCAAGCTGGACAAGGTCGTCTTCTATCCGACCGACGACCAGGCGGCGGCTGTCAGACGCTTCATGGCCGGAGAGCTTGACCTGAATTACTACTTCCCCGCCGACCAGATGGCGTTCCTGAAAGAGAAGCTCGGCGACCAAGTGCACGTCGCCCCGAACCTCTCGACCTACTACTACGTCTTCGATACGCGTCACCCGCCGTTCGACGACGTGCGCGTGCGGCAGGCTCTCGCCATGGCCATCGATCGCGACTTCCTCTCGGAGAAGATCTACAGCAACGCGCAGCTCCCGGCCTACAGCTTCGTGCCGCCGGGAATGTCGGGCTATGAGACGGCCGAGGCGGATTTCGCTTCCATGTCGCAGCTCGACCGCGAGGACAAAGCGAAGGAGCTTCTGAAGGAAGCCGGCTACGGCGAAGGCGGCAAGCCGCTCAAGATCGAGATCCGCTACAACACCAACACCAACCATCAGAAGGTGGCGACGGCGGTTGCCGACAACTGGAAGGCGCTCGGCGCCGACGTCACGCTTCAGAACCTCGACGTGAAGTCGCACTATGCATACCTGCAAGAGGGCGGAACGTTCGACGTCGCGCGCGCCGGCTGGGTGGCCGACTACGCCGATCCGGAGAACTTCCTGTTCCTCGCCATCAGCACGAATAAGACCTTCAACTACGGGCACTACGACAACCCGAAATACGATGAGCTGATGGCGGAGTCCTACAAGGAGCGCGATTCGGCAAAGCGCATGCAGATCCTGCATGACGCCGAGGCGATACTGATGAACGACTCGCCGCTCACGCCGCTGATGAACACGGCCTCGCTGTGGCTCGTCTCCGACAAGGTGAAGGGCTGGCAGGACAACGCGGTCAACGAGCACCTGTCGCGTTATCTCTCGCTCGAATAGCGGGCATTCCGTTCGCGGCCGTCGGAGTGGGAACCTTCGGCGGCTGCGGCGGTGGGGCGATGCTTCGATTTGTTCTTCGCAGGCTCATGAGTGCAGTGCCGACGATTTTCATCGTCGTCACTGTCTCCTTCTTCCTGATCCGTTTCGCCCCGGGTGGCCCGTTCAACATCGAGCGGGCACTGCCGCCGCAGATCATGGCGAACATGCTCAGGGCCTATCACCTCGATCAGCCGCTCTATCTGCAATACGCTCACTATCTCTGGAACGTGCTCCACGGCGATTTCGGCCCGAGCTACATCTATCGCGATTTCACCGTCGCCGAGCTCATCGGCCAGAGCCTTCCTTATTCGCTGGAGCTCGGCTGCTTCGCCTTGATCATTGCCGTCGTCGGCGGAGTCATCGCAGGTGTTGTCGCGGCATTGCGCCAGAACCGCGCCGTCGACTACGGCGTGATGGGAGTGGCGACCGTCGGACTGACGGTGCCGAACTTCGTCGTCGGGCCAGTGCTTTCGCTGGTCTTTGCGGTGACCCTCGGCTGGGTGTCGGCGGGCGGCTGGGGCACTGGCTCATTCTCCGACCTGATCCTCCCGATCACGGCGCTGGCGCTGCCGCAGCTCGCAATCTTCGCGCGGCTGACGCGCGGCAGCATGATCGAGACGCTGCGGGCGGACCACATCCGCACCGCACGTGCCTACGGGCTGTCGCCGCGTGCTGTGATCATCGTGCATGCTCTGCGCGGCGCGCTTCTCCCCGTCGTCACCTACCTGGCGCCGGCCGCGGCGGCGGTCCTGACCGGTTCGGTGGTGATCGAGACCATCTTCGCCATCCCCGGCGTGGGGCGCTACTTCGTGCTCGGCGCGCTGAACCGGGACTACACGCTGGTGATGGGCACTGTGGTGCTCATCTCCGCATTCATCATCGTCTTCAACCTGATCGTGGACGTGCTCTACGCCGTTCTCGACCCGCGGGTGCGCTATGACTGACGCCGCGCTCGTGGGACACGCCGGCCGGGGCCGCAGCCTCACCCAGCTCGCCATCCAGCGGCTTTTGCGCAATCGGGCCGCGGTCGGCAGCATCGTCGTCTTGACGCTCGTCGCCATCGTTTGCATCGGCGGCCCATTCGTGACGCCGCATCGGTACGACGAGATTTTCGATTCCTACGTGCGCATCCCGCCGAGCATCGAGCCCTATCCACTGGCCGACACGCTGCGCGAGGTGATGGAGGACGTCGCCGACCGCGCGCACGTCACGCTGGGCGACTTCGTCGTCGAGGGCAATAGGTTCACGGCGACACTGACGTCCGGCGAGGCGATCGATCCGCGCGTCGTGCGCTATGTCGACCGCGCCAACGAGTTCGATTCGACCGAAGTGGTGGACCAACGCGACGACGGCCGTAAGCTCGTCGTCTCCGGCACCGTCTTCCGCCAATACTTCCTCATGGGGACCGACGCCAACGGGCGCGATCTCTTCTCGCGGATCATGGTCGGCGGCCGCATCTCGCTCGCCGTCGGGGTGCTCGCCACGCTCGTGAGCCTTGTGCTCGGCGTCTCTTATGGCGCCATCTCCGGCTACATTGGCGGGCGCACCGACAACGTGATGATGCGGCTCGTCGAGATCTTCTATTCGCTGCCCTTCGTCTTTCTCGTCATCGTCCTCGTCGTCTTCTTCGGTCGCAACTTCGTGCTGATCTTCATCGCGATCGGGGCGGTCGAGTGGCTCGACATGGCGCGCATCGTGCGCGGACAAACGCTGTCGCTAAAGCGGCGCGAATTCGTCGCCGCGGCGGAGGCGATGGGACTCGACGACTGGTCGACGATACGCCGCCACATCATCCCGAACACCGTTGGGCCAGTCATCATCTTCGTCACCATCCTGGTGCCGAAGGTCATCCTACTGGAGAGCTTCCTGTCGTTTCTCGGCCTCGGCGTGCAGGAGCCGCTGACGAGCTGGGGCGCGCTGATCGCCGAGGGTGCTGCGAACATGCAGGCCGCGCCGTGGCTCTTGATCTTTCCGTCGATCTTCTTCGTCGCAACGCTGTTCGCGTTGAACTTCCTCGGCGACGGCTTGCGCGATGCCCTCGACCCGCGGGACCGCTGAGCGATGAGCGGCGCGTCGATCCTCACGATCCGCGATCTCAACGTGCGCTTCCGGCTGCCGGACGGCGAGGTGCATGCGGTGAAGAACCTCGCCGTGGACGTGATGCCGCGGGAGACGGTGGCGATCGTCGGCGAGTCCGGCTCAGGCAAGAGCCAGGCGGTGATGGCGGCGATGGGGCTTCTTGCCTCGAATGGCTGGGCCACAGGCTCGGTGCGCTATCGGGGCGAGGAGCTGGTGGGCATGAGCCAGGCCGGGCTCAACCACGTCCGCGGCGCCAAGATCACCATGATCTTCCAAGAGCCGATGACCTCGCTCGACCCGCTCTACCGGGTGGGCTCTCAGATTGCCGAGCCGATCATGCGGCATGCCGGCCTCAGCCATAGGGACGCGCACGCGCGTGCGATCGAGCTACTGCGTCTCGTGCAGATTTCCGACCCGAAGCGACGCGCGGATTCCTATCCGCACGAGCTTTCCGGCGGACAGCGCCAGCGGGTGATGATTGCGATGGCGCTCGCGAACGACCCGGACATCCTGATCGCGGACGAGCCGACGACGGCGCTCGACGTGACTATTCAGGCGCAGATTCTGGAGCTTTTGAAGAGCCTGCAGCAGCGGCTGGGCATGTCTGTGATCTTCATCACACACGATCTCGGCATCGTTCGCCGCTTTGCCGATCGGGTCTACGTGATGCGCGCCGGCGAGGCGGTGGAGGAGGGGCCGGTCGCCCGCATCTTCGCCGCGCCGAAGCATAGTTATACCAAGATGCTGCTTGCGGCGGAGCCGAAGGGCACGAAGCCGCCGATCCCCGACGACGCGCGGCCGTTGCTCGAGGCCGGCAACATCCGGGTGACGTTTCACCTTGGAGGTGGTCTTCTCGGCGGGGCGGCCTACGATCTGAAGGCCGTCGACCGGGTCTCGCTCACACTCCACGAGAAGCAGACGATCGGAATCGTCGGAGAGTCGGGCTCCGGCAAGTCGACACTCGGGCGCGCGCTTCTGCGGTTGCTTCCGGCGGAGGGCGTCATTCGTTTCGACGGGCGAGATCTGAAGGCGCTCGACCTCAGGAAGGAGCGGTGGCTGAGGCGCGAGCTGCAGATCGTGTTCCAGGACCCGTACGGCTCGCTCTCGCCGCGGCTGACCGTCGGGCAGATCGTCACCGAGGGGCTGCTCGTGCACGAGCCGGAGCTGTCGCGCGCCGAGCGCGACCGGCGTGCAATCACGGCGCTGGAGGAGGTGCAACTCGACCCGGCGACGCGCAACCGCTTCCCGCACGAATTCTCGGGCGGGCAGCGGCAGCGAATTGCGATCGCGCGCTCGATCATCCTGAAGCCCAAGGTGGTCGTGCTCGACGAGCCGACCTCAGCGCTCGACCGCTCGGTGCAAAAGGAGATCGTCGAACTCTTGCGCAATCTCCAGGAGGTTCACGGCCTATCCTACCTCTTCATCAGCCACGATCTCGCGATCGTCAGGGCGATGGCGGACGAGGTGCTCGTGATGAAGGAGGGGCAGGTCGTGGAGCGCGGCTCGACCGAGGAGATATTCTCCGATCCCAAGGACCCCTACACGCAGGCGCTGATCGCCGCCGCGCTCGGCGGGCCGATCAAGGAGGCGCCGGCAAGCGTCGTGGCGAAGTAGAAGGGGCGCCGGAAGCCCGACTGGGCCTCCGGCTCTGCCCGCCGCGCCCTATTGGAAGAGCGCGTTGAGCTTTTGCACCAGTCTCGGGGTGACCTGCCCGCTTCCCCCGATGTCGCTCGCCGTCAGTCGTCCAAGCAGTTTCCAGTCCGGGAAGTGCTCCCAAAGGAGGAGGGAGCCGTCCTTGCGGAAGATTGTGAGCCACTCGCGGTGCTCACCGTTGACCCTGACTTGGTGATTGGCGATCCGAACGCCGGCTTTTCTCCACTTCGGCAATGCATCGAGCACGCAGCCCAGAGCCGCACGCCGTAACCTGATTGTCTCGATCTTCATTGGACACACCTTTCCCGTGGTTTGAGGGGCCACGGGTCGGAAAAGGGTGTGTCGCTACATGGAGAGTGCGTTCCTTTGCGGAGAACCCGGATATGTGGACGGGCCCGATTTTTGTCAACGGGAACGGCGCTTTTTTTCGACCCGGGACTTGGCTCAGGCGGGGTCCGGGCTCAGATGCTCGGGGCGACCTGTCGGGGCGAAACGGTGTGGACCGCGGCGTCCGGCTCGCCATAGTGATGTGCGTGCGCCGGCGATCGAGACCGCGCGCAAAGGGTTGGAGCGCTGAATGATCCTCTGCCACGGCGAGATGCTGATCGATTTCATTCCGGACGAACTCCCGGACGGGAAGCTCGTCTACCGCCCGGCCGTAGGCGGCTCGCCCGGCAACGTCGCCCTCACGATCGCCCGCCTCGACGTGCCCGCCGGCTTCGTCGGAGGAATCTCGACGGATTTCTTCGGCGACCAAATCGCCGAGACGCTCCAGACGAACGGCGTTGCCATGGACTACGTCGCCAGGCTCGACCGTCCGACCATGCTTGCCTTCGTCAATCTCGACGGCGACGAGCCGCGTTACGCCTTTTACGACGCCGAAGCCGCGGCGCGGCACTGGCGGCTGGAAGACATGAAGCGCATCGGGAAGGACGTGAGCGCGCTGCATTTCGGCTCGCTGTCGCTGATCCGGCTTCCCGCGGCGAACGCGTTCGACGAGCTGATGCGCCGGGAGGCGGGCCAGCGCATCATCAGCTTCGATCCGAATATACGTGCCGGCCTCGTCGAGGACGAAGCGGGCTACCGCGCGCGCCTTTCGGATTTCTTCGCGCACTCGCACGTCATCAAGCTGAGCGGCGCCGACCTCGAATGGATTGCTCCCGATCGGGACGTGGCCGAGCTCGCGGCGGAGTGGCTCGCGGCGGAGGCGCGGATCGTTCTCTTCACGAAGGGAAGCGAGGGCGCGACGATCTACAGCCGCAAGGCAGAGGCCACACGGCCGGCGCGGAAGGTGAAGGTGGCGGATACCGTCGGGGCGGGGGATTCCGCCATGGGCGGGCTCTTGGCCGCCCTCGCCGACCGCAAGGCGCTCAATCGCGAGGCGCTCGAGGACCTAGGCGAGTCCGAGCTCGCGGCCATCCTCGACTTCGCCCTCGCCACCGCCGCCATAACATGCAGCCGCGTCGGCGCGGATCCGCCGACGCGGGCTGAGCTGAAGGACTTCTTGAAGTAGGGGGAGGTCGGGCGCCCGCCTCGGCGCCCGCCGGATTACTTCAGCTGAGTGGCGATCTGGTTGAACTTCTTCGCCAGGTTCGTCCCGACAGTCGACAGCACGGTGATGATCACGACCGAAATCAGAGCGGCGATGAGGCCGTATTCGATCGCAGTCGCGCCGCTCTCATTGCGAGCGAACGATGACACGAGCTTCTTCATTACAAACTCCCACGCAGTTTTCCTCACGCGGACCGGGGCCCGAGGCGCAACCATGACTACAGGCGGCGAATAGGCATCCGGTTAAATTTGTAAGTAAATGAAGCCTCAATCTGGTCGGACAGACCGGCAGGGTTGGCGCGCCGTCTTGCCGCCGCTCACGGTGAACAGCAAAGCTCGCTGTTTAGTCAAAGGCCGTCTTCCGAAGGCACCACCGGCCTCGTCACCTGATGCGGCGGCCCCCACGCGGTGTGTCAACGAGGCAAATTTGGCAGAGCCGCGAACACACCGCGCGACCTCAGCTCAAGTCTGCGGGCGCGGCTTTTCGGCGAAATCCGGGCGGGAACGGGCCGCAACGAAAACGGCCGGTCTTAAGACCGGCCGTTTCTCGATCGTAGCGGCGGGCGCCGATCAGACCGAATAGTACATGTCGTATTCGACCGGATGCGGGGTCATCTCGTAACGCATGTTCTCCGCCATCTTCAGCTCGATATACGCATCGATCTGGTCGTCGTCGAAGACGCCGCCGGCCTTGAGGAAGTCACGGTCGGCATCGAGCTCGGAGAGCGCCTGGCGGAGCGAGCCCGAGACCGTCGGGATTTCCTTCAACTCATCCGGCGGCAGGTCGTAGAGATCCTTGTCCATCGGATCGCCGGGCGCGATCTTGTTCTTGATGCCGTCGAGTCCGGCCATCAGCATCGCGGTGAAGCCGAGATAGGGGTTCGCGCCGGGATCGGGGAAACGCACCTCGACGCGTTTGCCCTTCGGCGAACTCGTCACCGGGATGCGGCAGGAGGCCGAGCGATTGCGCGCCGAATAGGCGAGGAGCACCGGCGCCTCGTAGCCGGGAACCAGCCGCTTGTAGGAGTTCGTCGTCGGGTTCGTGAAGGCGTTGATCGCCTTGGCGTGCTTCAGGATGCCACCGATGTAGAACAGGCACTCGTCCGAAAGGTCGGCGTATTTGTTGCCGGCGAAGATCGGCTTGCCGTCCTTCCAGATCGACTGGTGGACGTGCATGCCGGAGCCGTTGTCGCCGAAGACGGGCTTGGGCATGAAGGTCGCGGTCTTGCCGTAGGCGTGCGCGGTCTGGTGGATGCAGTATTTGTAGATCTGCAGTCCGTCGGCGGCCTTGATGAGGGTCGCGAACTTGATGCCGAGCTCGTGCTGGGCGGCGCCGACCTCGTGGTGGTGCTTTTCCACCGCGACGCCCATCTGCGCCATGTATGTCAGCATGTCGGAGCGGATATCCTGCGCCGAGTCGACCGGCGGCACCGGGAAGTAGCCGCCCTTGGTGCGCGGCCGGTGGCCGAGGTTGCCGCCCTCGTAGGCCGTGCCGCTGTTGGTGGGAAGCTCGGCGGAGTCGACGATGAAGCCGGTGTTGTAGGGCTCGGTGGAGAAACGGGCGTCGTCGAAGATGAAGAACTCCGCCTCCGGACCGAAATAGGCGGTGTCGCCGATGCCGGCCGACTGCAGGTAGGCGAGGCCCTTCTTCGCAGTCGTGCGCGGGTCGCGGTTATAGGGCTCGCCGGTTCCCGGATCGAGCACGTCGCAGAAGATCGCAAGCGTCGGCTGCGCGAAGAAGGGATCGATGGCCGCTGATTCCGGATCCATCATCAACGTCATGTCGGATTGGTGGATCGCCTTCCATCCGGCGATCGACGAACCGTCGAACATGATGCCGTCAGCGAAGGCGTCTTCATCGATCGTCGAAACGTCCATCGTGACGTGCTGCATCTTCCCGCGCGGGTCGGTGAAGCGCACGTCTACATACTTCACGTCATTGTCCTTGATCGTCTTCATGACCTCGGAAGCGTTGCTCATGTTTCCCTCTTTCCTGAACGCGTCGTGCTTGTGGGCAAACGAAAGGCCGGCGTCCGGCGCCGGCCGATCTGTCAGATTGCGTCGAGACCGCTCTCGCCGGTGCGGATGCGGATTGCCTCCTCGATGGGGGAGATGAAGATCTTGCCGTCGCCGATCCGGCCGGTCTGCGCGGCATTGCGGATCGCTTCCACGGCGCGCTCCACCAACTCGTCGGGAAGCACCACCTCCACCTTCACCTTGGGCAAGAAATCAACAACGTATTCGGCGCCGCGGTAGAGCTCGGTGTGTCCCTTCTGGCGGCCAAATCCCTTGGCCTCCGTCACCGTAATGCCTTGCAACCCCACCTCCTGCAGCGCCTCCTTCACTTCATCGAGCTTGAACGGTTTGATGATCGCTTCGATTTTCTTCATTCTTCTCGTACTCCAGCGGGGTGGGGGCCTCGCAGCTTCGAAGCAGGAAGCATGCCAAGAACGATGAAGCGCGCGGCATCGCTCGGCGTGGGTCATCTGCAAAGAAAGTCGGCAGAAATCGCGTGCGGGCATGCGATCTGATGCGTTCTTTTTGCGTACGAAATAGGCAATTGCCACTCAGGTGATCACAATGGTGCTGGCTGAGCTGCTGACCCCGGCCGAGATGGCGGAAGCTGACCGGCTGACGATGGTCGCAGGAACCGCCGGCTACGCGCTGATGCACAGCGCGGGGGCCGCAATCGCCGAGGCCGCGCGCGACATGGCTGAGGACGGCCGCATCCTGGTCGTCGCTGGGCCGGGCAATAACGGCGGGGATGGGTTCGTGGCCGCCGAGGCGCTGCGAGGAGCCGGCCGCGACGTGCGTGTCGCGCTGCTCGGAGAGAGGAGCGCACTTCGGGGCGACGCCGCGCACGCCGCAGCCGACTACGGCGGCCCGGTCGAGGTGCTCGGTCCCACGACCGACCTCTTGGCCGATCTGGTCATCGACGCCCTATTCGGAGCCGGCCTGGCCCGACCGCTCGACGGCGAGGCGGCGCGGGTCGTGGCAGCCCTCAATGCCTCCGGCACCGCGGTGCTCGCGGTTGACCTTCCGAGCGGTATCGACGGGCGAACCGGAGCCGTGCAGGGCGTCGCAGTGCGCGCCGCGCGGACGGTGACCTTCTTTCGTCTGAAGCCGGGCCACCTTCTCCTGCCGGGACGGCTTCATTGCGGGCGCACCGAGGTCGCGCAGATCGGGATCCCCGACTCCGTGCTCGGCACTGTCCGCCCGACGGCCTTCCGCAATCTCCCGGCGCTGTGGCGCGGGCTGCGCCCGCCGCGGCCGGAGGATCACAAATATTCCCGCGGTCACGCTTTCGTCGTCTCTGGGCCGATGGCGGCGACGGGGGCGGCACGGCTCGCGGCGATGGCGGCACTCAGAGCCGGCGCGGGGGCAGTGACGGTCGCCTCGCCGCCGGAAGCGCTCCTCGTCAACGCGACGCATTTGACGGCGATCATGGTGCGCGCCTTCGAGGACGGGGAGGGGCTTCGCGCGCTCCTCGCCGACCCACGGCCGAAGGCAGTGGCTGTTGGTCCCGGCAACGGTGTCGGCGAGCGCACCCGCCGGAATGTAGCCGCGGTGCTCGCCACCGATGCCGCCGTGGTGCTCGACGCGGATGCGCTGACCAGCTTCGCCGATGGGCCCGCTGAGCTTTTTACACTCACCAAGGGCCGCGCTCGGCCGGTCGTTATGACGCCGCATGAGGGCGAGTTCGCTCGGCTCTTCGGCGGGATCGATTCCGGCTCGCGCCTTGACCGCGCACGCGCCGCTGCGGCCGAGAGCGGGGCCTGTGTCGTGCTCAAGGGCTACGACAGCGTCATCGCCACGCCGGACGGGCGCGCCGCGATCAACGACAATGCGCCGGCCGACCTTGCGACCGCGGGGAGCGGCGACGTTCTGACCGGAATCGCCGCCGGCCTGCTTGCCCAGGGCCTGAGCGGCTTCGAGGCGGCCTGCGCAGGCGTGTGGATACACGGCGCCGCTGCGGCGACCGTCGGGCGCGGGCTGATCGCCGAAGACCTGCCGGGCGCCATCCCGACGGTCTTGCAGCGCCTCGAGCGCGACCCGAACTAAGGCTCGCATCCGGCCCCGGATTCGGCGCGAAAACCTTGCCCCCGCTGAGCCGTTGCATTAGGAGCGCGTGTCCGGGTCGGGCGCAGGCTTGCTCGCGGAACCGTGCGGGCGTGGTGGAATTGGTAGACACGCAGGATTTAGGTTCCTGTGGGCTGAGCCCGTGGGGGTTCAAATCCCTCCGCCCGCACCAACGCACCCGCCTATCGCCGCGACGAAGCTCCCCGGACACGAGCACGAGACAAGAATTTCGGGAAACGACAAGATGCAAATAAGCGAGACCCTATCGGAAGGCCTGAAGCGCGGCCTGACGGTCACCATCCCCGCCTCGGAGCTCGACGCGCGCCTTTCGGAACGTCTCGACCAGCTGAAGTCGCAGGTCAGGATCAAGGGCTTCCGTCCGGGAAAAGTCCCGGTCAGCCACCTCAGGCGCGTCTACGGCAAGGCGGCGATGGCGGAGATCGTGCAGGGGCTCGTGGGCGAGACAGCGCAACAGGCGCTCTCCGACCGCGGCGAGCGCGCGGCCATGCAGCCGAAGGTCGAGATGACCGAAGACGAGGCGGAGGCGGTCGAGGTGCTGGAGGGGCGCGCCGACCTGACCTTCACGCTCGAATACGAAGTGCTGCCGACCTATGAGCTCGCCGACTTCAAGGGCCTCAAGATCGAGCGGCCCATCGTCGAGGTGGCCGACGAGGAGGTCGAGGCGCGGCTCAATCAGGTGGCGGAGAGCGCGCGGAGCTACGAGCCGGTCGAGCGGCCGGCTCAAAATGGCGACCGCGTCAGCTTCGAATACAGCGCCAAGACCGACGGCGAGGTCTTCGAGGAGAGCTCAACGGCGATCGTGCTCGGCTCGGGACAGTTCGTGCCGGGCTTCGAGGATCAGCTCGTCGGCGCGAAGAGCGGCGAGAAGAAGGTGGTCGAGATCACCTTCCCCGACGACTATGGCGCCGAGAACCTGAAGGGCAAGCCGGCGACGTTCGACATCTCGGTGACCGAGGTGGCGCAACCGGGCGAGATTGTTCTCGACGACGCTTTCGCCACACGGCTCGGGCTTGAGTCCATAGACAAGCTCCGCGCGACGATCCGCCAGCAGATCGAGAGCGAGTACGGCCGTGCGACGCGCCAGCACGTGAAGCGCCAGCTCCTCGACCAGCTCGACCAGAAGCACACGTTCACGCTGCCGCAAAACCTCGTCGAGCAAGAGTTCGACAACATCTGGCGGCAGGTGATGCACGACGTCGAGCATCACGGGAAATCGTTCGAGGCGGAGGGGACGACGGAAGAAGCTGCGCGCGCGGAGTATCGCGGCATCGCCGAGCGGCGCGTCAGGCTCGGCCTGGTGCTGTCGAAGATCGGCGAGACGGCCGAGGTCACCGTGACGGACGAGGAGCTGCAAGGGGCGCTATTCGAGCAGGCGCGACGCTATCGCGGGCAAGAGCGGGAGGTGCTCGAATACTACCGCAAGAACCCCGACGCGGTTCAGGCGCTGCGTGCTCCGATCTTCGAGGAGAAGGTTGTGGACTACGTGCTCGAGTTTGCCGACATCACCGACAAGACAGTGACAAAGGAAGAGCTCCTCGCCGAGGAAGAGGAGGAGCACGAGCACCATCATCACCACGACGACGACCACGATCACTGACGCGGGGCCGCGTTCGGCCCCTCCCGCACACTAGCGGTCCCCGCCAAGGTCTCTTGGGACCACGCGAATCCGCGGGACAGTTGCGCCCCCTTGGTGGGGCGCTAAAAGACGCTTATCTGACAAAGGATTCGGGGGCATTATCTCGGCGCCCGCGAAGTCCGCATCCCGGCGAACAAGGCTGAACAAGGCCATGAGAGACCCAGTCGACACCTATATGAACTTGCTCGTACCGATGGTGGTGGAACAGACCAACCGTGGCGAGCGTGCCTACGACATCTATTCGCGGCTCCTGAAGGAGCGCATCATCTTCATCACCGGGCCGGTCGAGGACCATATGTCGTCGCTGGTCTGCGCCCAGCTGCTCTTCCTGGAGGCCGATAACCCTAAGAAGGAAATCGCCATGTACATCAATTCTCCGGGGGGCGTGGTGACCTCCGGAATGGCGATTTACGATACCATGCAGTTCGTGAAGCCTGCGGTGTCGACCCTGTGTATCGGTCAGGCGGCCTCGATGGGATCGCTGCTCTTGTGCGCCGGCGAGAAGAGCCTGCGTTTTTCGACGCCAAACGCCCGAGTCATGGTGCACCAGCCCTCAGGGGGCTTCCAGGGCCAGGCCTCCGACATCGAGCGTCACGCCGAGGACATTATTAAGATGAAGCGTAGGCTCAATGACATATACGCGAAACACACGGGCCAGACCTACGAGGCGATCGAATCCACCCTCGATCGTGACTATTTCATGAGTGCCGAACAGGCCCGGGATTTCGGCATTGTGGACGACGTGATCACCACCCGGGCGGCACTCGAGCAGATTGCCGGGGGCGAAACGTGACCGAAAGCCCACATTTCCCCGTCCGATCATTAAGTTAATCTTGAAATGTTGCGCGCAAGGATGGTTCGATATGAGCATGGTGGGCGCAGGCCGCCGGATGGCATCGATCATGCACGGGCGTACTGAGCGAGGTTTGTAATGAGCAAGATCAGCGGGTCGGGCGGCAGCGGCGAAAGCAAGAACACGCTCTACTGCTCCTTCTGCGGCAAGAGCCAGCACGAGGTTCGCAAGCTCATTGCGGGCCCGACGGTCTTCATCTGCGACGAATGCGTCGAGCTGTGCATGGACATCATCCGCGAGGAGAACAAATCCTCGCTGGTGAAGTCGGGCGACGGCGTGCCGACGCCGCTCGAGATCTACGAGGTCTTGAACGACTACGTGATCGGGCAGGACCATGCGAAGAAGGTTCTCTCCGTAGCGGTCCACAATCACTACAAGCGACTCAATCACGCGGCGCGCAACAACGACGTCGAGCTGCAGAAGTCGAACATCCTGCTGATCGGCCCGACCGGCTGCGGCAAGACGCTGCTCGCGCAAACGCTCGCGCGCATCCTCGACGTGCCGTTCACGATGGCCGACGCGACGACGCTGACCGAAGCGGGCTATGTCGGCGAGGATGTTGAGAATATCATCCTGAAGCTGCTGCAATCGGCCGACTACAACGTGGAGCGCGCGCAGCGCGGCATCGTCTACATCGACGAGGTCGACAAGATCAGCCGCAAGTCCGACAACCCGTCGATCACGCGCGACGTGTCGGGCGAGGGCGTGCAGCAGGCGCTGCTCAAGATCATGGAAGGCACGGTCGCGAGCGTCCCCCCGCAAGGTGGCCGCAAGCATCCGCAGCAGGAGTTCCTGCAGGTCGACACGACCAACATCCTGTTCATCTGCGGCGGGGCCTTTTCGGGTCTCGATCGGATCATTTCCGACCGCGGCCGCAAGACGTCGATCGGCTTCGGCGCCACGGTCGCCTCTCCGGAGGATCGCAAGACCGGCGATCTCTTCCGTCTGGTCGAGCCTGAGGACCTTCTGAAGTTCGGGCTGATCCCCGAGTTCGTCGGCCGGCTTCCGGTCGTGGCGACGCTGGAGGACCTCGACGAGGCGGCGCTCGTGCAGATACTGATGGAGCCGAAGAACGCTTTGGTGAAGCAGTACCAGCGGCTGTTCGAGATGGAGAACGTGGAACTCAACTTCCACGCCGACGCGCTGACCGCGATCGCCAAGCGCGCCATCGAGCGCAAGACCGGCGCGCGAGGCCTGCGTTCCATCATGGAAGCGATCCTGCTGGAGACCATGTTCGACCTTCCCGGCCTCGATGGGGTCGAGGAGGTGGTCATCTCGGGCGACGTGGTGAACGGGAATTCGCGCCCGCTCTACATCTATGGCGAGCGCGCCGTCGAAGAGCAGCAGACCGGCCGCTCCGCCTAACCTGAGAGCGGCCGGGAATCCGGCCGGCCTGCCCCGCTTTTGGGCAGTCTTGAAAAGGAGGGTACGGGCGTCCACTTAACGGCAATCGAACCGGCGCGCTGGCGCTCCCGCCACCTCGTTCCCGCCCTGGCAGCGGTTATTTCGGCGGCGTGCCTCCAACCCATACGAGAATCGCCTAGCCTGAGCGTCTGTTCCGGCAAGGTGAGATCGAGGAAGAACGATGACCGAAACGCCGCGTCCCATCGACGTCCCCTCTGGAGAGGGCACCTATCCGGTCCTGCCGCTCAGAGACATCGTCGTCTTTCCGCATATGATCGTGCCGCTCTTCGTCGGTCGCGAGAAGTCGATCAACGCGCTCGAAGAGGTGATGCGGGCCGACAAGCACATCCTGCTGGCCACCCAGAAGGATGCAGGCGACGACGATCCCTCGCCGCAGGCGATCTACGAGGTCGGCACGCTGGCGACCGTGCTGCAGCTTCTGAAGCTCCCGGACGGCACCGTGAAGGTGCTGGTCGAGGGGCGCGATCGCGCGCACATCCTTCGCTACACCGACCGGCAGAACTACTTCGAGGCGGAGGCCCGCATGCTTCCCGAGACCGTCGGGAAGGAAGTGGAGGCCGAGGCGCTCGCGCGCTCCGTCGTCTCGGAGTTCGAGAACTACGTGAAGCTCAACAAGAAGGTGAGCCCGGAGGTTCTCTCGGCCGTCTCCAACATCGAGGACTATTCGAAGCTTGCCGATACTGTGGCTTCGCACCTTGCTGTGCGCATCCCCGAGAAGCAGGAGATCCTTGCGTTGACGTCCGCGTCGGAGCGCCTGGAAAAGGTGCTCGGCATGATGGAAAGCGAGATCTCCGTGCTGCAGGTGGAAAAGCGCATCCGCAGCCGTGTTAAGCGGCAGATGGAGAAGACGCAGCGCGAGTACTACCTGAACGAGCAGATGAAGGCGATCCAGAAGGAGCTCGGCGACGGCGACGAGGGCCGCGACGAGATGCGCGAGCTCGAAGAGCGGATCGCCAAGACGAAGTTCTCCAAGGAGGCGCGCGAGAAGGCCGAGACGGAGATGAAGAAGCTCCGCCAGATGAGCCCGATGTCGGCGGAGGCGACGGTCGTCCGCAACTATCTCGACTGGCTGCTCGGCATTCCGTGGAAGAAGCGCTCGAAGGTCAGAAACGATCTCGCCTACGCCGAAAACGTTCTGAACGCGGACCATTTCGGCCTGGAGAAGGTCAAGGAGCGCATCGTCGAGTATCTCGCCGTGCAAAGCCGCGCGAGCAAGCTGAAGGGGCCGATCCTGTGCCTCGTAGGCCCTCCGGGCGTCGGCAAGACCTCGCTCGGCAAGTCGATCGCCAAGGCGACCGGCCGCGAGTTCGTGCGCATGTCGCTCGGCGGCGTCCGCGACGAGGCGGAGATCCGCGGCCATCGGCGCACCTATATAGGCTCGATGCCCGGCAAGGTCATCCAGTCGATGCGCAAGGCGAAGAAGTCCAACCCGCTCTTCCTGCTCGACGAGATCGACAAGATGGGCATGGACTTCCGCGGCGATCCGTCGTCGGCGCTGCTCGAGGTGCTCGATCCGGAGCAGAACTCGACCTTCATGGATCACTATCTGGAGGTCGAGTACGACCTCTCCGACGTGATGTTCGTCACGACGGCGAACACGCTCAACATTCCCCCGCCCTTGATGGACCGGATGGAGATCATCCGCATCGCCGGCTACACGGAAGATGAGAAGGTCGAGATCGCCCGCCGGCACCTCCTGCCGAAGATCGATCAGAACCACGGCCTGAAGAAGGGCGAGTTCGAGATCGACGACGAGGCGCTGAGGACGGTCATCCGCCGCTACACACGTGAGGCGGGTGTTCGCAATCTCGAACGCGAGCTCGCGACGCTGTCGCGCAAGGTGATCAAGGAGCTGCTCACGTCCGAGGCGAAGACGGTGAAGATCACGCCGGAAAACCTCGACAAGTATCTGGGCGTCCCGCGCTATCGCTACGGCGAGGTCGAGGGCGAGGACCAGGTCGGCGTGGTCACCGGGCTCGCGTGGACGGAGTTCGGCGGCGAGCTCCTGACGGTGGAAGGCGTCATGATGCCCGGCAAGGGCAAGATGACGGTTACCGGAAACCTTCGCGACGTGATGAAGGAATCGATATCCGCGGCGGCGTCCTACGTGCGCAGCAGGGCGATCGACTTCGGAATCAAGCCGCCGCTTTTCGAGAGGCGGGACATCCACGTGCACGTCCCGGAAGGCGCGACTCCGAAGGATGGGCCCTCGGCAGGTATCGCCATGGTTACCGCAATCGTATCGGTCATGACCGGGATTCCGGCCAGGAAAGACGTCGCCATGACCGGCGAAATCACCCTGCGGGGCCGGGTCCTGCCAATCGGCGGGCTCAAGGAGAAGCTCCTGGCGGCGCTGCGGGGCGGTATCAAGACGGTGCTGATCCCGGAGGAAAATGCCAAGGATCTCGCGGAGATACCGGATAATGTGAAGAGTGGACTTGAGATCATTCCGGTGAGCCGGATGAGCGAAGTCCTGGTCCATGCGCTGGTTCGCCAGCCCGAGCCCACCGAGTGGACCGAGCCGGACAAGGACTCCGCCAAGCCCGCAGCGGCCGACGACGACGGCTCAGCCGCCATGGTTGCGCATTAGAGTCGGTCGTGGAAAAAGGAAGGTCGCCCGCCGAGGGCGACCTTTTTTTGTTGCAAATCCCCAGATTCCGGGCTTTGCAGTCGAGTTGAGGCCCCCCGCGCGCTGCGTGCGGCGTCGAAAAGACAATCGGATCAATAGAGGAGAACTGAGGATGAACAAGGGCGACCTTGCTGCTGCGGTGGCGGACAAGACCGGCATGTCGAAAGCGGCGGCGACCCAGGCTGTCGAAGCGGTCTTTGGCTGCATCACCGATTCGCTTAAGGTGGGTCAGGAGGTGCGTGTCCTCGGCTTCGGCAACTTCACCGTTTCCCGTCGTGCCGCGAGCACCGGGCGTAACCCACAGACCGGCGAGCCGATGCAGATCAAGGCTTCCAACCAAGCCAAGTTCAAGCCGGGCAAGGGACTCAAGGACACGCTGAACCCATAAGAAGGGGCGCGCATCCTTCAGTTGCACCAAAGCCCCGCACCGCGGGGCTTTTCGTTTCGAGGCGAAGGCGCACGTTCGGGCCGATGCGCGAGCGGCCGCGGCGATGACTTCGCAATCCTTCAGGACTAAATTTCCACGCGCTCGGGCGGTTAGCTCAGCTGGTCAGAGCACCTGGTTTACACCCAGGGGGTCGGGAGTTCGAACCTCTCACCGCCCACCAGCCTCCGCCGCGAAGCTGCGGATGCTGCCGCGCCGAAGCCCAACGGGCGAAGGCGGGCTCGTTGTCGGCGGCTTCGGTTCGGCCATCCGCTTTGGCCCTCGAGGCATCGCGGTTCTCCGAGTTCTCTCGGACGCAAGCGATGCGGCGAAGCCCGCGCTTTGCTTGACTTGCCGTGGTCCACACCCTATCTCGCTGCGACCGCGCCCGCGCTTGGGAAGCGGCCCCGCGGGGGTGTAGCTCAGTTGGTTAGAGTGCCGGCCTGTCACGCCGGAGGTCGCGGGTTCGAGCCCCGTCACTCCCGCCATTTTTCGCCGCGGACCGTCGCGCGAAGTTGATCGCGGAAACGTTTCGTCAACATCATTTGCTCGTCTTCCGCTTGTGCCCTGAAACGGCCTCGGGCATGGTCGCGGTTGCACATTGAATCGCGCGGATGGCTGCGATGAAACGGACGCTTGCAATAACCGGCTTGGCGATTCTGACAGCTACCGCTGCGGCGTCCGCCGGATGGGCGAAGTCGATCGACCTCTCGGTTGCGGATGGTGGCGTCTACCAGCAGCGGAAGGATGTCGACGAGGTGGCGCGGCCATTGCCGCCGAGCGGCCCGATTACGCCGTCGCCGTTCTGCAACCCGGCCTCTACTCTCTGCTAGAGATCGCGGCCCGTCGGCGGATATTGCGGTCCCGCAACGAGAATTCCGGCGCGCCGGAGGCGTCGGCCTTGTCGTGGGCCTAAGGTCCCGGTATGACGCGGCGCAGCAACGCCTGCTCCGCTCCCCGGGGACTGTAGATGGACGCTTTGCTCCAGAGCTACCTGCCGATCGTCATCTTCATAGGAGTCGCCCTCGTTATCGGGCTCGCGCTCCTGGTGGCGCCGTTCATCGTCGCCTACAAGCAGCCGGACTCTGAGAAGCTCTCCGCCTATGAGTGTGGATTCGCCGCGTTCGACGACGCGCGCATGAAGTTCGACGTGCGGTTCTATCTCGTCGCCATCCTTTTCATCATCTTCGATCTCGAGGTGGCGTTCCTGTTCCCCTGGGTCGTCGTGTTCAAGTCGGTCGGTTGGTTCGGGCTCGGCTCCGTGATGGTGTTCCTCGGCGTGCTCACCATCGGCTTCGTCTACGAATGGAAGAAGGGCGCGCTCGAATGGGACTGATCGGAGCGCAGACGCCGCTTGCTCCCGCCGCGGGGGCGGCCGGGCCCGCGCGCGATCCATTTTTCTCAGAGGTGAACGGCGAGCTTGCCGACAAAGGCTGGCTCGTCACCTCGACCGACGAGCTCATCACCTGGGCGCGTACCGGCTCGCTCATGTGGATGACGTTCGGGCTCGCCTGCTGCGCGGTGGAGATGATCCAGCTCTCTATGCCGCGCTACGACGTGGAGCGCTTCGGCTTCGCGCCGCGCGCCTCACCCAGGCAGTCCGACGTGATGATCGTCGCCGGCACGCTCACCAACAAGATGGCGCCGGCGATCCGCAAGGTCTACGACCAGATGCCGGAACCGCGCTACGTGATCTCCATGGGCTCGTGCGCCAACGGCGGCGGCTATTACCACTATTCGTATTCGGTGGTGCGCGGCTGCGACCGCGTGCTTCCGATCGACATCTACGTGCCGGGCTGCCCGCCGACGGCGGAGGCGCTGCTTTACGGCGTGCTGCTTCTGCAGAAGAAGATCCGCCGCACCGGCACGATCGAGCGCTGACGCATGAACGCGTTCTCGCCCATGAAGCGTGGCCTCGCCGAGATCGCCGCGCGCGTCGGCGAAGTACTCGGCGCGCACATGCTGTCGCAGCAGATCGCGTTCGAGGAACTGGTAATCACGGTCGCGCCCGAGGCGATCGTCGATGTGGTCACGGCGCTGCGTGACGATCCGCAGCTCAGATTCGTCTCGTTCATCGACATCTGCGGCGTCGACTGGCCGGAGCGCGAGAAGCGCTTCGACGTCGTCTATCATTTCCTCAGCCCGACGAAGAACCATCGCATCCGCATCAAGGTCGAGGTCGACGCGGAGACCGCCGTCCCGTCGATCAGCGAAGTCTTTCCCGGTGCCGTGTGGTTCGAGCGTGAGGCCTACGACCTTTACGGCATCCTCTTCTCCGGCAACCCAGATTTCCGCCGCATCCTCACCGACTACGGCTTCCGCGGGCATCCGCTCAGGAAGGACTTTCCGCTGACCGGCTTCGTCGAGGTGCGCTACGACACCGAACAAAAGCGTGTGGTTTATGAGCCCGTGAAGCTCCCGCAGGAGTTCCGCAGCTTCGATTTCCTCTCGCCTTGGGAGGGGACGGATTACGTGCTGCCGGGCGACGAAAAGAAGACCGATGCCTGAAGCCGACGTCCGCAACTTCAACATCAATTTCGGGCCGCAGCACCCGGCGGCGCACGGCGTGCTGCGCTTGGTGCTGGAACTCGACGGCGAGGTCGTGGAGCGCGTCGATCCGCATATCGGGCTGCTTCACCGCGGCACCGAGAAGCTGATCGAATACAAGACCTACTTGCAGGCGATGCCCTATTTCGACCGGCTCGACTACGTCGCGCCGATGAACCAGGAGCACGCCTTCTGCCTCGCCACCGAGCGGCTTCTCGGCATCGACGTGCCGCGGCGCGGTCAGCTCATCCGGGTGCTCTACTCGGAGATCGGGCGACTTCTCTCGCATCTCCTGAACGTCACCACGCAGGCGCTCGACATCGGCGCGCTGACGCCGCCGCTCTGGGGCTTCGAGGAGCGCGAGAAGCTGATGGTCTTCTACGAGCGCGCCTCAGGGAGCCGCATGCACGCGGCGTATTTCCGGCCGGGCGGCGTGCATCAGGACCTGCCACCGAAGCTCGTCGACGATATCGGCGCGTTCTGCGATCCATTCCTCAAGGTCTGCGACGACATCGAAGTACTGCTCACGGAGAACCGCATCTTCAAGCAGCGCAATGTCGACGTCGGCGTCGTATCGCTCGACGAGGCGTGGCGGCGGGGCTTTTCCGGCGTGATGGTGCGCGGCTCCGGCGCAGCGTGGGATCTTAGGAAAGCACAGCCCTACGAATGCTATCCGGAGATGGAATTCGATGTCCCGGTCGGCAAAAATGGTGACAATTACGACCGCTACCTGATCCGCATGATCGAGATGCGCCAGGCGACGCGCATAATGAAGCAGTGCGTGGAGAAGCTTTCATCGGCGGAGAACGCGGGGCCGGTTTCCATCGTCGACAACAAGATCGTGCCGCCCAAACGCGCCGAAATGAAGCGCTCGATGGAGGCGCTGATCCACCATTTCAAGCTCTACACCGAGGGCTATCACGTGCCGGAGGGCGAGGTTTACGCGGCTGTGGAGGCGCCGAAGGGCGAATTCGGTGTCTATCTGGTGTCGGACGGAACCAACAAGCCCTACCGCTGCAAGATCCGGGCGCCCGGTTTCGCGCATCTCCAGGCGATGGACTTCATGTGCCGCGGCCACATGCTGGCCGATGTCTCTGCCGTTCTGGGCAGCCTCGACATCGTGTTCGGGGAGGTGGATCGGTAGGGCGCGGTGGCGCCAAACCGCTCCGCTCCGCGGCGTCTGGAAGTGACGATATCCGGCGATTTGCCGCCGTGCCGGGGCTGGCGTTTCTGGGGCGAAATGCTAGAACCGGTCTAACCCCTAGAAGACCCCAGAATCGTAACGGACGACGAGAGTTATGGCCGCGCGCCGCCTTGCTGAAAAGCAGCCCGACACCTTTGCCTTCACGGACGAGAACCGTGTCTGGGCGGAGGGGCAGATTGCGAAGTTTCCGCCGGGTCGGCAGGCCTCCGCAGTGATCTCGCTTCTGTGGCGGGCGCAGGAGCAGGAAGGCTGGGTCACCAAGCCGGCGATCGAGGCGGTCGCCGCCATGCTCGGCATGCCGCAAATCCGGGTGCTCGAAGTCGCCACCTTCTACACGATGTTCCACCTGGAACCGGTCGGGGCAAAAGCGCATATCCAGGTGTGCGGCACGACGCCGTGCATGCTGAGGGGCGCCGGCGAGTTGATCGACATCTGCAAGAAGCGCATCCATCAAGACCAGCACCACCTTTCCGCCGACGGCGCGTTCTCCTGGGAAGAGGTCGAGTGTCTCGGTGCCTGCGTGAACGCGCCGATGATCCAGGTCTGTCCGGACACCTATGAGGATCTGACGCCGGAGCTTTTCGAGAAACTGCTCGACGCATTCGACCGGGGCGAGCGGCCCAAGCCCGGCTCGCAAATCGGCCGTCAAACCTCGATGCCGATCACCGGCCTGACCTCGCTCACCGAGATCGAATACGCGGCCGACGACGTGCCGCCGAAACGGCCGGCCTCCGACGGCGCGAAAGGTTGACGATGCTCGCCGACAAGGACCGCATCTTCACGAACCTCTACGGCCTGCACGATCCGGGCCTGAAGGGCGCGCGCTCGCGCGGCGGCTGGGACGGAACCAAGGCGATCCTGGAGAAAGGCCGCGAGGCCATCGTCGAGGAGGTGAAGAAATCCGGCCTCAGGGGCCGGGGAGGGGCGGGCTTCCCGACCGGGCTCAAGTGGTCGTTCATGCCGAAGGAGATCGGCGACCGCCCGCATTATCTCGTTGTGAACGCCGACGAATCCGAGCCCGGCACGTGTAAGGACCGGGAGATCATGCGGCACGACCCGCATCTCCTCGTCGAGGGCTGCCTGATCGCCTCGTTCGCCATGGGCGTGCATGCTGCCTTCATCTACGTCCGCGGCGAGTACATCCGCGAGCGCGAGGCGCTGCAGCGCGCCGTCGACGAGGCCTACGAGGCGAAGCTCATCGGCAAGGACAACGTCCACGGCTGGGACTTTGACATCATCATCACGCACGGAGCCGGCGCCTATATCTGCGGCGAGGAGACGGCGCTCCTCGAAAGCCTCGAAGGCAAGAAGGGCCAGCCACGGCTGAAGCCGCCGTTTCCGGCGAATATGGGCGTCTACGGATGCCCGACGACGGTCAACAACGTGGAATCGATCGCGGTCGCGCCGGACATCATGCGGCGGGGGGCGGAGTGGTTCTCGAGCTTCGGCCGGCCCAACAATGTCGGCACCAAGCTCTTCAACATCTCCGGTCATGTGAACGCGCCTTGCACGGTCGAAGAGACGATGGGCGTCAATTTTCGCGAGCTGATCGAGAAGCACGCCGGGGGCGTGCGCGGCGGCTGGGACAATCTTCTGGCCATGATTCCCGGCGGCTCGTCGTGCCCGATCATCCCGGCCTCGCAGTGTGCCGACGCGATCATGGATTTCGACGGCATGCGCGATCTGAAGTCGAGCTTCGGCACGGCGGCGGTCATCGTCATGGACAAGTCGACCGACGTCGTCCGCGCGATCACGCGAATTTCCTACTTCTACAAGCACGAGAGCTGCGGCCAGTGCACGCCGTGCCGCGAGGGCATGGGCTGGATGTGGCGGGTGCTGGAGCGCATGTGCCGCGGCGAGGCGGAGAAGCGCGAGATCGACATGCTGCTCGAAGTGACGACACAGATCGAAGGCCACACGATCTGCGCCTTCGCCGATGGCGCCGTGTGGCCAGTACAGGGCTTGATCCGCCACTTCCGCGGCGAGATCGAGCGGCGCATCGACCAGTACACGGCGAACGCCAAGCCCGACGAGATCATGCAGGCGGCGGAGTGACGACGATGAAGCTTCACAAGACCAAGGAGCGCCTGGAGGTGAACGATGCCGATCTCTCCGGTTCGGCCTTCGACAACGTGAACCTTTCGGGCTGCACTTTCCACAACATCAACCTCTCCGGCGCCACGCTCGACGACATCAACATGTCCGGCTGGCGGGTGAACAAGGCGAACCTGTCCGGCTTGAGGATCGACCACGCCAATCTGGCCGGAGCGTCGATCACGGGCGGCCGCTACGAGGGAATGACGATCGACGGGATCGAGGTGACGAAGCTGCTCGCAGCCTATCGCGCGAACGCAGAGAGGGCGGCGGAGTAAGAATGTTCGGTCGCGTGGATCAGGCCATAACAACCAAGAACGGAAACGGAGGAGGCATGCCTAAGGCGGGAACGAAGCGGCGCCCGTTGGAGCGCACGCAAAAAGCCAAGAGGGTGCGCACGAGCGCGCCGCTTCTAGAGACGCGAGCACGGACGATTCTGGAGACGATGGTGGAGGAGGTCGCCGACGCAGCTCCGGCCGGGCTCACCTTGCCGGAGGCGCCGGAGCCCATCGCGCCCGCGGCCGTGGTCGTCCACGGTGCGGAATCTGTGCAGGATTCGAGCCAGTCGATCGACGAGCTGGCGACGCGCGAGCTTCTCTCCATCGTCCGGCAGGGCGCGAGCCTGGAGCTCGACGGCTCGAAGTATACCCCCGACGAGCTGGCGCTTCTCGCCGAGAACGTGACCGACCAGGCACATCTCAAGATCAGCAACAGCGGCGGCTTCACGGCGAAAGAACTCGCCGCGATCGCGAGAAGCGGGCCTGGACAAGTGATCTTCGCCTAGAGGCGAAAGGGTACCGGGATGGCAGACCTTCGCAAGCTCATCGTCGACGGCAAGGAAGTCGAGGTCCCGGCCCATTACACGCTGCTGCAGGCGTGCGAGGAGGCAGGCGCGGAGATCCCGCGCTTTTGCTTCCACGAACGCCTGTCGATCGCCGGCAACTGCCGCATGTGCCTGGTAGAGCTGAAGGGCGCGCCGAAGCCGATCGCGTCGTGCGCCTGGGGTGTGCGCGACTGCCGCCCCGGCCCGAACGGCGAGCCGCCGGAGGTGCTGACGCGCTCAAAGCTCACCAAGAGGGCGCGCGAAGGGGTGATGGAGTTCCTGCTCATCAACCACCCGCTCGACTGCCCGATCTGCGACCAGGGCGGCGAATGCGACCTGCAGGACCAGGCCATGGCCTACGGCGTCGATTCCTCGCGCTTCAAGGAGAACAAGCGGGCGGTCGAGGACAAGTATATCGGCCCGCTGGTGAAGACGATTATGACGCGCTGCATCCACTGCACGCGCTGCATCCGCTTCTCCACCGAGGTGGCGGGTGTGTCGGAGCTCGGCGCGACCGGCCGCGGCGAGGACATGGAGATCACCACCTATCTCGAGCGGGCGATGACGTCGGAGTTGCAGGCCAACGTCGTCGATCTTTGTCCGGTCGGGGCGCTCACGTCGAAGCCCTATGCCTTCAAGGCGCGGCCCTGGGAGCTTTCCAAGACGGAGTCAGTCGACGTGATGGATGCGCTCGGGTCTGCGATCCGCGTCGATGCGCGCGGCAAGGCGGTGATGCGCATACTCCCGCGCTTGAACGAGTCGGTGAATGAGGAATGGATCTCCGACAAGACGCGCTATTGCGTCGACGGCCTCGGCGTGCAGCGGCTCGATCAACCTTACATCCGGGAGAATGGTCGTCTCCGCGCCGCAAGCTGGCAGGAGGCCTTCGCGGCGATAGCGAAGCGGGTCGCGGCGACGTCGGGCACGAAGGTCGGCGCGCTCGCCGGCGATCTCGCCAGCGTCGAAGAGATCTATGCCTTGAAGCTCCTGATGCAGTTGCTCGGATCGGAGAATATCGACTGCCGGCAGGACGGCGCGGCGCTCGATCCCTCACTCGGGCGCGGCAGCTACATCTTCAACGCCACCATCGCCGGCATCGAGAGCGCCGACGCGATACTGATCATCGGCTCGAACCCGCGCAAGGAAGCGCCGGTCCTGAACGCGCGCATCCGCAAGCGCTGGCGCATGGGCGGGGTTTCGATCGGCGTGATCGGCGTGAACGCTGACCTGACATACGCCTACGAACATCTCGGTGCCGGGCCCGATTCTCTTACGCGGCTTGCGTCGGGCGAGATACGCTTTCTGGAGAAGCTCAAGGCCGCGAAGCGTCCACTGATCATCGTGGGGCAGGGCGTTCTGGCGCGCGACGACGGTCTCGCGCTTCTTTCTGCGGCGGCGAAGCTCGCAATCGATGTCGGGGCGGTGACCGACGAGTGGAACGGTTTCTCGATCTTCCACACGGCCGCGGCACGGGTCGGCGGCCTCGATGTCGGATTCGTGCCGGGGAAGGGCGCCATCGGCGCACGCGAGATCGCCTCCGGTGCGGGTAAGCTCGACCTTCTCTTCCTGCTCGGCGCCGACGAGATGATGATCCTGGAGGGGCCGTTCGTCGTCTATGTCGGCACGCATGGCGACCAGGGTGCGCACCGTGCCGACGTCATCCTGCCCGGCGCTGCTTATACCGAGAAATCAGGTACTTACGTGAACACTGAAGGGCGGGTCCAGACGGGAAACCGCGCCGCTTTCCCGCCTGGCGACGCGCGCGAGGACTGGTCGGTCCTGCGCGCGCTTTCGGGCGCCATCGGCAAGACGCTTCCCTTCGACAGCCTGGCGCAGCTGCGCTCGCAGCTTCACCAGGCGCATCCTCACCTTGCCGCGTTCGATCACATCGAGGCGGGCGCACCCGGCGATATCGAGCGGCTCGCGGCGATCGGAGGCGCGATCGGAAGCGCGGCGTTCGAGAATCCGATCCGCGACTTCTACCTGACGAATCCGATCGCGCGCGCCTCGCAGGTGCTTGCCGAGTGCTCAGCGATGCATCTCGGCCCGGCGGCGGAGGCGGCCGAATAAGATGAACGTATTCGTCGACGACTACCTGGTCCCCGGCGTCATCATCGTCGTGCAAAGCGCGGTGCTGATGGTCGCGCTGCTGATCGTGGTCGCCTATCTCCTTTACGCCGACCGCAAGATCTGGGCAGCCGTGCAGATGCGGCGCGGACCGAACGTGGTGGGGCCGTGGGGACTCTTTCAGTCCTTCGCCGATCTGCTCAAATTCGTGCTGAAGGAGCCGGTCGTCCCGGCCGCGTCGAACAAGGCGATCTTCCTGCTCGCGCCGCTCGTCTCTGTCGTGCTTACGCTGTCGGCCTGGGCGGTAATCCCGGTTGCCGCCGGGTGGGTGGTCGCCGACATCAATGTCGGTATCCTCTACGTCTTCGCCATCTCCTCGCTCGAGGTCTACGGCATCATCATGGGAGGCTGGGCGTCGAACTCGAAATACGCCTTCCTCGGCGCGCTTCGCTCGGCCGCGCAGATGGTCTCCTACGAGGTCTCGATCGGCTTCGTCATCATCGCGGTGCTGCTTTGCGTCGGTTCGCTCAACCTCTCCGACATCGTGCTGGCGCAGACCGACGGGCTCGGCACGATGCTCGGCCTGCCGAACAGCCTGCTCGACTGGCACTGGCTGGTGCTCTTTCCGCTCTTCATCATCTTCTTCGTCTCGGGCCTGGCGGAAACGAACCGGCCGCCCTTCGACCTGCCGGAAGCGGAGTCGGAGCTCGTGGCAGGCTTCATGGTCGAATACGCGTCGACGCCCTACATGATGTTCATGCTCGGCGAATACGTCGCCGTGACACTGATTTGCGCGCTGACAACGATCCTCTTCCTCGGCGGCTGGCTGCCGCCGGTCGCTGTCGCGCCGTTCACCTGGGTGCCGGGCATCGTCTGGTTCGTGCTCAAGGTCTGCTTTGTCTTCTTCATGTTCGCAATGGTGAAGGCGATCGTGCCGCGCTACCGCTACGACCAGCTCATGCGGCTCGGCTGGAAGGTGTTCCTGCCGATCTCGATCGTCGCGATCGTCGTCGTCGCCGTCGTGTTGCAGGCGACCGGCTGGGGCGGACTCCCAGGAGGTAGCTGATGGGCATTGCACAAGCCACCGGATCGCTGTTCCTGAAGGAGTTCTTCTCCGCCACCTGGCTCGCCACGAAGTACTTCTTCGGGCCCAAGGCGACGATCAACTACCCGTTTGAGAAAGGGCCGGTTAGTCCGCGCTTCCGCGGCGAGCACGCGCAGCGCCGCTATCCGAACGGCGAGGAGCGCTGCATCGCCTGCAAGCTCTGCGAGGCGATCTGTCCGGCGCAGGCAATCACCATCGAGGCGGGGCCGCGCCGCAACGACGGGACGCGGCGGACGGTGCGCTACGACATCGACATGGTGAAGTGCATCTACTGCGGCTACTGCCAGGAATCCTGTCCCGTCGACGCGATCGTGGAGGGGCCGAACTTCGAATTCGCTGCCGAGACCCGCGAGGAGCTCTACTACGACAAGGCGAAGCTGCTGGCGAACGGCGACCGCTGGGAGCGCGACATCGCCAAGAACATCGCGCTCGACGCGCCTTACCGGTAACTGGAGGTCGGGGGCAGTGCGCAGCGTTGAGAACAGCCGCTCCGGCGGCCTAGCCCTCGCCTGGGGCTTGTGGACGCGGCGGGACCCCTCGGCTAAGAGAGCCGCGGCCGGGACTCCCGCCCGCGCCCCCCGCCGGACGCCCGCATGATCCTGCAGCCGCTCTTTTTTTACCTGTTCTCGATCGTGACCGTGGCCGCGGCCTTCATGGTCATCGCGTCGCGGAATCCGGTCCATTCGGTGCTGTTCCTGATCCTTGCATTCTTCAACGCGGCCGGGCTCTTCATCCTGCTCGGGGCGGAGTTCCTGGCGATGATCCTGGTCGTCGTCTATGTGGGCGCAGTCGCCGTGCTCTTCCTGTTCGTCGTGATGATGCTCGACGTCGACTTCGCCGAGCTGCGCGAGGGCTTCCTGCAGTATTTGCCGATCGGCGGGCTCGTCGGGGTGATCCTGCTGATCGAGCTCATACTGGTGCTCGGCGGGTCTCTCGCTGCGCCGGGTCAGATCGCCACCTCCGCGCCGACACCGCCTGCCGAGCAGGCCACCAACCTGGCGGCGATCGGCTCGCTGCTTTACACGCGCTACGTCTTCTTCTTCCAGATGGCGGGGATGATCCTGCTCGTCGCCATGGTCGGCGCAATCGTGCTGACGCTCCGCCACAAAGAGAACGTGAAGCGCCAGAGCATCGCGGCGCAGGTCGGGCGCCGGCCCGAGACGGCGGTGCAGGTCATGCGCCCGGAGACGGGGAAGGGGATTCCGGGATGACGATCGGTCTCGGCCATTACCTGACCGTCGCGGCGATCCTCTTCACGCTCGGCGTCTTCGGCATCTTCCTCAACCGGAAGAACGTCATCATCATCCTGATGGCGGTCGAATTGATCCTGCTTGCGGTCAACATCAACCTCGTCGCCTTCTCCGCCTTCCTCGGCGATCTGACCGGACAGATCTTCGCGCTCCTCGTGCTCACCGTCGCCGCCGCGGAAGCGGCGATCGGACTCGCCATCCTCGTCGTCTTCTACCGCAACCGCGGTACGATCGCGGTCGAGGACGTCAACATGATGAAGGGTTGAGGCCGTGTATTCGGCGATCGTCTTCCTGCCGCTGCTCGGCGCGATCATCGCGGGGATCATCTCGATCTTTGGCGCCGGCGCGCGGTATCCGGGCGGCGAGCCGGACGACAGCCATGGCGCACATTCTGGCGGACACGCAGCGCATGCGGACGTGCATTCCGAAGACGGAGACGCGCACGGCCATCACGAGCCGGCGGCGCAAGGCTCGCGCGCCGCAGAGCTGATCACCTCGGCGCTGCTCGTCGTCTGCGCCGTGCTCTCCTGGGTCGCTTTCTACCAAGTGGGATTCAGCGAAGGCGAAGTCTTCACCGTTCCGGTCTTCTCCTGGATCCACTCAGGCTCGCTCGCCGCCGACTGGTCGCTGCGCATCGACACGCTGACCGTTGTGATGCTCGTCGTCGTCAACACCGTGTCGTCGCTCGTGCACATCTACTCGATCGGGTACATGGCGCACGACCCGTACCGGCCGCGCTTCTTCGCCTATCTCTCGTTCTTCACCTTCGCCATGCTGATGCTGGTGACGGCGAACAACCTCCTCCAGATGTTCTTCGGCTGGGAGGGCGTCGGCCTCGCGTCCTATCTCCTGATAGGCTTCTGGTATCAGCGTCCGTCGGCGAACGCGGCGGCGATCAAGGCGTTCGTCGTCAACCGTGTCGGCGATTTCGGTTTCGCACTCGGCATTTTCGGCGTCTTCTGGCTCTTCTCTTCGATCGACCTCGGCACGATCTTCGCCAATGCACCTGCGGTCGCGGAGAACAAGGACGTCGTTCTCAACATCTTCGGCTATGCGCTCGACGGGCATGGCGCGATCACCATCGTCGCGCTCCTGCTCTTCATGGGCGCGATGGGCAAGTCGGCGCAGATGCCGCTTCACACCTGGCTGCCCGATGCGATGGAGGGCCCGACGCCGGTCTCCGCGCTCATCCACGCCGCGACCATGGTGACGGCCGGCGTCTTCATGGTGGCGCGGCTCTCACCGCTCTTCGCGCTCTCGGAGGCGGCGCTCGCGGTCGTGATCCTGGTCGGCGCCAGCACCGCCTTCTTCGCCGCGACCGTCGGTCTCGTGCAGAACGACATCAAGCGCGTCGTCGCCTATTCGACCTGCTCGCAGCTCGGCTACATGTTCGTGGCGCTCGGCGTCGGCGCCTATCCGGTGGCGATCTTTCACCTTTTCACCCACGCGTTCTTCAAGGCGCTGCTCTTCCTCGGCTCCGGCTCGGTGATCCACGCGGTCTCCGACGAGCAGGACATGCGCAAGATGGGTGGGCTCAGGACCGTCATTCCGGTCACCTATTGGATGATGATCGCCGGCACGCTGTCGCTCATCGGGTTTCCGCTCAGCGCGGGCTACTTCTCGAAAGACGCGATCATCGAAGCCGCGCATGCGGCCGGGCCGGGCGTCGCGTTCTATGGATACATCCTGCTCGTCGCCGCTGCGGCCCTTACGTCGTTCTATTCCTGGCGGCTCATCTTCATGACCTTCCACGGCACGCCGCGTGCGTCGAAGGAGGTGATGGAGCACGCGCACGAGAGCCCGCAGGTGATGCTGGTTCCACTCTACGTCCTGGCGGCCGGGGCTCTCTTTGCCGGCATGGTGTTCGCAGGACCGTTCATCGGCGAGGCGGCCGGTGAGTTCTGGAAGAGCTCACTCGTGCTCGAGACCGAGCTTCTCGAGGAGATGCATCACACCGAGTTCTGGATCGCGTTGCTGCCGACAGTCGCGATGCTCCTCGGCTTCGCCGTCGCCTGGTGGTTCTACATCGCGCGTCCGGAGACGCCGGTCCGCCTCGCCGAGGAGCAGCGCGTCCTCTACCGCTTTCTCCTGAACAAGTGGTACTTCGACGAGCTCTACGACTTCCTCTTCGTGCGTC
>Ga0315553_10000445_pt1 | contig 37064 bp, 29 predicted proteins | sample SalMarSW160140MG_FD_203099 | JGI IMG/M metagenome (GOLD analysis project Ga0315553, IMG submission 203099) | Salt marsh sediment microbial communities from the Plum Island Ecosystem LTER, Massachusetts, United States - Salt Marsh Sediment SW1601-40 ... | reverse complement strand
TGGTTCTTAACAGTTATGTGGATTTTGATTGTATTAGGAATCCCTGCTGGAATCGTTTTAATTATTGTATACTTTACAGTATGGCGTAAAAAATCAGAATAAACTCCTAATTTTTTCTTTTTTTTTTTGAAGCACTCTCTAAATAATACTTACAATTGTTATTACAATAATATATCGGAAATTTCAATAATTGTTGAAAAATCTATATTTTTAAATTATGAAGTAGAGATAATAAACATTGGAATTTACTATGGAATGGTTCAAAAATAATGGGAAAAAAATTATCAGAGGGGATTAAAGAGTGGTTTGGGTGGTTTCCATCATCCACTTTTGAAAATAACACTTGCATTTTTGTCCCAAACATGGCAAATACTTGTGTTTTTGATACAAAAGGAGGCTTAGTAATCTTTGATTTTCCAATAAGGCAATTCGCCCAGAAAACTTTCGACGAAGTAAGGCGCATTACTAATAAGCCCGTTAAATATGTAATCTATTCACATGGACATTTCGATCACGCTTTTGGTTATGGTCCTTTTATAGAAGAAATAAGAAAAAAGGGTTGGGACATGCCTGAAGTAATTGCTCATGAGAACTGCATCAGGCGATTTGAAAAATACAAAATTCTCGATAAATATCACGATTGGATAAATAAGCAACAATTTGTATCTGTAAGTGGTAGGGGACGAGATGCTGTCGTTTCTGCTCACGAAACATTAGAGCCTACTATTATTCTTCAAGGAAACAAATCTTCATATTCATTTAAAATAGGTGATTTAAATTTCAAGATTTACCACGATATAGGTGAAACTGACGATTCAATTTGGTTATGGGTCCCTGAAAAGAAGACGATTTGTACAGGCGACTTAATGGTTTCATCCTTCCCTAATATAGGTAATCCATTTAAAGTCCAGAGATATCCTAAAGATTGGGCAGTAGCAATGGAAAAAATGAGAGAAAAAAATGCAGAATACTTAGTTCCTGGTCATGGAAGACTTATCGAAGGTAAGGAAAATGTGAGAGATGCATTATCAATTACAGCGGAAGTTATGCATTTTGTTCACGATGAAGTGGTGAAAAGATTAAACGAAGGAAAATGGTTCGAACAAATTTACCATGAAATGCTAGAAATTTACCCAGAAAAATTCAAGAAGCATAAAATTTTAAGAGGTTATTATGGCTGTTACCGTTTTGCTATACATGCGGCCTATAGACTTTACCATGGGTGGTATAATAGTGGGAATCCTACTGATCTTTTTCCATCCAAGATGGTTGATATTGCCCGAGAATTTCTAAAATTGAGTAGTGAAATTGTATACCTAGAACACGCAAAAAAGCTGTTTTTTGAAGGTAAATTACAGCTTGCACTACACATTCTTGATATAATTATAAAAGGATCTGATGAGCAAAACATAAAGGTGTTAACCGATGCTTTAAATTTAAAAGTGAAAATTTTAAAAGAAAAAGTAAAGGATGAATCCTCCTTCATAGCAACTAACATATTGGAAAATGGAGCTCATCAGATAAACATGAGGCTAAAGGAATTACAGAAACCTATATAGAGAGAACTTTTTTCTCTAATTCAACATTTTAAAGATTTAAGTTATAAAGTAAAAAGTCAGTGAGAGACTACCTAGGACGAAAATAACAAGTCCAACAACACGCCCCATTGTTTTAGCAGACAGTTTTTGAATATATGTAGAAGTTATTATTCCGGTTATAATCGAGCCGATTGCTAAATATAATGAAAGCTCGAAATTAAAAAATACTTCTCCTTTAATAGTAAGACCAAAAATTTGATAAAATAAGAAAGTGCAAGAACTAATAATCATACTTAAAATTAGAGCTGTTCCAACTCCTTTTTTGAGAGGGTAGCCATAAATTATTACAAGTGCTAACACAAAAACTAATCCAGAACTTGCTCCAAATAATCCTGAATTGACACCAACAAAAAGGCCAAATCCAATTGCTAAAATATAGTATATACGCGACCCCCGTGATATGAATCCTTGAATAGAATCTGCTTCAGAGACTAACTGTTCGTCGATTTTTTTATTTATTTCTGCTAATTCCTCCTCATTCTTTCCTTTCTTCATAGCTTTGCGCGCAATGTTATGAACCATTTTTTTTACTGAATCATAGGTAGGAAAACCTCTCTTTAGAAAGAGAAACCCTAAGAACATAATGAAAATTGGAATAAACCACCCATAAATGGAACCTAGAGGGGTTGTCATTAAAATAAAAACACCGAAAAATGTGGTAACTATACCAATAATGATTATTATAAAAATATCAATTCTTATTTTAAATTGTTTTCTCCTAAGATATCCTATTGATACAGTGGCTGATGTAATCAAGTCATTTAGTAAATTTATGGCAATAGCTAAAAACACATCTCCAGTGAATAATAGGATAATAGGAAGTACAATTCCTATACCTGTTTGACCAATGAAACTAATACTTATTCCTACAAGCGCACCAATAGAAATTAAGATAATAATTTGATAAATTTGTAATACCATAGTTAACTCACTCTATAAGTCTTTATTAACAATTATTATTCTATTAGGTCTTATTTATTCCTATAATAATAAGTTAAACGGAAACCTTTAAATTGTTTAAGGATAAATTTTTTATATCAAAATCTCGCTGATGAAGAAACGAAAATGAACATAGAAATCTCAAAAGAAGATTCGGACTATATGTACAATTTAGTCCAGAGAATCGTCGATGAAGTTGGTCCTAGAATGCCTTGTAGTCCACAAGAAGCTGAAGGAGCGAATATTATTAAGAAAGAACTTGAAAAAAGTTGCGATAAAGTTGTTTTAGAACCTTTTAAATGCCACCCAAAAGCTTTTCTGGGATGGATTAAAATGATTGTGACTATGGTCCCTGTTTCTATGATATTTTATTTATTACAACAACTCGCTTCTGAGATGATATGGTTAGTAGTGTTTTCTAGTATTTCTTTGATTTTAGTTCTCTTATCTTTGGTGATTATGTGGGAGGAATTTTTCAACTACAAAGAATTTATCGATGGGTTTTTTCGTAAAAAATCGTCTCAAAACATTGTTGGTAAATTTGAAGCAAAACAAAAAGAACCAAAGAAATTATTAATTTTTTCGAGCCATATCGATTCTGCATTACAATTTAATTTATTGAAGGTCTTAAAGTGGGGTTTTCTTCCACTTGCATTTGGAGCTATAATTATACTTTTAATATGGTTGATTCTATCTGCTATAAATCTTACTTTAATGGTTATAGGATTTATTGATCTTAAATCTATGTTTTTCACAATAGTTATTTTGTTATTAATCGTTGGTAGTCCTTGTTATGTGAGTTTGTTCTTTTTTGTACCATTAGGAGAAAAAGGTAATGTTGTTCCAGGATCAGTAGATAACCTAAGTAGTTGTTCGGTGATAGTAGGGCTTGGTAGATATCTGAATCAACACAGAGATTTAATTCCAGAAAGCACAGAAATTAGACTAATCAGTTTTGGTTGCGAAGAAAGCGGTTTAAGAGGAGCCTATCGTTATGCTGCGGCTCATCTAGACGAATTGAAAAAGAAAAACGCCATAGTTTTTAACATGGACGGTTTAGAGACTCCTGACAAATTTTCAGTCATAGAATACGAGCCGACAACTCGAACAAAACATTCAGAAGAAGTAGTTGACAAGATATTAAGAGCTGCAGAGATGAGTGATGTAACTGTTAAAAGATTTGGAGCAGGTAAGTTGGAAAAAACAGTTGGTAGATTAAGTGGAGGATCCGATGCTGCTGCTTTTTCGAAGGCTGGCATTAAAGCAGGATTTTTGAATTCAGCAGATTGGAAAACAAGGTCGAGCTATTACCATCAGTCTACAGATACTCCAGATAGAATCAGAAAAGGAACTTTAGAGAATGCATTACGTATCTGTTTAACATTTATTTCAAATGAGAAAAGTAATAGATAGATACTAAAATAAATCAGTAATAATTGATTTTAATATGGAAGAACAATTAATAGGGTTTTTAGAAAATCTTTTCGCTGAAAGCGTACTTAACCGTCTTCCAGAAAAATATGGTGGAGGAAGAATATTTTCCTCTCCACTGATTGGTGTAGCTTCAGGGAACGATCCGATGTATTTAAAATTTAAAGAAGTGGTAGGACCAGAACACCTTACTCCCGTAGAGATGTGGAAGGCTTGTGAGCAAGAAGGAATTACTGGTGATCAGCTACGAGTATTATCGATTGTTTTTCCTTATGTTGCAAAGATTCGGAACGAGAGCAAAAATTTTGTCAAATTACGCCACATTACATTACCATCTGATTTTTACTCCTTAGGTCGAAATTATGCTAACGAATTCAAAGCCTACATTATGAAACAGTTAGTGAAATATTTCCAGGAAAAAGGTTATATCGCTGTAGCAGGAGTGTTAAGCGAAGCATTTAGCATAATTGCAAAAGGAACATTTTATTCAACTTGGTCTGAACGACATACTGCTTTTGCGGCAGGATTGGGGACCTTTAGTTTGCACGAAGGCTTTATAACCGAAGTTGGTTGTAATGTGAGGTTGGCCTCAGTGATTACAAATGCTCCGATTAAGGTTTCCCCTCGTAAATCCGACGATCCATTTTCAAATTGCTTATTCTTCGCGAAAGGAACTTGTAAAGCATGTATAGAAAAATGTCCTGCTGGTGCGATTTCAGAAGAAGGGCACGATAAACAACTATGTTATTATTATGGACGGAAAGTAGCTAGAAAAATGGAGCTTCGCCTTGGCTCCCTACTTAAATCACATGTACGCAGAATTAACGGAAAATTAAGACCTCCAACATTCCCTGTTGGTTGTGGATTTTGCCAATTTGGGGTTCCTTGCATGGATAAAAATCCCACTGTCTTTGAGTAACTCGTAAATAAGGACTATATATTTAAAATAAAAAATTTTTGTTTGTAGTTAAATTTTAGTTAGGTAGCAGCAATTCTTCTTGGAAATTTCGTTTGAGCTCTTAAATTTTCTTGTAAAAGTTTATTTACAAGTTTGAACCTATGATCTCGAAAGTTTTCGTTATTCCATAGGTTATTTAATTCGTAAGGATCGTTTTTTCGATCGTATATATCACCAAAGTTGTCTAATCCTTCGTAAATTGTTAATTTATAATCCTCAGTAATTAGATGCCTTAATCGGGCTTCCAAGGGACCTATTTCTTCATCGTTCTCGATTAAAACACTATCTCTGATCTTTCTACTAGGATCTTCTAAAATTTGCGAGATATCAAAACCTTGCATATCTGGTGGGTGATGGTGTTCTTTTATACATAACAAATTAAGCATTGTCTTAGGAAGATCGATGGTACTAATTAAAGCATTTGATACACTGGGCTTAGTTAATCCTGGAACTTTCCATATTAGAGGTATGTTTAATACGCCATTAAAAGGACATGGACCTTTAAAAAGAAGTCCATGGTCGCCCATTAAGTCTCCATGATCGCTGGTGAAAATAACCATTGTGTTTTCTGAATATCCTAGTTTTTCTAAATATGCTAATATTTCACCAATACAATAATCAACATAGCTTATCGCAGCGTACGTTAGAGCAGTGAGCTTTTGAACTTCTTCTTCTGTTGACTCTCTTAAAAAGGCTTTTTTAAATGGAGGTTTTTTTAAGTGATTCCCTAAATATGTGTGGTTGTATAAATTTTTTATGTCTTGAAAACTTGGAGGGAGATCTATATCTTCTGGTTTATACATTTCTTGAAATCTCTTTGGTGGAAAAAGAGGATAATGTGGATCTGGAAAAGAACAATGCAAATAAAAAGGTTTTTCTCCATAGTTTCCTTTAGCATATCTCTCAAGGAATGAAATCGTTCGTTCCTTTACATAGGTAGTATTATACAAGTCGCCGGGAATTTCGTCACAAAATAAACTAAAAAGGTTATCGTAGTTCTGAACTCTTTTTTTCATTTCATTAGCGATGTTAGGTGCTTTTTCTTCCAACCAATCTGTATAATGACCAGCGCACACAGTACCATTTCCAGAAATTAATTCTACTTCATCGTAGCCATAGTAAGGGAGTGGGAAATTTTTTCCTACAGGATCGTTTTTACCTTTATCAACAGCCCAACTAATCAAACTTTCAGCGGATTTTGTTCTGTGTTTAAAAGGTCCTAACCAAAACTGATGGTGTACTTTTCCAATAGCCGCGGTATGCCAACCTCTTTTATGCAACACTTTCGTAATTGTAGAGAGGTTTTCATTTAAATTTATACCATTACTTCTTACACCATGTACGTTTGGATACAAACCCGTAAGTAAAGTTGCTCTATTCGGCATACAAATTGGATTAGTGCAATAATAATTGGAAAAACGTACACTCTCTCTTGCTAGATTATCAATGTTAGGAGTTTTTACATTAGGATTTCCTGCACAGCCTAAATGATCGGCCCGTTGAGCGTCAGTAATGATAAATATTACATTCATTTTTTCTTTCATAATTACTAAAAACTAAAAAAATCTATTATTGCTTGCCGGTTAATATTCTAGTCTTTGATATGATATAATTTTTGATGTTAAGAAATATAAAGTTATATGTAGATATTAATACTCACACCTTTTACTTTTGGAAAGCTTAAAATAGATATTCTTTTAACACGACGAGTATTATTTTTTCAATAGGAGAACTGATAATTGTAAGTAAAATGCCAAAACATTCATTAAAAAAACCGGAACTACTTGCTCCAGCACAGAATTGGACTTCTTTAAGAAAATTAGGTGGTTTAACTGATGCAATTTACTTTGGTGTCAAAGCGTATAATATGAGAGGAAATGCTAAAAATTTCGAAAGAGAGGATCTTAAAGACATTGTAGATTTTTGTCATCATCAAAAACCACCAATTAAAGCATATTTAACAACTAATATCTTAATCTACGATTCTGAGCTTCAAGATTTAGAAGAATTTATATCAAAAGCTAAAAAAGCAGGTATCGACGCTTTAATTGCCCATGATGTAGCAGTAATCAAATTCGCTAATCGTGAGAAATTACGTTTTCATATCTCAACTCAGGCAAATGTATCTAATGTAGAATCTGCAAAATTCTATGAATCATTAGGAGCAGAAAGGATTATTTTAGCGAGAGAACTATCACTCAATCAAATAAAACTTATTAAACACCACCTAAATAACGCACAAATTGAATGTTTTGTTCATGGTTCTATGTGTGCCTCAATTTCTGGTCGATGTTATTTATCTGCGATAATTTGTGATTCTGAAGAATTCTCAGCAAATCGAGGTAAATGTGTCCAACCATGTAGGAGAGAATGGAGGGTTATTGATGATGAAAGTAATGAATTTATATACGATGGACAAATGTTCTTGAACACAAAAGACCTATGTATGATAGAACACACACCAGAATTAATAGATGCAAATATAGACGCTTTTAAAATTGAAGGTAGAATGAAGGATCCGCTTTATATTGAAACGGTCACCACTTGTTATCGAGAAGCAATTGATAGTTATCTTAGCGGTACTTTCACAAACGAGAAGGTTCGAGATTGGTTAGAAAGATTAAGTAAGATCTATAATCGCGGATTTCACACAGGATTTTATTATCATCGTCCAACTATTGAAGACGTTGAATTAGAAAGGAGAGGAAATGTCTCTTCATACAAAAAAAATTATCTTGGGAAAGTTTTATCTTTTAATACAAACAGTATGACAGCAAATATATTGATTGAAATCAAAGAATTTAACTTAAAAATTGGAGATGAGATAATAGTAATAGGGGATGAGACATATCATCATCAAAAAATTAAGCATATGGTCTTTAAAGGGGAAAAAATTCAAAATATATATAAAAAACGATTCGATAATCCTTTTAAAGTGAATCTGCGTTTAAGTAATGAGGTTCAGAGAGATGATAAAATTTATATCATATATCAAACATAAATCAAATGGTTTAAATGAAGAATCGTTTATATTTAGCGCGTGTAGGTTGAAATAATAGATGGATTATGAAGATAAGAGGATTGAATTAGTAGATCGTCTTAAAAAGAGAAACATTTTAACTAAGCCTAGTGTAATAAAGGCTATGTTAAAAGTTCCAAGGCATAAATTTTTACCAAAAGGCGCTATAGAATCTGCATACATAGATTCTCCACTTTCAATAGGAATGGGGCAAACAATTAGTGCCCCACACATGAACGCAATGATGTGTGAACTTTTAGAATTTAGGGAGGGAGAAAAAGTCCTTGAAATTGGTACCGGTTCGGGTTATCACGCTGCCTTATGTGCTGAGCTTGTAGCACCAAAACATTCTAAAAATCCGGGACATGTGTATACAATAGAAAGGCACCAAGAGTTAGCAAATAAAGCTGAAGAAAGTTTAATTAATACAGGCTACGGAGAGGTAGTTACGGTTATTCATGGGGACGGTACGTTAGGGTATCCACAAAAAGCTCCTTACGACAAAATTTTAGTTACCGCATCCTCACCAAAGAAAGTTCCTCCCCCCCTAAAGCAGCAGTTAAAGGACCGAGGAATTCTTTGTATCCCTGCGGGTTCAAAAGAATTTGGTCAAGATCTATATATTATATCTAAAATTGGGGAAAGATTCGAACTTAAGAAAATAACGGGAGTTAGATTCGTGCCATTAATAGGAGAATGGGGATTTCCTGAGTAAAAAGTATAACTTATTTAGAAAAAGTCTTCTTAATGCGTTCTTCTAACAATTTTTTTCGAATTTCTTTAATGAATTCATTATTTTCAATATGTTGCTTTACAGATTTGGATGTAAATGCGTAGCCATTCTGTCTTTCTTTACTATAATCTTTCATTATCAGAACGTATTAAAATTTTTTTGATGTTATATATTCATATACTCCCTTTTTATATATAAAACTATTTAAAAACCGACGAATTCAGCGGTAGATTATACATATTTGTAATTTATTAGTCTAATAAACTAATATATCTTAATTTCTATTACGATCTCCATTTCTTTTCTAAGTTTAAATTGAGATATAACATTAATACCTTGGTAAATAGTTTTATAACCTTCATCAGTGAATGCGTATGCGACAATTGGAAATTTAAGTATTTCTATTAATTCAGTATCTGCCTTTGTTTCTCTTTGTAGTGAATATTCTAGGTTTAAATTATAAGATAAATCTTGGGCTTTAAATTGGTTCCCTGTGTATTGAAAAGGTTTAATTAGGTCATTTTTTGACTTATTTAAAAAAAGCAATTGGTTGCTTTCCCATTGAAATTTATCAGGATCACCATTAAAAAAGAAAGGAAGATCAATTCCTAAGAACAAATTATTGATGATTTTTTGGAGTAAATCTTCTTTTTCAGGTATTTTCTCGAACTTACTTTTTAGAATTATTTTAATTTGATTTTCCTCAACATTTATTTTCTTAACGATAGAACAAGGATAAGAGTCATTAGAACTTGGGACGATTACATTACCTTTTTGTTCTAATTCTACAACGGCGGATTTTCCATTTTTTTCATTTTTAGTAACAATAAATTCACCGTCAACAAACGATCCGTATTCTCTATATCGATCTGCTTCGATAGCTTTGAATTTATCGTTGATGTGATAAAATCTTACCCTTAACATAGATTTCTTAAACCTATCAATCATTACTTTTTCTTTATCGATATCCTCGTCATCGTGATACGCTTCAGGCCACCGGGTTAAGGTATTTAAAAGATTATAGCATTTTGGTTTATAGTCTATCTCAAAAATGGTACCCCCATCCGATGGATTAATATAAATATTTAAAAGATCAGATTCAATTATGATATCCATTCTACTATCTTTGTTGAAATCTAAAGGCGTAACTGAGATATATTTATTTTCTAAGGAAAGGAACTTTGTATTCAAATTGTCAATCATGATTTCAGAGTTGATGAGGTGAGTATAAACGGAAAACCGTAAAAATTGTAAATAAACACCACCAAATAAGCCATGCCAATAGCAATCGTTGCATTGTGATTTATAAATTTCTGTCCAAGCTTTTTTTATTAATTTGTTGGCTTCATTTCTACTTTTTTGCCACTCCAACTTATCTAAATTGTTTTCAACATGAATGAGTTTATCTCTCACATGGAGCATTTTCTTATGCATATTATTTGATTCTGGATATTTCACTAAGTAATATCTCCAGAAGCCTCCTTTTAAGAATAGATATTCGTCAAGTTTTTTAGGATTATCTTTTAACTTTTCTCTAATTTTTTTAAAAACTTTCCTTTCCTTCGTTGGTAAAACCCATTCTTCCATTTTATCGTAACTTGCGGTTGGTAGGTATATTAAACTTTTCGCAGGATATTTTTCCATATATTCCGAAAGTGTAATAGACTTTATCCAGTTATTTTTGATTATCTGATCGAATAAAGCGGGAATAAATGGTTTCCCATTATCTCCATCTTTATGCCCCTCACCTTCAATATAACAAAATTGATGTGTTGTAGCCCATGCTCCCATTTTTTCTGCATCTGAGATTAATAAAGCTATCCTATCACCTTTTTCATCAGCAACGCTTTCCAAATATTCAATTGACATATAAGTAGGTTTCCATGGAGTTAAATATCTTAATTCTTCATTGATAGGAAATATTCTTAGAGATTTTCCTTCATCTTCAGTTATGTAAGAATATAGAGTATCCTCCTCTGTGATACCTGTCGAGCGAAAATGATTATCATCGACTATAACATATTTTAAGCCAGCATCATTTAGGAAAGAAGGGTAATTCGGCTCCCACACTCTCTCAGATAACCATGCACCTCTTACATCTAATCCGAATTCTTTTTTAATTAAATCAGATAGCTTTTTCATTTGAGCGATTTTATCGCGATAAGGGATAATTGCGAAAATAGGTTCATAATAACCCCCCCCAATTATCTCGATTTGTCCTCTTTTTGCCATAACTTTTATTTTGTCAATAAAATCTGGTTTGTTCTCAAGAAACCATTCTAATAAATTTCCAGAAAAATGTAGCGTGAATTTAATCTCCTCATATTGGAATATATTGTCGATAAGGGGCATATATGATTTTTGATAAACATCTTCATAAACCTGAAGGTAGTTTCCTTCAGGTTGGTGAAAGTGAAATACAATGGGAAGGTGAATTTGTTTTTCGGTCATAATGTCGATGTTATAATTTTATAATATAACAAAATTAAGAAAGAATTACTTTAAATCTATTTGGATTCATTAATTTAATTCAGAAGAAATCCTTTGAAATGTAGTTTTAATTCCCTAGTTATAATCCAATCATACTTCACATGTGTATTAAAATAGAAAAACATTTTAAAACTCTAAAAATATTAAACACTTTAAGGATAAACATATTATATAAAAAATATCCATGAAAACTTTAGAGAAATGTATCTTTAATTAAAACTAAGTGTTATTTATAATTATGAGAGATTTTTTTGATAAAAATTTATTCCAAGAAGTATTTAATTCTAATGAATTTAAAGGATGGCTTCTTTCGAGAAGATGGTTTGGTGATAAATCGTTATTATCTAATTTACTATTTAAGATAACACTTTACTACTTTAATATCATCTCGGAAAATATTTTTTTAACGATAATTGAGGTTAGCTACGATGAATATTCTAAAAAATACTTCCTACCTATCATAATCTACGAAAAAATTCAAGATATACTTGAACCTAACGAAACTACAGGAGAAAATGTTGTTAAACTAACTGTAAACACATTCAGCAAAATACTAGCACTTAGTGTGCATGATAATCAAAAAGAAAAGATAATTTATCTGAATCTTGTTGAAGCAGAGTATTGCGTTTTATTCTGGAAGAAAATGTTATTTGATAAGACAATTTCTGAAACATTCCCTAACATGTCTTTAGAACTTACGCTATATTCTGAACAGTTTGAAGACGATTTTAATATGCTGAAGGTACGCAATTTAATTGAAGCTAGTTTATATCCTGAACGGTATGAATATGGCTTACATCAGTTAGGTGGGGGGAATACAACAAATTCTCTATTTTTATTAGAAGTATCAAATAAGAAAAACTCTCATGAAAAACCTATTTCATATGTTTTAAAATCGTATAAAGACTATTCAGGAAGTTTAGAACCAAGGAAATTGTTTGTTTTAGTGAAAAACAATTTTCCCAATGCTCCAAAAATATATGGTATGATAAAAATTCAAGGTAGAGAAACAATTGGGATACTTGAAGATGTCCCAAACAGTGGAAATTTGGGAGATATCTATTGGAATGAGCTTAATAGCATGGTGAATTCGATTTTTGAAGTTGTTGATGACGATGATCCCTCCCTAAAAGATAAAGAGAAAATATCTGGATTTATAAAAAACTACTGTGTTAATTCATTACAAGTGTCTGAAAAAATAGGACTCCAGATCAAAAAGTTACACGAAGCCTTAATTCTACAGAGTGATCCATTATATTCAAAAGAAACCGTCTCAAGCGTGGACTATTTAAAAAATTACACAGAAAATTTACTTGAGATGGTAGAAAGAATGCAAGAAACCATGAGTAGAAGTTCTGAAGGGGCATTTTATTCCTCCCCTAAGATATTATCCATTTTAATTGACATCAAGGATATTATTGAGAAATTCCGTTCTGAATTTAACGCTGATACAATTAATATCCAACCAGTTCATCAAGATCTCCACTTCCAACAAATTCTTGTTAACAAATCAAACGGCGATTATATGTTCTATTTTATTGATTTTGAGGGAGATCCGCAGCTCGATTTTAAGGAAAAAGAAAAAAAGTTCCCAATAGAAAAAGATTTGGCAAGTTTTTTAAGATCACTTAGCTATATTAAATTTAATACTCTGCTGAAATTTATTGAGGATAAAATAATAGACCAAGATAAGATTGAAGTTCCAGCGGAATTTCTTTTTAATCTCTACTTCAGAAAATCTTCAAAAATCACGAAAAAGCAAAAAATATTGAAAATTGCCTTAAAAATCCTAAATGTGTGGGAAAATAAATTAATGGGTAAAATTTTTGAGCAAAGTCCAGAACTTCAAATTACTTTACTTAATTATTTTACGATTGAAAGAGTATTACACGAATTAGATTACGAACTGCTGTTTAGACCTGATAAAATTCTTATTCCAATTCTTGGTTTAAAGGAAATTATAGATAAATATTAATTTATTCCTTTAGTAGTTAGCTTTCTTTATCTATTCTCGCGAACTCATAAGAATAATGAGAGGAAGAAATATCTAATTGTTTCATCTGATTTTTATATTTTTGACGTAAACTTTTATTCCCTTTCATTTCTTCTTCGACGTAACTAGGATTCAATTCTTTTTGTTCAAATAATCGCCATAAAAAAGCTTCTGCAAATTTAGTAGGTCCAAATTTCTTTTCTACCAGCACAAAGTTGCTCTCATCCAATAAATTATTAAAAAATCCTAGATTATCGCAAAAATCAATCTTGAATGGTAGATCCTCTTGTTTTCCATAGATTCTAGCAATATCATTTATGAATATTCCTAGTTTATCTCCAAATTTTGTCTGTTCCGTTTCATCCAACTTTTCAATAAGATTTCGAAAAAAACTCCTTTTAATAATAATTAAATCACGATCGTTTAATGATTGAATTGTTGATTTGCGTTTTAAGAAGTATTTACTAAGCTCTAAATAATTTTTTATTAGACTATTTTTCGTGATACCCATTCTATCTTTCATTCTATCCAAATTCTCATTCAATTCTTGATCTATCCTTATTGTAATAACTTTGGTGAACTTTTTTGGTTCAGAATCTTTACTCAACGGTCATCATCTCAAATTAAATTAGGAGTAATATTTGTATGCATTTATAATCATATGCAACAATTGTAAGTATTGTAACCTAACTAATATAATTTTGTGATTTATTAGTGGGATATTTATATAAATTTATCATCTTTAAATTCTCTTACTGAGAATGGTTATAATTATAGTTAAAGACATTTACCACTATTAATTAGCTTGTACAGATAAGTAATCCTAGATTACATAGCCATGTTGCCCAATTATTTTTGTATTAATAATAGTATAAAAAAATATGCAATTCGTTTTAAGGTATATAACTATATTCTATATCAAATAAACAACCTTTTGAATAAAATGAGCGATTAAACATCGAGCGTTCATGAATAAGAAAGGCTATTACTAGATAAATCAATCAATTTAAGAATCTCTTTGATCAAATTGAGTAAGGTCTTAATGATACCACAATTTTGACAATTTTCAATTTACACTATTTCTTACGCATCGATTGTAATTTTTGTAACTATTATAGTAAAATGTTATCAAGTGAATATTGAATTAGACTTATAAGGATATACTAACTTTCTAAATATGTATCCTAAGATTAGGGTTCGTCTAAAATTTTAGTTAAGGGTTGAAAAATATCTATGGAGTTAAGTGAACCTAACCTATCGAGTAGTGAAATAACAGAATCAGATATAAATGAAGTAGAAAACGTAAATATATTAGAATTAGATTTATATACTGATAGTAATAATTCATTGACTAATGAATCGAACTTTAGTATTGAAAAGGTAGTAAAAGCACTTTCTTCAGCAACAAGACGCTATATTTTACACCAGATTCAGAACTCGAATGATGGGATGGATGTTTCCAATATTGCTTCGTCATTAGGTATGACCGAAGCTAACATTTCTGCTCAAATTAAAAAACTTCAAGACGCAGGTCTGATCTTTTGTAAATATTGTTCGGGTAATCATGGAGTGCGTAAAATTAGTAAAGTAAAATTTAATCAAATAATAATCAATTTTTAACTACACATATATTCCTTATCGATAAATAATTTAGGGATAAAGTTAATTCTGCTGGAAATTTGAAATTAACACATTCTTAATTTTTTCAAAATGTCCTAAGTTAATCAATAGTAAGTCGTTTAAAGCATCCGTTAATCCTGTTATTTCTATTTTTTCAACAATTTTATAGTAAGGACTTTTCTTAAGATCTTTTGTTAGAGCTTTATTCTCTTCAATTCCATTCAATAAATAGTCTCTACAATTTATTTCCTTGCTTCCCAATATCCTTTGAATAATAGCAAGCAACATCGTATCAAAAGTGACTCTTAATATGATTTCTCGGTCAAAATCTTTTTTAATTTTGAATAGATAATCCTTAATTAGTAAAATTGATTCTTTAAACAGTTTAATTGAATCGTTTCCAAGTTTTTCTATTTTTTCTTTAAAATCAACATTTCTTAAGGCAGTTAAGCAGATTGCTGAAACCGTTTGGTATTCAGCAACAAAATGGATGAACCTTGCTTTGGTGTTAAGCATAGTATCTTTAGATTCAGCATCATCAAGCAATTCTTCGAGGTTAGTTAACGATTTTTGGAAATAAGTAGAAATATTATAAAATTTTTCTGCCGCAGCTTCAAATTCTTTATTTACTATTAAAATTTGAGCCCGTTTTTCTTCCTCTTGATAGAGATCGTCAAATTTATTGATTTTCATTACAGCTCTTAATATTAACTGCTTTCCTCTATCTTTTGTAATTTGAGATCGTTCAAACGCTTGTCCCGCTTTTAAAAGGAGTATTGAAGCCAAATTAGAATATTCTTCAGGATCTGACTCGTATAAATAATCTGATGCACTATTCCAACTTTCACCAGCTGTTTCCCAATCTTTCATTCGAAATGAGATATTACCCAGCTGAATTAATAATTTTGCCGATATTTCATATAGTTTTAATTCTTCAGTTTTTCGAATTATTGATTTCAAGCGATAAATTGCTTGAATGTTGCTTTTAAACTGTGATATAATCTGAGTTATTCTAATATAGATTTCATCTAACTTAATATAACTCCCTAAATCAAGGTAAATTTGAGCTGCTTGTTCGTATTCTTTAATAGAATCATCTCCTTTACCTTTATCGGCTAATTCTTCAGCAATGTCAATTAATCTGATCGCTTCAGCTTCCTTTTCATCTTTTTCGTCGTTGTTATACATAATCAAATTCTCCAAGATAGTTCGATAAATCAATATAGATTAAATTTGTAATTCTATTCAGTAATCCAAATGCGATAGTTCTTTAGTTATTGAATGAAATTAAGCTTATTTAAATTTTGACCATAAAAAATAGAATTCTATTTATGCTCTAAAAATTATCAAATAGTCTGATATTATCTTTTTTCATTACTTTTTTAAGCTCAATAGCCTGATAGACAGACGCAAAGCATTCAAAGCAGTCTTCAATTGCTCCATAAAAAATAAAATTAGAATACCAAGAAGCAATAAACATTACACTCGCTTTTCGAGCTTTTGTGTGGAATTTTTTGTTTAATCTTGGTGAAGAATATCTAAAGAGAAAAAGAGTTGGTGCTGTACCTACGGGAAGTTTGAGAGCGCTACTAACAATTTGTTGAGTCTCAAGGATGTGTGAGAAACTTTCAATATCGATTACTCCGCCATCAATCCAAATTTTTTCAATCCCAATTTTCTTTAATCCATCTATGATATTTACATTTCCAGGTTGGCTATTCTCTGTAATGTAAGCGTATCTCTGAGTCGATCTCATGTTATTAGAGCCAAGTATTAAAACTACAACCGATTTTATTCGATATTTCTTGATTAACTCAGTTTCTTTTGCATTTCTGAGATTTGATACGGAATTGTAAATATAATCCTCTGGTTTTATCCCTCGTTCGTTCAAATGTTCAATTCCAGCAATTCTTGCTTCAAAACTACCACCTAAAACGAAGGGAGGGTTATAATGGTCCAAATAAAAATCTAAGTATTTCACCATTGCATTTGGCGTTGTAGCAGAGATTTCGACCAAATCTGAAAGTTTATATTGAGAAGCTAGACTCTTTTGAGCATCAATTCTTTTTCTTGCTTTAGTTTCATCAAATTGGTGCTCATATTTTCTATCAACTAATGTTTGACCTTGATAGAACATTGTGCCGATTAATACTGGAGGGTAAAAAAAATTACCATATCCTAACTTAACATTGCCGTATAAATAATAGTCCTCATTCATGGTTGTTTTAAAGCACAAATAAGTATTTAAGAAATTATATTTTACATCAATTATAATTTATCTTATTTAATTGGATTGATACTTCGACGCTGTTGAGGCTAGAATTTATGCAATTTTACTCCACAGTTTTTACAGCGACTTTCTGTTAAATCTTTAAAATGAGATTCATGAAATAATGATTTGCAATTATCACACCTTAAGATATCTTGCCCTTCCTCAAATATTAAATTACAAACAGGGCAAGACTTAAACATATCATCAGAATCTAAATCGCCAAATTTTATTGACTCAACATGAGAAAGTTCCGGCGTTTTAGGCTCTTTTTTAGCTTTTATCCTTGGTTTGGAAAGAGATGTGAGCTTTTGAACTTGAGACACTTCAGTTGGAATCTTTAATAAATAGAAGCAATGAGGGCATCGAACTGTTCCCGCTTGTATCATTTTTCTGTCTTTTTGGGAATTAGCCCAAGAAGATAAACAGTGAATATGATATGGTGTTTGGCAATTAGGGCAATAACGACCGCTAACATAAAAGGAACTTTTAGTGTAGGGATTTATATCTGAAAAGCAGATCGAACATTTTTTATAATCTGCTAAGCCTCTTATCTGTAACAATCTTTGTTCTTGATCTTTTGTCAGATCATGGACTCTTAAAAGATCAGCTGCTATTTTTCTAAGAAAAGCGGGATTTTCAATAATTGAAGTTTTCCCGTCGCCGTAAGTTTTAATATTAGATCCTGCTAAATCATGAGCCGCTTGTAGTAAAGATTGAGCGTCATTATTGTAATAATAGTTTCCCCCTGTGAGGTCGCTCATCCTTTTTAAAATATTGAGAGGAGAAAGTTCACCCAATCGAAATGTATCTATTTTTACATTTAATCCTTGAGCTAAACGTGCCATTTTCAATGGATCAATAGAAGTAGTAGTAAAATTGCCATCCGAAATAACAAGAATTCGAGGAACTTTAGCTGATATCTTTCGTAATTCAGAAATAATTAATTTAATAGAAAGTCCTAGGGCTTCTCCCAGAGCTGATTTTCCAGAAACCTCTAAATCATCTAACACTTCAAAAAGTATTTTATTATCATTTGTAAAATCCATTATTTTTTTTGGTTTATTCGAAAATTGTACAATTGCGAACGCACTTGAAGTATCTTGAGCTAATCTCTCACTTATTAATTTTTTCAAAGCATCTATACTACAATTTAACCGATTTGGGGTATAATCTGCTCGATACATTGATCTAGAGGTGTCGATGCAAATAACAATATTTTCTGAGTGCCATTCAGCCAAATTCAAATCCCATTTACGCTTTTAAAAGAACCCGTAAGTTTCTCTAATAGAATAATCTAACAAATAGAATAAAAAATTATGTTTTTTCAGAAAACTAAAATTTTATTAATTAGATATTTTACTATAAAATAAAGTTACACTATAAATTAAAGTATAATTGATTTTAAATCCGATGAGTCATTCATGTCTGAAGAGGAGACAAAAAGCGTTGTGATTAAAGACTTCTTCAAAAGTTCTATAATTATTAACGAAATAGATGAAGCATTAAAATTCAAGCCAGATTCGCTAATTGGAATTGATCAAATTTCCTCAGACAAACTAATAGAAAATAACATAAAAAATATTGAGGATCTAGCGAAATTATCGCTCGAGAGTCTTCCAATTATTGAAGAAATTCCTACTAGAGTTCTTCAGAAATGGGTAAGAATCGCACAAGTACTTGAAAAAGCAATCAGAGAGAAAATAAAAACACATAAGAAAATCTTAATGATAGGTTTGGATAATGGGGGAAAAACTAGCATTTTAGCAGTTCTTCAAGAGAAATTCTCTATAATTAAATCTCTTCTACCGACACGAGGGGTACAACGCGAGAAATTAGATTTCTTTGGCTACCCCATACTTTCATGGGACCTAGGCGGTCAGGTGCAATACAGAGAGAAGTTATATTTTAACAGGCCTGAATTATTCTTTACTGAAGCTGATTTGGTACTTTATGTTATTGACACACAAGATACTGATAGATTTGCAGAAGCTGCAAATTACTTCCGTCAAGTATTAAAAGCATTGGTTGAATTAAATGAATTCCCTCCAATCATGGTAGTACTCTCAAAAAGTGATAAAGATATTCGTACTTCTATCAAATGGCAAAACAATGTATCTGCGATAAAAAATAAATTCGATCATATTATTGTCGAATATAAAGAATTATCAATCAACTATGGTGATACGACAATATATCAAAAAGAAACTATCATGCAAATGTTCAGCGAAGCTTTGAAATTAGTTTCTGGAACTTCAGAGATAATTGAGAATATCATAGAGGACTTTACTCATTCTATTGATGGTAAAGCAACGAGCTTAATTTCGATGGATGGTTTAATTTTTGGAAGTTTCACGAGCTCAGATATTGATGAGGCTTTACTAAATAATACAGCTCTAATTATGCAAACACTTTCGAACTTTCATAATTCGATAGGATTAACTAGAGAACCTTCAATCACGCTTGATTTTCCCTTAAATGGATTTGCAATTCGAGGAGAAAAACTTTTTGAATATTCTGAGCTAAAAATACCAGTATATTTGTGGATACTTAGTGATAATTTCGATTTACTTAATGAGAAAATCGATTACTTTAAACAACAGCTTTTACCATTGATAAATTTATTTCTCTAATTTTACTTTTTTTCAACGCATAAAAAACTTATTTATTCGCTTATATCAGCTTTTGCTAAAATTAGATATTCAGTACTCTTATCCATCATTTCAATAGCTTTATTTAGTTTTTCTACGACTGAGGTTAATTCCTTCTCTTTTGCGATATCTCTCCATTTTATGTAGCTTTCTTTATGGGCTTCGTTATGATTCGCCCAATGTTCGCATAATTTGGACAGTTTTAATATTTGTTTATCTACCATAATTATGTCCTTATAGTTAATTGTGCAAATAAATAAAAAGTAATTATTATAGTTGTTATACTTCACTATAATAAAATGTCTTTATATCTCAAAAATTAATTGATTTTATAGAATTGATTTTATCTAGAATTAATTATGTTTATCGAAATTTAAAGCGAAGCTAAAAATTCAGATACTGCGGCATCAGAAAGCTGTTCATCTATTAATTTATCATCAATTTCTTCTGAGAGGAGATCAAATTTGTATGAACATTTCTCGCCTCCTGTTAAAACGCACTCTACTTCACTACCATCAACATCGATCCCAAGTACTTCAAAAAGACTGTTAAAAATTCCAAGGTATAGTAAACATAAGTTTTTAGCCGATATATTGCCTACTTCTTGGGTTGCTAAAGAATCGTACACATTTATGATAATATGGTCTTTTTTAAACATCCCTGTGAGCCCACCGTACCCCATAAGCATTAAGACCTCGATAGTTCCAAAGACAACTTCCTTTTTAATCTCCATTGTTTCTTTACTCCAATCCTTGTTAGCAAAAAACTTCTCCAAAAATATCTTGCCTAGAGATTTCCCTACCCATATCAGGATATCTTCAGCATTTGTTCCAGCAAATTCGCAAAATTCCATTATCTCATTTGGACGTAGCATGACAAGCCTCATGTCTTTTTTTTTTTCACCTAGAAATAGTTGTCCTTCTTTTTCCTCAATATTTATCTGTAATTCTTTTTTGAGACGTTTAATCATGATTAAATCCTTTTATTATTGTTATATCTCTTAACTAGCAATATCTTTAAACTTATTTAATATAATAGAAATTTAATCGGCTAGGCTTATAAATTTATTGTTAAACTAAAATTTTTATAGATTTTCTAAGCTGAGACTAAGGTAAAAATCGTGTTTAATACTTTTTCAATATTATAGCTAGTTTTAACGGATGTAAAAACAAATGTCCAATTGTTATGCTGCAAACTATCAAATTCAAAAAAGTCAATAATTTCTTTTTCTGTTCTTTTTATTTGATCATCATTATTACTATTGTTATGATTAATTAAATCAATCTTATTACCAAGGATTATAAGAGGAATATCTTTTAGATCATTTTCGTTATATATTTTCCAAAACTCAGTTTTTGATTCGTTAAAGCGTAATTGGTTAGCAACATCGATAATATAAATAATTATATTTGAATCTTGAAGGCCTAATAACCACTTTTCCCTAAAGGTGCTTTGCCCTGGGCTATCCCATATTGAGAGAAGACCATCTTGTCTCTGGATATACTCAATGTTGAATCTTTTACTCGGTGTAAAAAAATTGTCGTTAAACTTACCTGTTTTGATTCTCCTTGTAAAGGAGCTCTTCCCGGTTTCATCCAACCCAAAAAGAAAGACCTTTGTAAACAATCCAGAGGGATGAAATGAAACTTCAGGAGCTTTTTCAAGTGTTTCATCCCCAAATCTTTTTATATCAATAAATAATGTGATTAAGAAGTTTTCTATTTCGGTATCGTCTTTAAAAGAGCAACATCTTTCAATATTTAATAATTCATTTGACATATCAACAAAAATTTCTCGGTAATCGTATGGATTATCGTCTTTTTCAAATACTAATCCGATAAGCATTTCAATATTAATGCATATAGTATAGAGGTTTTGGTTCCCAATCAATTGAGAAACGGGATTGCCAATTACAAACGGATTAGAGGTATTCTGCGTAGAATTTGTTTTACTTTTGGATATGATTTTTTCACAACAATTATCTTCTAGGGATCCATGATCGTGTCCTTGGATGATTTTTAATACTATTTCTTTATTATCCTTTTTGTCTATATCTTCGGGATAACTATAGATATCAAGAGTGTCTAAATCAAGAGTATTTTTACGCTTTAATAAAAATATTTTAGATAACACAGAATTTTCCTTATCAATTATTCCCTTAAGGATGTAAATAAAAAATGCTTAAAAAAAGTTTGGAATTGGTAGATGTTCTTTCTTATAAACTTTATGCTATTGATTCGTTAATAAACAAACAGAAAAATAATAAAACGTGCTAAATTAAGAATTTTAAGGAAACACTTTATGTATTTGTGTCTTCTTCACTATCCGCTTCTTCTTCCAAGATTTCATCTTGATCTTCTTCAGAGAGTTCTTTTGGTTCTTCTTTTTCTTCTTTAGAAGGTTTCTCTCCAACAGGAGTGTCACACACAGGACATTTTCTCCATCCGGGTCTTAAACTATATCCACAGTTAGAACATTCAGGCATCTCTTGATCAGGTTGCCATTCAGGAATATTTAATCCCCCTCTTCTTCTTTTTTCAGCTAATTCCTGTAAATCTTCTTCTTTCCATACCTCCATACCTTCAGGGATTCCCGAACCGCGCTCTTCAGCGAATTTAAGTAAATCTTCTTCCTCCCAAGTAGGAAGGTTTGGTTGGGTAGTTAACCTCTTTTGAGCTTCGTTAGCGAGCTCTTCAGCGGTCCAAGCTTTTAACTCTTGACCTCCTGGCGTTCTAATCCCTCCTTCTGAAGGTCCAGAAACCTGTCCTTCGGAGATAGATTGTTGTGGCCCTGGTAAAGGTATTTGACAACATGAAGCAGACAATTTTAAAAAAGCTTCAAAACAATTTCCAAAACGAGACTGTTCTTGACCTTCATCGGTAATAAGGATGATACTTTTTTTGTCAGAAGGAAGAGGAACTATAATACTACAAACAGCTGTGTCTGATTTAACTCTCTCGGATTCTATAGCAGTCATAATTTTTTCCATGGAGTTGTTTAAATCAGAATCTTTCATCAAAAAATCACAAATTGGGTCGCCATGTCTTTGAAATTCCTCGTGATATTTTGATAACTGATTTTTAGTAATAATAGAATCTAGTGAATTAATGATGGCGCTCATATAGGGAAAAATATGAGATTTAGGTTCTTTTTGTGAATCATCAAGTTTGTATCCTCCTAGATCAATGTTTCCCGTAAAAGGAGCGAACAATGGTTCTTGACCTTTAATTTTCCCATATAATGTTGTTCTACCAACAAAACATTTTATCTCCCCATAATACGCAATAGTATTATCTATTAGTTGGATTTTGTCAGTATAAGAAATTCGAGGAATAGTACGAAAAATGACATCAACCCAAGGAAGTTCTTTTACAGGTATTATAACAACGCAAGTCTTAATAATTAATTCTGATAATTTTTTAAGATATTCCTTTAGATTTTTTTTAATTTCTTTATATTTGTCTTTTTCTAATTCAGTCTCAGCATTCTTCATAAACTCATTGAATTTTTCTTCGTTTTTTTTAACAGAACCTCCATACGACTTTACATCTCCTACAATATTATCTTTTAAAATGAAAGTAGCATCGTTTATGATTTTACTTTGTAGTTCTGTAAGTTCTTCTACTAAATAATCACTTACATCAAAATCCAAACTGTTTATAAAGATTTCAAACAATTTTGCTTCAGACAATTTTAATACCTTCCTATTTAGATTTAATAATCTTATATTTATATTTATAGCAACGAATTGAATATAAAAATTTATTTAAAACACAATCAATTCACTATTAGATATTGATGTGTAATATTTTTAAGAGAGATGTAATGAAAAAGTGAACGGCAAGAAAATTATAGTCTGTTTTAGCTCTAAAGTTTCTATTGAGGTCCAAAATTATTTAAAGGAACATTTAAAACCACTTTCAAATGTAAGAATTATCTTTCCAGAAGATACATCGGATGAAAATCTAAAAAACATAGTTCCGGAGGTGGATGTTCTAATCGGTTGGAGACCGTCTAAAAGTTTATTAGAATCCGGGAAGAATTTAAAGGTATTCATTAATCCTGGAGCGGGCATTAAGCACCTATTAGAATTATTTATTGAATTAAATAACTATAGGAAGGTTACCCTAATTAATGGTCATGGAAATTCCTACTTTGTGGCTCAACATGCTGTAGCATTGCTCCTAACTCTTACGAACAAAACTATACCACATCACATTTGGATGAAAGAAGGAAAATGGAGGACTGGAGATCAAGATGCTGCTTCGATTCCATTGCGTTTTCGTGAAGTAGGGCTGTTAGGTTATGGTGCAATTAACAAAAAAGTTCATCAATTTCTTGCTGGTTTCGATATAAAGTTCCATATTCTCAGAAAAAATTGGAATAAACAAAAAGAAAAATTACCTACAGAAGCTAAGAAATATGGTTTTGCAGAGTTAGATGATTTTTTAACAGAAATAGATGTTTTAATAATAGCTGTCCCGCACACTTCACTGACTTCGGGGTTGATTAAAGCACGAGAACATAAGTTATTAGGTCCGAAAGGATTGATTATCAATGTTGCAAGAGGAGACATAATAAACCAAGAAGATTTATACAATGCTTTAAAAAATAAGACAATTCTGGGGGCCGCTATAGATGTTTGGTATAATTATCACCCAAAAGCTGATAAAGAAGATTTAAAATATCCATATGAATTTCCTTTTCATAATCTCGATAACATTGTTCTATCTCCGCATAGAGGTTATTCCCCTTTTAATGATCTCTTAAGATGGGATGAAGTTATCGAAAATATTAATCGAATAAGTCAAGGTCGAAGTGATTTAATCAATGTTGTTAATCTGAAAGAAGAATACTAAAATATAATTAAATATATACCAAAAGTAGCTAACTTTTTTTATATCTTATTAAAAAATCAAAAATCGATAATATTTCTAATCTATAAATAACAAGGGAGATATTAGGGGGGAATAATTAATAATAAGCAATCAATTAAAAAATTATGTGCAAATTTAATACCGATTTGTAATTTAATTTATATAATTTCAAGTTCTGCTTATTTCAGAATTTTCTTGCGAAAAAGTGGATATATAATTTTTTTTTACGAATTTAAAAGTTCGACATTAATTATTTTTTAATTTTAATAGATTTTTAAAAAAATTTTAGATACTATAAAAAAATTTCAAAAATATTTTCAAATATTACTTTAGAATGATAATTTTTAACTTTAGCGTAAGGTTTAGAACCAGAATGAGTTAATGGGATGGGGTTTAGCCTAAATTATAAATTCGGTAAAAAAAATTTTATAAAAATATATTAACCCACTAAAAAAAAATCTTTATATAGTATTTTATAATAACTAATCATATAAAGAATAATCAAAAAAAAATATGGTTAAGGCGATTTCATGAAAATTGTTACTGTTAATGTACCTGAAAGCTATATAGATGCAATAAAAAAATTAATTGGGCGAGAAGGATTGTACCCCAGTCGATCAGAATTGATAAGATGTGCTGTTAGAGAATTTCTAATAAAAGAACTTAAGCTTGCTAATAATATGGCAAATTATAGTGAAGTAGAAATTGATGATTTTGACGATGAGAATTTTGTAAGAGTTCCAATAGAAAGTGTAAATGAAAAATCTGAACCGGTACGGGAATTTAGAACTTATAAAATTTTAAAGAGGTTGGAACACTAAAAAGCGAAATGTATTTATTAACATACAGCTTTTCTCGCAAATAATGGCAAACTTTAGTTTTTCTCTATTCTTCTTTTTTTTATTTTAATAGAAGTACGCGTAAATTCATTATATTGTATCCACTACATATTTGTATAAATGAACAAAATTTTGTTTTTTTACTTAATCCTAGAAAAAATTTTCAGTTTAACTAGAAGAAGAACTAAGTAATGCAAATTCTTCAATCTTATTTATATAAAATCATTTTTTAACATTGTGTAAGTTAAATATTTAAGAGAAGTAAATTCTAAATATGATATTACTAAAATTAAAGGGTGTAATAATATTTCGAGCAAAAAAATGATCCCAAAATTTATGGAGTGGGGTATTATAAACAAGGACAATTTTACTGGAAAAACAAGCTATGATGTTCCTATTAAAAGGTGGGATCCCTTATCAACAGTAATCATAAGATCGGAAGATTTTGGTCTAAGAAAAGAGCGTAAAAGATATTATGGTCACTTTGCTTACATATCCCCAATCAGAAGTGCAAGACCAAAGGGTTTTACAGGTATTGAAGAAGAAAATCAATTTTACGATTGCTCAAAGAAAATTACTATCAAGCATAAAGATGTGTTTACATCGGTTACAGAAGGAAAGCCTATTTATGATAACTTGGGAAACCAATTAGGAGATGGTTTTACGATTATTATTACCGAAGATGAGAAAAGGAGAGACAATCCATTTTTGGAAATGCCACATCAAGCCCAGAGAATACCAAGGGATTGTAAAGCACTAACAGTAATTAATAGATATCCTTCGATGGCTCGGATTGTTGATCCTGATATTCAAAAATTAATTACTGATAAATTACCTTTGCATTTAAAATTCTCAAGAGGAATTAATTTAGTTACGATTTCTAGAGATTTCTATCCCTCTTTGTGTTTTAAACTAATACCTGAAGATGTATTAGCAGGGATTTTTCTTTCAATGAAAGCAGCAATTCTTTATTGCGTGGAAGAAGCTATTGAAAGGGATTTCTATGATATTCCCGTTACTCCATTTTTCAATATAGGCATTAAAGTTGGTGGTTCACAGCCTCGCATACATAGTCAAGTTTATATTGATTTAAATATGGATGGTCATGGAAACCGGTTGGAGGGTCATCTTGAAGCATTTAAAGAAATGGGAGATAATTGTCATTTGTGTCAATCATCTCATGGAAATAGTGATCGTGTAATATTAAAAACTGAATATTGGACTTTTTACACCGCGGGGAGTCCAGTGAGGAACTACCATATTCGTTTTCATCCAAATGAACACTTACGGAGGTTTTCTCAATTAAAACTTAACCAAATAAATGATTTAGCAAAAGTCCTTAAGATCATCTTTCAAGGTTTAGATGATATTTCAATTGATCAAAACCGAAATATTCTATTTAATTGTTGTCCCTTCCACTATGACGCAAATTTCCATCTTTTTGGTGATATTATCCCGCATGAAATTATTGGGGGCGCGGAAATGGTAGATGATATGAGAGTTGCAAGAAAATTACCTCACATAGCCGCTGCTGAAATTAGAGAATCTTTAGAAAAATATTTATCAGCAAACTAATTGAAGGGTTTCTGAATAAAACTAAAAATCGCTTATTTCTCAACTTTTATTCTAAAATTAAAATTATATTAAAATTATATTTAAATCTGATTTAAAATAATATAAATAGTAAAAGTTCTTTTGAGGATTCCATATTGAGAGAATGGTCTGCTATAATTTTAGCTGGTGGAAAGGGCAATAGGCTGATGCCGCTAACATCAGAGCTCCCCAAACCACTGGTAAAGGTAACTAATAAACCAATGGTGGATTATTCTATCGCTCATTTAATATTTGCTGATATAAAGCATATTATCCTTGCTTTAGCCTATAAAGGGGAAGAGTTAAAGAAATATATAGAAAAAACTTGGACTTCGGATAAATTAGGTGATGTTGAGCTTGAATGTATGATTCAAGAAAGTAAGGGAACTGCTGATGCATATCGATTACTAACTGACAAAATTGATTCTGAAAAAATAGTAGTAAGCATGGCAGATATAGTAACTAATCTTCCTATGAAAGATTTCATGAGTTTTCATACTGAAAAAGGAGGGATTGCTACAATTTCAATGAAAACTAGCGAAGGCTATACAAGTCAATATGGCGTAATATTATTAGATAATAATCGCAAAATTTACCTATTTTTAGAAAAACCTGCTCCTATGGAGTTATATTTAAGTAGTATGGCTCAAAGAACGGATTTGTTTCTACATACAAATATAATTAATACAGGAATCTATTGTTTCAGAAAGGAAATTGATCAAACACTTCAAGAAACAGGTTTGATGGATTTTGGAGGAGAAGTTTTTCCATATCTCCTAGAAAATAATTATGACCTCTATGGTTTTGTACAAAATTATTACTGGCTTGATTGCGGAAACGCTCAAACATATTTGTGGGCTAATTGGGATTTATTAAGGAAATATACCTGGCCAATTACCCCTAATGGTGAAGAATACGACGGTGTTTTTGTAATGGGTATTATTAATTCTGGGCAAAATACGATGATCGAAAAACCTTCGTGTTTTGGAGAACACGTAGAACTTCTTAATAGAGTAATAATTAAACCCTTGACTTCAATAGGAAATCGAGTTAAAATAGGAGAAGATACAATTATAGAGAAAAGTGTAATATGGGATGATGTAAACATTGGTGCAGGGTGCCGAATAGACGAGTCCATTATATGTAATAACTGCGACATAGGTGATAATGTAGTTCTACATAATGCAATTATAGCACCAAATAGCCGAATTAGTAATGACACCCAAATAAGAGATAAAACTCTTAATTTAGGTACTGATATCTAAACTCTAAAAAAACGCCTTAGGTTTGAGGATAATTATGCAAATCATCTAATAACTTAATAACCTGGAAGTTAGTAGTTTTTGAAACTTTTTTGATTATTAAATAATAATCTAATAACTTCTTTAATTCCTCATCTGCATCCTCCATTGATTTAACAAGCAATTCAATAATAGCAGTTAACCACATCCATTTAATAAAATTATCAAATAATTCAGCATTATACCATAGAAGCTGTTGATATCGGTTAACCTTTAAATATTGCTGTATTTCGGGATCGCTAAAAAACAGTTGGAAAACTGAATACAAATCTTTTTTGTCATTTATAACTAAATTAGACCAATCATGTAAACCTATCATTAACTTAATAATCGAACCTGCTTCTAATCTCTTCTCCCCTTTATCTTTGCTCAAACCATTCAGTGTATTGTTAATATACTTAGAAAGTCTCCATTCATCGAATAGACTTCGACTTAGGAGCTTATAATTATCATTTGATTCGAATCTCCCCAATTGGTGAACAATAAGATATGAAAAAACAATACCCCATTCAACTTCAGATAATGGGAGCAAGTTTATAAAAATATCTTTATATTCCTCTGGAATTCTCAATTCTCCTACTTTGTGTTTTAGTTTTAGTAATACTTCAATTTTCAACACGATATCATGTTTAATTTCCGTATAATCCTTTTGACTTGTTGAATAGTTTTTCACTTCAAGCAAAAACTCATCTAGATTATTGTAAATCAATTCAGCTTCTTTTCTTGCTTTTTCTGGATTTAATAGATTTTTTAATGAGTTAGTATTGATTAAAATCTTAAAAGATTTATGCAAGGGTTGATATACAAGTTCATGTAAAGTTTCACTAATGTTAGGGACCCCCTTACCATTTAAAAGATCATGGAGCTGGGCATAATGGAAAAATTCATTATCGTTGATAATTTGAAAGTCCATAAACGAGAACATTTGATATGCATGTAGTTCTATATATAAACCATGATCATGGAGTTCCTTATTTCTTCTTATGTATTCCATTCCAGTAAGATAATCTTTAAAGATACAATATCCCTCTACTGGTAATTTTAAACCCTCTGCTAAAGTTCTCTGGACTATATCTTTATTATCGTTCACTTTTTGAACAAATCCAACTGAATTTTTGATAAAACCGCTTACCTCAGCGTACCTATTATGATAAATTATTAATGCACACTCATTTTTAACCCGGTTAGAATACGCAAACACATCTTCGTTGACCACATTACCGGTCCAAAAGTCATACAGTAAAAAATTATCAACATTAGCAAAAAGATAGCGCTTCTTCATTATCGGGAAGATTATTCTTTTATGATGCTCAAGTAAGCCTATATTGATTTCTTCATCCCAGTAAGCCCGTCTATATTCCATACCATACTTTTCGTGATATCCCTCGATTTGACCGTGGCCAAACATTGGAAGCCCAGGCATAGTTACCATCATTAAGCAAACACCAAAGTATTTATCACCATCACCAAATTGCTTGATAGCAGTTTCTTCATCGGGATTATTCATAAAATTTACAAATCTTTTAAGAATTTCCGGATCAAATTGGAGTGTATTTTTTATTACTAAACGATACATAGCGTTATCCTCATCTCTAAGCATATTCATAAATGCAGAATTATATACACGATGCATCCCTAATGTTCTCACAAAAAATCCTTCAAGCAACCAGAATGCTTCTGCTAGTAATAATGTATCTGGATTTTCCTTATTGATCCTATCAACAACTTCTCGCCAAAACTCTGATGGCATCGCTTTATAAAACTCATCTTTAGAGATTCCATGCTCCGCTCTTGAAGGTATAGCGCCCCCAGTTCCAGGTTCTGGAAACCATAATCTTTGGTAATGTTTTCTCGTAAGAGTCATGGCAGCATCAAATCGAATAATAGGGAACATCTTGGAAATGTGTAAAATAGTTTGAATAGCGGTTTCTCGAACATCAGGGTTTAAAAAATCTAATTGAGCTGTATCGTTCCATGGAAAACTAGTACCATCATTTCCATGATAAATATACTTGACTTCACCAGTTCGAAAATTTTCATATTTAAATGTAACTGCAGCATCTGTTCTTGTAAAATATTTATCTTCCAGATATATACCTATATTCGGATCTCCTGATAAATTATCACCTGAAAAACCATAAGAGGGAAAAGGAGAGTATGGCAAAGATATATACCAATCGGGATGTTCTAACACCCATTTTGAAACAATTCCCGTGTGATTAGGCACCACATCACAAGCGAGACGAATTCCTCTCTCTATAGCCCTATTTTTTAAATTTTCATAAGAATCATAACCGCCTAAATCATGCGCGATAACATAGTCATAAGTTGAATAAGCACTTGCTTCTGCTTCGGGATTACCACACCATCTCTTAATTGTTTTAGACGCTTGACTTCTTTCCCATAATCCAATGAGCCAAAGACCAGTAAACCCCCATTCTTTCAGTTGATTTAATTCTTCATTGGGGATATCATGTAATTTTGTAATTGTTCTATCATACTTTTTCGAAAGCTGGTCCATCCAAACATAAATATTTTTAGCGATCATGACTACCTTTGGCATCCAATCTTTATCGATAGTATAATTTTCTATTTCCATAGAATCATATTCATAAACTTCTGACTCTCCAGGACCTAATCCCCTTAACATCTCTTCTTCCCTTATAATATCAAGAGCAATTAAGATTTGGAATATGTGCTTTCCTAATATCGATCCCCAGTTGTCATGAATGTACACTAATTGATCTCTAATTGAATGTGGATATTTTTCTACCGGTTCTGTCAACATTTTAATTAAATTCTGATTATTAGGTCCAAATTTAGCTTTTTCTTCAAAAAAGGTAGTGATATCATCGATGATTTCCCTATAAGCTGTCTGCTTTTCAAGTAATTCATCGTCAAATAGTTCGATAAAAGGAGAATAGGAGGGATTCATATTTCCGAGCCAAAGATTTACAAATTCATCAACAAAATGGATTTCATTATCAACTCCCCCTCCTTCATCTTTTAAAAACTCTTCAATTTTTAATTCCTCTTGGTATACAATATCTGGAGGAAATTCCTCTATTAAGGAATAGATTGCCTCTTCTAATTTAGAACTACCAATTTTATTTTCTAAAAATTCATACAGTTCATTATTTAACCGTATATTCTGGGTTTCTTCTTTGTACAAATTGAATATGAATTTATTAATTTCGTACATTAATACCATTCCATTGAATTCGCCAATTCGAATAGCCATTTCCGGATAGTTAATTAAATCTCTTTTTTGATTTAATTTTTGAACGAACATCCTAACTAAATGGATATCTCCGTTAAATTCAATATTACCCTTTTCGGAAAATTTAAACTCAGCAAATTCGTACTTATTTCTTGCATCTCTCGAGATTTTCATGAGAATCACGACTTATTACTTTATAATTTTATTAATTGTGCCCTAACATTAATTAACAAATGTATTTTTAAACGAAAGTTATTATTTTAAAGCAAGCTATACTAATTATAGTTTACAATTCGATAATTCAAAATTTGAATGGTTAAAATGACTTCACGCGTACAAACCTTAGATGAACTTAATAAAAATGGTCGAATTGTGGGAAGGGCTAATTATATATTTACACCCGAGATATCGAGTTCTATTGGTTCTATTCATGGGAGTTCTTTTAAGGAAGACGAGACGATTGTTATTGGACGAGATTATCATAACGATAGCCGCATGTTAAAGAGAGCATATACTGCCGGTGTAATGAGCACTGGAGTAAATGTATTGAATCTATCAGAATCTACATTTCCATTATTAGAATTCACCATAAGGCGATTTGGAGCAAGCGGAGGAACCTATTTTTCAGGAGGTCATCTTTATAGTGAAGATGTCGGAGTAAGATTTGCAGATGCAGGAGGAATAGAATTAGCTCCTCTGGAAATAAAAAAAATCATTGAATCATACAATACGTACCCAACTCAAATTAGACGTGTTGAACCTAGGAAGATTGGACGTATTATTGAAATCCCTCAGACTCAAGATGTGTATATTAAATCGTTAGAACAATTTGTCAACAAAAAACTAATCAAAAAGGCTAATTTAAAAATAGTTGTAGATTGTTCATTCAGTCCAACTGGAAAAATAACTCCTCTCTTAATCAATGAAGTAGGGGTTGAAGTAATTGCGCTAAATACTCATTATCGTGAGAGATCACTAGTTCCTGTTCCAAGCATAAATACAATTAAGAATACTGCGGATATCGTAAAAGCATCAAATAGTCATTTAGGAGTATGTTTTGATGTTGATGGATCACGATTATTAGCAATAGATGAAAATGGCTCAGAAATTAGTTTCGAAGATATGTTGATGTTGTTCGTTGCTTATGATGAAGGAATCCAAAAGGCTAAAAATAGTACGATAGTTATGACACCTTCAATCTCTCGCGTTGTTAAAGATTTTATAAAGGCGAGTGGACATCCAATCAAATTCGTAGAAAATTACCCAGGTGAGCTTTCGCGTCAAATTAGACAAGAACGAGCTTGTTTTGCAGCAGCAGATTCCTTGAAATTTTATTTTCCGCATTATTCTCCTATAAGCGATGGTAACTATATTTTACTCAAAATTTTAGAAATAATGGCTATTCAAAAGGATTTAATAAGTTCTCTTACGAAAGGGTTTCCCAAGGGTATAAAAGTCAATAAAACAATACCAGTTTCATCAGAGGTATTGGAAACAATACATAACAGATTAATCGAGTTTGCAGATGAACACAACTTAACGTATCAAGATATAATAAATGAAATAAAAATAATTGATGATGATATATACATAATTATTAGAGCAGCTCTTAATAGAAATGCGGTATTACTCTCTGCAGAGTCAGATAACAAAATTAAATCAGAAAAAATGATTTCGGAGCTTTCAGAAATAATTTCCAAATTTTAATCACCAAAAACACTAAAATTTAATTACATGAAAAGTTAAATTATTACTAATTTCATAATATTATTTTTAATACCATGAAGCGAAATCAAAAATGGTCTGGTATTAATTTAAAATAATATGTTGTTATAATATATATAATTGATAACTAAATTAAAAATAATAATAAGAAGGGAGTATTAATTGTGGCTGGATTTGATATAAATTCTATAATTATCACAGGAACTTTATTCGTTATATTTGGAGTCTTTTTATTTTTTGATCTGTTCAAGAGAAACGAAAGATATGGTTATTTAGCGTATATTGTTGCTCTAGTACCTATAAATTTCCTTTGGTTTCTTCAGTTTGATGTTCTTGGGGTGTACTTAATATTATTTATCCTATGGAATTTATGCTTATTAAGGGACCTGTTTGGAGTAGCACGTACAAAGGATCCAAAAGAAATCAACGACATAGTATTGTACTTGGTATTAGGAGTAATCATCCAAATCATTATAACAGCGATTTTACCAGTGTCAATAATAAGTATGCAAACTAATACTATTCCATATGGATTTTTCTATTTTCCTGATATTTATACTGAGGCATTTGGTATTGAACTTTGGGTGAATCCTACAATATTGTTGGCCTTCCGAATTACTGCTTCTGTGTTAATAGGATTAGTCATCGTTCCTTTGCTTGTTGATCTTAGAGATGAAGAGGTACCTCTTCCAGTATTCATAATTATAATTGGTTTGTTTATCCTACCTTTTCTATATCTAAGTTATATATGGCTACCCGAAGCAATGGGAGTATTAACTTTTCTTATGAGCGTAATCTTGTTTATCGTGCTATTACTTATCACTCGTAGTGGGAAGGAAGTCCAGAAAAAGAAATAAACTATAATTTTTATTTTTTTGTTATTATTTTTATATATATAGAATTAAACATTATCGAAATCAGTAAAAATAATATAAAACCTTAAGTGGTGCTAAGGCAATGGCTAAGAAAAATGCAGAATCTAAAGAAGATGAACAAAATGGTACAATTAAAACTGAAGTAGTTTACAATCTTAAGGACCTACCCGGAGTAGGAGATACTACTGTAAAAAAGTTACAAGACTCGGGCATTGTTTCAATTAGGACTTTAGCTATTTATCCCATTACTAAATTGATGGAAGATGCGGGGATAGGAGAAAAAACTGCTCAAAAGATAATTAAAGCTGCTCAAGATATTGAAAATATGGGCTTTAAAAGTGCTGATATAATCTGGGAAAAGAGAAAACAAATGAATAGGTTAACAACAAGCAGTTCTACATTAGACGAAATATTAGCAGGAGGTGTGGAACCAGGGTCTGTAACTGAATTTTATGGTGAATATAGAACAGGAAAAACTCAAATAGCTCATCAACTTTGTGTTAATGTCCAACTACCATATGACGAAGGAGGACTTGAAGGTAATGCACTTTATATCGATACTGAAGCAACCTTTAGACCTGAAAGAATAATTCAGATGGCTGAAGCTAAAGACTTGGATTATCATAAGATACTACAAAATATCACTGTTGGTAGAGCATATAATTCGGATCATCAAGTACTCCTAATCCAAGAAGCAGCAAAGATCGTTAAAGAAAAAAATATTAAACTGGTTGTTGTAGATTCAATAATAGGACATTTTCGTAGCGAATATGTTGGAAGAGGCACATTAGCTAATCGTCAACAAACTTTGAATGTCCATATTCATGATTTATTGCGATTAACGGAAATCTTTGACGAATTAGCTGTCATTTTTACAAATCAAGTTTCGTCGAAACCTGATGTATTTTATGGAAATCCCACAGTCGCTACTGGAGGAAATATTTTAGCTCACGGGGCTACTGTAAGAATTTATTTAAGAAAAGGGAAGGGAGAACAGAGAGTAGCAAAAATGATTGACGCGCCTCATTTACCCGAAGCAGAGGCAGTTTTCTCAATTACTGATGGTGGGATAAAAGATTAACGAAGTGCGTTAACTAAATTAAAAGAAATAATAATAATTAATAGTTGAGATTTAGTTCAATATCAATGCCTTCTCTTACGGCTGGAGTAACAATGTAATATTTCTCGAACATCTTTTACATTATTTTATTTTATCAATTACAATTTAGAATACATAATAGAATTTTTTTATAATTTTTAAAGGCATTTTTTCCTCGCTACATTCGCGGCTATAAGAATAGAATCCCAAACTGGAGCAAAGGGAGGTGCATAAGAAAGATCAAGCTTTTGAATATCTTCTATTGTCATTTTCGCTGCTAATGCTGTTGCTAGAACATCTATTTTCTTTCCACCTAACGGAGAAGGCGCCGTAATCTCTGCTCCTAACAGATGATGAGTTTTCACGTCAAATAATAAATATGTAGTCATTTTGAGTTCGAACTGATTTCCTCTATTTGGATAATAATGAGCGATTTCGTTGCTTTCTACTAAAACTGAATCCGTTTCATATCCTAATTCTTTAGCTTCTGTTTCTGTAATCCCAGTTTTTCCACAATATAAATCAAATACTTTCCAAACAGAAGTTCCAAGTACCCCAGGAAATGGATCTACTTTTTTACCTGCAATTACATTTCCAGCAATTCTTCCTTGTTTATTCGCAGCGGGGGCAAGAGGGATATATGCTTTTCTTTTTAAAATTTGATGGTAAACTGTTGTGCAATCACCAGCTGCAAAAACATTTTCAATATTAGTTCTCATGTACTCATCTACAATTATTGCGCCATTTATCATTTTCAGTTTTGTACCTTTAAAAATATCCGTATTCGGCACTACTCCTATAGAAATCTGTATAAAATCTGCTTCTAAAGACTCTCCATCCTCAAAATTAATCCTTAATCGTTTGTCTGAAATAGCTTCTAGGTTTTTAGCATATTTTCCGAGAATCACTTTGATTCCGTTTTTTTTAAGTTCTTTTTTAATATATTCTTGGCTTTTTGTCCTAAAAATCAGCCGGGGTCCAACTATAGTTAAATCATCAATACCTTGTGCTTTATAGGCTTCGACCAGTTCCAGATTGATATAACCAGCTCCAAGAAGAATTCCAGATTTGAGTCCTTTTCCGTTTAGAAAATTTTTTACTTTATCAGCATCCTCGATAGTATGTACATGAAAGATATGATTATGTTCAAGAATTAGTTCCGGACGCATTTTGGGTTTACCACCAGTCGCAATTACCAAGTAGTCATAGTCTCTCTCGAAGATTTCATTAGTCTTAATATCTTTAACTTTAATTATTTTTGCATTAAAATTTACAGATAATACCTCTTGATATATGTGAACTGGAATATTTCTTGTTTCTAGAAATTCTTCTTTGGTAATAGTAATTAACTTATCTCGATCTTCAACGATTCCACTTATATAATAAGGAAGACCACATGAACCATATGAAATATAAGGCCCTTTTTCGTAAACATCAATTATCCAATCGGGATGTGCTCTTCTTACTGCACTCGCAGCACTCAAACCAGCTGGATTTCCTCCTATTACAACTAATTTCATCTTTTTTTAACTTTTTTAATGTTTTAAAAATATAAAAAACAAATGATTGATTTTATTAAAACATAAATGAATATTTTATTTTCTTATTAATCGTTTAAGATTATCCAAATGTTATACTATTTATAATTTTTTAAGATAAAACCAATTGTTTTAAATCTAATTCGAGAATTTCTTATTTTAGAAGTTATAAATAAAGGAGAATAGCTAAAAATCATACTTCCTTGTTTTCTATGCTTTTCAATTTAAAATGTCGAGTTAAATGAAAAAATAATCCTATAAAATAAAGAATTATGATAAAAATAAATTGAATGGCA
>Ga0315553_10000444_pt1 | contig 37099 bp, 35 predicted proteins | sample SalMarSW160140MG_FD_203099 | JGI IMG/M metagenome (GOLD analysis project Ga0315553, IMG submission 203099) | Salt marsh sediment microbial communities from the Plum Island Ecosystem LTER, Massachusetts, United States - Salt Marsh Sediment SW1601-40 ... | reverse complement strand
CACCGCCGTACGCCGTGCCGAGCATCAGCGGTAAGGGCGCCAGGGTGAGAGCCGCCGCTGCGCCGTCGGGCTTTCCGCTCGCCAGGCGCGTGATACCGCCTACGAGGCCGAGCGCCATGATCGTCATGGTGAGCCCTCGCGCCATCCACGCTACGGTCGCCTGCCCGAGGCTCATGGAGGACGCATCCGAGAAGCTCGCGCGCATGTTGAACGTCAGCCTGCCGAGCTCCCCGAGATCCAAGCTCTGCAGGAACGGGGCCGCGACCAACATGTCCCACCCGAGAAACACGGCCGCAGCGACAAGCACTATCGCCGGGCTCAGTCGTCCAAGAACGGTCAGGGCCGCCAAAGCCGAAAGCGTGACGACGGGCGTCAGCGGATGCGTTGCCGCGATGGCGAAGATCAGCAGCAACATTGTCAGTACCACCGCGGTGCGCGCGGCGCCGTGCGGAAGCCAAACGGGCTCCGGCGCGTCTCGGGCGGACCATCGCGAAACCTCCGCGATCGTCCTCATCGGAGCCCAGGCACGTCGCTTCGGCTCTGGAAGTCTTGAGAGGAACCGAAGACAGACAGCAAGCAAGGTCAGGTAGAAGAAGAACGCCAATGCCTGTGGCGAGTAGTAGTCCTGACCGATCCAATTGCCGGCAAGGAATATCCAAACACCGCCAAGCACCAGCCGGTTGTCGGTCGTGAATTGCCGAAACAGGATCAGCAGGGCGCCGGCATAGGCCAAATTCGACACCAAGGGCGCCCAACGCGCGGCGTCTGCGATGTCGCGCACCCCGAGCAGGTCCGCCGCCATCACCGTCGCGGCGAAGAGGCCGGGCCAGTTGTGGTAGATGTTGTTGAACGATGCAGTTCCGCGGTCGATGCCACCGTGCCGCGCGATGTAGTCGACGATCCCCAGGTGTCTCCAGGCCCAGGGATAGCGGAGCGTTTCGTAGTCGATGGCCGACGTCGCATGGAGGACGACTGCAAGCGCGGTCAAGTAGAGGTACGGCAGTAGTCGAAAGCTGGACCCGGGACGCAGCGAGAAGAAGAACCCAGCCGACAGCAGCGGCATGCACAGCCAGAATTGCGGTCGCAGTGCCGACGGAAGGCCCCAGTCGTTCAGCGTGACCGGGTCTATCGTATGCAGGCAGGACGCCCAGATGACCATCGCCGCCAGGAGCGGCGCCACGGATAGCACAGGCTCTTTTTGGCCGTTCACAAGAGCAAACGACCGTATGCCCTTGCTCCAAGAGAGTTTTCGCCCGGCGCCAGCTTCTCCCGCATCAGCGCGAGACGGAGAAGCGGGTACGCGAACCTCTCGCCTGTCGCTACGAGAGACCGCCTCGTACCGCAAAGGCACGAGCACCAAGGCGAGCAAGGTCTGCGTGATCAACCACGCAAGGCTCATCCCGGTCGCGCCGAGCGTCTTGAGAAGCGGCGCGCCGAGCCCGAGCACCAGGATCATCATGACGCCCTGGACCGCGGCGACGTAACCCATGCGGCCCTCTACTCGGGCGGCGCTCAAGAAGATGGAGGTGATGCCGAACGGAAGCGCCGAGACGGCGAGGATGCGCAGTGGCAATGCGCCATCGGCATAGGCGGAGCCGAACAGGTCCAGCAGCAAAGGCGCGGCCAGCACGATGACGGCGACCGCGCCGGCAAGCATCAGCATGGTGTGAAGGAGAGCCTGGCCCTCGAGCTTTCGCAGGCTGCGGGTGTCCGCCGCGCCTTCTGCGGTCAGCGATATCCCGATCGACTTTGCGACGAGATACAGCGAATACGCGATCGTCCAGGCCAAGTAGTACTTGGCGTTGGCGGCGGCGCCGGCTTTCTCGAGCACGATGATCGGGGCAATTCCCGTCGCCGCATAGAAGAACAGAGTGCCGGCGAAGTCGCCGCCCAGGAAGCGGGCGACTTCGCGCCGGTCCACGTTTGCCTTCGCGTGTCGAGACGGCCGCGGGGTCCACCGCAATATCCCCTTGAAGATGAGGAGGTTGACCGGGATGACGAGGGCGAGGAGGGGTACGGTCCAGGACGCGAATATGCCAAACCCTCTGAGGTCGGTCTTGGCGAATGCAACAAGGAGAGCAATCTTCGCGATGGCGAAGACCGTGTTTTCGACCGGCACCCAGAATGCCCTTCTGAGGCCAGCCAGCACTCCGTCCTGCAAGGCGAAGACCGTCCAGAGCACCGTGGCGAGCACGAACCAGACGGCCATGGGAAGCTGCTCGGTCACGAAGCTCAGCGTCGGCGTCCAGACTTGGGCGCCTAGGAAGAAGACCATGCAGCACAGAAGCGCCGCTACGGCCGCGACGGCGTAGGACGAAAGAATCCAACGAGGCGCGTTGATTTCGGCAGACGGCAGGTAGCGGGTGAGAACGCTTCCGAGGTTGAGCTGGGCGAGCCCACTCAGCACTGTCATCGTGGAGATCAAGGCGGCGTTCAGCCCGACCTCCTCCACCGAGTAGAAGCGCGCGGCGAGTATCCAGTAGGTCAACCCGAACACCGAAGTCAGGCCGATGCTCGCCACCAGCGAGTAGGCGTTCCGAACGAGCGGTGTCTTGAAGAGCGCCGGAAGCACCGAAAATCATGTCCCGAAAAGTGAAGAATCCGGCGCGCTATTCTTCATCTTGCGCCGGCGATCGCAGCCGCGACCGATCGTGCAGCGAAACCGCTCCCACATACAAACCGCAGCACCGGACCGAAGGTCGGCCCCGCGGAAAGCCCCACGAAATAGAGCCCAGGAACGCTGGATTCGAACGACGACGACAGACGCGGCGCGCCGCTCCCGGTTACTCGAGCGACATTCGCGCGCAGCTCCGGATCGAGAAAGTCGATGACGTCGAGATCAATCTTGTAGCCGGTTGCAGCGATAACGTGGTCAACCTCGATTTGCCTTCGGCCGGAGGTCCCCTGCTGAAGCCACAGCACAACCTTTCCCTTCGACTCCTCAGCGGAGCTCGCCGTCGTCTCGAGGGAGACGTCGATGTCCCGCCCGACCCGATCACGCAGCCACCACGCGCCGGAGGGCCCGAGCACGTTGCGCAGGAGATAAAGGCGCACGGGTGCCGGGAGGTGCCGCACGACTGCCGGAGCACGGCTGAGAAGAAACAGCGACCAGCCGGGCCCCATCGGTGATTCCGGCTTGATCATCCGCAGCAGGGATGGGGCGTCCACGAGCGGGGGGCTGCCCCAGATGATCGCCGGGCTGCGGACGAGAAGGTGCACCGCTGCTCCGGCTTCGTGCAGCAGTGCGGCACTTTCCAGGGCCGATTGACCGGCCCCCACAACCGCGACGGACTTACCGGCGAACCCGGCGAAATCGGAGTGCTCGCTCGAATGCGTGACGAACGGCCCGGCCGCGCGCAGCTCGTCGGGAATGTGGGCAAAACGCACATGTCCCGAAGCCACGACAACGGATCGGGTGCTTATCGTTTCTCCGCCGACCGACACTTTGAAACCGTCGGGAGCCAACGCGACCTTCTCGACCGTCTTCTGCTCCAGGCCGGCGACGTATTTCCGCTGGAACCGGAGCCCATAGTCGACGAAGACGCTTCGCGGGAGAGGGTGCGTGTCGTCAAAGACGCCGGCGCCCGATTCCTCGCAAAAGTCGCCCAAGGTCGAGCCGCTCTGCGGCGCAGACATGCTCGACGCTTCCGGGGTCGATTTGAGAAACATGCCCTTCGGCATGTTGTCGCGCCAGGCGCTCATCGGGTAGCCGAAGACTCTGGCCTCCACTCCCGCGCCGCTGAGGTGCGCCGCGCACGAAAGGCCGTACGGCCCGGCCCCGACTACAACGGCTTCAGCCGTTTGCGCACTCATTGTCTTCAGCCCCGCAACTGACGGACGTCACTATTAACCAATTATCTTGAAGAGCCAAAGACTGAGGTCGCTACATCTTTGTGAGGCCCATGCCGACTCCAAATGCCGACGCAGGAAAGTCGGCTGTGCTACTTCTGCTGCCAGACGCGGACATAGTCCACGACCAGCTCCGCGGGAAAAACCGTGGCCGAGCTCGGCTTTCCGGGCCAGTTGCCGCCGACGGCGAGATTGAGCAGAAGGTACATCGGCTCAGAGGGGACATGCGCGGGGTTCTCGTCGCGCCAGATCTCCTTCCCGTTCAAATACCACGACAGTCGTCCGCGCTGCCATTCGAGCCCGTAGACGGCCCAGTTGGCGGACAGATCGACGGTATGATGAGGGCCGCCGACCCTGTGCTCTCTTCCGGATTTATCGAGGTAATGCAGGTAGGTATGGAGCGTTCTCGGGCTCTGACCGAGGACCTCCATGATGTCGACTTCGGGGTTTTCGTGTTGCCCTGCAGGCAACATCCAGAAGGCAGGGTGCAGTCCCTTTCCTGCAGGGATCTTGGCGCGCATTTCGGCGAAGCCATACTGGAACTGGAAGCGCGGCGTCCGGCTTGGATAGGAGGCGCCGGTGGTGACCATCCCCGACGTATAGCGAAACGTCCGCGAGCGGATGCCTCTTACCTTCTGCTGCCGCGCAATCAGATGCAGGTGACCGTTGGAAACCTCGACGTTGGCGCGCAGGTACCATTGCAGTTCCCTGTTGCCCAGGTTGGTGCATCCGTCGTCTGCCCACCAGTAGCACGTCGTCCACTTGCTCTTATCGAGAGAGCCGCCGCCGAATTCGTCGGAAAAGACCAAAGTCCAACCGCCACTTCCGCCGGGCATTTGCGGGCCGTCCGCGCCATAGGCCGCCAAGGGGGCCAATACCGAACAGCCGCAGATGGCTGCGAGGACAAGCGCCCGCAGGTAGGACGCAAAGGGCATCATTCGCAGCACGTGGATCGCAGTGGCCTACTATTTCGCCGCTTACTCAGAGTCTTGCCGTCGTCGGAAATAAACAAAACGTGTTTGCCCTCCGGGCAAAGTGGCTGGAGAGCCGTTCGGTCGAAGAGCACCAGCGGTCAGAGATAGCCGCCGAGATGCCCGCCGCGAACGAGGCGCATTGTGGATCTGCTTCGACGGGCTGGCGCGCTTCGCTTCGAAGGCATCGGAGATTTATTTGAGGAAGATCAGGGGCGCACGCGAGTCCCCCCGCGTCGCCGTCCCCAGTAAACTTTCCGAGCCGATCGGAACAAGGGTCGGCGGTTTCGCCTTCACCTCGAATTGGCGGTCCAACCGGCAGTCAATCGAGCAGTGTCTCTCCCAGCTCGGCATCGGAGTGATAGCATCAGCCAATTCACCGTCGCGGTCTACGGGCTGGCTTGGTTCGCTTATGGCCTATTCGTATATTGCTCAATTCGGCATCTACATCGACCGGGCGTTCGGCCAGATGGTGAGGAGTATGGCGGACCTGTCGGCCGGCCTATGATCCAGATACCGTTTAGAGCGCAAAACCATGCCTGAGATCTCACCGCAACTGCTCGAGAAAATCTCCATCTTCGGCGCCCTCGACGACGACTCGCTCGTTTTCCTGCTGGAGCAGTCCGATCGGGTGGCCGTGGCGCGCAACAACTACTTCTTCAGGGAGGGTGAGGGCGCGAACGCCTTCTTCATTCTCGAGCAGGGCCGCGTGGCGGTGATCAAGGATTGGCGGGGGCACCAGTTCCTGCTCAGCGAACTGTCCGAGGGCGACTGCTTCGGGGAGATGGCATTGATCGAGATGCACGCCCGCAATGCCTCGGTGGTGGCGTTGGAGGCCTGCCGCGCGATCCGGCTGGGATTCGATTCAGTATCCAAGCTCTACAAGCGCGACCTGCAACAGTTCACCCTGCTGCAGATGAACCTGGCGCGAGAGTTGAGCCGGCGGCTGCGCGACGCCAACGAGCGCCTGTTCGAGTCCCGCGTGAACCCCGAGGCGCGCACGCAGGGGCCCGGCTACCGGGAGTTCTCACCCCGCTACCACTGAGCGGCACACCAACACGCTCCGATTTGGCATACCGTGAGATTCTGGCGGATGGGGTGGGATTCGAACCCACGAGACGGTTGCCCGCCTGCCGGTTTTCAAGACCGGTGCCTTCAACCACTCGGCCACCCATCCATCCAATAGTTGCAGGCACATAAGGGGAAGAGGCGAGGGCGGCAACAGCTCGTTGCCGCGCCCGGTCGTCCAGGGCCTTTCTCGCGTTCGGCGCAAAGGCCTATGCTCCCGGTAAAGAGCTTGTCGTCCGAGACGAGCCCAAGGGGAGGAGAGACATGTCAGGACCGGTCGTTCGCCCGCTTTCTCCAGCCGGCGGCTGCGTCGTCTCCGGGATCGACCTCAACCACCTCGACGGCGAGGACTTCGCCCGCATCGAAGATGCGTTGAACGAGCATCTGGTCGTGGTGATCCGCGGCCAGAAACTGACGCCTCGGAGCTTCGTCGCCTTCGCGCGGAGGTTCGGGAAGCCGGAGCCGCATGTGATCGACCAGTTCCATCACGCGGACGATCCCAACATCCTCATTCTCACCAACCGGCGCGACGCGGAGGGCAGGCCTTTGGGCCTCGCCGACGGCGGCACCTATTTCCACTCGGACTATTCCTATCTCGACGTGCCGGCGCGCTGCACGATGCTTCATGCCATCGAGATTCCCGGAGGCGACGCCGGCACGACCTTCGCCAACCAGCGCGCCGCTTACGAGAGTCTGCCGACGGAGACGAAGAAGCAGATCGATCCGCTGATCTGCCGGCATCACTACGGCAACCGCGACGATCTCGACGAGAAGAGCCGGACGGCGGCGTCACCGCTCAGCGCCGACCAGAAGGCGAGGGTGCATTGGGTCCGCCATCCGCTCGTGCGGACGCATCCGCATACCGGCCGCAAGGCTCTTTACGCGGTGTCGGGCTCGTCCTTCGGCATCGAGGGCATGGAAGAGCGCGAAGGCGTGGCGCTGCTCGACGAGCTCAAGGAGCAGGCGACCGCGTCGCCGCTCTGTTTCACGCCCGAATACGAACCGGGCGACGTGGTCATCTGGGACAATTGCTCGGTGCTCCACCGTGCGCCGCTGATTGCCAGCGACCGGCCGCGCACGCTCTGGCGCATCACGGTCAAGGAGGCGCAGCCCACTCTCTCGCCGTGAGCCGCGGCCGAATGTGGCTGCGCCAGTTCTCGTAGGCGGCGCGTCGTCAGCCCGGCAGCAGAACGATCCAGAAGAAGCTGAAGACCACGCTGAGCGCCAGCACGCCTAGCGTCAGCCTGGCACCGTCCAAGACGTAAGAGAGATTGTTGCGCATTGACCTGCCCGCATTCCTCTCCCCCAGCAGTCCGAATCTTGGACCGGAATGGTTAACGGGATGCAAACGGGACGAGACGCGGCGCTAATACTGCTGGGAACTCCGCAGTGCCGCGTCAGCGCACCACGAGCTTCTCTCGGGCGAGCAGCCGTTCGAGCCTGGCGCGAAGCTTTGCGGCGTAGACCGGGTCGCATTCGCGCACGAGCGTGAAGCCGCCGCTGCCGTCGCCTCGATGAACGACGCTTACATCGCCGACGCCTTCGATCGTGATCAGCGGCCGGCCGTCGGCTGCGCGCGCGTTGAGCGTCGCGCCGCTCGTCACCACGTCGTCGATGCGGCATCCCGCCCAAGCCGGCGCGGCCACCACAAGAAGGAGAAGAACCAGAAATCGCACCCGCACCCTCCACACACAATCGAAACTCGATGCTATGGATCAGAAGCCGGGCGGCGAAGGCGCCGCAACTCTTTGTCGGCGGAAGCGCTTCTTTTCCCTTCCCTTTTCGCCCCAATTTGGTGGCCGCCGTTTTCCAAATTGAATCGTCTGTAAAGACGCGCGAGGTCGGGGCCGCACCAAACCGGGTCAGGCGAATGCCGTCTCGCCATCGGCAGATCCGCCGCGGCGGCATGCGCGGGAGGTTAATGCCCATCCGCACGGGGAGGGGCGGTCGGTCCGGCGCCGTTCGCCCGAAAACCCCCGCCGCCTTGCTTTTGCCTTGATTCGACTGGCCAATTCGGGTTCGGTAAATGAATCATTGCTGCCTTGCGATGGCCCTCTTAGGGCTTTGGTAACGGCGTTTGTTAACTTCCGTCGGTCGGTCGGCCAATTGGTGGCGCGGGCGGGGGAGACACCAGGGGGTGTTCCGATCACCAGCGAGGGCCTGACCGCACGCGCTCAAGTTTCGTTCAAGCGCGCGCTTGTAGCAGCAGGAGTTTGTAGTGTACTCGCCGCGTGTTCGGCGATGACCGGTCCGTTGGCGCCGGATACGCTCGCAAGCCTCGTGTCGCAGGAAGAGTTCGCGACGCCGGAGGAAGCCGCAGCCAAGACTTCGCTGCCGGCCGATGTCGCTGCCAGATTTGCGCCCGGCGAAACGGACGGTGCCGAAGCGGCCCGACCGGAGACCCCGCACACCGTCGCTGCTCGCTCCGCGGTGAACGCCGATCACTACAGCGAAGTCGGGCTCGCCTCCTGGTACGGACCGAAGTTCCACGGGCGCGCGACCGCCAACGGAGAGACCTTCAACCGCTTGGCGCTGACCGCCGCGCACCTCTCGCTGCCGCTGCCGAGCTACGTGCGCGTGACCAACCTCGACAACAACCGCTCCATCACTGTTCGCGTCAACGACCGCGGGCCCTACAGCCACAACCGGCTGATCGACGTCTCCGAGCAGACGGCGGAGCTTCTCGCGTTCCGCCGGAGCGGGCTGACGAAGGTCCGCGTCGACTATCTCGGCCCGGCGCCGGTCGACGCCGACGACGGGCAGATGCTGCTCGCCTCCTACCGCGCGCCGGCAGACACTCCCACCGGGATCGCGCAGCTGGGACACCTGGAGCAGCCGACGCGCGTCGCGTTCGCCGATGAAGGGACCACGGCGAGCGGGGAGGGGGCGATGGAGCAGCTCACCACACGCCCGTCGGTGATGAACCGCATCCTGATGGCCTTCAACGCCGCCTCGTTCCCCGCCAACTAGCGCAGTCTCCCGGCCATCGACCCTGGAATCCCGCGTTTCCGCGGAGGGGACGAGGCCGACCGTGACGGCGGCCTCACTGTGTCAGAAATTGGGCCGAACTTGATTCCCGAGGCGGTGGGGCGTTTCATGCAGCGCTCTTCCTCAAGTCGAATCGGAACCGTCCTTTTGAGGCTTTCTTTCGCGATCCGCGCCCTCGGCATCTTCCTGGCGCTCCTCGTCCTCGGCGCGGCGCCGGCGATGGCGCAGCTCTTCGAGACCAAGGCGCCCTACGCAATCGCCATCGACTACGACAGCGGCACCGTTCTCTTCGAGAAGGCGGCGGACAAGCCGTTCGCGCCCGCCTCGATGGCCAAGCTGATGACGATCGAACTCGTCTTCAACGCACTCAAGGAAGGGCAGATCACCGAAAACCAGATGTTCAACGTCTCCGAACATGCCTGGCGGACCGGCGGGGCGCCCGCGGGCGGCTCGGCGATGTACGCGGAGATCCACTCCGACGTCGCCGTCCACGATCTTCTGCGCGGGCTGATCGTGCAGTCCGGAAACGACGCGGCCATCGTGCTCGCCGAAGGCATTGCCGGCTCGGAGGGCGCGTTCGTCGACCGCATGAACGACCGCGCCGCCAAGCTCGGTCTGACAGGATCGCATTTCCGCAATACGAACGGCTTGTACGCGGAGGGGCAAGTCGTCACGGCCCGCGACCTCGCCAAGCTCGCGCGCCACATCATCCACGACTATCCGGAGTACTACGGCATCTTTTCCGAGCCGGAGTTCACCTGGAACAATATCCGTCAGACCAACCGCAATCCGCTCCTCGACGACAGTCTCGGCGTCGACGGACTGAAGACGGGCTACATCAAGGAATCCGGCTACGGCATCACAGTCTCGGCGCTGCGCGACGAGCAGCGGATCATTCTCGTCGTCGCTGGGCTCTCCTCGCCCTCCGACCGCATCTCGGAAGCGAGGCGGCTGCTCGACTGGGCTTTCCGGAGCTTCCGCAGGGTGACCGCCTTCGAGGATGACGAGGTGGTCGCCGAAGCCTCGGTCTATGGCGGGGCAAGCGGACGCGTGCCGCTCAAGGCGGACGGCGCCATCCACATCCTCGTTCCGCGCGAATCCGGCGACGCGCTCAAGGCTCGCGCCGTTTATCAGGGGCCGATCATGGCGCCGGTCGAGGAGGGTCTCGAGGTCGGCGCACTGAAGGTGTGGATGGGCGACCGGCTGATCCAGGAGACGCCGCTCCACACGGCCGCGGCGGTGCCACGCGGCCCGCTTCATTCGCGTGCGCTCGACGCGCTCGGCGAGTTGCTGTTCGGCTGGCTGTGAAGAGGCGCGGGCGCTTCATCACGCTCGAAGGCGGCGAGGGCGCGGGGAAATCGGGACACGCCGCTCGGCTTGCCAAGTGGCTGAAAGGCGAGGGGGTCGAGGTCCTCGTCACCCGCGAGCCGGGCGGCTCGCCGCGCGCCGAGGCGCTCAGGAAGCTGCTTCTTTCCGGGCATTTCGCGGCGCAGGGGCCGGAGACCGAGGCGCTGGTCTTCGCGCTCGCACGCGCCGACCACCTCGCCGCCGCGATCCGTCCGGCGCTTTCCGCCGGCAAGTGGGTCGTCTGCGACCGCTTCATGGATTCCACCCGCGCCTATCAAGGGACCGCAGGGGTCGATCCCAAGCTCCTAGACCTGATCGACGCGATCGTGGTCGGCAAGGACCGCCCCGACCTGACGCTCGTCCTCGACGTCCCCGCCAAGCTCGGGCTTCAGCGCGCGCGAAGGAGCAAGCCGACGCCCGACCGCTTCGAAGCCGACGGCGTGTCACTTCACGAAGCGCGGCGGAAGGCGTTCCTCGCCATCGCCAAGCGCGAGCCGAAGCGCTGCGTGGTGATCGACGCGACGCGGGACAGGGCTGAGGTCGCAGAAGCAATCCGCGATGCGGTTGCGAAGCGGCTGAAGCCCGGCAAGGCGACGCGCTAGGCCATGGCGCGCGCGCCCAAACTCGAGGAGGAGCGTCCGCCCTACGACGCGCTCGACGGCGTGGCGCTGCCGCGCCAGACGACAGTTCTTGTCGGGCATCAGGCGGCGGAGGCGGCGCTCCTCGACGCCTATCGCTCGGGCCGCATGCATCACGGCTGGATCCTTGTCGGCGAACGTGGGATCGGCAAGGCGACGCTGGCCTTCCGGCTTGCGCGCTTCCTTTTCACGCACCCCGACCCGGCGGCGCCGGAGGTTGCGGCTGCTGACAGCCTCTTCGTGCCGCCCGAGCATCCGGCTGCGCATCGCGTGGCGGCGGGGGCGCACGGCAACCTTTTGCACTTGCAGCGGGATTGGAACGACCGAGACAAGCGCTACCGCACGGAGCTCTCCGTGGAGTCCATCCGCAAGATCACGCCGTTCCTCGGCACGACGGCGGGCGAGGGGGGCTGGCGCGTCGTCATCGTCGATCCGGCCGACGACATGAACCGCAGCGCCGCCAACGCCATCCTGAAGAACCTGGAGGAGCCGCCGAGACGCACGCTCTTCCTGCTGATCGCCGAGCGGCGCGGGTCGCTTCTCCCAACGATCCTCTCGCGCTGCCGCACGCTGCATCTCGAGCCGCTCTCCCCGGCGGAGACCAACGCGGTCGTCAACGCCGTTGCGCCGGGGGCGGCAGAGGGCGCCGACGCAGAGCTCTCCGCGGCGTTGGCGGGCGGCAGCCCGCGCCGGCTGATCGAGCTTCGCCGCAAGAACGGCGTCGATATCTACCGCCTCATGCGCGCCGCGATCGAGCGGGGAGACCGCCCGGCGCAGTTCAAGCTTTCGACGCTTGCCGGCGACGCCGCCGGGATGGAGCAGTTCTTGGAGCTCTTCGAGGGCTATCTCACGCGCCGGATGCGGGGCCTCGCCGAGCCGGAGGGCGCGGAATCGGCGCCCGCGCCGCCGCTTGTCACCTGCGCGGCGCTGTGGGAAAAGGCCACGCTTTCCGGGCAGGAGGTCGAGACCTACAACCTCGACCGGCGCCAGTTCGCGCTCGACCTCGTCGAGACCGCGGCGGCTGCGCTTCGCCAGCCCGGAACCCCGTACTAGGCAGAAAGACGCGCGGTTCGTCATGGCCGACAAGCCGAGATTCTACATCACGACGCCGATCTTCTATCCGAACGGCGTCCCCCATATCGGCCATGCCTACAACATGATCGCGAGCGACGTGATTGCGCGCTTCGAGCGGCTCGACGGCAAGGACGTGTTCTTCCTGACCGGCACCGACGAGCACGGGCTCAAGATGCAGCAAACGGCGCAGGGGGAGGGGCTTGAGCCGCGCCAGCTTGCCGATCGCAACTCGCAGGTCTTTCGCGACCTCGTCGCCGCGCTCGACATCTCCAACGACGATTTCATCCGCACCACCGAGCCGCGCCATTATCGCGCGAGCCAGGAGCTGTGGCGGCGGATGGATGCGGCGGGCGACATCTATCTCGGCCGCTATGCCGGCTGGTACTCGGTGCGGCAGGAGGGCTATTTCGACGAGAGCGAGACGACGGTCGGCGACGACGGCGTGAGGCGCGAGCCGCTCGGCTCGCCGGTCGAGTGGGTCGAGGAGGAAAGCTATTTCTTCCGCCTCTCCGCCTATCAAGACAAGCTCCTCGCGCATTACGAAGCGAATCCGGATTTCATCGGCCCGAAAGAGCGACGGAACGAGGTGATGAGCTTCGTCAAAGCGGGGCTCAAGGATCTTTCGATCTCGCGCACGACCTTCGACTGGGGCGTGCCGGTGCCGAACGACCCGAAGCACGTGATGTACGTGTGGGTCGACGCGCTCACCAACTACATCACCGCCGTCGGTTTCCCCGACGAGGACGCGCCGGGCTGGCGCTTCTGGCCGGCCGACATCCACCTGATCGGCAAGGACATCGTGCGCTTCCACACGGTCTACTGGCCGGCGTTCCTGATGTCGGCGGGCGTGCCCCTGCCGAAGCGCGTGTTCGGCCACGGCTTCCTGAACAACCGCGGTGAGAAGATGTCGAAGTCGGTCGGCAACGTCATCGACCCCTTCACGATCGGCGCGCATTACGGCGTCGACCAGGTGCGCTACTTCTTCATGCGCGAGGTCTCGTTCGGCCAGGACGGCGCCTACAGTCACGACGCCATCGTGAACCGCATCAATGCCGACCTCGCCAACGACCTCGGCAACCTGGCGCAGCGGTCGCTGTCGATGATCGGGCGCTATGCGGGGGGCGTGGTGCCGGAGCCGGGCGCGTTCTCGCGCGAAGACGAGACCTTGCTTGCTGCCGCGGACAGCCTCGTCGAGCGCTGCCGCTTCGAGATGGGACAACTGGCGATCCACCTCATGCTGACGGCGATCTGGCAGGTCGTGGCCGACGCCAACCGCTATTTCGCGTCGCAGGAACCGTGGGCGCTCAGGAAGAGCGATCCGGAGCGTATGGCGACCGTGCTTTACGTCACGGCGGACGTGGTGCGGCAGGTCGCGATCCTCATCCAGCCGGCGATGCCGAACTCGGCGGCGCGGCTCCTCGATCTCGTTGCGGTGCCCGCCGAAGCGCGGCGCTTCGCGAGCCTCGGCGAGGCGGGACGGCTTAAGCCCGGCAGCGCGCTGCCGGCGGCCGAGCCGGTCTTTCCGCGCTACGTGGAGAAGGGCGAGGCGGCCTGAGCTGTGCGCCTCAGGCGACCTGGCGGATACCGCTGAGACGGTCGAGGACCTCGGCAAGCGCCGCTTCCGGAAGCGGCCGAGAGAAGAGGTAGCCCTGCAGCTCGGTGCAGCCGGTCGAGGCGAGGAACCTCCGCTGCTCGTCGGTCTCGACCCCCTCCGCCGTGACCATCAGGCCGAGCGTCTTGCCGATGTTCGCGACGGCCTGGACGATCGCGGCGGAATCCGCCGACTGCCCGAGATATTGCACGAAAGAGCGGTCGATCTTGACCTTGTCGACCTCAAGCCGGCGGAGATGCGAAAGGCTCGAATAGCCGGTGCCGAAATCGTCGAGCGCGATCCTGACGCCGGCGGCGCGAAGATCTCTCAAGCTGCATGCGACCACGCCATCGGCGTTGAAGAGGGCGTTCTCGGTGACCTCGAGCTGCAGCCGCGACGGATCGAAGCTGCTTTCCTGCGCGATCCTGAGCAGCCGAGGCGCGAGCTGCGGATCGCGTAGCTGCACCGGCGAGAGATTGACGGCCAGCGCGATCCCCGGCCAGCGCCCAACCGCTTTGCATGCGCGGGCAAGGACCCATTCCCCGAGCTGAAAGATGAGACCGGTTTCCTCGGCGATGGGGATGAACTGGGCGGGGCCAAGATTGCCGAGCGTCGGATGTTCCCAGCGAACGAGAGCTTCGACTCCAATCAGGGCCTCGTCCGAATTCGCGTAGAGCGGCTGGTAGTGGACGTCGAGACCGAGGTCGCCGGCCAGCGCCTTGCGCAGTTCCGAGTGGATGATGGTCCGCCGCTTGCGCCTCTCGTCCATGTCATCGGAGAACATCCGGTAACAGCTGCGGCCCTCGGTCTTCGCCTTGTAGAGCGCCACGTCGGCCTTGCGCAGCAAATCGGTGTAGCGGCAGTCCGGTTCGCTGGCCATCGCCACGCCGACCGAAGCACCGATGAAAGCCCTCATGCCGGCAACCTCGAACGGCGCCCGTGCCGCGTCGATGACGCGTGCGCACAGCGATTCGAGCGCTTCCGGACGCTCGACGTCGCACACCAGAATGCCGAACTCGTCGCCGCCGATCCGCGCCACGGTGTCCCCGCAGCGGACCAGGCTCGAGATGCGGCGAGCGAACTCGCGGATCAGCTCGTCGCCCGCCTGATGGCCATGGCGGTCGTTTACGTCCTTGAAGCCGTCGAGGTCGATGTAGAGGAGGCCGCATCGGCGAGTGCCGTTTGCGATCTTCGCGAGCTCCTGATCGACCCGGTCGTTCAAGAGCGTGCGGTTGGCAAGCCCGCTCAAGGAATCATGCAGGGCAAGGTAGCGGCTGTGCGCCTCCGCCTCGCGGAAGGCGGTGATGTCGTTGATGACGGCGACAACGAGCGGGATCTCTTCGTCCCCGACATAGACGAGCCGCTTGCGGGTGACGATGGTGCGGACATTGCCGTTCAGATCGGTATGCTGCTCCTCGTTCTCGTTCTCCTCGCCGGTCATGAACACGCGGTCGTCGATGTTCCAGAAGACCTCGGCCTGCTCGGCGGGAACGATGTCGAAGTCCGACTTCCCGATCAGCTTCTCTTTCGGCAGCCCCATGAATTTGCACATGGCGTCATTGAGCAGGACCCAACGGTGCGCGCGGTCCTTCACGAAGATCGGGCTTGCAATGACGTCAATGATCGTCTGCAAGGCCTCGATGCTGTCGATTGCCTCAAGCGGCGTCATTAATTCTCGGTCTTCTGCCGACGCTTCCCTCGCATTCGCGGCTGCGAACGCCCGAAACTGCTGACTATCCAACGCCCCTTGTCACCCGCTAAAGCCGAAAGCTCCAATTATCGGAAACCTTTGCGTGTTCTCTGCGCGGCCACCGAAAAACCGATGGCCGCGCATCGATACGTCGCGATTTACAGGGGCGCCTGCGGACGATAGGTCCGCTTGAGCGATCTCCTCCCAAAGACCACGGAACACGTCACCGCAGATGCTCGTCGACAGCCACTGCCATCTCGATTTCCCCGATTTCGCCGCCGAGCTCGACCAGGTCGTCGAGCGCGCCGAAGCTAAAGGCGTCGGGACCATGGTGACGATCTCCACCCGCGTCCGCCATTTCGATGCCGTCAAAGCGGTCGCCGAGCGCTTCGACAACGTCTACTGCTCGGTCGGCACACATCCCCACAACGCGCACGAAGAGCTCGACGTAACCGCCGACGATCTCACGCGAATCGCCGAGCATCCGAAGGTGGTGGCCATCGGAGAGGCGGGGCTCGACTACCACTACGACAACTCTCCGCGCGAGGCGCAGGCAGCGGGTTTACGCACGCATATTGCGGCGGCGCGCGCGACCGGGCTGCCGCTCGTCATCCACGCACGCGAGGCGGATGCAGATCTGACGCAGATTCTGAGAGACGAAACGGGGAAGGGCGCCTTCCCGGCCATTCTGCACTGCTTCTCGTCCGGTCGCGCGCTCGCGGAAGCTGCCATTGCGCTCGGCCATTATGTCTCGTTCTCCGGCATCCTCACCTTCAAGAACTCGCAGGAGATCAGAGACATAGCGCGCGATCTTCCAACCGATCGTCTGCTCGTGGAGACCGATGCGCCGTATCTGGCGCCGCCGCCGCATCGCGGAAAGCGCAACGAGCCGGCCTTCGTCGTCGAGACAGCGGCGGTACTCGCCAAGACGCGGGGCGTCAGCGCCGAGGAGATCGCCGGGCAGACGACGGAGAACTTCTTCCGGCTCTTCTCCAAAGTGCCGCGGCGCTGAGCCAGATGAGCGATTTTCTGCGTTTCACCGTCCTTGGATGTGGCTCGTCGCCGGGTGTGCCGCGTATCGGCGGCGACTGGGGTGCCTGCGATCCTTCAAATCCGAAGAACCGTAGGCGGCGCTGCTCGCTGTTGGCGCAACGCGTCCGGCACGGCCACTTCACCAACGTCCTGATCGACACCAGCCCGGACCTACGGGAGCAGGCGCTCGCCGCGGGCATCAGCGCGCTCGACGGCGTGCTCTACACGCATTCGCACGCCGACCACATTCACGGCATCGACGACTTGCGCGGCTTCGTCATGAACACGCAGCGGCGCGTCGACGTCTATGCCGACGATCCCACGATGGCGCGCCTGAAAGAGGCGTTCAATTATTGCTTCTACACGCCGCCAGGCAGCCAGTATCCGCCGATCGCCGACGCCCATTCGATCAGCGCCGGCGAGCCGGTCACAATCGAAGGGAAGGGCGGCGCCCTCACCGCGCTGCCGATTAACCAAGAGCACGGCCGCATCGCTTCGCTGGCGTTCCGCTTCGGCGGGCTCTGCTATTCGCCCGACGTCAGCAGCCTCGACGCCGAGGCCGAGCGCCTCATGCAGGACCTCGACATCTGGATGGTCGACGCACTCCGGCCGCGGCCACATCCGAGCCATTTCACGCTCGATCAGGCGCTCGAATGGATAGAGCGCATCAAGCCGAAGCGCGCGATCCTCACTCACATGCACATCGATCTCGACTACGAGACCCTCAGGCGCGAGCTTCCTCAGAACGTAGAGCCCGCCTATGACGGCATGGTGATCGAGCTGCCGGCGTCGTGACGGCGCTTCCAAGCGCCGCCAGCCGTGACTATCTGAGGCACGAGCCGATCCGGCTCGCACAGGAGCATGAAGACGATGAAATCCACCGGCGTCGCGTTCCTGCTATGGTGCCTGTGCTTCCTCGGGCTTTGCGGCTTGCACCGCATCTATGTCGGGCGGGTCGGCACGGGCATCCTCTGGCTGCTCACGCTCGGGCTCCTCGGCATCGGACAGATCATCGATCTCTTCCTGCTCGGCTCGATGGTGAAGATCGCCAACCTCGAAACGGCCGTGACGGCCCGCGGATAGCGCGTTCGAGGCCGACTTCCGGGCCACTTCCGGCCCCTCGCTTTGGTTCCATAATATATCTTATGCGAATCATTGGTGTCGCGAGGGGCGCATCGCATTCTGCCCGCGCCCGTGCGAAACCACGCGCGGCGCGACGTTCGCGCCGAACGATTCTCGGACCTGCTCGACCATGGAAAACCGCAAGCCGCGCGTAGCGATCACGTATTGCCGCCAGTGCAACTGGCTGATGCGCTCAGCCTGGATGGCGCAGGAGCTGCTCTCGACGTTTGCCGACGACCTCGGTGAAGTGACCCTGATCCCCTCCACCGGAGGCGCTTTCCAGATCGAGGTGGACGATGCGCTCGTGTGGGAGCGGAAGCGCGACGGCGGCTTTCCCGATGCGAAGGCGCTCAAGCAGCTGGTCCGTGATGCCATCGACCCCGAGCGCGATCTGGTACATGTGGACCGCGCGTCGAGGGAGCCGAGCGAATGAAGCCCGGCAAGAACATCCAGGATCTGATCGCCATCATGGCGCGGCTGCGGACGCCTGAGATCGGCTGTCCGTGGGACCTGAAGCAGGATTTCCGATCCATCGCGCCCTACACCATCGAAGAAGCCTACGAGGTCGCGGATGCGATCGAGCGCGGCGACTTCGATGATCTGAAGGACGAGCTTGGCGACCTGCTGCTTCAGGTCGTCTTCTACGCACAGATGGCTTCCGAGGAGGACCGCTTCGAATTCGGCGACGTTGTCGAGGCGATCACCGGGAAGCTGATCCGCCGCCATCCGCACATCTTCGGCGACCTCGATCTCTCCGACGCTGCCGCCGTCAAGGAGCGCTGGGACGAGATCAAGGCCGAGGAGAAAGCCGAGCGGGCGGCGAAGCGCTCCGCGAACGGCGAGGCCGTCGAGCCTGGGAGCCTCTTGGCGGACGTGCCGGTGGCGCTGCCTGCGCTGACGCGGGCGGAGAAGCTTCAGAAGCGTGCGGGCAAGGTCGGGTTCGACTGGAACGACCCGCGCGCGGTGCTGGCGAAGATCCGCGAAGAGATCGCGGAGCTGGAGGAAGAGATCGCGAAGCCGGAGCATGCGGCCGAGCGCGTCGAAGACGAGGTCGGCGACCTTCTCTTCGCCGTCGCCAACCTGGCGCGGCATCTGAAGGTCGAGCCCGAGACGGCGCTCATGCACGCCAACGCCAAGTTCGTCCGGCGCTTCGGGCATATCGAAAGCGCTTTTGAAGCTCGCGGACGCCCGCTCAAGGACGCTACGCTCGACGAGATGGAAGCGCTTTGGGCGGAGGCTAAGGAGAACGAGCGCAAAGCCTGATCGGCTACTGGTCGAGCAGAGGCTCGTAGCGCTTGTCGGTCAGCGTCTTCAAGAACGCGACGAGAGCGTCGATGCGGTCGTCCTTCAAGCCTGGACCATGCTCGAGCTCGGTCATCGACAGCGTGCCCGGCACCTCCGGCGGCGCCCACGGCTTGCCCGTCTCGGGGTTGATCTGCCGGTCAGCGCGTTTGCTGTTGTACTTGTCGTAGAAGAGCACGACCGTGCGCAGGTTCTTGAAGACTCCGTTGTGCATGTAGGGTCCGGTAACGGCGACGTTCCTGAGCGTCGGGACCTTGAACTTGCCAGCCTCCGCCGGATCGTCAACGGCAGGGTTCTCCAGCAGCCCGTTGTCGACGAGGCTGGGCGCCGAGCCGTTCGCCGTGCGAACGGCCTCGTTCTTCGGCACGCCGATATTGTGGTACTGGTAGTTGGTGAAGGTCTCCTCGGCCATGCCACCCTGCGCCTGGAGCTGGTGGCACATGTTGCAGTTAGTGAACTGCTGCGAGAAGAAAAGCAGGCGGCCGAGCTCCTCCTGGTCGGTGAACTTCGCCTCCCCTTTCAAGTGGCGATCGTACTTGGAATCGAAGGGCGCGAATTCCGTCGTGCGCTCGAACGCGGCGACGGCTTCGGTCATCGCGTGATACGCGGCGTCGGCGTCGCCCGTCAGGTCGACGCCGTAGAGAAGCGCGAAGGCGTTTGCGTAGTCGGGGTTCTCCTTGAGGCGTGCGACGACCGTCGCCTTGTCCGGCATCTCCATCTCGACCGGATTGAGCTCAGGGTCACCCGCCTGCCCTTCGAGATCGGGTCGCCGGCCGTCGAGGAACTGCCCGCCGACATATTTCCCGTCTTCGGTCTTTTGGAATGTCGGGCTGAAGCGCGCGTACATGGCGGTCGGCGCGTTGCGGATACCTAACGAGACGCCATCGTCGCCGAGCGAGACGGCGCGGCCGACGGAGGTCTCGCGCGGATCGGTGAACGCGAAGTCGGGCGTGTGACAGGTGGCGCACGCCATCGTCCGGTTCAGCGACAGATTGGTATCGTTGAAGACCGCTTCGCCGAGCTTTTCGGCGCTGTCGAACGTCGTCTTGCGCTCCGCGACAGCCTTCGGAAGCTGCGCGGCAACCGCCAGCACCGCGCCGAGCATGAGCGCGCAGATGGCCGCCGATGAGAGATAGCTTCGCATTCCGCTGCGTGGTCCTCTGCCCCGGTCAGCGTGGTTCTAGAACCCCTGATACAAATAACTAGGAAATAAAAGTGGTGAATTCGTCGCGGCTCGGCTCAGGCGCTTTTGCGCATCTCGGCGGCGACGGCAACATGCTCGCGCTGTGCCCATTCGCGAAACGGCGCGAGACGCTTCTCGGCAACGCGGACCTTCAGCCTTGCGCTGCCGGTCTCGGGGTCGTCGTTCCGCTCGAGGACTTCGGTGTTTCGATAGAGCCAGGGTGCGGCGCCGAGCTGATCGGCGCCGAGCTCGACGGTGACCGTTGGCCGCCCGCCGGTCAGCGCCTCCTCGATTGCGGCGAGAAGGGCGGGGAGGCCCTCCCCGCTTTCCGCCGAGACCAGTACGGCGCGCGGCTCTGCGCTTTCGGCGCGGTGGCCCAGCGCCTCCCGCTGCGCCGACGGCACCAGGTCGATCTTGTTCCACACCTCGACGATGCGCCGCCCCTCGCCCGGATTGATGCCGAGCTCGGCGAGCACCTCCGTCACGTCGGCAGCCTGCTCAAGTGTCTCCGCAGAGGCGATATCGCGGACATGGAGAATGAGGTCGGCTTCGAGCACCTCTTCGAGCGTGGCGCGGAAGGCGGCGACGAGCGTCGTCGGCAGGTCGGAGATGAAGCCGACCGTGTCGGAGAGGATCGCCTCTTCGCCGTGCGGCAGGCGCACGCGGCGAAGCGTCGGATCGAGCGTGGCGAAAAGCATGTCCTTCGCCAGTATCTTCGAGCCGGTCAGCCGGTTGAAGAGCGTCGACTTGCCGGCGTTGGTATAACCGACGAGCGCGACGATCGGCCGGGGCACGCGCTTACGCTCGGCGCGATGGCCAGCGCGCATCTTGCGCACGCGCTCAAGATCGCCCTCGATCTTGTAGATGCGCGCCTGGATCTGCCGGCGATCCGCCTCGATCTGCGTCTCGCCGGGGCCGCCGAGGAAGCCGAAACCACCGCGCTGGCGCTCAAGGTGCGTCCAGGAACGGACGAGGCGGCTCTTCTGATAATTCAGATGTGCAAGCTCGACCTGCAGCCGCCCTTCCCGCGTCTGCGCGCGCTCGCCGAATATCTCAAGGATCAATCCGGTGCGGTCCAGCACCTTGGCCGACCAGGCCTTTTCGAGATTGCGCTGCTGCACGGGGCTTACGGGATAGTCGACGATGACGACCTCGACATCGTGGATGCGCGCGATTCCCGCGATCTCCTCGACCTTCCCGGCGCCGATGAGAGTTGCAGGGACAAGCCGGCGAAGCGGCACGATCAGCGCCTGGGCGACGTCGAGCCCGATCGCCTCGGCGAGGCTGACGGCTTCGGCGAGCTTCGCCTCGCCGGTGCGTGGCGCCGCGCCGGCCTCGTCCGCGTGATCGCGGCGCTCCGGCAGGATGACGATCGCCCGCGTCGGCGGTGCGTGGGTCGCGCGAAGCCCCTCCCGCCCCGCCGGCTCGCGGGCGGGCTGGTGCCCCTGGCTCCTATCGCGTGGCTTCAATCGGCCCCGCTCGCCTCTTCCGTCTCAGGCTCGAAGAGCTGCACCGGATGCGACGGCATCACCGTCGAGATCGCGTGCTTGTAGACGAGCTGCGAATGCCCATCGCGCCGCAACAGCAAGCAGAAATTGTCGAACCAAGTGACGACACCCTGCAGCTTCACGCCGTTGACGAGAAAAATTGTGAGCGGAATCTTGGCCTTGCGGACATGATTGAGGAACGTGTCCTGCAGGTTGTGACTTTTGTCAGCCATCGTTCTTTCGGCCCCCGGCCATTATCGATTTTCGCCGATAGATTGCCCTTTTTGCAGTGCACTGTCACCCCCTGCCCCGGCCAGAATGCTGGGCCGCGCAAGGGTTTTCGCCTACCTGTGCTTCTCGGCAACGTCGTGGAAGGCGGCGCGCAGCTGCGTGGCGATGCTGCCGGGATGGCCATTCGCCACAGCCTCCCCGTCGATCCTGACGACCGGCATGACGATCGTGCTCGCCGCGGTGATAAAGGCCTCGCGCGCCGCTTTCGCCTCCGCCACCGTGAACTTGCGCTCCTCCACCTTCAGTCCGGCGCGGCGGGCGACCTCGGCGGCGGTGATCTTGGTGATGCCCGGAAGGATTCCGGTGCCGTTCGGGCGGGTGACGAGAACGCCGTCCGGCGTCACGATCCACGCGCTCGTCGACGAGCCTTCCGTCACGAACCCGTCGCGGTCAACGAACCATGCCTCGCGCGCGCCGGCTTCCTTCGCCTTCTCCTTTGCGAGGACGTTCGGAAGCAGCGACACGGACTTGATGTCGACGCGCTCCCAGCGATTGTCGGGAAGCGTGATCACGCCGACGCCTTCCGCCGCCAGGCGGTCGCCCTTCTGCTGCGGGACGCTTTTCGCCGTCACCACGAGGGCTGGCGCCGTTCCCTTCGGCGGAAAGGCATGGTCGCGTGGCGCCACACCGCGCGTCACCTGCAGATAGACCAGGCCGTTCTCGACGCGATTCCGCCTGACCACCTCACGGATGACAATCTTCAGCGCAGCGCGCGCCATCGGCATCGTCATCGAGAGCTCGCGAAGCGAACGCTCCAGTCGGTCGAGGTGGCGGGTCTCGTCGACGATGAAACCGTTCCAGATCTCGCAGACCTCGTAGACGCCGTCAGAAAACTGATAGCCGCGGTCCTCGACATGGACCGCGGCAGATCGGTGCGGGACGTAGCGCCCGTTCACATAGGCGATGCGCGACATGCGGCTCTAGACCCCCCCGGTCCCAATCAAATCAGGACAGCGCTCACAGTGCTCTGTTGAGCATGATCTTGTCGGAAAACCGGTTCCCACTTTTCAAGATCATACCCTAGACCCGCAGGCTCTTGAGCTTGCGATGCAGGGCCGAGCGCTCCATGCCGACGAACTCGGCGGTGCGCGAGATGTTGCCGGAGAAGCGATTGATCTGCGCGGTCAGATATTCGCGCTCGAATACCTCGCGCGCTTCGCGCAGCGGCAACGACATGATGTGCGCGCTCCCCTGCGACGGCGTGGAGGGCAGGATTTCGCCGATCTCCTTCGGCAGCATGTCGGCATTGATCACCGCCTCCGGGTCGCCGCGCGTCAGGATCATCAGTCGCTCGACGTTGTTGCGGAGTTGACGGAGGTTGCCCGGCCAGTCGTGCGCCTGAAGCACGGCCATCGCGTCTTCGCCGATGCGCCGGGTCGGAAGACCGGTGGCGCCGGCGATCTGGTTCATGAAATACGCAACGAGCTCCGGCACGTCCTCGCGTCGCTCCGCCAGCGACGGGACGCGCAGCGGCACGACGCTCAGCCGGTGGAAGAGATCCTCTCGGAAGCGCCCCTCGCCGATCGCGGCCTCCAGGTCGCGCGCAGTCGAGGAGAGCACTCGCACGTCGACCTTCACCTTGGTCGAGCCCCCTACCCGCTCGAAGGTCTGCTCCACGAGCACGCGCAGAATCTTGTTCTGCGTATCGCGCGGCATGTCGGCGATCTCGTCGAGGTAGAGCGTGCCGCCATGCGCCTGCTCGAGCGCGCCGACGCGGCGCCCGGTGCCGTTCTGCGGCTCGGTGCCGAAAAGCTCCGCCTCCATACCTTCGGGGCTGATTGCGGCTGCGTTCAGCACGATGAAGGGGCCGGACGCGCGCTGCGAGCGAGTGTGGATCGCGCGCGCCACCTGTTCCTTGCCGGCGCCGGACGGGCCGAAGATCATGACGCGGCTGTTGGTCGGCGCCACGCGCTCGATCGTCTGGCGGAGATGATTCATCAGGCCGGACGAACCGATCATGTCTTCGGTGTCGCCGCTCCGCTGCTTCAGCTCCGCCACCTCGCGGCGAAGCGCCGACGCTTCGAGCGCACGCTGCGCGACCAGCACCAGGCGGTCCGCCTTGAACGGCTTTTCGATGTAGTCGTAAGCGCCGCGCTTGATGGCCGAGACTGCCGTCTCGATGTTCCCGTGGCCGGAGATGATGACGACGGGAAGATCAGGGTCCTGCGCGTGGATCTCGTCGAGCAACGAGAGGCCGTCGAGGCGGCTTCCCTGCAGCCAGATGTCGAGGAAGAGGAGGCTCGGCCGGCGCGCACCGATCGCGGCAAGGGCGCTGTCGCTGTCGCTCGCGGTGCGCGTGCCGTGGCCCTCGTCTCCGAGGATACCGGCGACGATTTCACGAATGTCGGCCTCGTCGTCGACAACAAGAATATCCGCCGCCATGGTTCTCTCCCCGGTCTTGTCAGGTTGCCGCCGCGGCGACAGGCTGCTGTGCCGCTTCGGATTCGAGTGGGAAGGAGAGACGCACCAGCGCGCCCTTCCCGCCTTGCGCGACAGCGCGCGCGTCGAGGAGGGCGATAGAGCCGCCGTGCTCCTCCATGATCTTGCGGACGATAGCGAGACCGAGCCCGGTGCCCTTCTCGCGGGTCGTCATGTAGGGCTCAAGCAGCCGCTCGCGGTCCTCCTTGGGAAGCCCCTTGCCGTTGTCCTCGACCTCGACGATCGCCGAGCCGGATTCGGGCCGCACCGTCACGGCGATGGCGCCCTTTCCGCCGTCGATCCGCCCCGCGGCTTCGATCGACTCCGTCGCATTCTTGACGATGTTCGTGAGCGCCTGTGTGACGAGGCGGTGATCGATCCGCGCAAGCATGGGCTTTTCCGGCAGATCGAGCGTGAAACTGATGTTCGGCTGCGCGACCTCTTGAAGGAAAACGGCCTCGCGCACGACGGCGTTCAGGTCGCGATCCTCCATGACGGGCTTCGGCATCCGCGCGAAGCCGGAGAACTCGTCCACCATCCGCCTGATGTCGTCGACCTGCCGCACGATGGTCTCCGTGCACTGGTCGAAGACGCCGCGATCCTCCTCGTTCACGCGCTGGCCGAAGCGGCGCTTCAGGCGCTCGGCCGAAAGCTGGATCGGGGTCAGCGGGTTCTTGATCTCGTGGGCGATGCGGCGCGCCACGTCCGCCCATGCCGAGCGCCGCTCCGCCGCCATCAGGTCGGTGATGTCGTCGAGCGTGACGACGAGGCCGTCGATCCTGCCGTTCGAGCGCTCCTGCGTGACTTGAACGTTGAGCGTGCGCTGGTCGCCACCGCGATTGATCTGTATCTGCGCGTGCGAGGGACCGCGGAAGCGTTGCTGCGCCTCCTCAAGCACGGGCGAGAGCGCCGGGATCGCCTCGCCGAGGTGGAGGCCGACCAGGTCCTCCTCCTTCTCGCCTAGCGCCTGGAGCGCGGAACGGTTGACGAGAGTCACCACGGCGTTGCCGTCGAGGCCGATGACGCCGGCGGAGACGCCGGAGAGCACCGCCTCGGTGAAGCGGCGGCGCTGATCCATCTTCTCGTTCGCCGCGAGGAGCTCGTCGCGCTGCGACTTCACCTGGCTCGCCATGGTGTTGAAGGTGTCGGCGAGCAGGCTAATGTCGCCCATCGAGCCGCGCGCGGGCACGCGAACCTCAAGGTTGCCGGCGGAAATCTCCTGCGCCGCGCCGATCAGCCGGCGGATCGGCGAGACCAGGCTCCTGGCAAAACCGAGCCCGATCCAGATCGCCGAGAGCAACACCACCAGCGCGACGCCGGCGAAGACGATGCCGAACGCCACCTGCACACCGAGCCTGTTCGCCTGAAGCTGCTGGTACTCGGCGGCATTCTCCTCGGTCAGACGGAGGTTTCGCGTCACGCGCGGATCAATCGGCCGCGCCAGATAGAGGTAAACGTCGTCGAAGCCGGTCAGCTTGATGACGCCACCCACGAGGTTGGTGGTGCCCGGCGCGATCAGCGCGGGCTTTCCGGAGTCGAGCTTAGCGAAGATCTCCGCCGGCGCCGGCGGGGCGGCGAGGTTGCTGTCGGTCTTGCCCTCCAGGATGACGCTTTGGTCGCGATGGATGAGCTGAATCGTCGAAAGGCCGCGGAGCCGCGCCTGGTTCGACAGGTAGGACGTGATCGCCGCGGAATTGGCGGTGATGTTCGGGGTCACGCGATTGAACTCGCCGGCGATCGCCAGGAGGTCGAGGCCGAGCATGCGGCTGTGTTCCTGGACGTAGGCCTGCGCAACGGCGCGTGACGTGTCGATGATCGCCTCGGTGCGCCCTCCGAACCAGCGGTCGAGCCCCTGGTTCAGCGTGATCGAGGCGATGACCATCATCAGGATCGCGGGCATCGCCGCAATGAAAGAGAATAGGAGAACAATCCTAACATGCAGCCGAGCGGCAGCGCGGCCTCGGCGGCGGGCAATCACGATGCCGGCCACCTCGTAGGCGACGACCGCGACCAGCAGGAGAACGATCAGCCCGTTGACGATGCCGGCGGTCCGCACCACCAGCGGCGTCGGCTCCACCGTCGTCTGGCCGGTCAGAATAAGGAACGAGCCGATCGAGACGACGACCGCCGTCAACACGGTGACGAGTCCGAAGGCGCGCGAGACGCGTCGTCCGTCGGCGACGGTGCCGTCGGATGAACCGGCTTTCGGATCGCGTACTACGAGTGCTGTCATGTGGGGCGACGACGAACCTTGGCCTTCGATCCGCGCCTTAGGAGGTGCGCGCGCGCAACAGGCGTGACCAATTTGTCACTATTAAGACCACCGCGCGGCGCGGCAGTCAAACGCCTCCGCGACGCATGACGTGAATGTCCAACTCGCGGATCTTCTTGCGCAGCGTATTGCGGTTCAGCCCGAGCAACTCGGCGGCCTTGATCTGGTTCCCGCGGGTCGCGCCAAGGGCGGCGCTGATCAGCGGAACTTCCACTTCACGTAAGATGCGCTGATAGAGCCCCGGCGGCGGAAGCCCGTTACCGAACTCGCCGAAATAGCGTGCGAGATGGCGCTCGAGGGCGCCGCCGACATTGTCGGACTCGGCGGCCGGGGCAGCGTCCACCTCCGACATCGGGCCGATCTCGTTCTCCACGATCGACGCGGAGATCGTCTCCTGCGGATAGAGCGCCGTCAGACGGCGGATCAGGTTCTCGAGCTCGCGCACGTTTCCGGGCCAGCGGTAGCGCTGCATCGCCTCGACCGCGCCCGGTTCGATGGTCTTCGCCGGCAGGCCCTCGCGTTCGGCCGTATTGAGGAAATGCCGCACCAGGTCGGGGATGTCGTCGGCGCGTTCGCGAAGCGGCGGCAGCCGGATAGGAACCACGTTCAGCCGGAAGAAGAGATCCTCGCGGAAGAGCCCCTGCCGGATGAGCTGGCGGAGATCCTTGTTGGTCGCGGCGATGATGCGAACGTCGGTGCGGATCGGCGTGCGCCCGCCGACGGTCGTGTATTCGCCCTGTTGCAGCACGCGCAGAAGGCGCGTCTGCGCCTCCATCGGCATGTCGCCGATCTCGTCGAGGAAGAGCGTGCCTCCTTCCGCCTGCTCGAAGCGGCCGGCAGAGCGCGCCTGCGCGCCGGTGAAGGAACCGCGCTCGTGACCGAAAAGCTCCGACTCGATCAGCTCGCGCGGGATCGCCGCCATGTTGACGGCGACGAAGGGGCCTTTGCGCCGCTTGCCGTAGTCGTGCAAGGCGCGGGCGACGAGCTCCTTGCCGGTGCCGGACTCGCCGGAGATCATCACCGTCAGGTCGGTCTGCATCAGCCGCGCCAGCGTACGGTAGATATCCTGCATCGCCGGCGAGCGCCCGACGAGCGGAATGGTGTCGCCGCCCTCCTCCTCTTCCGAAACGTGACGCGCCCCGCGCGGCTCGGCGAGCGCGCGGCCGACGATCGTGGTCAGCTCCTTCAGGTCGAAAGGTTTCGGAAGATACTCGTAGGCGCCCCGCTCGGAGGCGCGGATCGCCGTCATGAAGGTGTTCTGCGCGCTCATCACCACGATCGGGAGGTCGGGGCGCGTGCGCTTGATGCGTGGGATCAGATCGAAGGCGTTGCCGTCGGGCATGACCACGTCGGTGATGACGACGTCGCCTTCCCCTTCCGCGATCCAGCGCCACAGGGTGGCGGCGTTGGAGGTCAGGCGCACCGTGTAACCCGAGCGCGACAGCGCCTGGTTCAGCACCGTGCGGATCGCGGCATCATCGTCGGCGACCAGGATGGTTCCGGACGTCATTGTGGCGTTTCGAGCTCCTCAATCGGGGCGTCGTCCGTGTGCGCCGGCATCAGAATCCGGAACGCCGTCCGCCGCGGCTGCGACTCGCACTCGATGACGCCGCCATGATCGCCGATGATCTTGGCGACGAGGGCCAATCCAAGTCCCGTGCCATTCGTCTTCGAGGTCACGAACGGATCGAAGAGATAAGGCAGAAGATCGTCGGGAACCCCCGGCCCGTTGTCGATCACGGAGAATTCAAGCGGCAGGCTGACGCGGCTGCGGCTGCCGGGCATCGAGAGCCGGATGCCGGGGCGGAAGGCTGTGCGGAAGATGATCTCAGGGTCCTTCGTCCCATGCAGCGCCTCCGCCGCGTTTTTCACCAGATTCAGGAACACCTGGATGAGCTGGTCGCGGTTCGCAAAGACCGGCGGTAGCGACGGATCGTATTCCTCGACGATGCGGACGTTCCTGGCGAAACCGTTTCGCGCGATCACCTTCACGCGTTCCAGGATCGAATGGATGTTCACCGCCTCGCGCTCGGTCGGCCGGTCGTCCGCGAAGATCTCCATTCGGTCGACGAGACCGACGATGCGATCGGCTTCGTCGCAGATAAGACGCGTCAGCGCTCGCTCGTTCTCGTCGCCGTCGGCTTCCAGAAGCTGTGCCGCGCCGCGGATGCCGGAGAGCGGGTTCTTGATCTCGTGCGCGAGCATTGCGGCGAGGCCCGTCACGGTGCGTGCGGCGCCGCGATGCGTGAGCTGCCTGTCGATCTTCTCCGTGACGGAGCGCGGCAAGAGCATGAGGGCGACGTTGCCCGCCGTCTCCGCAACGGGCGAGGCATAGACATCGACGACGCGCTCAAGCCCGAGGCGCGGCGAGGAGATGTCGACACGGTACTCGGTGACCGGGCCGCCGTTTTCGCGAACCTGCTCAACGAGGCTGAAGACGGGGCTTCCAAACGGAACAAAATGCGAGAGCTCGTAGCGAGCGAGCACCGAGGCGGAGTTCTGGAAAAATATCTCCGCCGCCTGGTTGGCGCCGGCGATGCGGCCTTCCTCCGTGATCATGACGACGGGGTGCGGCAGCGCATTGAGGACGGCGCCGGCGCCTCCTTCGAAGGCCGATTCAGAGGATCCGACACCCCCCCTTCCGCGGCGGGGCGAGCCTTTCAGCATGCCGCGAAGGCCGAGACTCCGCGCTTCCGATTTGCTCAAAAATTGATCACCCCTGATATTTGCCTGCAGAATAGACAGGCGTTGGTGCAGTGCGCAAGGGGCGACGGTCAAAGACAGCTATGCTATGAGCGCCGTTCATCAGCCGAGCCGCCATGCCAAACTCGCCGAAATCCGGGAAAATCACCGCTATCGTGGTCGCCGCCGGCCGTGGAAACCGGGCTGCACGCGAAGTGCCGAAGCAATACGTAAGCGTCGGCGGAGAGCCGATGCTGCGTCGCACCATCCGGACGTTCGCCTCACACGATGGCGTTGATGCCATCCTGACGGTGATCGGTGACGGTGACGCGACACGCTATGGAGAGACCGTCGCCGGGCTGCCGAAGCTTCTGCCGCCCGTCATCGGTGGCGCGACGCGGCAGGATTCAGTTCGTAACGGGCTCGAGGCGCTCGCCAGCGAGCCGCCGCGGCTCGTCCTCGTGCACGACGCGGCGCGTCCGTTCGTCTCGCCCGAAGTCATCAGCGGCGTCATCGATGCGTGCGACGAGGCGCACGGCGCCATTCCCGTGCTCGCCATCACCGAGACCGTGAAGCGCGTGGAGGACGGCGCCATTGCAGCCACGATCCCGCGCGAGGCGCTGGCGACGGCGCAAACGCCGCAAGGCTTTCCATTCGCGGCGATTATGGCGGCGCATCGAAGCGCCGCCGAGGCCGGCCGCAACGATTTGACGGACGACGCGGCGGTCGCGCAGCTTGCGGGCTTGACCGTGCGGGCCGTCGAGGGAGATCGCGCCAACATGAAGATCACGACGCCCGGCGATTTCTCCGCCGCCGAGCGGATGCTGGCAACGGCGAGCGAGACGCGCACCGGTCACGGCTTCGACGTGCACACGTTCGGACCGGGCAAATCCGTCTGGCTTTGCGGCATCGAAGTTCCGCACGACCGCGGTCTCATCGGGCACTCCGACGCCGACGTCGGGCTTCACGCGTTGACCGACGCGCTGCTCGGGACGATCGGCGATGGTGACATCGGCATGCACTTCCCGCCCTCCGATCCGAAATGGAAGGGCGCGTCGTCGGATCTCTTCCTCTCCGATGCGGTGCGCCGCGTGCGCGAGAAGAACGGACGCATCGTCAATCTCGACGTGACGCTCGTTTGCGAAGCGCCGAAGATCGGGCCCCACCGCGAGAAGATGCAGGCACGTGTCGCCCAGATCGCCGGCATCACCCCCGACCGTGTCGGCGTGAAGGCGACGACCAGCGAGAAGATGGGCTTCACGGGCCGCGGCGAAGGCATCGTTGCGATGGCAATCGCCACGGTCGCCCTGCCGGCATCGGCATCGTGACCGCCGATCTCGATACGCTCGTCGAAGAGGCGGCGAAGCTCCTCGACCTTTGCCGCGCGAGCGGACTGAAGCTTGCGACCGCGGAGTCCTGCACCGGCGGCCTGATCGCTGCGATTCTGACGGAGGTTCCCGGCTCCTCCGACGTGGTCGAGCGCGGCTTCGTGACCTATTCGAACGAGGCGAAGACGGAAATGCTCGGCGTGTCCCCGGCGCTGATCGAGAAATATGGCGCGGTGAGCGGAGAGGTCGCGCGCGCGATGGCCGAAGGCGCGCTGCGGAATTCACGTGCCGCCGATATCACGGTTTCCGTCACGGGCGTCGCTGGCCCGGGAGGCGGCACATCGGTGAAGCCGATAGGACTCGTGCATTTCGGCGCCGCGCGGAAGGGCGGTGGCCTTCTCCATCGCGAGAAGCGATTCGGCGATCTCGGGCGGCGCGGGGTTCGCCTTGCGTCGGTTGCGGAGGCCATGTCTCTGCTGCGCGAGCTGGCGACCTAGGCGAGCACGTGATGGACAAGTCCGAGCGCAAAGCCGCCATCGACGCTTACAAGGAGCGGAAGGTCGCGGCAGGCATCTACGCGGTGCGGTGCGTGGCGACCGGCGAATGCTGGGTCGGCCAGACGCCTGACCTTTCAAAAACCCAAAACCGCATCTGGTTCTCGCTGAAGCAAGGCGACAGCCGCTATCGCTCGCTCAGCGCCGCGTGGAAGAAACACGGCGCCGACGCGTGCAGCTTCGAGGTCGTCGAGGAGATCGAAGACATCCAGAGCGACTATCTGCGCGGCAACGCCTTGAAGGAGCGACACGCGCATTGGCTCGCGCAGCTCAGCGCCACGGCGATCTAGCGCTATCAGTAGAGCCGCTCCGATATGTCCGTGTCGATCAGCTTCTGCAGGCCGACCTTGGCGGCGGCCTCGAGCTTCGCGTGCGCGACGAGGATGTCGGCGAGCGTCGGTACGTCGGAGGTGTCCGGCCACTTCTCCTGCTTCCACAACCCCGAGCGGACCATACATTTCGTGCAATGCGAAAGCACGCGCTCCACGTCGACCACGATCGCGTGTTCCGGCATCTTGCCTTTGAAGGCCAGCTCTTCGCGCAGCGCCATGTCCCGCACGACCGTCGCGTGGCCGGAGACGCGCAGCGTATGACCCGCGCCGGGGATCAGGAAGATCAGCCCGACGATCGGATTGGCAAGGATGTTGCGCAAAGTGTCGAGCCGACCGTTGCCGAGCCGGTCGGGGATCGCGATCGTCTTCTCGTCGAGCACCTTCACGAAGCCGGCTGGGTCGCCCTTCGGCGAGACATCGAGAGTACCGCCCGCATCCGTCGTTGCGATCAAGAGAAACGGCGAAGCAGCGATGAAGCGCGCCGCCGTTTCGTCGACGATCGAGATCACCTTCTCCTTCACCAGATCGTCGGGCTCGGGGACGACCTCGCGCAGCATCGCCACCGACGTCACCACGTCCTTGAATCTCGCGCTACCCATCGCAGTGCCCTGGCCCATCTGAACTCTCCTCACCCCGACGCTTTTCCATAGACCTCGTCCGCACGCGTCTCGAACGCGTGAGCGAACCTGCGGAACACGCGATCAAAGACCGCGCCCATGAGCATGGCAAGCGCGCGGCTCTTGAACTCGTAAGCGATTTGGAAGCTGATCTCCGACTCGCCGCTCTCGAGCGGACGGAAGGTCCAGGCGTTCTCCATGAAGCGGAACGGGCCGTCGAGATAGTCGGCGCGGATCTCGAGCGCCTCGCGGTCGAGCGTCACCTTGGAGGTAAAGGTTTCGCGCACGAGCTTGTAGCCGATGGTCATGTCGGCGACGAGCGCTTTGCGCTCGCCATCGCTCTGCCGCTTGCGCACGGTCAGGCGCTCGCAGAACGGCACAAACTCAGGGTAGCGCTCGACGTCGGCGACGAGGTCGAACATCTTCCGGGCGGAATGATGGACTCGGCGCGTCGTGCTGAATTGCGGCATCGACCGCGCGTCTATCAGATCGCGGCGGCGCGGGCAGCCCTCAGCCGGGCGAAATCCTCACCGGCGTGATGCGAGGAACGGGTGAGCGGGCTCGCCGAAACGAGCAGGAAGCCCTTCGTGTAGGCGACCGTCTCGTAGGACTTGAACGCCTCGGGCGTGACGAACTCCTTCACCGCATGGTGCTTCGGCGTCGGCTGCAGGTATTGGCCGATGGTCATGAAATCCACGTCGGCGGTGCGAAGGTCGTCCATGAGCTGCAGCACCTCGTTCCGCTCCTCTCCGAGGCCGACCATGATGCCCGACTTCGTGAACATCTGCGGGTCGAGCTCCTTCACGCGCTGCAGGAGCCGGATCGAATGGAAGTAGCGCGCGCCCGGGCGGACCGTTAGGTAGAGCGACGGCACGGTCTCCAGGTTGTGGTTGAAGACATCTGGCCGCGCCGCGACAACGGTCTCCAGCGCGCCGTCCTTGCGGAGGAAGTCCGGCGTCAACACTTCGATCGTCGTCTCCGGCGAGCGCTCGCGGATGGCGCGGATGACGGCGGCGAAGTGCCCTGCCCCGCCGTCGTCGAGGTCGTCGCGGTCGACGGAGGTGACGACGACGTGGGCGAGCCCCATCTTGGCGACGGCGTCGGCGACGCGCGCCGGCTCGTCAGCCTCGACCGCGCCGGGCAGTCCCGTCTTCACGTTGCAGAACGCGCAAGCGCGCGTGCACGTGTCCCCGAGGATCATGAAGGTCGCGTGCTTCTTCGCCCAGCACTCGCCGATATTCGGGCAGCCCGCTTCCTCGCAGACGGTGACGAGCTTGTTCTCGCGCACGATGTCGCGCGTCTTCGCCCATTCGGGCGAGCCCGGCGCGCGCACGCGAATCCATTCCGGCTTACGCAGCACCGGATTATCCGGCCGGTGCGCCTTCTCCGGATGACGCGGACGGGGCTTGCCGCCCGCGTTCTTCTCAAGCGTGTCGATCAGCGTGACCACGGGACTCCGATCGGCTTCCGATCAACGCCGGCCGCGGATGGCGCGGTAGCCGAAGATCAGGATGCAGGCGCCGATGACCGCGATTATGAGCTGAGCGATGAGTCCTCCGCCGCCCGGCGGGAGCATGTTGAGACGGCCGAGGATAAAGTTCAGCACGACAGCGCCCACGATGCCGAGGATGATGTTGCCGATCAGCCCCATGTCGCTTTTCATGATCTTCTCGGCGATCCAACCTGCGAGCCCGCCGAGGATGATCGTCATGATCCAACCGACGCCCACCTTGTCCTTCGCCTCCCAAGCTGAGCCCCGCGACGTCGCGGGCTTTCCTTTCCATTACACGTGGATAACACGCCCGTAGGCGTCAAGCACGCTCTCGTGCATCGTCTCGGAGATGGTCGGGTGCGGGAAGACCGAGTCGATCAGCTCCTGCTCGGTCGTCTCCAGGTTCATGGCGACGACGAAACCTTGAATTAATTCCGTTACTTCGGCCCCGACCATGTGGGCGCCGAGGAGCTGCCCAGTCTTGGCGTCGAAGACGGTCTTGACCAGCCCGTCGGGCTCGCCGAGCGCGATCGCCTTTCCGTTGCCGATGAAGGGGAAGCGCCCGACCTTCACCTCGCGGCGGCCCTCCTTGGCCTTCGCTTCTGTCAGGCCGACGGAAGCGATCTGCGGATTGCAGTAGGTGCAGCCAGGGATTTTCAGTTTGTCCATCGGGTGCGGATGCTTGCCTGCGATGGCTTCGACGCAGATGACGCCCTCATGCTCCGCCTTGTGCGCGAGCATCGGCGGGCCGGCGACGTCGCCGATCGCGTAGACGCCGTCGACATTGGTCTTGCCGAAGCCGTCGACCACGACGATACCGCGCTCGGTCTTCACGCCGAGCGCTTCGAGGCCGAGCCCTTCGATGTTGCCGACGACGCCCACCGCGGAGATGACGCGGTCGACCCTCAGCGTCTCGGTCTTGCCACCCTTCAGCTCGAGCGTGGCGGTCGCGTCGTTCTTGCCCTTGTCGAGCTTCGTAACCTTCGCCTCGGTGTGAATCTTGATGCCGGCTTTCTCGAAGCGCTTCCTCGCGTGCGCGGCGATCTCCGCGTCTTCGACGGGAAGGATCTGCGGCAGGATCTCCACGACCGTCACGTCGGAGCCGAGCGTCTTGAAGAACGACGCGAACTCGATCCCGATCGCGCCGGAACCGACGACGAGCAGCGACTTCGGCAGCTCCGGCGGCACCATCGCCTCGAAGTAGGTCCAGACGAGCTTCTTGTCCGGCTCGAGCCCCGGCAGCGCGCGCGGGCGCGCGCCGGTCGCGATGATGATGTTCTTGGCGGAATACTCGCCGGGCCCGAGCGCGCCCTTCGGCGCGTTGTCGGCCTTCTCGACCGTGACCTTGCCCTTCGCGGCGATCTTCGCCGCGCCCCAAATCACGTCGACCTTGTTCTTCTTGAGCAGAAAGCCGACGCCCTGGCTCATGCGGTCGGCGATGCCGCGCGAGCGCTTCACCACCGCGCCGATGTCGACGGCGACATCCTTGGCGGAGAGCCCGTAGTCCTTGGCGTGCAGCATCGCTTCGTAGATGTCGGCGGAGCGAAGCAGCGCCTTGGTCGGGATGCAACCCCAGTTCGGGCAGACGCCGCCGACGTAGTGCTTCTCCACCACGGCGACCTTGAGCCCGAGCTGCGCGGCGCGGATCGCCCCCACGTGGCCGCCGGGGCCGGAGCCGATGATGATGACGTCGTAGCTTTGGGCCATTTCAGTTCCCCAGGCGTTCTGTCGTCTTCTACCTGTCTAGATAGCGAAACGGCCGGAACCGCGCCACCGACGGCGGCGCGGGGGAGATATGCGGGAGGATGAGGCCGCGCCCTGACGACCACCTTCTCCCAAGCTTGGGAGAAGGTGGTCGCGAAGCGACCGGTTGAGGGTTGATTTCGACCAGGGCCCGCGGCCGTGATGGCCGTTCCGGGTCACGGCGTGTCGCGTTGGGCCTGAGAGCTGAACCCTCATCCGCCGTTTGGCAGAGCCAAACGGCCTTCTCCCGGTTTCGGGAGAAGGCTTGCCGCCGAGTGCCCCCCCTTAGCTCGCCGCCTTCAGCGCCTGATCGAGGTCGGCGATGATATCGTCGACATCCTCGATCCCAACGGAAAGACGCACGACAGCCGGTCCGGCGCCGGCGGCGATGCGGTCGGCTTCGGAGAGCTGGCTATGCGTCGTCGACGAGGGGTGGATGATGAGCGAGCGCGTGTCGCCGATATTGGCGAGGTGGGAGAAGAGCTTCACGCTCTCCACGATCTTCACGCCGGCGTCGTAGCCGCCGCGCACGCCGAAGGTCAGGACCGCGCCCGCGCCCTTCGGGCAGTATTTCTTGGCGAGGTTGTTGTAGCGGTCGCCCGGCAGCCCGGCGTAGCTCACCCAGGTGACATCGGGCTGCTCCTTCAGCCACTTCGCCACCGCGAGCGCGTTGTCGGAATGGCGCTGCATCCGGAGCGGCAGCGTCTCGATGCCGGTGATGAAGAGGAAGGCGTTGAAGGGCGAGATTGCGGGCCCGAGATCGCGCAAGCCCAACACGCGCGCGGCGATGGCAAAGGCGAAATTGCCGAAGGTCTCGTGCAGCTTCACGCCGTGATATTCGGGCCGAGGCTCCGAAAGCAGCGGATAGCGTCCGGCTTCGGCCGACCAGTTGAACGTGCCGCCGTCGACGATGGCGCCGCCGATCGAATTGCCGTGCCCGCCCATGAACTTCGTCAGCGAGTGAACGACGACGTCGGCACCGTGCTCGAAGGGCCGGCAGAGATAGGGCGTCGCCAAGGTGTTGTCGACGATGAGCGGTGCGCCGGCCTTGTGCGCGATCTTGGCGATCGCCTCGATATCAGTGACGATGCCGCCCGGATTAGCGATCGACTCGATGAACACCGCCTTGGTGCGCGGCGAGATCGCCGCCTCGAAGGTCGAGATGTCGTCCGTGTCGGCCCACTTCACGTTCCAGCCGAAGCTCTTGAAGGAGTAGCCCATCTGATTGATGGAGCCGCCGTAGAGCTTCTTCGCCGCGACGATCTCGTCGCCGGGCATGCAGAGCGTGTGAAAGACGAGAGCCTGCGCGGCATGGCCGGAGGCGACGGCCAGCGCGGCGGTGCCACCCTCGAGCGCGGCGACGCGCTCCTCCAGCACCGCCTGCGTCGGATTCATGATGCGCGTGTAGATGTTGCCGAACTCGCGCAATCCGAAGAGATTCGCCGCGTGCGCCGCGTCGTTGAAGACGTAGGACGTCGTTTGATAGATCGGCGTCGCGCGCGCGTTGGTCGCCGGGTCGGGCTTGGCGCCCGCATGGACCGACAGCGTGTTGAAGCCCGGTTTGCGTTCTTCAGCCATAAGCGTTTCCTCTCCCTGAAATCCTGGACGATGTGCGGGTATTTTGCCGGCCCGGATTGTCGGCGGCAAACAAGATCGTTCCCCTTAGAGGGAGGATGTTGCGAGCATGTTTCGTGGCGAGCAATCGGCCCCGCGGGGCCTCGCCGCGGCTTAGGCGCCGGCAAAAACAAAAAGAGCCCGGAGCAAGGCCGGGCTCTTTTTCCAAGGTATCGCCGCTATTTAGCGGCTTCGAACTCGGTCCACATCCCGGCGCGGATCGCCTGCGTCTCGCTCAGCAGACAGTCCCTGCGAGCGTTCTCGGCAGTCACGTCGCTGACAATCTCGGCACGGCGCACGCGCGTGCGCCCGCCTAGATCATCATCTCACGAGGTTACCGTGAAGATCGTCCACATCCCGGCCATGAAGTGCCCCGGAATGTTGCAGAAGAGAAGGTAGCTGCCCGGCTTGAGA
>Ga0315553_10000443_pt1 | contig 37134 bp, 33 predicted proteins | sample SalMarSW160140MG_FD_203099 | JGI IMG/M metagenome (GOLD analysis project Ga0315553, IMG submission 203099) | Salt marsh sediment microbial communities from the Plum Island Ecosystem LTER, Massachusetts, United States - Salt Marsh Sediment SW1601-40 ... | reverse complement strand
ATATTGATCCTGACGGCAAGGCGATGGGGGAATTATGCAAATTGGTGCTTTGCGAATCTGAGAAGGGGGTATGCCCTTGCGACGGACTCAAACTCGGTGGAACTGATCGCCCAGGTGGCATCCTTCCGGGGACGGGTCCACAACCGGATCCTGCTCCGAGCTCCGTCATGAGACTAAAGATCCTGGGAATGCCCTACCGCCCGTAATTGCTTGGTTGTAAAGGTCCGAGATTTGATGGATCGGATTGAGGGTGAATCGGTCCGGCTCTGAAGTCCAGCATTAGCAACCCCTCAACCCACTAACCCTTCCGCAAATGCCCCCAACCCCTCCCGATAAGTCGGATACGCCAGCACCACCCCCAACTCCGCCTTAATCCGCTCATTCCGCACGCGCTTCGTCTCCGAATAAAAACTCCGCGCCATCGGGGTCATTTTCGCCTCCGCCTCCTCCCACGGAACCAGCGGCGGCGGCTCTATCCCGAGCAGCTCCGCCGCATAGGCGGCGACGTCTTCGGGGGCGGCGGGTTCGTCGTCGGTGACGTTGAAGACGCCGCTTGCCCGGTTGCCCGCCTCAATCCCGGCGAGCACCGTGGCGGCGATGTCCGCGACATGGATGCGGTTGAAGACCTGGCCCGGCTTGACGATGGTGCGCTCGCGGCCCGCCTTCATGCGCTCCAGCGGATTGCGGCCCGGCCCGTAAATCCCGGCGAGGCGGAAAATTTGCAGCGTCACATCACGGCGCGCCGCCGCGAACGCTTCCCACGCCTGTTCGGCGTCGAGCCGCCAGCGGCTGCGATCGGAGACCGGGCGCGGCTGCGTGCTTTCATCGACCCAGCCGCCCTGATGATCGCCATAGACGCCGATCGTCGAGAGATAGCCGATCCATCGGAGATTGGCGGCGGCGGCAAGATCGGCTTCGTGATGAATGAGCAAGGGATCGCCCTCGGCCGATGGCGGCGCGGAGTGCAGCAGATGCGTCGCCTCGCCGATAGCCTGAGCCAGTTCGGGTGACGGCGCTTCGCCACCGAACAACACTGCCTCATAACCCAGGGCCTCGATTTTCGCCACGCCCTCTGCACTGCGCGATGTCCCGATGATTTGCCAGCGGTTCTCCCCCTCACCCGGCGCTGCGCGTCGCCCTCTCCCACCAGGGGAGAGGGCTGGGCTCCGAGCACGCGGCAAGTCCGCCCTCTCCCCTCGCGGGAGAGGGCTCCCGCCGACGGCGGGTGGGTGAGGGGGCTGGCTGCGGTCACTTTTCAACCGCGCCGCGATTACCTTTGCCGAATAGCCGAGTCCGACAGCCAGCAATGTACTCATGCCGCTTGACTTTCCCTGTGCCATTCCGCGCGGACGGCTTCATCCGTTTCGCTCGGCAGATGCGCGCCGCGAAGCTCGTCGAAGGCTTCGGCGCCCAGAAGCTCGCCTGCCGCCCAGACCGCCATGGCCCGGACAAGCGGGCTGTCATCCGTCATAAGGCGCTCTACCTGCGGCATAAGCGCGGTGTCGCCGGAATTGCCCGCGGCGATCAGCGCATTACGGATGAACCGGTCGCGGCCCGTCCGCTTGATCGGCGATCCACTGAAAGCCGCGCGGAACGCGGCGTCATCGAGCGCGAGTAGCTCCGAAAGCGGGGCACCCTCGGTGATCGCGCGGCCTGCGAATTTCGCTTCGCTCGCCGCCGCGGCGAACTTGTTCCAGGGACAGACTGCGAGGCAATCGTCGCAGCCATAGATGCGGTTGCCCATCGGGTTGCGGAATTCGCGCGGAATATGCCCCTTGTGCTCGATGGTCAGATAGGAGATGCAGCGGCGCGCGTCCAGCCGGTAGGGCGCGGGGAAGGCGTCCGTCGGGCAGATGTCGAGGCAGGCGCGGCAGCTGCCGCAATGGTCCGCCTCCGCCGCGTCGGGCGGCAATTCGGCGGCGCTGAAGATGGTGCCGAGAAACAGCCAGGAGCCGAGATCGCGGGAGACCAGATTGGTGTGCTTGCCCTGCCAGCCGATTCCGGCGGCTTCGGCGAGCGGCTTTTCCATGACCGGCGCGGTATCGACGAAGACCTTGACATCCGCCCCGGTCTCGCGATGCAGCCAGCCGCCGAGCGTTTTCAGCTTGCCTTTGATGACACCGTGATAATCGCGCCCGCGCGCATAGGCTGAGATTGCGCCGCGCGAGCGTTCCGCGAGCAGGTCGAGCGGATCGATCTCCGGGCCGTAATTCATGCCGAGCATGATGATCGAGCGAACCTGCGGCCAGAGCGCCTTCGGGTGGCGGCGGCGATCCGCATGCAGCTTCAGCCAGCCCATATCGCCATGCATGCCCTCGGCGAGGAACGCGGCAAGCTTTTCGCCCGCGCGCCCGATACCGTCCGGCGCCGTCACGCCCACGGCGTCGAAGCCCTCGGCCCTCGCCCGCCTGATGAGCTCGGCTTTCACTGGGCCGCCGTTCGGCGCGGCGCTGGGCTCGGCAAGGCAGGCGGATATCTGGTCAGGGCCCCTTGGCATTAGCGATCAACGGTTTGAATGTGCCCGAACGTTCAGCCCAATGTGCGCGAACGTTGGGCCTTATAAGTAGATCCGCGCCCCGCTGGTCACAAGCCGCGCTGCCCTATGCGATGCTGAAAACAGGATTGCCGGCCGGAGCAGCGTCCGGCTGGAGACCGGGCGCCAGAGCGCGCGGGAAGCCCGCAGCGCTGCCGGATCGCGACCTAAGACTTCAGAATTCAAGCTCGGCGTAAATCTGCGGGGGCGGCACGCCCGGCAGACGATCCGCAAGCAGAGGGCGGAATGCCGGCCGCGATTTCAGCGCCAGATACCAGTCCTTCGCCTTCGGAAATTCTTCCCACGGCACCTCGCCAAGATAATCGAGCACCGAGAGATGGCCCGCCGCTGCGAGATCGGCAAAGCTAAGCTCGGACCCCGCGAGCCACTGCCGGTCGCCAAGGAGATGGCTGAGATAGGTGAGGTGGTAGCGGAGATTGCTGCGGGCCGCGCGGATAATGTCCGTGTCGGGCGTCGACCGGCCCAGATCGGCGAAACGCTGATAGACGCGTTCCTCAAGAAAATAGCGGGTCGCTTCCTGATCCATTTTACCATGGAACCAGTCCACCAGCCGCCGGACCTCGGCGCGCTCGATGGCGGAGCCGGGAAAGAGCGGATTGCGCGGCGGCTGCTCGCCATTCACCTTGCCATGCGTCTCGGCGAGATATTCCGAGATCGCGTAGCTGCCCGCCAGCACGAAGCCCTGCTGTCGGACGAGAACCGGCAGCGTCCCGGCGGGATTGAGCATCAGAAAGTCGCGCCGCCACGCCCAGGGCCGCTCCTCCTCCAGCTCGACGACCATGCCGCACTCGCCGAGCGCGAGCCGGATCGCACGGGAAAACGGGCAAAGCGAATAATGTATAAGCCGAAGCATTTTCGGGCGAAGTCTCGTCTCTTGCGATTGCGGGCATCCTGCCTGTTCGGCCTGTTTACCGGATCACCGCTTCTTAACCGTTGCCGCTCGCAGGGAAATCGCCGTTACGCTTAACAGGGCGCTAACGCTCCATGACCGCTGAGCAGGCTCAGCGCAATACGATCACATACTGACATACGGAACGATTCGGGCGTCATAACGCCGCCGGACGACAATACCGGCTAAACCGCGCGCACCGAAAACTCGCCTTTCGGCCGGAACCGGACCAGATAGCGCGGAACGATTACCTCGACGGCGTGCGGCTCGATACCGAGATTCTTCAGCGTGCGCGCCTCGGCGATCGCCTCCTGGCTGACGACGACATCGGTCTTCAGCAGCCGCACCTGATCGACGGTCAGGATCGCATTGGGGAGCATCTGCAGGAAGAAGCCCTGGATTTTCGCCAGCCAGAACGGGATCGAGACATAATACCTCTTCCGCTGCGTATAGTCGGCGATCAGGTCGAGAATTTCGCGGAACGTATAGATCGAGGGTCCGCCCAGCTCGTATGCGACGCCCGGCCGTGCGCGCCCGTCGAGCCCGGCGACGACCGCTCCGGCGACATCGCCGACATAGACGGGCTGAAAGCGCGTCTTGCCGCCGCCGACCAGCGGCATGACCGGCATGAAACGCGCCATCGATGCGAAGCGATTGAAGAACTCATCCTCCGGGCCGAAGATGGTCGAGGGCCGCAGAATGGTGGCGTTCGGGCAGGCTTCGCTGACCCGCTCCTCGCCTTCGGCCTTCGTTCGCGCATAGGCCGACCGGCTCGACCTGTCGGCGCCGAGGGCCGACATATGGACGATCGCCCGCGCGCCAGCGTCCCTGGCCGCCTCGGCGACAAGCCCTGCGCCTTTCGCCTGAACCGCATCGAAGCTCTGTCTTCCCCAGGGCTGCAATATGCCGACCAGATTAACGACCCCATCCGCGCCCGCAACGGCGCGGCGCACCGTATCCTCATAGCGCAGATTGGCCTGCACGGGATGGATCTGGCCGACGCTGCCCTGCGTCTGCAAATGGATCGCGTAATTCGGCCTGCGAACGGCAACCCGGACACGACAGCCGGTTTTCGCCAGCGCCTGCACAACATAGCGCCCGACGAAGCCGGAGCCGCCGAAGACCGTGACCAGAGTCGAGCTGTTGAGCGTGATCGCCATGGCCGGAAATTGCCCTGATTCTTTTGCCGCCGCGAGAAAAGCCTTAACCGCTTACACCGGGAAGGGGTTATTTGTGAAGCTGTAAGCCTGGATTATGGCGCCGCAGTCTCCGGTTGGCTGCCTGATCTGGGAGCGGCAGCGATCATCCCATGTGCGAATTGCCGGTCTTGAACCCCGCCAGCGGCTCCAGCGTCCAAAAGGGGGACGGTAACTTTTCAGATGCTCCGGAAGCGGGCGAGAGGGGAGAAAGAAAATGCGCGAATTGACCTATAAGGTGCCGTTTCGGCGGCTTGGAAAGCTCGGCCGGTCCATGGGCCGCAAAGCCTATAGCGGCGTCTGGTGGGCGCGATGGCTCCTGCTCGTGGCCTTTTTCGCCGTCCTCTTCGCCCTGAGCGCCTTCGAAGATTCGCTGGCCGGGATCCTCGCCCCCTTCGGGATTTCCTACAGCTTGAACGTGCTGCTTGTCGTGACCGTCCTCGCCGCCCTGACGGGGATGTTTCTGATCCGGAAATACCAAAGGCGACAGGTCAAAGACCGCGTCGATTTCGACCAGTCGGTCCGGCTCGTTCAAGAAGAGAACGGCATTCGCATCGCAACCGGCCAGATCGAATATTACCTGAAATGGCCAGGCATCAGCCAAATCCTGATCGAACATGATGGCGTCGTTCTCTCCCACGGCAGTTTGTTCTGGCTGGTTCCCGACACCGCATTTGCCAGTCCGGCGGAACGGCTCGGCTTTATCCGCGACGTCTATGACCGGCTGGAGGAGAAAGCGCGGGCAGCGAGCGAACGGCATGTCAGACCCGTGCTCAAGGCCGGCGGCCGCAGCCAATTTTAGACGATCAAGAGTTACATGCGCTTTCGGACTGCCAATCGGCGCACAGAACGCCTTATACCGTCTCCGCCGGATCGCTTCTTGTAGGGTGGGTTGACGTCCGCGTAAGCGGAAGGAAACCCGCCATTCTTGCGATGGGTTTCGCGTGTGCTCAACCCATCCTACGGAATGGATTATCCGGAGACGGTATTATCCGCTAAGCGCCTTCAACTTGTAGAGCGCCTCGCGCGGGCTCATGCGGGATCATGTTTGGCGGAGCCATTCAAAATGGTTATCCGTCGCGCCGGATCAGGTCCGGCGCCCAATTTTCTATCCGTCACGCACGAAGCTTGTGGATACGCCAATAGGCCCCGGACCTCCGCTTCGCTCCGTCCGGGGCGACGTCAGTTTCCATCAAACATGATCCCGCTTCAATGCAGGCCGTGCTTGACGGAAATCCCGGCATTCAATCGGCAAGATGCCCGTCATGCATCGCCTTGAGCCGGTAGAGCGCATCGAGCGCCTCACGCGGGCTCATACTATCGGGGTCGATGGCGGCGAGCGCCTCGGCGAGGCCGTCGCACGGCGCCTCCGATCCGTTTGCAGATGAAGGCGGCGCGACCGCGGCGAAAAGGGGGAGGTCGTCGACGATGTTGACGCTTGGCCGCCCTTGCGTCTTCTCAAGCTGCATCAAGACCTGATCTGCGCGGGCGATGACAGTCTTCGGCAGGCCGGCAAGCTTGGCGACCTGGATGCCGTAGGAGCGATCCGCCGCGCCGGCGATCACCTCATGCAGGAAAACGATGCTGTCGCGCCACTCCTTGACGGCGACCGTGACATTGGTGGCCGCGTCCAGCTTCTCCGCCATCGCGGTCAGCTCGTGATAATGGGTGGCGAACAGCGCGCGGCAGCGATTGGCGTCGTGCAGGTGCTCGACCGTTGCCCAGGCGATCGACAGGCCGTCGAAGGTAGCCGTGCCGCGTCCGATCTCATCGAGGATGACGAGCGAGCGCTCCGTCGCCTGATTGAGGATCGCCGCCGTCTCGACCATCTCGACCATGAATGTCGAGCGCCCGCGCGCCAGATCATCCGATGCGCCGACGCGGCTGAACAGGCGGTCGGCGACACCGAGATGCGCCGAGGCGGCGGGGACGAAGCTGCCCATCTGCGCCAGGATGGCGATCAGCGCGTTCTGGCGGAGGAAGGTGGACTTGCCCGCCATGTTCGGCCCGGTCACGAGCCAGAGCCGGTTGCGGGTGAGATCGCAGCCATTGGCGATGAACGGGCCGGAGCGCGATTTGGCGAGCGCCTGCTCGACGACCGGGTGGCGGCCCGCCTCGATCGCGAAGGCCGTCGAATTGTCGACGACCGGACGGCAATAGCTCTGCTCTTCGGCAAGCTCGGCCAGGGCGCAATAGCAATCGAGCGCGGCGAGCGCGGCGGCGCAATCGGTCAGTGCGCGTTCGTGAGCAAGAACGAGTGCGCGCAGATCGGCGAAAATCTGAAGCTCGATCGCCAGCGTCCGGTCGGCGGCGCTGGTAATCCGCGCCTCGGCGCTTGCCAGCTCCTCGCTGGTGAAGCGCACCTGATTGGCGAGCGTCTGGCGGTGCCGGAAGACATCGCCGAGGGGCGGCGATTGCAGCGGCCCGGCATTGGCGGCGGTCACCTCGATGAAATAGCCCAGAATATTGTTGTGCCGGACCTTCAGCGTCTTGATGCCGGTTTCCTTCGCATAGCGCGCCTGAAGCCGGGCGATCATGCCGCGGCTGTCGTCGCGAAGCTGCCGGTTCTCGTCGAGATCGGCACTGAAGCCGGCGCGGATGAAGCTGCCATCACGTTTCAGATGCGGCAGTTCATCGGCGAGCGCCCGGCCCAACTCTCCGCGAAGTCCGCCGTCCTCGGCAACGATCCGCGCCGAAATCGCGGAGATCTCGGCGGGCGCGCCGTCCGCCGCCAGCGGTTCGGAAAGCAACCGCGCGATTTCCACGGCGCAATTCAGCCCGTCCCGAACTCCGCCGAGATCGCGCGGAGACCCGCGTTCCAGCGACAGCCGCGATAGGGCGCGCGCAATATCGGGGGCGCCTTTCAGGCAGTCGCGAAGCTTCGCCCGCAACATCTGCCGGTCCTTGAGAAAAGCGACGGCGTCGAGCCGCGCATCGACCGCTTTGCAGTCGGTGAGCGGACTGGCGAGCCGGGCGGCAAGCTCCCGGCTGCCCGCACTCGTCACCGTCCGGTCGATGGCGGCGAGCAGGGTGCCTTGTTTGCCGCCGGCGAGGGACCGGGTCAACTCCAGATTGAGGCGCGTTGCGGCGTCGATAATGAGAAACGCGCCGCCCCCGGACCGCCGCGGCGGCCGCAGGACGGGCTTCTGTCCGATCTGGGTGATCTCGATATATTTGAGGAGCGCGCCTGCCGCGCCGAACTCGGCCTTGCTGAAAGAGCCGAACGCATCGAGCGCGGCGACGCCCAGCTCCTTCTTGAGAGCCGTCTCGCCTGCCGCAGCGCTGAAATAAATGTCGGGAACCGGCGTAATCGCCGCGCCGGCCTGATCGAGCGCGGAGCGAAGCGCCTTGTCGCCGGAGACGCCATCGCCGATGAGAACCTCGCGCGGCGACAGGCGGGCCAGCTCGCCCGGCAGATCGGAGGGCGCGCATTCACCGATCAGGCATTCGCCGGTGGAAATATCGGCCGAGGCGAGTGCGAAGCCGGTTCGCCGGTCTCCCTCCTTCACCTCGAAAAGCGCGGTCAGGAAACTATGGGCACCGGCATCGAGCAGGGTCTCCTCTGTGATCGTTCCGGGCGTCACCAGCCGGATGACGTCGCGCCTGACGACCGATTTCGCCCCGCGCTTCTTCGCCTCGGCCGGGTCTTCGAGCTGCTCGCAGATCGCGACCCGGAACCCGGCCGCAATCAGCTTCTGCAGATATTCATCGGCGCGCACCACCGGCACGCCGCACATCGGAATGTCGTCGCCCTGATGCTTGCCGCGCTTGGTGAGCTGAATGCCGAGCGCGCGCGCGGCCTCGACGGCGTCTTCGAAGAACAATTCGAAGAAGTCGCCCATGCGATAAAAGAGCAGGCAATCCGGATTCGCCGCCTTGATTCGCGCATATTGCGCCATCATCGGCGTCATGGTGGCAATGGCGGGGCCGTCTTCGACGCCCTCCGCAGAGGCTTTCCGGGCGTGAAGAGCGGTTCCGCTTTTTTCAGATATTACACGCGCTTTTGCGTGTTTGCTCATAGACCCCCATCCCCCTTAAGCTGATGCAAATGGCACACAGATGCGTCCAGAAAGGCATAACGCGGGCAAAGCGGGACTGGAAAGTCTTCAGGTCAGGAAATGCACCGCTTGTTTCCTTATCGCGGGAGGGCTATTTTCTGCCCTTCGCAAAAAGCAGTGCAATAAGGAGCGTTAGCGCTCCGAGGAAACATCCAAGATCACCACCATGGCCCTCAATATACCTGAGCCGGCACTCGCAAGAATTCCGGACCAAAACGAGTCTTCTACCGAAACGCAGGTTTCGGAGACGAGGAAATGCACGAGAATGTCCAAGTCAGCCGATGCGGCCTTCACGCGCCAGGACGCGCTCCAGTTCCACCAGATGGGTGGCAGGCCTGGCAAACTTGAGATCGCGCCGACCAAGCCGGTCGCGACACAGCGCGATCTGAGCCTTGCCTATTCTCCCGGCGTGGCCGTCCCGGTCGAGGAAATCGCCAAGACGCCGAGCCTGGCCTATGACTATACCGTCAAAGGCAACCTCGTCGCTGTGATCTCGAACGGCACGGCGATCCTCGGCCTTGGCAATCTCGGCGCGCTGGCCTCAAAGCCGGTGATGGAAGGCAAGGCGGTTCTGTTCAAGCGCTTCGCCGATGTCGATTCGATCGACCTGGAGATCGGCACGGAAGACGTCGACGCCTTCGTCAATTCCGTGCGCTATCTCGGTCCGTCTTTCGGCGGCATCAATCTGGAGGACATCAAGGCGCCGGACTGCTTCATCATCGAGCAGCAATTGCGCGAGCTGATGGACATCCCCGTTTTTCACGATGATCAGCACGGGACGGCGATCATCGCCATTGCCGGGCTCATCAACGCCCTCGATCTGACCGGCCGCGAGCTCAAAGACGTCAAATTCGTCTGCAATGGCGCGGGCTCGGCCGGCATTGCCTGCCTCGAGCTCATCAAAGCGATGGGCCTTCCGTCCGAAAACGCGATCCTGTGCGACTCTCGCGGCGTAATCTATAAGGGCCGCGAAAAGGGCATGAACCAGTGGAAGTCGGCCCACGCGGTCGATACGCCGGCGCGCACGCTTGCCGAAGCGGTCGAAGGGGCCGATGTGGTCTTCGGCCTCTCGGTCGCGGGCGCCCTGACGCGCGAGATGGTCGCCAGCATGGCCGAGAATCCGATCATTTTCGCCATGGCCAATCCCGATCCGGAGATCACGCCGGAAGAGGTCGCCGAGGTTCGCGACGACGCGATCATGGCGACGGGCCGGTCGGATTACCCGAACCAGATCAACAATGTGCTCGGCTTCCCCTACATCTTCCGGGGGGCGCTCGACGTCCAGGCCTCGACCATCAACGACCATATGAAGATGGCGGCGGCCGAGGCGCTTGCCGCGCTCGCACGCGAGGACGTACCGGACAAGGTTGCCGCCGCCTATCAGGGCCGCCGGCTGCGCTACGGTCCGGATTACATTATCCCGGCGCCCTTCGATCCGCGCCTGATCAGCCGGGTTCCGGCGGCCGTGGCCAAGGCGGCGATGGATTCCGGTGTCGCACGCCGTCCGATCGTCGATATGGACGCCTACCGCGCAAGGCTGGATGGACGGCTCGATCCCGCCGCCTCCTTTCTGCATTCGATCTTCGCCCAGGTCCGGCAGAACCCGAAACGGGTCGTGTTTGCCGAGGGCGAGGAGCAACAGGTGGTTCGCGCGGCCAACGCCTTTTACAATGCGGGCCTCGGCACGCCGATTCTCGTCGGTCATGACGATCAGATCAAAGAGGCGTTCAGTGCCTGCGGTCTCAGTCACCGCGACGCAATCGAAATGCAGAATGCGCGGCTGTCGCCCCATAATCGGGAATATGCCGAATTTCTCTATGCGCGCCTGCAGCGCAAGGGCTATCTGTTCCGCGACTGTCAGCGCATGGTCAATACGGACCGCAACATCTTCGCCGCCTGCATGGTGGCCTGCGGCCATGCCGATGCGATCGTGACCGGCACGACCCGGAACTGGTCGACCGCCTTCGCCGATATCAGCCATGCGCTCGATCCGAAACCGTCGCATACCGTGATCGGCGTCTCGCTGGTGATTTCGCGCGGGCGGAGCGTGCTGGTGGCCGATACTTCGGTCCACGATATGCCGGATGCCGAACAGCTCGCCGATATTGCGGTCGCCGCTGCGCGGGTCGCTCAGCGTCTGGGCTTCGATCCCCGCGTCGCCATGCTCGCCTATTCGACCTTCGGCCATCCGCGCGGTGAGCGCTCGGAGCGTGTGGCCGAGGCGGTGCGGCTGCTCGATCGCCGCCGCGTCGATTTCGAATATGACGGCGAGATGGGCGCCGATGTCGCTCTCAGCCGCGATGCAATGAAGCTCTACCCGTTCTGCCGCCTGTCCGACACGGCGAATGTGCTCGTAATGCCGGCATTTCACTCCGCCAGCATCTCGACAAAGATGCTTCAGGAATTGGGAGGCGGAACGGTGATCGGTCCGCTTCTTGTGGGGATGTCGAAACCTGTCCAGATCGTCTCGCTGGGGGCGACGGACAGCGACCTGGTCAATATGGCGGCCCTTGCGGCTTACGACATCTCTGTCTGAACGGGCCGCGGGCGAAACTCGACGATTCGCCCGCGGTGTCTTGCTTTGCTGCTCATAATCTAGCGGATCGTCTTGGCAGACGCGTCGCTCCAGTCGAACGGCTTGGCGGCGACCTGCTCCGCCTCGGCGCGCCCGATGCCGATGTCCTTGAGCAAATGGTCGTCAAGGGATCGCAGGGCCTGCCGCTGGCGCCGATGCTCGGCATAGGCCTCCAGTCTGCAAGTCAGGCGCGTCAGGAAATTCGGCTGCGTGCGCGCGTCCCCGTTGAGCGTCTTCATGCCCAACGCGAATTGATCTGGCTTCATCAACATTGTCTTGCCTTTCCAATCGTGCGTGGTCGAATGCGCGCGCACCCTCTATTTACTGCAGCCCCTTGCATTAGTGAAACGAATGTTTATGATATTATCCATTAGAGTTCGTTATGGAGACGACAGATGCGCCGGACCGTTGACCTAAGCCTTTTACGCGCCCTCGTCGCGGTCGCCGAAACAGGCGGCATGACGAGCGCGGCGCGCGCGCTGAACCTCACCCAGGCGGCGGTGAGCCAGCAGATCCGCCGTCTCGAAGAGACGTTCGATACGCAGCTTTTTTGCCGGGACAGCCGGCGTCCTGTGCTGACGCCCTGCGGCGAACGGCTTGTCGCTTACGCCCAGCGCATGCTGGCTATGAACGACGAGGTCTGGGGTATGATGACGTCACCGGATTTCCAGGGCGAAGTCCGGCTTGGCATCCCGCACGACATCATCACCCCCTTCATTCCGCCGATCCTGAGAAGCTTCAATCAGCATTGGCCGCGTGTCCGCGTGACGCTGGTGTGCCAGTCGTCAAATAACCTCCTGCGCATGCTGGAGGAAAACGAGATCGACCTGACGCTCACCACCGAGCGGACGGCAGGCGAGCAAGGCGAGCTGCTTCTGCCCGATCAGCTCGTATGGGCGGGTGCAAAGGACGGGGAGGCTCACAAGCGCCGGCCATTGCCGGTCACATTCGGCGACGCCAGGTGCTCGTTCCGCCCGCCGACCATCGAGGCGCTCGGCAAAGCCGGGCTCGACTGGCACCTGACCTGCGAGACGGGCGACTTCGCTCCCTATTGCGCGACCCTGGCCGCCGACCTCGCCGTCGCGCCGATGCTGACCTTGACGGTGCCTAACAACCTGCAGGTCCTGGGCGCAGCGGAAGGGCTGCCGCCGCTTCCGACGTTCTATATCAATCTGCGGCTGCCGAAGAGCGGCGTGACCGATATCGCCCAGGAGATGGCGCGCTTCATCCGTTCGGGCTTTGCGAAACCCTACCAGGCTGCCGCCGCGGCGTAGATCGATAAGTTAGCGCAACGCGCGTCCAAGCATGTCCCCGCGAAGGCGGGGATGGACGCGCGTTGCGCTAGACATGCAAAAAGCCTCCGCCGAGGACGGAGGCTTTTCCATTTCGGTGCTTCCTTGCGGACTACTTGCGGCGCTGTCCGAGGCCCATCTTCTTTGCGAGGGCGGAACGCGCTGCGGCATAGTTCGGCGCGACCATAGGATAGTCGTGCGGCAGGCCCCACTTCTCCCGGTATTCCTCCGGCGACATATTGTAATGGGTGCGCAGGTGCCGTTTCAGCGACTTGAACTTCTTGCCGTCTTCCAGGCAGATGATGTATTCCGGCGTCACGGAACGCTTGATCGGAACGGCCGGCTTCAGCTCTTCGGCCGGCGGCTGCGTGGCATTTACAGAGGCGCGCGATAAGGCATCGTGCACATCGTTGATGATGTTCGGAAGATCGCCGGCAACGACAGTATTGTTGCTGACATAGGCCGAAACGATGGTGGTCGTTAGTTCCACCAGCTCATTGTTATCCGATTTCATATCCATCATGTGCGGTCTCCCACCGTCCTTTACGGACATCGTTGATTTCTTTCAAACAGTTCCGGAGGAGTCTGGGGTTCGGTCCGGAGCCGTATTCTCTACGCGAAAAGATGAAGATAGCGATCCGTCTGGATTGGTTACCATATTTCTGATTTAGCTCCAGTGGACCTGACTAACTTCTGCAAACATAATATTCAAAAAAGCCTTACATTCAAGCAGAACTCATAAGATGATACGAAAGACCTAGGATTTTTGAGAGCTGAGTTGATAACGTCCCGCTGGTTGGTGATGTTTTGTCGATATTTTTGCCACGACGTTTAGGATTCATGTACAGATCGCACTTGTTCTGTAAATTTTTTCCTTCAAAATTTACGCAACACAGAACATAGTCCCGAGCCGGTTACTGGAATCAAACAAATTGGCGATCGAATCGACCTTATAGGATTAACGGTCTCGCGATCCGCAACTGTCCACAGGATTCCGGCGCAGTCTTGCCTCCTCAGCCAGAGGACCACATCAATCCGTGTGTAAATGGACTAACCAAATAAGAAAACCATGCGATTTTCTGACGCAGCTTGCCAATAACAGCCAATCGCCCTGTGAATATACACAACTGAATGCGCCAGGTGAAAAACAGTTGGGCTCCACAACCCAAACAAAAGCGTCAGAAACACCGCCCACCATTTCATGAAACCGGAGAATGGCGGCATTGAGACGACCTCACATGAGGCGATTGACTTAACCAACGCAGCCGGGCGATGCCGAAACCGGCATGTAACCCATGAAGACGCGCCTGCCGGGACTGCGGAGAGCGTCAATATACGTCCGGCAAAACGCCCGCGACTGGGATCCGCGAAATGACGGGAATTTTATCCTGTGAGAGCCAAGGGGTTACTGGCAAGCTCTTCCAAAGCGCTCGTTTCTCACCAATCTCAGGGGAACCAGCCGGCCCATGCCAAGGAGTTGTCCCATGGAGACCAAGAAAGTCAGCAAGAGCGATACCGAGTGGAGAGCCCAGCTTTCCCCCGAAGCCTATAAGGTGACGCGCAAGCACGGCACCGAGCGCGCTTATACAAGCCCCCTCAATGCGGAGAAGCGGGAGGGGATGTTCCACTGCGTCTGTTGCGGCGCGCCGCTCTTTTCCTCCGACGCCAAGTTCGAATCGGGCACCGGCTGGCCGAGCTTCACCCAGCCTGCGGACGGCGCCGGTGTCAGCGAGCATGATGACCGCGCCTTCTTCATGCGCCGCACGGAGGTCCGCTGCGCCAAATGCGATGCCCATCTCGGCCACGTCTTTCCCGATGGGCCCGACCCGACCGGACTGCGCTACTGCATCAACGGCGTCGCGCTCGAATTCGACCCGAAAGAGTAAGCCCCGCTTGCCTCCGGGGATGTCCCGCGCTTATGTGTCGGCACGCCTTGCGCCCGGTGAACGCCGATCGGCGCGACATCCCCATTTTCCGAACTGGCTGAGCGATGACAGACAACTCGACGAATGAGCGCCCCGCCCCGATCGCCGCGCAGCGCCCGGCGACAAACACGCATCACGGCATCGAACGGACCGACAGCTATGCCTGGCTGCGCGCCGAGAACTGGCAGGAGGTGATGCGTGATCCTTCCGTGCTGGCTCCGGACATTCGCGATCATCTCCTGGCCGAGAACGCCTATACCGAGGCGATGCTTTCGAAGACCAAGGCGCTGCAGGAAACGCTCTTTCAGGAGATGAAGGCGCGGATCAAGGAAGATGATTCGACCGTGCCGGCGCCGGACGGCCCCTGGGCCTATTTCGTCAGCTATGTGACGGGCGGACAGCATCCCCTGTTCTGCCGCGAGCCGAGAGACGGCGGCCACCGCCAGATCCTGCTCGACGGCAACAGGCTGGCCGAGGGGCTTGCCTATTTTCAGCTTGGCGGCGCCTCGCACAGCCATGATCATCGCTTGCTGGCCTATGGCTTCGACGACAAGGGCTCGGAATTCTACACGCTGAAGCTTCGCGATCCGGCAACGGGCGAGGATCTTCCCGACAGCGTGCCGGAGACCACCGGCGGGGCCGTCTGGAGCGCCGACAATCAATGGATCTTCTATACCAGGCTCGATGACAATCATCGCCCGCGTCAGGTCTACCGCCATCGGGTCGGGAGCGATGCGAGCGAGGACGTGCTCGTCTATGACGAACCCGATTCCGGCTTCTACGTCGGGGTCGATGAGACGTCCGACCGCCGGTACATCGTGATCCATACCGGCGACCATCAGACCTCGGAAGTGCGCCTGATCCCGGCCGACGGGATCGAGGCCGAGCCGCTGCTGACCGCTGCACGCGAGCCGGGCCACGAATATTCGGTCGAACATCGCGACGGCCGGCTGATCATCCTCACCAATTCGGGCGAAGCGGAAGACTTCCGGATCATGGAAGCGGACATCGGCGCCGGGCGAGAGGGCTGGCGGGAAATCGAGGCGCAGCGTCCCGGACGGCTGATCCTCGATGTCGTCGTCTTCCGCGATTTTCTGGTTCGGCTGGAACGCGAGCACGGCCTGCCCCGCATCGTCATCCGCCGCTGGGCGGATGGAGAGGAGCACAGCATCGCCTTCGATGAAGAGGCCTATTCGCTCGGCGCCATCCCCGGCTATGAGTTCGCGACCAATCAGCTCCGCTTCAACTACTCATCGATGACGACGCCGGCGCAGGTCTACGACTATGACATGGCGACGCGGGAGCGCGTGCTGCGCAAGACGCAGGAGGTGCCGAGCGGCCATGACCCGGCGGATTACGTGACCCGCCGCGTCTTCGCCCCCGCGCCGGACGGCGAAACGGTGCCGATCTCCCTGCTCTACCGCCGCACGACACCGCTCGACGGCTCGGCGCCGGTTCTGCTTTACGGCTACGGCGCCTATGGCATCGCAATGCCCGCCTCGTTCTCCACCAACCGGCTCAGCCTGGTCGATCGCGGCTTCATATACGCCATCGCTCACATTCGCGGCGGCAAGGACAAGGGCTATGGCTGGTATCGCACCGGACGCCGGAAGCAGAAGGTGAACAGCTTCACCGATTTCATCGCCGCCGGGCGCTATCTGGCGGAAAGCGGCATTACCACGCCCGGCAATATCGTCGCGCATGGCGGCTCGGCCGGCGGCATGCTGATGGGCGCCGTCGCCAATATGGCGCCGGAGCTGTTCAAGGGTATCGTTGCCGAGGTGCCTTTCGTCGATGTGCTGGCGACCATGCTCGACGATACGCTGCCGCTCACCCCGCCCGAATGGCCCGAATGGGGCAATCCCGTCACCAGCCGCGAGGATTATGGGACCATCGCCGCCTATTCGCCCTATGACAATGTGAAGGCGCAAGGCTATCCGCATATTCTCGCGCTCGCCGGGCTCACCGATCCGCGCGTCACCTATTGGGAGCCGGCGAAATGGGTCGCGAAGCTGCGCGCCATGAAGACCGACAGCAATCTCCTTCTGCTCCGCACCAATATGGAGGCGGGGCATGGCGGCGCGTCCGGCCGGTTCGAGCGGTTGAAAGAGGTCGCGATCGCTTACGCCTTCGCGCTGATGATCACCGGCCGCGCGGATCGGAAGCCGAGTTAGAGCATCGGACCGAAAAGTGGCACCCACTTTTCGGGTAAATCCGGTGCCAAAACAAACAGTTAGAGTGGCGCTTCCGATTCCGATAAGAATCCGCCGCTCTAAACGCGCGCGTGCGCGCCCGGCAGCGGGAAACGCTGTTTGATCCGCTGGAAGAGCGTATCGCGCACTTCGCGATAGGCATCCATGATCTGCTCGCGGCTGCCGGTGGCGGCCGTCGGATCGAGCGTCGGCCAATATTCGGCCTCGATCGCCTGCGTCCGCGTCATCTCCAGCGCTTGGTGGTGCGCTTCCGGCGACAGGCTAACGACGAGATCGAAGGAGCTGTCATAGAGATCGGATATGGATTGCGGCATGTGCTTGCCCATATCGATGCCGATCTCCTCCATTGCCGCGGCGGCGAAAGGATCGGCTTCACCTGCGCGCACGCCCGCCGACTCGACATAGATTTGCCGCCCCGCCAGATGACGAAGGATCGCTTCGGCCATCGGCGAGCGCACGGAATTGTAATTGCAGGCAAAAAGGACCGCCTTGGGCAGATCCAGCGAGGGAGGCGGAGGCGACGCATTCACCTGCGCTCACCTTTCCAATGCAGCGCGCAGATCAGCGTGAAGAGGCGGCGGGCCGTTTCCCGGTCGGTCGTGACCTTGTCCTTCAGCCGCCGGATCAGAAGCTGCCCGCCTTCATCGTGCAGGGAGCGGCGGCCCATATCCAAGGCCTCGATGCGGCTCGGCGGCGCGGTCCGGATCGCCTCGTAATAGCTTTCGCAGACCAGAAAATAGTCCTTGATGAGCTTGGAAAAAGGGGAGAGCGACAGCAGGAACGTATTGAGCGGCGTACCATCCTCGTTGGAGACCTCGATCGCCAGCCGGTTCTCCACGATGGCGATGCGCAGCTTGTAAGGCCCTGACGCACCGTCATTGAGCGCGAAGCTGTTGTTTTCCAGAAGGTCGAAAATCGCGACCTGGCGCTCATGCTCCACCTCGGAACTGTTGCGCCCAATCGAGGCTTCGTCGAGTTTGATGTCGATGATGCGGCTCGTCTCGTCCTGTTCGCTACTCGATGACGTCATGCCACTCGTTCCTTAACGGGCGCTCGTGACCGGGGCCCTATTTGCGCATATGGGCGGATCTCGCCGGACGCGCCGGGATGGGCAAGCCTTTTCCAAGCGGCGTCAATTTGCAACCCTTCCCTTCGGATTGCCGCTCTAAGACGAGATCATACGCACGGATTTCCCGTGAGGCAGGGGAAGGCCCGCCTGCTTCCCAGCTTAGGCCGGGCGCGTCTGGCCGGTCCCGTGCACGCAATATTTGAACGTGGTGAGTTGCTCGACGCCCACCGGCCCGCGCGCATGGAACCGGCCCGTCGCGATGCCAATCTCGGCGCCCATGCCGAATTCACCACCATCGGCGAATTGCGTCGAAGCGTTGTGAAGCACGATGGCGCTGTCGACCTCGCGGAGGAAACAATCCGCGGCACCTCTATCTTCCGTGACGATGGCGTCCGTATGCCGGGAGCCGTAACGCGCAATATGCGCCATCGCGTCTTCGAGGCCGGCAACGGTCCCGACCGCGATGGTCGCATCGAGATATTCCGTGGCCCAATCGTCTTCCGTCGCAGGGCTGACGCGCGCGTCCGACGACTGGGCCGCCGCATCGCCGCGAACCTCGCAGCCGGCGTCGATCAGCGCCGCGATGATCGGGCCGAGATGCGTTGCGGCGCAGGCTTTGTCAACCAGCAGCGTCTCGGCCGCTCCGCAGATCCCCGTCCGGCGCATCTTGGCGTTGACGGCAATGGCCTTGGCCATCTCCAGATCGGCCGCTTCGTGGATGTAGACATGGCAGATGCCGTCGAGATGGGCAAAGACCGGGACACGGGCCTCGCTTTGAACGCGCGCGACAAGGCTCTTGCCGCCCCGGGGGACAATCACGTCGATCGCGCCATCGAGCCCCGCCAGCATCATGCCCACGGCCTCGCGGTCCGTCGAGCCGACAAGCTGGATCGCGGCCTCGTCGAGCCCGGCCTGGCGAAGACCGGCCACCAGCGCCGCATGGATCGCGCGGTTCGATGCGATGGCCTCCGAACCGCCCCTCAGAATGATGGTATTGCCGGCCTTCAGGCACAGCCCACCCGCATCCGCGGTGACGTTCGGGCGGCTCTCATAGATCATGCCGACCACGCCGAGCGGCACCCGCACGCGCTCGACGACAAGGCCGTTAGGCCGCGTCCAGGAGGCCATCACCTCACCAACCGGATCGGGCAGGGCGGCAATATCCTCAAGCCCCTTGGCCATGGCTTCGATGCGCGCGGGCGTCAGCGTCAGACGGTCGACAAATGCGCCGGGACGGCCGGCCTGGCGCGCCGCCTCGACGTCTTCGGCATTGGCCGCCAAAATCGCATCGCCGGAATTGCGCAGCGCCGCCGCCATCGCAATGAGCGCGGCATTCTTGGCCTCGGTCGTCGCAAGCGCGAGCTTCGCAGCCGCGGCCCGCGCCGCAGCGCCGATCGCCTGCATTCTGGCGGCGAGGTCGCCATCTCGTTCATCAGCCTTCTGAGCCACACTCACAACTGACATCTCAGCTCCTGTTCAGCGCCATATCGTCCCGGTGGATCATCTCTGTGCGGCCACGGTAGCCTAAAATACTTTCGATTTCAGTGCTTTTGCGCCCGATCAGCCGCTCCGCGTCGCGGTGCGCATAAGCGATGAGACCGCGCCCCAATTCCTGGCCGCCTGCATCTTTTATGATCACCGCATCGCCGCGGTCAAATGCGCCTTCCACCCCGATGACGCCCGCGGGCAAGAGGCTGCGCCCGGCATTGAGCGCGGCCCGGGCGCCATCGTCAATGGTGATGGTGCCGCGCGGCTCCAGAGCGCCGGCGATCCAGCGCTTGCGTGAGACGACCGGATTTGTGGAAGCGAGGAACCAGGTGCAAGGGGCGCCTTTTCCCAGGGCGCGGAGCGGATGGAGGACATTGCCATTGGTAATCGCCAGATTTGCGCCGGCGGCGACCGCAATCTTGGCGGCAACGAGCTTGGTGACCATGCCGCCGCGCGACAGCTCGCTTCCCGCGTCACCCGCCATGGATTCGATTTCCGCCGTGATTTCCTCGACCACTTCGAGCCGCCTCGCTTGCGGATCGATCGAGGGCGGCGCGGTATAAAGCCCGTCGACGTCCGACAGGAGCACGATGCAATCCGCGCTCATCATCGAGCCGACGCGCGCGGCCAGCCGGTCATTGTCGCCATAGCGGATTTCGTTGGTCGCCACGCTGTCATTCTCGTTCACGACCGGAACGACGCCGAGGCCGAGCAGCGCCGAGATCGTGCTGCGCGCATTGAGGTAGCGGCGCCGCTCCTCCGTGTCGCCGAGCGTCAGGAGGATTTGCGCCGCGGTCATATCGCGCGCGGAAAAGCATTCCTCATAGGCGCGGGCGAGCGCGATCTGGCCGACCGCGGCCGCAGCCTGGCTTTCCTCAAGCTTCAGGGAGGTTTGCGGCAAGCCGAGCGCGCGCCGGCCGAGCGCGATGGCCCCGGAGGAGACGACAATGACCTCCCGGCCTTCCGCTTTGAGGCCGGCAATGTCGTCGGCGAGCGCCGCAAGCCAGTCGCCTTTCAGCTTGCCGCTCGTCCGTTCGACAAGCAAGGCCGAGCCGATCTTGACCACGATGCGGCGCGCGCCGCTCCATTCCCTGCGCATGGGATTTCCATCCGAATTAGAGGTTCCCATGGCGATTGTCAGAAGTTGATCGCGAGCGCAAGCCCTGCCGCTCACGAATTAAGGCGAAAATCGCAGCCGCAAATGGGCGCTGGGGGCCCTCGATGCGGTGGAACAAGAGCCATCGCACTGCGTTTTCCCTCAACAATCAGGAGAAAGAGGCCCGAAATGGCAAATGAAAACGATAACCACGACGACCCCTATGCACGCGGATCTTTCTCCATGCGTCCTGCGGCTCGATGGCAAGTCTGGGCCATGACGGTCGTGGGCGTCGTCGTGGTCGTTGCGTTGCTGGTGTATGTGGTAGCGTAATCGCATCGGCGTCATTTTTTGAGCCAAGTCGCCAGCTAAAGAGGTCGCTGACTAAAGGCGCGGGCGTTCGTCGCCATTCTGCGCAACGCCGTCCGGCGGCCGCTGTTCGAACTCCAGCCCTTCGATTCTCCGGCCCCGGCTGGCGATCTTGTCGGTTGAGGTGAGGATCTTCTCCATATCTCCCCCGAGGAGGCCGAAATGCTTCTGGAATTCCAGCACGCGTTCTTTCAGGCGGTTCACATCGGTCAGCAGCAGGCCGACCTCAAGCTGGATTATCCCAGCCTGCTCACGCATCCGAACGTCTTTCATAATGGCCTGCATGGTCTGGACAGCGAGCATCAGCATGTTTGGCGAGACGATGAAAAGGCGGACGCGGTGCGCTTTCTGCAGCAGGTCTGGGAAATGCTCGTGCAGGTCGGCATAGATCGACTCCGACGGCACGAACATCAGCATTGAATCCTGAGTTTCGCCGGGCACGGCGTATTTGGCCGCGATCTCATCGATATGCCGGCCGACATCCGTGCGGACCCGCCGGGCCGCCTCCTTCCGCGCCGCCTCATCCGCCGCCGCACGGAGCGCCTCGAAGGCTTCCAAGGGGAATTTGGCATCGACCACGAGACCGGCATCGGAGCCGGGCAGCTGGATCAGGCAATCCGGACGCTTTCCGTTCGAAAGCGTCGGCTGAAACCGGTAGCTGTCCTTCGGCAGCGCGTCCTGAATGATGGTCTCCATCCGAAGCTGCCCGAACGCACCCCTCTGCTGCTTGTTCGCCAGAATGTCCTGAAGCGAGACGACCTGGGTCGACAGCTCGGTGATATTGCGCTGCGCGGTGTCGATGACGGCGAGCCGCTCATTGAGCCGCGCCAGATGTTCCGCGGTTCTGCGCGCCGTCTCGTCGAGATTGACTCCGACCGTTTGGCTGACACGATCGAGGCGTTCATGCAGGGCGCGGCTGAGCTCGGATTGATTGGCGCCCGCAAGCTCGGAAATCCCGTGGAGCTGGCCTTTCAGCGCCGCAAGCTCCAATTCCATGAGACGCGCCTCGGCCTGACGCTGCGCCGCCTCGCTTGCCCGGATTCGGCCATTGCGCCAGACGAGGAGCACCAGCGCCAGCAGCACGGCGACGGCAAGCCCCGCGATCACGGCAAAAACCACCAGCGGATCGATCGCGATCCCGTTGACCTGCCAGGACGGTAATTCCACCATGCTTCTCCCTCGGCGGCGCGCCTCGCGCAGGCTAGGGCGATTCGATCTCGAACGAAAGGCGAACGATTCCTGGTGAAGCGGCGTTGACCGGGCCTGCCAATCGGCTTATCTGACGGGCATGGCCAAGCTTCCCATCCTGATTTTTCCCGATCCGATCCTCCGCGAGACGGCTCAGCCGGTCGAGCAGGTGGATGAGACGCTGCGGCGCCTGCTCGAGGACATGATGGAGACGATGCACGCCGCGCCCGGCGTCGGGCTGGCCGCGCCACAGATCGGGCTTTCCCGGCGTCTTTTCGTGATGGACCCGGCACGCGAGAACGAGCCGCCCGCGCCGCGCTATCTGATCAACCCCGAAATATTGCAGAAGGGCGAGCAGACGCGCGTGCATGAGGAAGGCTGCCTGTCGATCCCGAATATCTATGCCGAAGTCGAGCGCCCGGCCTCGATCCTCGTTCGCTATCTCGGTCAGGAGGGCGAGTTGCGCGAGGAATGGCTCGAGGGGCACGCCGCCACCGTCGCGCAGCACGAAATCGATCATCTGGACGGCATTCTCTTCATCGATCACCTCTCAAGGCTGAAAAGGGACTTCCTGATCCGGAAATTCCGCAAGGCGCGCCGCGAGGAGGGGGCGGCGTAGCGCGGCATGATCCCGCCGATCGAGGCTTAAAGAGCTTGCCAGCGCAATCGCCCTCCGCCTAAATCGGCCTGCTCCCTTGCAGGCACCGAAGCTGCTGAAAGCATGGTTCCATTGCGCGTTATCTTCATGGGCACGCCCGATTTCGCGGTGCCCCCCTTGAGCGAGATCGTCGCCCTCGGCCACGATGTGCTGGCGGTTTACACACAGCCGCCCCGCGCGGCCGGCCGCGGCATGCTTGCCCGCAAGTCGGCCGTGCAGAATTTCGCCGAAGAAGCCGGCATCCCTGTCTTCACGCCGAAAAGCTTGAGGCCGGCGCAGGTTCAGAACGAATTCTATGCGCATGATGCCGACGTCGCCGTTGTTGCCGCCTATGGGCTCATTCTGCCCAAGGCGATCCTCAATGCGCCGCAATTCGGCTGCCTCAACATTCACGCCTCGCTTCTGCCGCGCTGGCGCGGTGCGGCGCCCATCCGGCGGGCGATCATGGCGGACGATACCCATAGCGGCACGGTGATCATGCAGATGGACGAGGGGCTCGATACCGGGCCGGTTTGCCTCGGCGAGCGGATCACCATCGGGCCGGATATGACGGCGGGCGAGCTTCACGACGAACTCTCGCTGCTCGGCGCCAAGCTGATCGCCCGGGCCCTGGACCAGCTCGGCGAGGGACAGCTGCACTGCCGTCCCCAACCGACGGAGGGGGTGACCTACGCCGCCAAAATCACCAAGGACGAGGAACGCATCGATTGGACGCGCCCCGCGATGGAGATCCACAATCAGATTCGCGCCCTCTCGCCCCATCCGGGCGCCTGGTTCGAGGCGCTCCTATCGGGCCGGAGGGAGCGGATCAAGGTCCTGCGCTCGGTCATCGTGCCGGGCATGGGCGAGCCCGGCCTCCTGCTCGACTCCCAGCTCACCGTCGCCTGCGGTCATCACGCGGTGCGACTCACCCGCGTGCAGCGCGCGGGCAAGAAGCCGATGCTCGGGGCGGAGTTTCTGCGCGGCTTCCCACTCGGAAAGGGCACCCATTTCAGCTAGATCAACCCTCGTTCAAGCGGAATCATTTGAACGAGGTTAAGTTGATCTATTTCAAAAAGTTAGCACAACTGTTCCCGCGTCCATCCCCACCTTCGCGGGGACATGCTTGGACGCGCGTTGCGCTAAGGGCACCTTTGGGAAAAACGTCTTGCCCTGCCGGGAACCGGCCTTCCCCGTATAATGCGATGTCCGCTTCAGAGGTCACTGCTTCGGTGCGACCTCGAAACGCCGCGAGAGCGCGCCGGCATTCTCGCCGGCGGCTTCGCGGCAGAAGATGTCGTAGAGCAGACCCATGATCCGGCGTACTTCGTCATCGGCAAGGCTGTAATAGATCGCCTTGCCCTCGCGCCGTGTGGTGACAAGCCCATCCATCCGCAGGCGGGCGAGCTGCTGCGAAACGGCCGGCTGTCTGAGCGCCAGAATGGTCTCCAGCTCCGTCACGGAACGCTCGCGCTCGGCAACGAGACAAAGGATAAGCAGCCGACTCTCATGCGCCAGAGCCTTCAGAAAGTCGCTGGCCGCTCTCGCCTGCCCCCTGAAGTGTTCGATATCGGCCACAAGATCATCGGCCATTTCCGCGGAACTTTCGCGCTTTCCTGAATCCTCATCGGATTTCGCCATCATCAATTCCATCTTCCGCCGGAAACTCCCTTTCGACCCTCGCCGCCCCGTTGTGCTCCCCCATCGTGGCCAACTGGCGCCGGGCCCGAAGGCCTGCGGTCACGATGAAACCGTCCCAGGCGAGGCGGCTTACGGCCTTCAACTCAAAGCGCGGTTTCCGCCGAATAACGCTGCACGCTTCTTTTGAATGCTTGTGTGTAAAGACCTTTAATACGAGCGGAAAAATTGCAAGCAGTAAGAGCTGCATACGGATATATATTTTGGCAAAGGTGTTTTTTGCTTTGCAGCATAGCCAATGAATTACATTGATTTTCCGCATCCGGAGGATGCCGTATCCCCCGGTCTTAGCACCTCTAGAATCTTTGCTCCAGAATGCGGAAACCAGCATCAGAGGTTGTACTTAGACACAATTCATCGCGCAGTGCGGGCAAGTATGGCGCTCCGGCTTCACTCCCGAAGATCCAAGTTTCATTGAGAAGCCAAAGAAGTGTTGCCGAATGTATTGTATTCATTTGGCGAAATTGAGTTGCCGATTTCTGTGAAATCTACCATACTGCACGGCGTCTGGCGTCTTATCGGACGCGGTGGAAAGACCTGACGTTGTGCCTTCGATCTCGCTTGCAGTGAGTTGTGCCTGCTCGATTTTCCCCGTTTTCTGAATGATCGCCTTTGAGTCCGGACGGCCCCGCGCCTGACGGGAGCCTATTTGGGGAATTAAGGAGCAGCAGGATGCGTCAATCTGGTACGGTCAAATTCTTCAATCAATCGAAGGGTTTTGGCTTCATTACACCGGATGAGGGCGGCAAAGACGTTTTCGTTCATATCTCGGCCGTGGAACGCTCCGGCGTCCCGATGCTGGACGGCGGAATGCGCGTTTCGTTCGAGACGCAGCCGGATCCGCGTGGCAAAGGCCCGAAGGCCATCAATCTTCAGCTATCCGAATAGGACAGGGTTGCGCCGGGAAAGAACGACCGAACACGATCATCCAGCCAATTGAGACTTCAGACGCCCGGTTGACGGCCGTGTGTCGGACATGCGGTCGGCTGGGCGTTTGTCCTGTGGTTCGACCCGAACGGATGAAGCCGGTGACAAGTGGATTTCCGTTCGGATAAGTCGAACTATAACAAAAGGTTAGACTAGTGGGCTGGGCTGACATGGAGGGAACGAAATGTCAGAGTCAGGCCACTAGCACGGCGGTCCCGCAGACCCGGAAGGCCGAGCGATGCCGGGATAAGCCCGGCGCGCAGGGACAGCGAATTTTCCCTTGCTGTGGCGGGCCGGATCTAGCGCTTGGAACCGGCCGGGCGCAAGTTTCTCTTTTCGTTGACAAATTGGGGACCAATCGATGAACACCCTTCGCCGCCGGCTGATCGCCGTCGCGCTCTGTATGGCTGCAGTGGTTGGAGCAAACGCCGCCGAGGCGGCGTGCACCAAGCTGTTCTACTCGGTAAATGATTACGGCAAGGACGGTCCGGCCCGCGACGCACAGACGCTGCTTGACCCGTTCATTGCCAAATGGGCAGCCGAGAAAGGCATCAAGAAATACAGAACGGGAAAGAAAGAGGTCGAATGTGAGCTCTTTCTCGACTTCGGGGTGTTTGACGAATACACCTGCAAAGCTACCGCAAGCGTCTGCTGGTAGGCCGGGAAGGTCGGATTCCGGCCTCGCCGGGCCTCTGCCTGCCCGCAATTACCTGTTTAAATCATGCGGCTGTCGGCGCCTTTAGGGGTGCATTCGGTCTTTTTTTTAACCGCCGGACTTCATATATTGAAGGAGCTGGGAAACCAGCTATGGCGATAAACGACTGCCGAAATAAACCTATCGGACCCGGGGGCAGTACCCGGCGCCTCCACCACAAGCGCATGACGCGCAGTGTGTTTCTGATGGGGGCGAACTAGGATCGACGAAGGTGTAAAGGGTGGGTTTTCGCTCGGCATGGTATCCGCCGTTATCGGGCCAATCAAATAGTTGCCAACGACAACTATGCTCCGGCAGCCCTCGCCGCGTAATGCGGTGCGGAAGCCGAAATCCAAGTCCTAGGCGGTAGCACGTCTAGGCGCGGTTTGGAGGACACCGGGCAACAGAAGTCCTCCACCCGGCAGCCGGCGAGCGGTGCCGGTGCGTGGGCCCCAACCGGTGAAGCTCGACCACAGCCACATGTCCGAGGACAAGATCCATTACGATATCCTGGCCAAGGAGGCGTTGCAGGGCATCATCCGTTCGGTCTTGCAAAGGGTCCAGAGACGCGGCCTGCCAGGCGAGCATCATTTCTACGTCACTTTTGACACCACGGCTCCGGGAACGATCCTGTCCAAGCGCCTCAAAGAGCAATATCCCGAGGAGATGACCATCGTCCTCCAGCACCAATTCTGGGATCTGATGGTTTATGACGACCGTTTCGAGGTGAAGCTTTCCTTCCACACGGTTCCCGAGCGGCTGGTCGTTCCGTTTCAGGCGATCAAGACTTTCGTCGACCCGAGCGTGCCGTTCGGCTTCGCGCCGAACATCTTCGCTCCGCTCGGTCCGCGCGAGGCGGCACCCATTACGGCTGTGCCCGAAAGCGAGGACGGCCAGGATCTCTCCGCGCTTCCCAAGCCCTCCATTCCGGCCGACACGGCTGTCGAGCCGGCGAGCGCCGAGCCGGAGAAGCCGGTCGAGGAAAGCGAGCCGGAACAGGAATCCGCCAAGGTCGTCGAGCTGGACCTGTTCAGGAAAAAATAGGCCCCGTGCGAGCGGACATGCGTTCCGCTCGCTGCGTCAGCCTAATGCGGCATCATGTTTGGCGGAAACGAACGTCATCGCGGACGGAGCGAAGCGGAGATCCGGGATCCATTGGCATCTCTGCAACATCAATGCGTGACGGACAAAAATCGGGCGCCGGATCAATTCCTGCGCGACGAAAAAGCATTTCGGACGATTCCGTCAAAGCTAATCCTGCATAGGGCCAACCACCTGCCGTTTGGCGCTCAGAAGACAGCCCCCTTCTCGCCATTGATTCTCCGGCCGATACATCGAGACCGTTTGCGAGTATAATCGCGACGTGTTGCACCCATTTTGAGGCGTGGGGCGTGCTGCCGACGATTTTGTGCTTAACGACGCGCTTCACAAAAACATCAACACGCATGGTGTAGCTTTCGCAACGGCGTCGTCACGCACCACAGTCGTATATGGGGGCTATTTCCGATGAAGAAGATCTTTCTCGCCCTCGCAGCGTCGACTTTCCTGACCTCCGCCGCCTCTGCGGCGGAGCTGAAGCGGGTCGTCACAGTCCCGCTGGGCGCCGAAATTACCGGCATATTCATGGTCGGACCGGACCTGTTCTTCAACGTCCAACATCCCTCGGACGACATACCAACGCAGTTCTCCAAAGCAGCGGTCGGCGTTATCTCCAATGCTGATTTCGGCGCCGATGCCAGCCCCATGCCGACCGAGATGGCCGACAAGCAAAAGGTCGTCTCGACCCTGGGCGGCTATCAAATCCTGTTCCAGGAAGGCTCGTTCGACGGCAAGATCGCCTCGATCTCCGGCGAGGGCGGCAAAATCAAGGTTTCCACCGATCCCGACTTCAACGCCTATGTTCCGACGGGCGCCAATGAAGGCCATCTCTTCACGAATTGGGAAGACCGTCCGGGCGGCATGTCCCGCGTAAAGATCAGCCGCGCCGAAGACGGCACATGGACGGCTGACGCGCCGATGGCGGGTCGTCACGCGATGTCTACATGGCCAATCTGGCTCTGCTCGAGATCGCCTTTCAGGATTTCGACCGCGTCAGTGTCCCGGAAATCGATGAGAGCGCCATTGGCGTCGATCTGAATGGCGACGGCGAATTGTCGGCAATCACCGAAGTCAAGCGACGTAAGACCTATGTCGGCATGGCCTCGGATCAGCCAATGCAACGGATGCTTTATCCGGAGGGCACCGAATTCATGCATTCGGTGCGCTATGTCGGCGTGAGCGAGAATGGCGAGATCACGATCCCGCCGCGCATGAAGGAGCCCCGCTATATAGTCAAGACGCGCGCGCTGTCCATTCCGCGGCTTCGCTCGCGCTACGGCAACGAAATTCAGGAAAAGATCGACGAGAATCTGCCGCGCTACATCGACCTCGGCGATCGCGGCATGGATACCGGCTTTGGCTGGACGCTGCTCGGCTTCATCGAGGACGCAGATGGCGAACTGCGCCCGCAGACCAATGAGGAGCAGTTTTTCTGCCGCAGCTGTCATGCGACGACGGGAGCGAATATCGACCAGACATGGGCCTTTCCCCGCAAGGTAAAAGGCGCCGCTGGCTGGGGCTATATCGACTATCGCGCGCAGCCCGACGCGCCGAACAGGGGTGAGACCGAAGGCGAAATCCTCGCCTATTTCAAGCGCGCCGGCGGGGGTGACGAATTCCGCTCCAACAAGGAGATGCTCCGGCGCTGGTTCGACAAGGACGGCAAGGCTCTGGAGGACAAGGTGCGCGGCAAATCCGTTTGCGAGCTGATCGCCCCGAGCAAGGCCCGCGCGCTCACGCTGAACAAGGCTTACCGGGTGATCGTCAAGGAACAGTCCTATGTCTATGGGCGCGACGCCACCGTCAAACCGCCAAAGAACGTCCACGCCAAAATCGACGAGGCCACCGCGCCGACCTTGCCGGAAGACAAGCGCTACACGCACGATATCCGGCTGGATTGGACGGCGGCCGACTAACCCGCTTGCGCCCTCTTAAGCGGAGTTGCGCGCGAAAAGCTTGTACGTCCGTCAGACGGTCGTCCGAGACCGCCAAGCCGCCGGCGACAAAGGCAACGCGGCCGCGCTCAGAGCATGATCAGCCGGTAAAGCTCGTCTCGGGCGAGATCGCGCCGTTTGCGCAATTCGACAACCGACACTTCCTCAATCGGCTCTTCATGCATTTCGGCCCTGTGCACGGCGCGGCTGAGCTCGTGAAACTCGTCGGCCTTTCGTTTGAATTCCGGGTCCTGTTCCTGCAGCCACTTGATCTTTTCGGCATGCTCGGGAAATGCCTCATGCAGAGCTTGCGGTTTTTCGTCCATTGCGCGGTCCTCTTTCTTTCAGCCGGGATCCCCCCTTTGCGCTCCCCTCGAAGGGCCTGCCGTCACACAGAGCGACGATCAAGCGAAGACTGGGGGATGCGCGACGCCTGCAACCGGGAAAGGACGGTCTCAAGATTTCATCCGTTAGATGCGGTCCCGCTCCACGATTTGCATCTGTCTTCCTTCTTCGGCAAGTTATTTGGCTTGATTGTCCTCGTTCAAAGGAGGCGCGCATGACTTACGTCGAGACCCATTATGCCGGCTCAGGCGACCTGGCAAACCAGATCTGGGACAGACTTAGCGCAGCCGGCAAAGACCGAACGCGGCTCACAACCGGCGACCTGGCCACAGTGGACGAATTTCACATTCGCGGCCGGCAAGCGACACTTGAAATGGCGGAACGCATGGAGCTCACGGCCGACAGCCACGTCCTTGACATGGGGAGCGGATTGGGCGGGCCGGCGCGGACGGTGGCTGAGACCTATGGCTGCACAGTCACCGGAATCGATTTGACCCCCGCTTTTTGCGATGCAGCGCGCGAGATTTCAGGTTGGCTGGGTCTTTCTGACAGGACTCGTTTTATTCATGGCGATGCGACAGATCCTTCGATTGAGCCAAGTCGCTTCGACGCTGCGATGACCATACATGCCGCGATGAACATTCCAGCCAAACACGCCCTCTATGACAGCGCAAGGCGGGCGCTCAAGCCGGGCCGCATATTTGCAGTCTACGACATTCTGCAGGGAGAAGGCGGGCCCGTCCAGTTCCCGGTCCCGTGGGCTCGCGAACCCTCCATCAGCCATCTCGCGACGCCCGAAGAGATGCGCCGGCTGCTGGCCGCATCTGAGTTCGACATTTTGGATGAAATCGACTCGACCGAGGAAAGCCTGGCCTGGTTCCAGGATATGACTGCCCGCATCGCAAACTCAGAGCCACCTGCGGTCTCATTCCAGTTGTTTCTTGGCGATGACTTCCCGCAGATGGTGCGAAACCAGGTTCAAAACTTGGCTGACAGGCGCATCCGTACCGTTACCTACATCTGTCGGGCTAGCGCAACGCGCGTCTGAATGGACGCGGACAGTTGCGCTAACCTTTTGAAATAGATCAACTTAACCTCGTTCAAGTGAGCCCACTTGAACGAGGGTTGATCTAGGCCGTGACATAAACGAACAACGGCACCGGGGCGACAGCCAGGGCAATGGTCAACAGATAGGCTGGAAACGGGTAGAGTCGCGTCATGCCCGCAAGCATTGCGACTCCGCCCCCGCCTCCTATTACGACATTGCCGGGCACATTCAGCAAGATGGCTAGTGCGACGAAGCGATGGCGAATGAGGTAGGGTACCAGGCGGGTAGGTGACTCGCTTACCAACAAAGCTATGCGTTGATCGGCTCTGACAGGAGCCAGGCGGTTCAGGAAGGCTTGTACCTTTGTAATCCCGACGGCGCCAAAGCCCTTTGCGCCCAACTCTGCGGGGAGGAAACGGCCGATCATGTAAGCAAGCATAAGAGCAGTAACCGTGCTCACATAAACCAAAAAGGAGATCTTGCCGCCGAAGATGAAGAGCATGCTAAGGCCGATTTCAACGGCTGGCATGAAAGGTATGGTCATAAGAAGGACGTATACAGCGGTCGCTGTCATGACCGCTCTGTGGAGCATCGGCTCGGTACTTGCGCGCACATGCAGATTGAGCTGATCAACGACCATGTCGATCAGGAATTGTCCCAGGAAGTAAAGTGCGACAGCCCCGCTGATCAGGATCGTGATTCGACCCCATCGGACACCGGCCGGTTCCGCCACGGGTCGGCCATTCGAGCCTCCACCGACCCTTGGTCTACTGCCCGAAGCTGTATCGTCATTCGGCTTGTCGGGATGGTGTTCCGGTGAATGCGATTTGCTGCTTAAGCGTCCAATACCATCGCTCCTTCTTCCACACCGCCGCGGCAATCAACCGTTCGCCATTGAAGGTACCCTTGAACTGGATTTTGCCGTGGCCTGGACTCTTGAGCTCGGCTCGAAAATGAAGCCCGTCAGCATCGCGGCGCACCCAATAAGGGGCTGGCGCAAATCCAAATCCGCGACAAGTCTTTGATGAAAACTTGCCGTCTTTGAAACTCAACACGTCATCGGGGGGAACAACGTCACCCCCAATCCTGAGAGGCCCGACAAATTGCATTCCTTGAAGCGTGTGGATGAGAGCCGGTCGTTCTGAATCGGCTCGCGCGCCTTGTGCAACCGCGACTGGGGTGAAGACAGAGAAAGTACAACACAGCACAACACAAACTGCGACAAGCCGCTTCGGGTCAAACTGAAGGGGAGATGCGTGCATCCCTAGTAACGTCATTTCGCAATTCTCGCATTTGTCACCCTAATTGCCCCACCCCTAATTGCAACCCCTTCCCGGTTATGAGCGTGCAGCACGCGATCGCTGCCTAGCCACCGAAGCGGAGCAAACGCCGTCGCCATAAAGCCAGCGCCCAGCTCTTTCCGAATTCTCGGCACTAAGCCCCTTCAGCCCGTCCGCCGCAGATAGCGCTCAAAGGCGGCCAGCGTGGCTTCGGAGACATAATGCTCGATGCCCTCGGCGTCCAACTCGGCAGCGTCGCGCGGAACGCCGACGGCAACGAGCAGATCGACGACAATGCGATGCCGTGCGCGCACCCGCGCCGCCATCTCCGTACCGGCTTCGGTAAGAAATACGCCCCGATACGGCCGCGAGACCGCCAAGCCCTCCCGCTTGAGACGCGCGATGGCCTTGGTCGCCGTCGGGTGCGTCACCCCCAGCCGGCGCGCAATATCGGTAGTCCGCGCCTCGCCATATTCCTGCAGAAGATCGTCGATGAGTTCGGTGTAATCTTCCAGAAGCACCTGCGCCTGCGCGGTTCTGGCCTGACTGAACTTCTCCGCTGCATCAGGATTTTCGCTAAGGGGTGATTTTTTCTTCGGAATTGGCCCTGCCCTCGTCTGTCTGGGATGCCAGTTACACGCGGCCACACCGACTCATTGAAACGCCGGTCAAATTTTACAGCTAAGGCTTCATTTTACAAGGCGCGTTGGAACTGCGTCAATTCACACCCAGACGTGATATGTTGATCCTTGATAAAAGTGTAGCCAAGGCTATCTTTTTAATCATAAGCTAATGCTATATCGGCATGACGACCTTATCGACAAAGACGACACTGACGAGCCGTACCGTGACGGCCATGGGCGAAGCGCTCGCCGGCACAAGACGAGGGCCGCGATCGGCGCTTTTGTTCGCAGGGCCGGCGGTTGTCGCGTCGATCGCCTATATGGATCCGGGCAACTACGCGACCAACATCCAGGCCGGCGCAGGCTATGGCTACACCCTCCTGTGGGTGGTGTTGATGGCCAATCTGATCGCAATGCTGTTCCAGGCGCTTTCGGCGAAGCTCGGCATTGTCACCGGCCGCAACCTTGCCGAGATGTGCCGCGAGCATTTCCCGGCGCCGGTCGTCTGGGTCATGTGGCTAGTCAGCGAGATCGCCGCCATGGCCACCGACCTTGCCGAATTTCTCGGCGGCGCGATCGGCCTGGCGCTTCTATTCAGCATGCCGCTGATGGCGGGCATGGCCGTCACCGCGATCGTGACCTATGGCATCCTGCTCTTCGAGCGCGGCGGATTCCGTCCGATGGAGCTGATCATCGGCGCGCTGATTGCGGCGATCGGGTTGAGCTATGTCGTGGAGCTTTTCATCGCGCCGATCGCATGGGGCGAGGCGGCGCTGCATACGGTTCTACCGCAAATGCCGGATGCTGCGGCGCTGACAATCTCCGTCGGGATCATCGGCGCAACCGTAATGCCGCACGCGGTCTACCTCCATTCGGGCCTGACTCAGAGGCGCGCACAAATTCGCAATGAAGAGGAGCGCGGCAAGCTTCTGCGCTTCTCCAATATCGAGGTCGTTCTGGCGCTTGCAGTCGCGGGGCTTATCAATATGGCCATGGTCGTGATGGCGTCGAGCGCGTTCCACGCCGGTCACAGCGACGTCGCCGAGATCGAGACCGCCTATCACATGCTGACGCCACTACTCGGAGGGGCTGCCGCTGCCGCCTTCCTGATTTCGCTGATCGCCTCGGGCGTCTCCAGTTCCGTCGTCGGGACGATGGCCGGACAGATTATCATGCAAGGCTTCGTGCGCTTTCACATCCCGATCTGGCTGAGGCGCCTCGTGACCATGCTGCCCGCCTTCGCGGTGGTCGCGTTCGGCGTCAATGCAACGAACGCGCTGGTCATCAGTCAGGTTGTCCTCAGCATCGCCCTGCCCGTGCCGATGATCACGCTGGTCCTCTTCACGCGCCGCACCGATATTATGGGGCCATACGCAAACGGCAGGCTGATCGACATGCTCGCCATCGTCGGCGCAGCGATCGTCCTTCTGCTGAACCTGGTGCTTCTCCTTCAAACCTTCGGCATCGGCATTCCAGGTCTGGCGACCGGCTAAATTTGGCGATGCCGGAATAACCCGCGAGCCGCACCGAGGCCTGCGCATCCGACGCAAGCTGACACCGGCTTGCCGCCTATCGCACAATCCGGGCTCGGCTGCGCCCCGCTAACTTATTGATATGGATCAACTTAACCTCGTTCAGGTGATTCCACTCGAACGAGGGTTGATTTAGTCGAAAATGCGGCGGGGCAGGTGAAAGCTGACCGTCCAGTGCGGCGCGTCCACAATCTGGCTGATGCGCAGATCGCCGGCGACACTGCAGAGCATATAGGCCTCGACAGCCGACATCTTCTCCCGCCGGGCCAGCTCGTCGATCATCGTCCGGACGGCGTCGCGGCTCGCCTCGTAAAGATCCGGCCCGATACCGAGCGTGATGTCGATCGGTCCGTCCGATGCCGGCGCCGCGCCGGGACGCTCCACGCGCGGAAAAGGCGTTTGCCGGCCTTTGATCAGATCGAAGGTCAGCGTGGCCTCGATCGGGCTTTCGACCGCCGTCCCGCAGACCTCGCCATCGCCCTGAGCAGCATGCGTGTCGCCGACCGAAAAAAGCGCACCGTCCACTTCGACCGGGAGATAAAGAACGCTGCCGGCGACGAGATCGCGGATATCCATATTGCCGCCGACGCGGCGCGGAGGAATGACGCTGTGCGCGCCCGGCTCCTCGGGAGCGAGACCGATCGTGCCGGCGAACGGGGCGAGCCTCACCTTCGCATGACCGCCGAACAGCATGGGCGAGGCGCCGCTTGGATCATATTGCCAGATGTGCAGGGCCGGCTCGCGGAACTGATCGGCAAGCAGTCCGAATCGAGGGATGTTGGCGGTCCAGCCCCAGCCGGATGGCCGGTAGCCATCGACTCGGACGACGAGCGTGTCGCCGGGCCTGGCGCCGTCGATGAAGACCGGGCCGGTGACCGGATTGACGCGGCGCGGATCGGCATTCGTGATGGCGTCAGCCGTGCTGTCGCGGCTGATCTGTCCGTCCATCGCGTCGATGATCTCGAACGTCACGGTCGCGCCCGGCGCAACCGTCATCACCGGCGCGATCGCATTGTCCCAGATGAAATTCCGATGTTGGCAGTGGATGGTGTGAGACATCGGCAGAGGCCCTCCGCAGAAGCGATCCCCCGACATCTCGCTGGGGCGGCGCCAGCATTCAAGCCGGCGCCCTGCCCTCTCAATAGTCTTCCACGACGCCGGCATCGATCAGGAAGTTGCGCATCAGATATCTGTGCCCCGATGGCTTCTTCGTGTCCAGGCCGACGAAGACGGACTCGCTGCCTCTGATCTGCGGCTGATAGTCAAGGCCTTTGCCGGTCGTCTCCCGGTAATGATCGATGAGGCCGGTCAGAACTTCGCCCACGATGGTCGCGCCGACCGGGCCGAGCCTGTGACCGCCATCGGGGCCATCATAGCGCCCATCGTCGTAGCCGGGGTCATAACGGTGCGGCGGCTTATGGGGGTACCTGACCGAGGCGCGGCGGAAGAGGCCGTCGTGATATTTTGACGGGTAATCTCCGCTGAGATAGCGCTCGTCATCCTGCCCATAGGGCGCCGCATGGAGCCGCGTGGGCGTACCGAAGATGCTCGCCTCCTGAAGGATGTAGTACCAGAGCGGCGTGTCGCCCTCGCCGAGGAAATAGGCCGTGCGCTCGTCGGGGGGCAGGAGATAGGCGCGCCACAGCTCGCCCCCATAGCGCGACCGGGACGCCGGATCGCCCTTGCCGAGCAGACCGCGCGCCTCGAGAACGGGCAGCACGACTTTGGCGACCTCCTGTCCGGAAGGCACATGCAGCGTCTTGCCCCGCGCCAGATTTCGCGACGCCAGCGAGGTCACCTCATGCAGGCCGACGACATGCGAGAAGTGCAGCCGGTGGAGACTTTTCGCAAGCTCCGTGTCGATGCGCCGGGCGACGTTGAACCCGTAAGGGGGCTTGCCGCCAAGGTCGAAGAAATAGCGCCAATCGACGAGGAAGCGGGGCGTCACCGGCGTGAAAGCGCGCGGGGAGCCGTCCCGTCCGTCCGACAGCAGATCGAACTGCACGCCGTCCCGCAAAACATAGCTGTCGCGGACCTGGCTATGTCCGTAACGGAAGGCGGCGGCCGCAAACTCCACGGGAATGCTGATCTTGCCGCCCTCGCCACTCTCGTCGCCGAAACCGCGAGGATAGAAGAAGTCGCGCCCGTGTTTCAGAAGGCTCACCGTGTGCCGCGGTCCAATCACACGCGGCAGAAAATCCTCTACGATCAGCCGGTGATAGTAGTGGATCACATGATCCCGGGCGATTTCGAACAGCTTCAGCTTCACGTCGTCGGGCAGCGACTGAGCCAGCTCATGCGTGTCGCAAGGAGACTGCCGATGGCAGAAGCCGTCGCGGGCGTTGCCGAAATCGCGCTCGACGAGAATGTCGACGGTCCGATTGTGGAACGCGACGAAGGCCGCATGGAGCTGCGAAATGACGATACTTTCATCATTGCGCGGATCACCCAGTAGCGCGACGGCGTCGCCGCCGGCAGGCCCGTAATAATAGGACGACTTCGTCCGGAAGAGATCGTAGCGCGGCAACTCGCCCTCGCCGGAGATCGGCCGTCCGACGCGGATATAGGGCAGCCGGTAGAGATGCGGCGTGCGCTTCGGCCCCCCGCCATAAACGCTGTCGAGATCGAGATCGGAGGTGCGGTTGTTCTTGAGTTCGAAATCGCCCTCGATCTCACGGCCGAGATCGGTCGTCGTATCCAGCTCCACATCGTGACTGATGAACTGGCCGAAAAAGGTGTAGCCGGCGGGGATTTCGCTGTCGCCTGCCGGATCGTCCGCCTCGGCCCGCTCGACCATTGCGCGGCCGAGCGCCTGGAGCGCTTCGTAGGAGGGGGTGCGATAGGGATGGTCGCCGGCAATGAGGTCAGGAAACAGACGCCCGAAGCCGTCGCCCTCATGGTCCGCACCGTAGTCGGCCGGAGCTTCATGATAGGGCTCTGGTCCGCGATCATAGCGATCATAGCGATCGCCGTCATAGACGGGCTTCCTGGGCGGATCGTCGTAGCGCGGCCCGCTATAAGCATGCGTCTCCGGCTCGCCATCATAGTCGTCTTCGGCATAGTGGCGCTTCTTCCGGTGCGGCGGAAGCGGCGGCTCATAGACGGTCGAGTGATCGGGCCGGTAGAGGTGAGGCCGATGCATGAAAGGGTTGCGCTCGGGCATCGGGGCCAGGAGGACCCGCGGGTCGAACCGGTTCCGATAGGGTTCGCCATCTCCTGGGCCGCCGAAGAGCGGTCCGGGAATATATTCACTCGCTTGAGTCGGCAGAGCGGCCAGGCTGAACCCGCAAAGGACCAGCGCAATGGCGAGGCGGCTGACGCGGGGACGAAGGGCTTCAAAGACACGCAAAGACAGAGGCTGAAACGCGGGATCACTCATCGAAACTACTCCTGAACTTTGCGTGAG
>Ga0315553_10000442_pt1 | contig 37154 bp, 45 predicted proteins | sample SalMarSW160140MG_FD_203099 | JGI IMG/M metagenome (GOLD analysis project Ga0315553, IMG submission 203099) | Salt marsh sediment microbial communities from the Plum Island Ecosystem LTER, Massachusetts, United States - Salt Marsh Sediment SW1601-40 ... | reverse complement strand
CTTGCCTTTACTGATCACTCACTTACTCAGCAAAGCAGATCAATGAACAAAGCTAAAGCTCTTCCTGTGCAAAGAATATGACAATTACATCAATAATATGTAATGACACTTATCTTAATTGGTTTAACTATGAAGTGAAATGTTAGATTTATCTATTCTTCCTACACGTCTACTCAACATCTTAAATGAATCTAATGCATCTATTTCAATAACTCCCGGAAGGTGCTGGATACTATGAATGTAGTTGTTCAATACATAAAGATCCTTTAATCTTACTTCTATCTTGATGTCCTTCTCCTTCAAGTCATCCGATGACGATCTGTTTATGACCTGTACAAGACCTACCATTTGTTTTTCAATTTCATGATCCAGAGGATATTTTCCAGAATGTATCGATTCTTCAATCAACTTACATAGCTCAGAAATTTTCATTGATGAGTATTACTTACCTACCTACCTATTTATTGTATTTTAGAAAACGCGTGACAAATAGAAGACTCTATATTTAGTAATGAATCGAGACGAAGATCAGATCAACTTATCCAACCACGTCATTTAGGACCCGAGTCGTCGTCTTCGTCGAAATATTCTTCCTCTATGTCTTCAAACTCATCATCAATGTCGACTTCATCATCCCCTTCATCTTCCACCGAGCCATTGTTATCCGGCACTTCTTCCATTTTACGATTAAATAGTCATGCTTTACGACATATAACCGTTAGAGAACCTCACAAATCGTCGATTCGTAATTCTCATGTGAAACTAATACGTCAGTTTAATGAGTTTACTAAACTTTATGTTTAAAATCCGTCTTGTGTGAGATTCATTACTATTTCAGAGGTTCGCATTATCTTCGCGCCATAATTATTCTTGATATAGGATATGCCCGACTCATGATCTTCTCTCGTAAATGCATTCACCGCGTCTTCCGGGATTATGATACTGTAACCCCTAATGAATGCCCCATATGATGTATGCAATATACAAATATGAGTATGAATTCCCGTTATTATCAACGTAGTTGCTCCCCTCCCTTCATACGATTCCTTAAGTAAAGTATCTAGGTTGGTTGAATCAAATGAACCATAGAATCTTTTTGGAACAACACGATCGTGCCGATCTGGTTCGAGTTCTGATATCACCTGTGAACCTTCTGTGCCTTTCATAGAATGAGGCCCCCAAATTTTTAGTTCAGGATCGTGTTCTACATGCTCATCATTACAGTAGAATACAGGAATACCTTTTTTTCTGGCAACGGATATCAAATCCTTGATTGATGATATTATCTCAGATGCTTTATCTGATCTTAGAACACCTTTGATAAAGTCATTGAGCATATCATTTACCAGAATGGCGATTCTTTCATTCGACAAATTTAATTGTTGTTCAATTCCACGTGAATCCAAACTAGAATAAGTTCTATCCTCAATCTCGACATATGAATTTATAATTAATTCACACACTCTTCCTCCAGACCTACTCCTGCATAGTGGTTATTCGCGGCGGCTACTCCGCCGCCGGTTTTTCTTTATTCTATGAATCTGAAAGGAAAACCGAGCAGTGTTTTCCCAGACACGACGGAGGATGTCGGGGGATACTATTCTCATGAAGATGATGACGATGTATATATCATTAGTCATGAATATCCAGAATGTCAACGCGGAACATCACTTCTACAATCATGAAACAAGCCTTATCTTGCTTCACACCCAAATTCCACTTCTACTGCTCACTGATAGTACGGTGCTATCTTAGTAAGTACTTCTGTAAATAGTTCTATTGCTGATCTTTGGTTCAATCCACTTTTCATGATGCTCAATCTCACAGAATACCTCGAAGGGATTTATATTCGAGGAAAAGGTTTGGGCATACTCGAATTTATGAACATTTTCAACAGTGGGTATTTTTGCGCTGCGAGGATAAGAAATGGTAAGGTCAAAGAAATGTTAGGCAGGAACCAATGAAACCGAATAGAACGTTTTAAATGGAAGTCACTGTTTCTACTCCTCATCACCGTATGCAAAAAGGTTTCCCTACCTGCCCGTAGCCTTAGTAACGGGTAGGGTACCGCCATTCTTCTATGCGTTTGTTGGTCTTAGGGCTGCAGCTGCATTTGCGGCTGTGGTAGAAGCTACTGCAGAAACCTCTTTGTTACTCTGTTCAAACGCTCTTGCAGTATTTGAAGTAACTCTTGATATCTCTTTGACGTTATCTGTAGCTTGTTGCCATGATGTCTTGAGCAAGTCAAAGTTTGTAAAAATTGTGTTATTTACCAATCTCACTACAGTTACGCTATTGTTGGCAATGTTGCTTATGGTTTGAGAATAGATCTCTTGGACGTTTTGAGGATTTATGCTGTAGTATTGTCGATATGTATTTTGAATATTCTCAAAGTATGGAGCAACTGAAGCGTTGAATGCATGTATAATGGCATTCTGAGTGTCAATATAACTAGTTGCAATTTCTCCTGTAGCATTTACAACCTGTTCCTGATAGTTGTAGATTGCTTGATTATAATGAGGAATTTGACTACGTGCTTCTTCTAATGATTTCTGTATATTCTGCTTAGTTTCATCAAGCATTCTATGAGTACTTTCCTGGAGGCGTTCGGCATGTTGTTGCTGCTGTTGCTGAAGAGATGATGTTGATGCTGTGGTCGTTGTTGTCGCAGCTGTTGACATCGCTGCCGTTTGATCTTTTTTTGTGGAAGACATATATCCAGTTCACCACGTTCCATATATAAACTATGGCATTATATGCCATCTAAAACCATTTAGAGACACTATGAGGGTATGAAGTCATACTCCGACTCTACCTCCAGGTGCAATGGAGTATTTTGTACTCGGATAGTCTTCTCTGCATGGGGTCTCAGATTACCAAATCCCATCTCTCATATACAGAATAAAGTGAGATTGTTTGCCCATGATTCATGTACCGGCATGAATCTGTTAATACTAGTCTGAATTTTCTCTTAAATCCTCTGATATTCTTGAAGTTAGTAGAATGTATTCAGCATAGAACATCTCCAAAACAAGTAAACCCCGGGTCTGACATATACCTTGAAAATCCTCCATTCTCTATGGCACGTATAGAATTATTTATACAATATATGTAGAATTATCTTATAACAAAAAAGATAATTATAGGAAAATCAAAAATGAGGTAGGAGGTAGAAGTGGTTCAAGGAAGGTGCGGCGTCATGATCATGTTATCATACAACTTATATTCTGGGGATGAAAATGGTTAATTTACATGCCCAAAGGTTCGAAAAGAGGGGGTAGGATTCGCGACAAATGGAAAGATAAGCAATGGATTATGGTTAACGCACCTTCCGCTTTAGGCGGCAGCGTTATAAATTATGTCCCCATCAGCGATATCAATAATGCTCACGGGCGAGTGATTGAAAATACCATGTATGATATTTTAAGGCAAGACCCTATACAGCACCAGACTAAGGTATTTGTGCAGATAGTAAGCATCGCTAATGGTACTGCATCAACAATTTTTAAAGGACACGAGTATGCCAAAGAGTTTCTGCGAAGCCTGATGAGGAGAGGAAGCTCAATGGTAAGTTACGTAGATGATTACAAGACTGTGGACGGATATGTCTTCAGAGTTTCCCTAATTGCGTTTAGTCAAAGGAGGATAAATACCGAAAAGAAACACCAGATTAGAGTGCTTTGTCGTCAGTTCTTGCAAGATCGATTACCAAAACTTACTGTCGATGAATTCATAAAGAAAGTTCCGTTGGGAAATCTAAACAATGATCTACTGGAAGCTGCGAAAAAATTGACTCCGCTTAGGCATATAGGCATCAAGAAAACAAAATTAATATTGACTCCCACGAATGTCGGATCACCATCCACAGAGGAAGCAACACCATCCACAGAGGAAGCAACACCATCCACAGAGGAAGCAACACCATCCACAGAGGAAGCAACACCATCCACAGAGGAAGCAACACCATCCACAGAGGAAGCAACACCATCCACAGAGGAAGCAACACCATCCACAGAGGAAGTTTAATGTAACCATGAAAATAAAGGAAATTCGGGTATGCTGCTAATGGTTGAGTATTTGTGATTCTAATATAGCTAATATAGCTAGCCACAGAATGCTTTATAGGTGCAAAAAAATTAAAGTCCTTCGAGATAGCTGTTGCAGAAATCAGTTTTTTAATTCACGCAACCGAGGATAAAGATCGAGTAATCAATATGATATCATCAGTTCTAATTGTCGACAAGGATGAATTTGAGTCAGAAAACCTCCTAGGTCATTGGGGGAATCAAATCGAGATGATTAGAGGTAAGTTAAAGCGAAAATTCGCTAATGACGTTGCAAGCACTATTTTCGCCTCCTTCGATACTTATGGACGAAAGAAAATGCTTTACTCATTGGATGATTATGTTGACGACAAAGGAACACTGCATCTCCGTCTCGATAAGCAAAAGATCTGTGAGGGTAAAATTGTGCTATCGGACATTGATTCCATCAAGATAAAATTCAAACCGAAGCTATTTTTTAGTAGAATTAAGCAAGATTACATTCTGCAATATAGGAGGCTTTTAGGTTCGAACGATTAGATTTACACGTACTAATTCGCGATCTGCAGCAGGTTCTAAGGTTTAAGGATCTGCTCGGGCTGAAGATAATTGGTGCTGAGTTAAGTACTGATATTGATAATAGTAGTGATGATGCGGCGATGAAAGTAATACATTTGTTGAGGAAAAAACCTTTAGCCTCTACTACGTTTCCTTACTTGGTTACTTCAGATAATTACCACGACTTAGCCTCGAAAAACGTGGATCTTTTGGAGATAACAGAGATCGATCAACAATTTTATGAAATGCTGAAGCAAGCTCCTTCAAAAAAGCTAGGTATCGAGATTACTGTTAGTAATCTACGTGCTACCGGCGGTCAAAAGCTTGCAAAGAATGTAGCGCTTATCAAGTCAATTCACAGTTTCACAGAGAAGTACGGTAATCAGCTAGTTCTCACCAGCGGTGCTTCATCGGTGTTCGAAATGGTATCAGGGAGATGTTTCGATGCTTTACTCAAATTATGTGATATTAAACCTGAGACATATTGGATCAGTTTGAACAATTGGTTAGAACATAAGATAAACATGAGATGTTATGCCTGTGACGCTTAAGAGAAGATACAAACGTAGATACATATTAGTATTATACCGTTCCTCTTCCGAGGAGCTTTTATCCATGACAAGAGGTAAGACAGTAAACATGTTCGGCTACGTTTTTGCTCAAAAGGCATCCCTGAAATTAATAGACAAGATCGGACCTGACTTACACGTAATCCGTTGCAGGTCAGAGTTTTTGGGAGAGGTATTGTGTGCACTAATGTTAATCGGTAATGAACATTCAGCGGTAGTCTTGGATGTATCTGGGACATTAAGGAGTTTGAGGTCTCGTGCCGTGATTAAAAAAGATGTCATTGAGGCTATCTTAAGTACCACAAGTACCAAGTGTTAGATCGCCCTTTTAGGAAATAATAAAATGCTTTACACACTGCCAATTTCAACCACTTCTACGACGCTCCTTAAATGTGAAATTGTATCCCGCGGGCAGGATTTGCTCCAATATGCACTTTAGCATTATTGATTGAGCCTGCGACTCTTCGGTTACTGCTAACATGTTAGCCCGATAGGCTGCTTCACGCGGTCAGCACCAACAATTGCCGACATCTACAGCCGAAAGCTCTACCAGGCTGAGCTACCGCGGGATAATCCAATCGTCAAGTTCATGATATATAATTGTGATGCTGCTGAAAGTTGATAGGTGAAGCGGGAACCGCATTTGATCAAGGAATAGCTTCAAGAGAGCCTTTTGTTAATTCGTTTAAGAAAATCCATTGCGATATACGTGACCACTCTATCTGATCCCGCGCGCTTGACTGAAATCAGCGTTTCAATTAACTCATCAAATTTGCCACATATTCGTCCTCCTATTTCCTCCCCCTTCAGAAGCATCAAATATTCTCCAGAAACCACTTGAACTACCAAGGGTACATCAATCATTTTTTTGACTTCGTACACCAAATCCAAATACCATAAAGTAGGTTTTACCATCACCATATTTGCACCTTCGTTGATATCCTGCTCAATTTCTCGAATGGCTTCTCTTCTATTAGAATATGACAATTGATACGCTGATTTGTCGAATGCCAGATCGCGAGATTTACTCCTAGCGAAGGCAACTGATCTAAACGGGCCATACAACGAGGAAGCATGTTTTGCTGAGTAGGACATTATTTTCACGGTTCCAAACCCACAAGAATCGAGGGACTCCCTAATCGAATGTACTTGGCCGTCCATCATAGAAGATGGTGCAACGTAGTCAGCTCCGCTATCTGCATGACTAATTGCTATTTTGTCGAGTAAAGCAAGCGATTTGAAGTTATCCAGGTTTTCATGATTGTTATCTGATATCCCACAATGTCCTGAAAAATTGTATTGACATACACAAACATCAGTAATTACATTTACAGCCGAACCAATATGGCGCTTAATCTCTTTGGTAGCTATCTGAACTGCTCCAGACTTGTCTGCCGCCGATGTTCCGTATTGATCTCTCTTATGAGGAAGTCCGAATAAAAGGACATCGGTGATTCCATATTTAATCAGATCATTCACAAGTAAACAGATTTCGTCAACAGAGGAAGCTAGTATTGGGCCACCTTTCTGAATTTCAAAAATAAGATGTTTCAGGCTCCTCGGATATACTAAAATCGGTATGATTAGGTCTGAGACCGTTAAGGACACCTTGCTACAGAATTTGAACTTCCCGCTATAATATGATATCATTCTGAGGTCTGAGTCATGCGCAAATCATCAGGTTCAAGCTTGACAATAAAAGAATTGTATAGCAGGAGTTAGAAGTTCGAATCCTCGTACGTGTTTCTCGTCCATGCAAAATGTTAAATAGCCGAGGCCTCGATCGCCCATCGCAGGGGTCATGTTGAGACTAACAATAGGAATCCCATCATATAATGAAGGAGAAAAAATCATATCGTTAATTAGATCAGTATACGAAAGTACACTCAACAATGAAGCTCGGATTAGTGAAGTAATAATTTGTGACCATTCTTCCGACTCGACGCCTCAAATATTAAGGTCATTTATGTCCCAACACCGTTATCTGCCGATATATTTAGTTCATCATGACGAAAGAGGAGGTGCTGCTTCGGCTTGGAATGAAATTTTTTCTTTAGCTACAGGTGACATCATAGTGCTATTCGATGCCGATGTTCTGCCCTTCAAAGAATGTATTAGTGAACTTGCATCACGCATGGCGAGCAACAAAGTAGGATTATGTGCATCTAATCCTGTTTGCTGCAAACCTGGCTCGTCAACCGCAAGAGCTACTTCGTTCATCTCAAGTTGGTTAGCTGCTATCAGAAGGCGTGGAGTTTCCCAATACACCGTCATGGGGAGATCGCTTTCCATACGTACTGACTTGGCCAAGAGGATCACCATTCCCAGAGAAACGATCGCAATCGATCTGTATCTGCAATGTAGAATTCTGGAAATGGGGTACCGCATCCTTTACCGAGAAAAAGCTAGGGTATATTTCACACCTCCATCTACTATGAGGGACTTTGCTTCCCAGGTCTTGAGGTCGAGAAATGGCCACAGACAGATCTCGACTCAGGTAAGAAAGCTTGGAATCAATGCTTCCCCGTGGTCAGTTTTGATGGCGTCTCTAAAGACTGCTTATGGCAATCCTACTGATGCGTTTTTTATGCTCCTTTGTTCATGCCTTCTCCCTATCTATGGTTCAAGACTCCATGGGATCAATTCATACAAATGGACGATTGCAACCTCCACAAAAGGCTAGGCAGGTTGACAGAATTGCCTTCAGAGTTGCCTTTCTCGACTCTAAGTTCTAAAACTAAGTAACAAAATATCGTAGCGTATAAATACTTTCCATAATAAACTCCTCTGGGTTGGAGCACCAGCGAGATAATGATCAGGTCTACTTATGTATCCCACATCATGTGAGCCTTGATGTAGCTCTGGAAAAATGGAAGAGCTCTCAGGGACCAAGGAGAATGTACTTTGTGACTGCAACGTTTACGGAAGAAACCAGCCTTTATTTCCCGGGCAGAGCAAATCATTATATCTTGATTTCAAATCTAGGTCAGCAAGACAAAGAGGATACAACGGAAATAATATCCACCCATGAGAGACACGTATTTGAGTTCAAGCTAACAACTACTCTCTTCGAAAGAGTATGCGAGCGACTTAACTATGTTTCCATTTATTTCATGAGGTACTCATATGGTGAGAAAGAATTGGTTGACCTGGCCACTTCACTCGCCAAAAGGGATAGAGTAACAAAGGCCGCACTGGCGGAAATGAAAGTGTCCTGTTCAATGAAACCCAAGTTTAGCTTTCCCTATTCAAGAAATCTATTGATTCTTGAAGTAGATGGTGGTCGCACTCATCAAAGCGATCAGCGGTACTGTGAAAGGACTAGAAGAGATGCAATACGAAAGGGAATGTCTCTGTCTAACTTGTTTAGTTTTTCTATCCTAGAGGAATTTAAGTGACTTAAGCAGAAATATTAAATATATCCCTTCAAGTTCCTGATACCTGATCGACATTGAGTAAGCCAATGGAATTAGGTAGCCTAAAAGTGGGATCCTATATAATAATCGACAATGAACCCTGTAGAATAGTATCATACGACCATAGCAAACCAGGCAAGCACGGGTCCGCTAAGGCTCGAATCTCTGCGATTGGCGTTTTCGATGGTTCTAAACATAGTATGGTTTCACCAGTCTCTGCTAACGTTGATGTGCCACTTATTGACAAGCGGAGCGGTCAAATCATATCAATATCTGGCCAGTCGCTACAAATTATGGACCTTGAAACTTTTGAAGTATTCGAGACTGAGGCTGCTGATGATGAAATGAAAAACAAGATCAGGCAGGGCGGCGAAGTTGAATACTGGAAAGTCTTAGAACGAATTAAGGTAGTGCGAGCGAAAAGCTAGAAGGTGCAAAGACAGTTCCTTGTAGCGGCGTCGCCTTTCTCTCCTAATCCAATTGAGAAGTCCACAAACCATGATTGCCAAAAAGTTCATAGCAATGACTTTTTATATCGCAGCTTCACCTCTGGATTTTGATCCTATGTCTACGGCATCATCCATATCATAGACGAATATCTTCCCTTCTCCCTTGAGTCCAGTACTAGAATTCTCGAGTACTGCGTTAAGTATACTATCGACGGCTGAGTCTTTAACCACAACTACTAATGTAGCGTTGAGATTGAATTCAGGGGTATATGTGGACGTGCCTCTTCCAGAATGTAATATCGGACGCGGGGTCTGCCCTCTACCCTTGGATTCGTAATACGTGAGGCCTCCCAATCCCATATCCTTTAACGCCGAGAGCACAAGTTCCAAACGTGCATGTGGCATGACTGCCTCTATCTTTTTCATAGGTAGGTCATTTAGCTAACAATGACCTTTTATTAAAGTATTATGAGAATAGAATGTGGGAGGAATTTGGAAACGGCAACCAATCTGAGAATATCTGTGAATATGGGGTATTAAACACAAAAGGAGAACGACGACTATAAATTTGCTTTTTAAGAGGGATAAGTGCGAAGAATGTGGGAGAACCTTCAGAAAAATCGAAGAGTTAATGCAGCACCAACAGGTCGTGCATGGAAAAGATAAATCCTATAAATGTAATTCTTGTGGACAGGAATATCTTGGGATGGAACAAATGCGGGCTCACATCATGAAATTTCACAGCTATAACAATAGGAGAGTCTAGAGTATCAGTTTGCAAATGAAAAAATTCAAGGGAATCATGTGTAGTCATTTTTGGTAAAGTAACAAACAATAAAATATTCGACAGCTAGAAATCGGTTGATGTCTAAAACCTGCATAAAATGTGGTAAGGATTTTGATGATTCCTCTATTACAGACCAGATTTCCCAGAAGTATCCTTCATGTCCGACCTGTTGGGCCGAATGGAACACTTATTCCGTGATGGTGATCAACGAACTGAGGCTAGATATGTCACTTCCCGAACATAGAAAGGCGTTACGTAAGCATGAAAGAATGTTCTTTGGATTAGAGAAACCAGAGGAATTGCAAAAGAATCCCGACAACAGGGAACAAGACAGTTCATTTCAACATTAGCGCTGAATCCTTGCTAATCGTCGCGGTAGTAGTTAAAATCTTGCTTATTAATGATCACCGTAATAGTGCCATTTGCTTAAAATATCTGAGATCCTATCTATGAGAGGGGATGCCGTGCACAGTAATAGTAGGTGGATTTTTTGGTGATGAAGGTAAGGGGAAAATTGTTGCATATTTAGCTAAGAAAGATAAAGCCGATGTGGCGGTTCGAGGCGGTGTAGGGCCCAATGCAGGGCATACGATAACGTTCCATGGAAAAGAACATAAGACCAGAATGTTACCAAGTGCGTTAGTAAGCAATCAAACTAGGCTTATGATTGGCCCAGGAGTACTTATTAACGTGAACGTCCTCCTTGAAGAAATCAAAAATTTCAATACGAAAGATAGAACATTTGTTGATCCTCAGTGTGGCATTATAGATAGTACTCACATTCACGAGGATGCCTCTGATTCAAATCTACAGAGGATAGGAACAACGAGAACGGGAACAGGACCTGCAAATGCTGACAGAGCGTTGCGAAAAGGTTTTCTTGCAAGGGATTCGGTTGAGCTATCCGAATATTTGCAGGACATACCTCGTATCGTGAACAGTTCAATCGATAGAGATGAGACAGTTCTAGTTGAAGGCACACAAGGTACGTTCCTATCTCTTTACCATGGGACCTATCCTTTCGTGACTTCAAAGGATGTGACAGCATCTGCTATATGTTCTGATGTTGGAATTGGACCAAAAAAAGTCAGCGAGGTACTGGTAGTGTTCAAGGCATATGTTACAAGAGTAGGATCAGGCCCCCTCGAGGGGGAACTAGAAAAAGAAGAAACTACTTCAAAAGGATGGACTGAATTTGGTAGTGTCACGGGACGATTGAGAAGAGCCTCACCCTTCAATTTTGAGTTGGCCAAACGGTCGATAATGCTGAACAGCGCCACACAAGTAGCATTAACGAAACTCGATATTGTTTTTCCTTCTGACGCCGGGAAAACGGCATTCAATAAGCTGTCCAGTGATGCCAAAAGGTTTGTTAATAATATCGAAAAAGAAATAGGTAAAAAGGTTGCAGTAATAGGAACAGGCCAAGAGCTCGATGACATAATAGATCGCAGATAATAGTTTAATCCGAAGCAAATCTCATCCGTTGCCGGGGTCCCAGCATCAGGCTTTGAAATTTTGCGTGGCCGATCCAAGTTGCTGTTTTATATCTGAAGAATCTATAGCTGTTTTATATCTGAAGAATCTACGGTGCATTTTCAATTTTCTTAGAAGGATACGCTTAATTCTCTTACCAAATTTCTAGCGTTCATAATCTCCGAGATAGGGACTTTCGATCTAAATTTTGTCATGCCACACTCTCGAAATGCAATTCCGCCGAGCAAATTTAAAAAAACAATTTTAAAATTCCACGAATGGAAGCATCGTGTGTCTTTTCACATGCTTTTAATAGGATCTCTGTTGAATCTATTTGAAATTGCTGGTAAAATCACCATGGTATGTTGAGCTTTCTGGGCTGAAGGACTTTGGCAGGCTTGTGTGTGCTCTGGAACGCATACCTCTTCCGTCCTTTGCACTTTCATTGAATGGAGCTCCGACCTTGGCAGTTCAGGTCGATTTTGTGAATGGGAGACCTGTCATCTTCTTTGTCAAAAATGAGTTTGGAAGAATTGGGGAGTATTTAGCGTATCGAATTGTAGGTGAAGTGGAAGAGGTAACGTTGGTCGATTATGTATCAAATCCCACTTTTGTCTATTCTCCAATTGTAAAGATCGATAAATCTCCCAAGAGTTTTTCGAGATCAAGCAAGGTCACCTCTACGTTTGAGTATGTAGCCATCAGATTATCGGATCTTGCAAGTTTGTCCAAGGTGTGTGCCTACAAGACTATCTATGAAGAACCACCTTTACCTCTTTTGGTGTTTGAACAAAAAATCGAAAATCATATTAAGCACATTATAGGAGCACCAATGAGCGTAAGTGAGAGCGACACTTTCTCTTATTTTTATTATGTAGTTTTGGATGAAAGTCCAGCAGCATCTTTCCTAAGATATTCAAGTCAGAAATCCGAAGCTACCTCATTTTGCAACAGGATTGATGAGCATGGCTATATATATCTCAAATTGATACGACTTGCGAAACCACACCCACTAGTGAGGTCCCTTGAGTTCAGGTGACGACTTCTCCTCTCGGATTTGGAGGGTTTCCAAGAAAAAGCAAAGCAACGTTATCTTGGCACTCGATCCCATCCAAAAAAATGACCTATCCAAATATTTGTATGAAATTGTCAGTCTCCTAGAGTCTGGTCTTTGCGCTATCAAATTCAACCTTCATGTAATCGTACCTCTAGGTCAAGATGAAATGACCAAAATTATTCAAATGTGCCATTCATATGGCATACAAGTAATAGCAGACATTAAACTTAATGATATCCCTTCGACCAATGAGGTAGCATTAAAATGCCTAATAGGAGAAGGTTTTGACGCAGTAATAGCGAATCCCATTATTGGCAGATTGGAGATCATTGAATTAGCAAAAAAAGCCCACTCATTTGGGGCAGGTATTTTGGCGCTAATCTATATGAGCCATCCTGGCGCCTCGCAAACGTACGGAATCAAGGTTTATGATAAGTCTGAAGAGAAAGGAAACAGAAAAGTACCACTATATAGATTGCTTTTAAAGCACGCGAAGGAAGCAAATGTGGATGGATTGGTTGTAGGAGCTACAAAGCCCGATATAATAAAGGAAGTCGCATCTTCAAAGCCAGCACCGATCTTCTCTCCAGGCTTAGGGCGTCAGGGGGGAAACATAGTGGAAGCCTCGAAGTATGGGGTAGATTATTTTATCGTTGGGAGAAGCATAATTCAGAGTGCAGACCCATTGAAGACCCTGGGTTTACTCCAGGATAGCTTAAGAAAATGTTAGGGCCGCATTCATTAAATCTGCATGCCTTGGACGAACTGGTTTGCCAAGATGAGAATGTCTCTAGCCGAATTATATGTTAGAGTCGTTAAAGCTGAAGGATAGTTCGCCCAGAGAAAATCTTGGTGTTCATTTGAGAGCTTAATATTTCTGCTTAGTGTTTGGGCAAGGTAATAGCTGACCTTCTTATGTACCAATTTCCCTTCTCTTCTATAATTATAAAATATTGGCTGGATAAATCCTTCCACGAATCTCAAGTCGGTTATTCCAGTTTCTTCGAAAATTTCCCTTATGACAGCTTCTACTTCAGTCTCCCCTGTTTCTACATTACCTTTCGGGAAGTCCCAATGACCTGAAGTATAGTGCAGTAACAAAAACCTTCGTTCATCATTTGCGAAGTATCCATAAAGTACTGCTCCCGCTGAATGCTCCTTAACCATTTTTTTAGAACGTCCATGGACAGTGAACAACCAATCTAAGTCTTCCTACAGAAGTGAGACTGACCACTCCGCCAACGAAGTAAATCCAATCTTCGCTTACGATATCCTTCACTAGGGGACATGGAATCGATGCAGCAATTATATACAAAAACAAATGTCACCGAGAGCGAATAAGCTAATTTCTTAAATACCATATTTTCTTACTCTGTTCTGATAAATTCTAATTGCTCTCATAAAGTCAATTTTCCTGAATTGAGGCCAGAAAACATCCATAAATACTATCTCGCTATATGCACTCTGCCACAATAGGAAGCCACTAAGACGCTTTTCCCCAGAGGTCCGGAGAACGAGATCAGGCTCCGGTTGCGGTAAATGGGAAGTATAGAGGCAGGATTCAATGGTTTTTTCGTTGATATCCTCCACTCTAATATCACCAGAGACGGCCATTCCTGCTATTCGCCTTATCGCATCAACAAGTTCCTTTTGGCCGCCGTAGGCTACGGCTATATTCAAAAACATCGAGTCATATCCACAGGTTGCTTCTTCTAACTCGTTTAGTATCTTTTGTAGCTTGGTCGGCACCAATTTTACGTTCCCAATAGCCTTTATCTTCATTCTTCTTTTATGAATACGTGAATCGTTGTAGAGCCTTTGTAATTTTATACATAATAGGTCATAAATATTGTTAATTTCATCATCATTTCTATTGAGGTTTTCAGTTGAGAGGATATAGAGGGTCGTAATTCGAATCCCGATGTCATGAATCCAGTTGAGAAGCTCTTCGGCCTTGTCTGCTCCCATAAAATGTCCTTCATCAATGTTTAGGAGATTTAGTCTCGCCCAACGTCTGTTTCCGTCCAGAATAATCGCGACGTGATTTGGTAACGGACTATGCAGAATGTGTGACTGGAGTTTCCTCTCATAGTATTGATATAGCCCGCTCAGTTGCAGAAGAGTTTCAGCAAATGCCTTCCCGTTTTCAATTGTCTGCATTGGGATCAGTTAGCTTAGTGTTTCAGTACTTCTCCGCCCTTTCTATTTCTAAAGTACTGGAACAAAAATGTAGCCGCAACAAGAGTAACTGCTAAACCAATCAGGATAGATGATATCAGACTAAAGGGATTTGCTCCCTCGGTAAGAATCGATGTAAACTGAAGTACTGGTATATAGAGCAACGCTAGGACTACCAATCGAAGAATATCTGACATTGTCTTTATACTACCTTTGAACCAATTGCTGAGCAGCGAACCAACAAATATAGTAGCAATACCTATCCACAGGAGTGTAATCATGCCTTGGATAAAGGACCCAACTATCATTCTATTCGTAATTATTGCGGTTACGCCGGAATTCGGATCAATGAGATTAGCAGGAACACTTGAAAATCCATTGACTATCGCAACCAGAATTATAAGTATTCCAGAGAAAACTGAAAACATCCTGATGAAACCCGAAGGTGTAGGCCTGCCTAACGATCCGATTGCTTTATCTAAATCAAAGGCTCGCATAATGAATGCAATACCAAGAATGCTCAAGGCAAGGGCAAATACTTCCTTGGTAAGCCCGAAAACAGTAGCGATCCCTGTCGCAACCAATAATGCTCCGGGAACACCCAAAAAGAATTTGGAGTATCTTGGATCATATACTAGCATTTTTACATATCTCCCTAGAACCGCGTATGAATACTCCACGCTCCTGCTATGCTTAATTATAATCCGTTGCAGTGAAATAATAGGCACTAGTGTTTGCAAAACTGGGACTACGGCTTCGTCATCTTCTCCATCAGATACCAAAACAACCGCGTCTGCCTGGTACGAATTAATAATTAGTTGAACTTCTGAATAGATTTTTTCATCAGCCTCTATTCCTCTCTCATATCTTCCAGCTACTATTGCGACCTCAGCACTATGTCCTTTAGAAATCAACTCTTCATATGTTTTCACTGCTCCAAAAATTGCATTCGCATCAGGATCTTCAGGGTCTTCGATGGCCAAGCGTATCCCTGCATTTATACATGAACTTCGTCCAACAATAGGTGTCTGCAGTCCTCCCTTAGAGCCTATGTCGTCGTCTCTATCAACACAAAGGACAAGAATCTTGTTGTGTGATACAGGTTTCTTTATGATTTCCTCTGAAGACGAAAACAGACTCTTTCGGTATCCTTTACTCTTACCAACTACATCAGGCATTTAGAGGGCACGTACAGGTTACAAGATGGTCGAACCTCTTAATTAATCTGATCAATAAGAGATCTGAGAAGTAATATCTAAACTCGAATCGGAAAAATCGAGGACGCTGATATCTCTACCTCATGATCAGACTGCCTTATGCAAAGACGTGATAGTTGATTTATTAACATGAGAGTTTCTTACATGAAGTCAATGCGCGGAGATAACGAAATTTATGCCGCCAGAACGACAAAATATAGTGACTCTTTAATGATAAGCGTCTGCGATGCAAATCTGGTTGGCAAAACATTAAGTCAGGGAGAAATGGTCATTTCCTTGTCACAAGATTATTTTCAGGAAGAGGTAATTCAAAAGGAGAAAGCTGCTGACCTTCTGAACAAGTGCTCGATTGCCAATCTTGTTGGTGAGAAGATTGTCACGATGGCCATCTCTATGGGACTTGCAAAAGAAGTTAGTGTGAAACGAATCTGCGGCATCCCTTTCCTAATGATTTTCAAGTTCTACCATAGGTAGTTCACTTTTTTTTGAATTTCCTTAATTTTCAAATCTGTTACTTTAATATAGCTAACTTAGCCCAATGAAGGAACAGGGAAATACCAAGATTGAGCGTGGAAAATCAGTTGGGAGCGACTAAATATGGCCCAGAAATTTCCCAACAGTTTGTCAAGATTCCCGGAGAAAGGATAGGAGTCCTAATAGGAAAGAAAGGTGCAGTAGTGGAGAGAATAAAACAGGAATGTAGGGTGAACGTTGAGATTGAGAGTGAGACCGGAAATGTGATTGTTGGATACGATTTCAGCTCTCTACTTGAAGGAGATCCTTTCAAAGCGCTAGAGATAATCTCTGCAATTGCCAGAGGCTTTTCGCCAGAGAGGGCATTCAAATTGCTCCATGAAGATGTTGTTTTTCAGCTGCTTGATATTAGAGACTATGTAGGAAACTCGCAGAGTTCAATGAGCAGATTAAAGGGCAGAATTATAGGTGAACGTGGAAAGTCACGACGCACCATCGAAGAGCTAAGCGGTGCCGATGTTTCAGTCTATGGACACACCGTTGGTTTTATTGGAATTTTTGAGGCCATTAAGGTAGCAGTTGAGGCAATAATTCTATTGTCGAAAGGAAGTTCTCACAAGAGCGTTTATGCAATGTTGCAGAACTACAGACGAAAAGTAAAACAGGAGAAAATGTCCCTGTGGGAGGAACAGTTTACTTAATCAATGAATTAGGTCAGGATCTCACCATTATGAGCTTCTGAATCCGAATTAGATCGTTAGGCATCTAATTCGTTCTATTAATGCTTTGTGCCCATCGCTTGAACACGTTGTTTGGAATACTGAATTGATCTAGGACCTTTCCTACGATGTGGTTCACTAGCTCATCAACAGATTCAGGTTTATGGTAGAAACCGGGCATGGCGGGTAGCAATACGGCACCCGCCTTATTCAATCGAAGCATGTTGAGAAGATGAATTCTAGACAGTGGCGTTTCGCGGGGAACTACCACCAATCTTCGTGTCTCCTTCAAACAAACGTCTGCGGCACGTGAAATTAGATTATCATCATAACCATTCGCTATACTTGACAATGTTTTCATACTACATGGTATAATCGCCATGCCATCCGAGATAAACGACCCGCTGGATATTTCCGATGCCATGTTATGAGAGTCGTAATTTACAGAGGCAAGCGATTTAACGTATTTGGTGGTAAAGTTCGTTTCAATCCTGATGGTTTTTTCGCCCCACTCACTAATAATCAAATGACTCTCAATATTCAACTCAAAAAGCGCCTCTAGAAACTTTATCCCATAAATAACGCCGGAGCCTCCGGTGATCCCTACTACGAGTTTCATATTCCACCTTAGTAAAAGCCAATTCCTATTTATTCCTGATGAGCTAGTAGTAACAAAAACAAATTAATGAACTTTCAACTAGATGAATTCTACGAATGGGTTTAACAGTATTTGGAAGTCTTGCATTGGACACTACTAGAACTCCATTTAGAACGGAAGTGGAAATAATGGGAGGCGCCGCTACTTATGCGTCTGTTGCCTCCAGGCAGTTTGTCGAAACAGAAATCGTGGGGGTAATTGGATCTGATTTTCCAGAAAAATACCTAAAGATCTTGCGTTCTAAGGTTGGAACGGCTGGACTAGAAATGAAATCTGGTAAAAAAACATTTAGATACGATTCTTCATTTAATTACGATCTTTCGCACAGGACTACTAACAAGACGGAGCTGAATGTAATCGCAGAATATGAACCGTTGGTACCTGATCAACTAAAGAATTCACAGTATGTCTATCTAGCAAACAACGATCCGATCCAGAATATCAAGATGCTCAAACAATTCATAAATCCAAAGTTGGTAGTCTGTGATACCATAGAATTTTGGATTCAAACAATGCCCGATGCAGTGAAGAAAATGTTCGGAATGGTACACGGTGTTATTATTAACGACCAAGAAGCAAGAATGCTTTGCGGCATTTCAAACCTAATCAAATGTGCTAAAGAGATACTCTCGTGGGGTCCAGAATTTGTTATCGTCAAAAAAGGTGAAAACGGCTCGGTCTTGGTGCGATCTGACATGATATTTGTTGCTCCTGCTTATCCTTTGGAAGAGATTGTCGATCCTACTGGAGCGGGTGACTCCTTTGCCGGAGGATTTATGGGGCACTTAGCATCAATTGAGAATAGCTGTGTGAAAGAATTTAGATCTGCAGTGGTTTACGGTAACGTCATGGGGTCATTTGCAGTAGAAGATTTTGGCTTAACCAGACTTCTGAGTATCGGCAACGAAGAAATTATCAAAAGATTCCATCTCTACCGAACATTAACACAGCTTTAGACTTGAAAGATTTTTTAAGCTTGTTGCTTCAAAACAGGAGGTAACCATGCACCAATGACGATCGAATCTCCCAATCGTTTAGGACGTACTTTCTACGAGAGGGATACCACTGAGGTAGCAAAATCCCTTTTGGGAAAGATCTTTGTACGGAATTTGGCGTTACGTGGTGGTATCTCAAAATTAGCAGGTTACATCATCGAGACTGAAGCATATGGCTACCGCGATGACCCTGCTAGTCATGCGTTCAGTGGTCCTAGGCCAAGAAACTCTATCATGTTCGGAAACGTGGGCTGTTTATATGTTTATTTTGTTTATGGCAAGCATTTTTGTGCTAACGTCACCGCAAGAAAGAAACATGCCGAGGCTGGTGCTGTTTTAATACGATCCATTCTGCCTTTAGCGGGACAAGACATGATGAGAAAGATGGGAAAGTATTCAAAAAACTTAATAATAGGTCCTGGCCGGGTTACAGAGGCTATGTCAATAACACTGGCTCACAATGGCTTGGACGTTACTCGAAAGACTTCTCCTATCTCTATCAATCAAGGAGTAGAGATCTCCGACTTTATAACAAGCAAAAGGATAGGGATATCAAAAGCCATCGATAGACCTTGGCGATACGCCGCTACAGGGTTTGCTTCTGACTTGAAGATTGAATTTGTTCCAAGGTGATATCGGAGAGGGTTAGAAAGCCATCTTGAAAAATTGTTCAAATCGTATTGTAAAGTGAGCAACACTTTTTTCCTGGATTCATTATGTTATTCTTGCCAAAAATCGTCTTTACTCATAGATTATCAGAACGTATGAAATTTATTCTTCTAAAAGGGACGGATTAACTATAGTATCCTCAATAATTCCTATAGCTTTCTTATTACCGTCACCGATTCGCAATATGTGATTTGAAGAGTTTCTTCTTTCTTTTCATGCAGTCTTAAAGCTAGTAGTATCAGACAAGATCTGTTGTGGCGCCTCCGGTCGGCGCCATGATAACGATCCACAGTATCTTTTTTGCCGGTAAGGGGGAGGCCCTCTGAACTGAATCTCTTGTTAGATGCCACAACTAAATGAAGAGGTAACATAAGGTACCAATTATTGGACAAGACGTATGGAAAAATGTCTATATCTAGAGTTGTTTCTTGATTCCTTTGTGAATAAGGGAAAATTATTTTTCATCTATGTTGCTAAAGAGTCAGAGTGGAAGGAAAGAGAAAGTCAAGATTGGACCTATGTTCTATCTATGGTGCGCTTCTTCAATTGGTGGATGAAAAGGAATTTCAATATTGGTTTCACATTAGATGCTGATATATTGCCTGTGATTCCAAGCCATTTGTTCGATCGAATGTCAATAGGCTACCTGACAAGAGATCACAAAGAACGAGGCTCATCAACATACCATTTCTATTTGGCATATTTTAAACCGATCTGGACTGATTGTAAGATTGAGGGGTATTCAGCAGAAAATTTTTCGATGGTATATTGGAAGAGACCAGAAGACAACGTAATTGGATATGATAGATCCAAATTCTTCGCAGAAAATAACTGTGCAAAAATATCCCACCTCCTTACTCATGAATGCTTGAGGCTATTAGGAAGACATAGAAAAGAGTATTTCTCGTTGGTTCATGACCTATGGGAAAGCCATGTAAAAGGCTCAATCCCCTTTTTATACCATAATGATAAGTTTGCACAAGTTTCAGACGACTCAACATACTATTTCAAGGTAATGGACGTCAAGCGACTACGCCATTTATAGCTCGCATGTATTATGAATAATGAGGGTGTGAGAGATTGGATCGTTTCGAAGATGTGCTGATCAAGTGTGGGGCAATTTCATCTCTGATTGGGGTTGCTATCTTGCTGACATTGATTATCGTCCTCTTGGCATATCCTGTCTCAAAATACTGTGAAAATAACGCTGACAATTGTGAATTCATTTCTGAATCTCCGGAACCCCTCAGAGTTATTGTCCAACCTAGTGCCTTGATTATCTCATTGGCAGGAATAGCTGCAGGCATATTATTGCTAAGGTTAGGAATGTGGCGCAGAACGAGAAAAATGACATAGGTTGGCTCAGTCACGTTACAACGTACATACACCTTTAGTATTAAAACCAACCCCGTACCCCATAGAACGTTTTGGTTTCAGAGTGCTTGCTACATGCCTAAACATTCAGTTTGAAGGGATGGGGCCGAAGGGATATGTTCTACCTGCACCATCACGTGTCGGTAATTGAACCCTTGATCCACGGGTTTCTGCCCAATAACATTGGTTGAGATTTAAGATCTGGAGCCCGTTGCGATCCCTGGCTTCGCTACGACCCCACCCTGCAACGGCAGTAAATATTGAAGCGTAATATCTGCGTATCTCTGCCATGTGGATAATTTATCTAAGAATGCCTATCAAGGAAAAAGATAAATAATTTCGGAGCATACCCAACGATATTGACTGGAGAAACGCAGCTGCGGGCAAGACGAACCAGGATAAAGATCTTGAGAGCGATAGCAGAAAAGAGAGGAGCTGCAAGGTTCTCTGACATTAGAAATTCTACCGGACTTTCTACCGGCTCTATATACTATCATCTCGAACGAATGGCTGATTATGTGGGAAAAAATTCGAAGGAATATGCTCTTACTGACCAAGGATTTCAGTTTCTTCAAGAAATCGATCATAGTTATATCAATAGTCGACCGGAACGAATGTTTGTCCCTCCAAAGGTAGTGGAGGATCAGATGCCGTCCAGAGAAAACATAGGGCGACAGTCGTTGAGGGAGTTTATGTGGATAATTCCTTATGCAGGTATCGTCGCTGCAATAGTATCTGTATTGCTGGTTAATTACGCTTTGGGCCTCCCTGGATTGGAATTAGACAAGATGATCGCCAATGCAAGTTTAATATCCTCTTTATCGATAACGGGTATTCTCGCTGCGGCATTTCTGATTATGTTCAGGAGGCAGATAATTCCTAGGGGAATTAAAGGTGTCTTGCTATCTATGGTTACTGTAGCATCAGTAGTGAGTGTGAATTTAGTAGTATTATCAGGGCTTTATACACAAATAGGTGTTATTTCTAGTGTTTCTTATGCCACTGAACTAATCGCCAATGCAAGTTTAATATCCTCTTTATCGATAACGGGTATTCTTGCTGTAGCATTCTTGGTTATTTTCAGGCGCCATATAATCCCAGGAGGGGTAAAAGGATTGACATTTCCAGCGCTAATTATGATTTCGGTAGTCATCGTCAATATTCTTGTGTTCTCGGGGCTAGGTGCTCAAGTAACAATGAATCAAGTGGTGTATTAAATTAATTTACACCTTCCTTCCTTTCGACAAACCTATTATACCTTTATAAAGGCTATTGCAAAGTACTGGAACCGTCGTGATCGCACGCCGTAGAAATTGCGATGTTACATTGAGATCCCTATTAGGGCTGGATCCGAGTGAAGCCCAACTTTACTTGTTGGTGGTATATTCTGGGAAGATGACTGTATCCAAAATTGCAGAGACTTGCAATTGGAACGAGGAGAAGGCCAGGCTCTATGCAACTATGTTGAAGGAGAAAGGAATGTTTATCGAAATTGATGACAATAAATTCGAGTCACTTCATCCTCGATTCGCACTATCGAACAGGTATAGAAGGAGATGCATTGACCTAGGCATAGGATATGGCAGGAACGATAAAGTGGATAGCCTAGCAAATTATTTAGAAAAGTACTACGATTTGGTGAGAACCAAATAAATATACCAGTGATTAAATCAAAGAACGAATTGATTGGCATTGGATACGAGTAATTCCAATTCTGTCACCGGAGTTGTATATTTTGGGGTTATCAATATAAATGAAGGACATAGAAATATTGGATCTGTTGATATCTGGCGAAGCGTAGTGACGAAAGAGTTTTTCTGTGAAGAAAAAAGAATCGGTATTCTAGATATTTCAGACAAGATCGGGCTACATAGAATTGATAAAAGTAAGAAATGGGCGGTAGCAGTAAATAAAAAGCGAAGAGGAACTAATAGATGGAAGCTGGTAGAACTTGTTTCACAGGGTCTTCAACGATTCATTGATTCAGATGATGAGTCGGTAGTTGAAGTCAGCAGTGCGAGCTTTAGTATTGTTGACGCTGACTGGTGGAGCTTTTTGGTCGAGCCCAATGTAAATCGAACAGTAGATGTTACTGAGGTTCTTCCTGGGAATGCAACCAAATAAAATTCCAGAATTCGATCACTCCTACACTGTGGTGGTAACCTCCTCTAGAGGAGGCAACATTGCAAGCAAGCTGAGAGGATATATTTTGATAGATGGTAAGAAATTTCATTTTAATGCGTTAGCATTCGGGAGGATCGGTGGGCATAACATTAGCCTAACTCTTTCGAAGAAGACCCTTGTCGAGGTGACGAAAATGGGTCTAGATGGCGAAAAACTTTCATTAAGTCTCCAGAGAAAGCTTATTGAAGGAGATGTAATTCTGAAACCCAATAGGCAAGGGGATAAAGTGACTGTCTAGACTAAGGCATCTTTGAGTGAAGATTCACAGGTGCATCCTCTTCTAATTTTAGGTATCTCTAAGATTAATTCCTTGATCAGGGTCTTAATCTTCTCAATATTTTTTTGCAATTGGGTCAATATACCTTGAGAACTAACGGGGTGTTGAGCCCAAACATCGTAGTCAGTAATTGTTGCCAAAGATACATAGCAAATTTCTGCCTCTCTCGCTAACACACATTCAGGAACTAGGGTCATCCCGATTATTTGGGCGCCTACCACCTCGCGGTAATATTTGGATTCTGCCCTTGTTGAGAATCTAGGCCCTTCAATACATAAATAGGTGGCCTGATCATGACAAGGGAATGAATGTTTTCTAGCTAGTTTGGCAGTTATGTCTCTAAGCTCAGGACAGAATGGATCGGCCACTGAAATATGACAAACCCTTCCCCCTGGGTGGAAAGTCTGTTCTCTCTTTTTGGTAAAGTCCACAAATTGATCAGGTACTATAATGTCTCCTGGGACGAAAGATCTATCAAGGCTTCCGACAGCGGATGGAGAAATTATTCTTGATACCCCAATCTCCTTTAATGCCCAAATGTTTGCTCTATAGTTAATGCCATGAGGAGGAATTGTATGATTTCTACCGTGTCGAGGCAAAAATGCTACCTTTACGCCTTCCAATTCACCTATGGTGATGAGGTCAGAAGGATGCCCAAATGGTGTGCTCATCTTAGCTTCAACTAGATTTGTGAGTATGGTAGTATCATACATGCCTGTTCCTCCAATGATTGCAATATCGGCAGCGTACTCGGTCGTCATCCTAGTACACTACTAATGACTGAACGTTATAACCTAATTCTCGTAAAGATGCTCCACCTCCCAGGTCATCTAATTCTATCAAAATAGCAAATCCAATGATATTGGCCCCCTCTTCTCTCAATAACCTCGAAGCTGCCAAGGCAGTACCGCCAGTTGCTATCAAATCGTCAGCAACGATGACATTCTGTCCTGGTAGAAGAATGCCTTGTTGGATTTCCATCTCTGCCGTACCGTATTCAATCTGATATGATTGACGACTAGTCTTACCTGGCAATTTTCCAGCTTTTCTAATCATTATTACACCTAAACCAAACCTAATTGCGATACAGGTCGCAATGATAAAGCCTCTTGATTCAATTCCTGCAATCACCGTAGGCCTTTCTGCACTAAACCTACGATGAAACTCTTCTGAAATATAATTTAAGGCAACTCCATCACTAATTAGAGGATTAATATCTCTGAATAACACTCCCTGTTTTGGGAAATCGGGAAAATTCTTTACTAACTTCTTTAGATCAAGTGGTTTTGCTATCAATAAATTCCTACGGAAATCAAGTGGATAAAAAACTTTTCTAAACTAAATGCGAATATCGAAAAGCTAATAAGGCCAACCATTGGTTCAGCCCACATTTTCAATAATTCAAGTCGTCCGCGGTCGCGGAATAGGAATTTTAACTATGTCTAGCATATAGACACTCAAATGGAATTCTTAAGCCGATTTTCTATTCCCTACCCACTGGAATAGTCTATTGACTATTTGTTCCCACATCAAGCTATTTGCACTGGCATCTTACTAACAATGCAACTGTTTTGTTCTCAATTTAATGAAATAATTCTATTATAACGATAGTACTTTTCAAAAAGTTGAAAAGAAGATATAAATAATATCAAAGATAATATTATGTAATAATGCCTATTCGCAGTGGAGCGGAATATATACAAAGTCTTAGAGGACGAAATCTAGAGGTATATTTGTTTGGAGAACTTGTAAGTGAACCAGTTGATCATCCTATGATACGACCTTCGATTAATGCTGTCGCTGAAACTTATGAATTGGCCGAGAAGCAGCCTGATCTGGCGTCGGTTCATTCTTCCTTATCTGAGACGAGAGTCAATAGATTTTTACACATTACTGAAAGTGCAGCGGATGTAGTCAACCAGAATCGAATGCAGCGAAAATTAGGACAACTGACTGCCACTTGCTTTCAGAGATGTGTCGGAATGGATGCCTTGAATTCTTTGTATTCCACTACTTATGAGATCGACAAAAAGCATAGTACCGACTATCATCCCCGGCTCAAGGAATTTATAAAATTAATTCAGACTGAAAATTTGGTTATTGGTGGAGCAATGACGGACGTAAAGGGTGATCGAAGTCTTTCTCCCAGCCAGCAGGATGACCCAGATATGTTTCTCCATATCTCAAAAAGAGATGAGAACGGAGTATACGTGACTGGGGCCAAAGCTCATCAGACCGGCTGCATTAATTCACATTGGATAATAGTCATGCCTACCATGAGATTGCGATCTGAAGATCGGGATTACGCGATAGTGGGTGCAGTACCCGTTGATGCTCCTGGGATAACATACATCTATGGTAGACAATCATGCGATACGAGGAGCATGGAAGGAGGAGAGATGGACTCCGGAAATGCACAGTTTTCTGGTCAAGAGGCCATGATGATTTTCAAGGACGTGTTCATACCAAAAGAACGGATTTTCATGGATGGAGAAGTTGAGTACGCTTCAATGCTTGTAGAGCGCTTTACATGCTATCATAGACGGAGCTATGTTTGTAAGACTGGCCTAGGCGACGTCTTGATCGGGGCTGCTGCTGCAATTGCTGATTACAATGGAGTGGCAAACGCTTCTCATATCAAGGACAAGCTGGTAGAAATGACTCATTTGAATGAGACTATTTTTGCAGCGGGGATTGCATCATCATACCAGTCCCAACAGACTGCTTCTGGTAATTTTCAAAACGACGATATGCTTGCTAACGTATGCAAGCACAATGTAACAAGATTTCCTTATGAGCTGAGCAGAATAGCGCAGGATCTGGCAGGAGGCTTAATGGTGACCATGCCATCAGAGAAGGACTTTAAGAGCCCAACAGTTGGGCCGTTGCTAGAAAAATACCTAAAGGGAAGAAAAGGCGTATCAACTGAAAACCGTGTCAGAATATTAAGATTAATTGAAAACATGACACTTGGCAGGAACGCAGTGGGATATCTTACTGAATCTATGCATGGGGCGGGTTCACCTCAGGCCCAACGCATTCAGATTGCAAGACAAATGCAATTAGGATACAAAAAGAAGTTGGCGAAGAAATTAGCAAACGTCCACGAAGGTGAAACAGAAGAACTAAGTCATGAACAAGCAGATTACTTTAATAAGATATTCGATAACTCAAAAATCATCACTTAGGCAAATGCATTTGTAATTTAGGGCGTATTAAGTACATTAAACTTACCTAAAAGATAACTAGGTAGCTAACTGCAAATATCGAATTGCAAAATGTCTAACTTGATTCAACTAAATACCATTTTCAAAGAATTCCCTTATCATCTTCTGACTATCGTCTGTTCTGTTTCCAGTCTATGATTTCTACTTCTGCTAGCTAGATTCAAACGTCTACCATAAATATTGTCAATTATTCTGACAAAAGAAGGAATAAGCATAGGTAACAAATGGCTATGACAAAGATTAAGGCAACGCTATGTCATAATCATTAGCAAATAAACGTAACGCATTAATTCTTGCCGAAATGCAATATCACATTTATTTTCTAAAACCTGCTTGTAGTAGCTAATTTTGACTTGTATTTAACTATTGGACCAAGACATCCCCCCTTTCCATCCAACCATCCCAAACGTCCATTTCATCAAATCGCAATTCCTAGCAAACTTCCCTATGGTCTATCCAAATCTCTTAGATAGTAAACACCAATTCATATAACAATAGGCCTCGGATCGAAGTTACAATACTCGTTTCTGGAATAAAGTATCATGATCCATGCATCGATATGGTAATAAAGACTACAATGGCCCTGTCATGGGAGCTATTCTTATATTTAAGCACGATAGATTATCTGTAGTTGGCAACACAGGCGTATTGTGTAAAATGTAAGGCAAAAAGAGACATGGAAGATGAAAAGCAGATAACGATGAAAAATGGTCAAAGGGCCTTGTCAGGAATCTGTCCTATTTGTGGTACAAAAATGTTTAAGATAGGTGGTGGTAGGGTAAAGACTGCAGCTGCTCCTAAGGCTAAGGCGGCCAAAGGAAAAACACCAAAGAAATCTACCTCTAAGGTTAAGGCTAAAACGAAGTCAAAAACTAAAAGTAAGTGAATAAATGATCTACACTTGATGAAGGGAAGCAAGCGTTAGATACAATTTTTTCTTGTAATCTAAATATTCTCCGCGTACTTTATTAACAAAACCTACTGTTATCAAATTACAATAGCATGCAGTAGCTATAAGTGTAGAGGTTCTATCTTATTGCTGCCTCGTGCAATGCCTGCTTTTCCACTTAATGCCGTTTACGAAGAGTCCGTTCGACCGTTAGCAGTTTCTCCTCGTCGCCACACTCTCTTATGAGCTCGCGAAGAATCGCACGTGCATTTCCATTCTGTACGTTATTTCTCGCTAATTCTATCCCTTCACTCAGCTTGTCTACTAAATTCCCTATCAGCAAAGCAGCAGCAGCGTTTAAAATAACTGCATCTTGTATTTGCTTTGTGGCATAGCCATATATAGCCTCCATGGTTAATCTAACGCATTCCTTTTTCGAAGTTATTACAAGATCGTCCCTCTCCGAGAGAGCCAGATCATATTCTTGTGGATGAATGAGAAGTGTGCTTAACTCGCCTTTATTGAAGTAAATAACCTTGCTATCGCAAGTATTAGTCAATTCATCAAATCCATCTTGTGAATAAGCAACCATAAACCTCTTAAAATTGGAGTTTTTCAAGACATTCGATATCTGTGGTAACAAGGATGGCTTGGACACACCAATTAGCTGACCACTCAAATTAACACAAGGATTGCAAAGTGGACCAACAATGTTTAAAACGGTTCTTATTCCCAATGCCCTCCGCGTGATGGAGATATTTTTCATCAAGGGATGAAAATTGGGCGCGAACAGAAAAGTAACTCCCAGGTTATCAAGCGAACGTAACAGCCTTTCGTTAGGCGAGAGTAGATCAAACCCTACAGCTTCAAGGAAATCTGCGCTCCCACAGGGACCAGACATGGAACGATTTCCGTGTTTTGCAACTCGGACACCCGAAGCCGCCGTGACAATGGCGGCTGCAGTGCTTATGTTAAATGTTTTCAAAGCATCTCCACCTGTACCGCAAATATCAATGGAAGGTCCGGCCGCAGGTCCAAACGTGCTTTCTTTCTCCCTAACTGCTTCATAGGTTCCCAATATTTCGTCATCGGATTCACCTTTCGTGGCTAGGGCAGTAAGAAACGAACCAATAACAATGTTGGATTCTCTACCATTTAAAATACGATCGAAGGCAAACACCGTTTCCGATCTGCTAAGATTAGCCTTTTCTGTGACTACTCTCTTGATCAATACTTGCAGCGGAGATCTAACAGATTTCATCTCTTTATCATATTTAAAAAATTCAAAAGAATCTGAGGACCTTGTGTTGTCATTACTGATTCTGGGTGGAATTGTACCCCTTCAATTAGATACTTCTTGTGCTTCACTGCCATTATCTCATGATCGTCCTCGGAAACTGCCGTAACCTCTAGGCAATCTGGGATCTTGGACGGGTCAGCGACTAGTGAATGATATCGTGTTGCTACAAACGGATTATCAAGATTGATGAACAAATCACTAGAGGAGTACTTAATTTCACTTACTTTTCCGTGCCTAATCTCCTTAGCATTAATAATCGTTCCCCCAAATGAGCTGATAATGCCTTGATGTCCAAGACAAATCCCTAATATTGGAATAGAAGGGCCGAGCTCACTGATAACACCACCGCATACTCCGAAGTCTCGCTTTTTTGCAGGAGTTCCTGGACCTGGCGAGATCACGATACCATCCGGATTCATTTTCCGAATATCTCTAACAGATCTTTGATCGTTTCTGATCACGGTGGGCCTAAATCCAAGCTTGCCAATCAGCTGGACTACATTGTAAACAAAAGAGTCATAATTGTCAATGATGAGGATTTTCAGGTTGGAATGTTACCCCCATGTAAACTTTATATGTCAACTACAGTATATAAAAGCAAACCTTCTGCTTCTTATTCTATGGTGAAGCAGACGACTAAGGTATTCGTTAATGGATATGGGAATATAGGAAGGAGACTCGCTTCTGCCTTATCAAAGGACAACGAGATTGGTTTGTTGGGAATCGCCAAGTATACCATTGATGAGAGAATATTAAAGGATCTCAAAAATAAATTTGATATTTATGTCCCCGAAAACTTGGTCCATAAATATAAGAACTCGATAACTGGTACTGTAAGGGAAGCTGTCTCTGAATGCGACCTAGTGTTAGACGCGGCTAAGGAAGGCGACGGATACAGTAATAAAACCAGACTCTATGAACCTATGAGAAAACCTGCTATCTTCCAAGGAGGAGAAGAACGACATGGTGAGAGAGCAGTCGCAAAAATGATCCATAATTCCAGAGTAAATTACGATGAAGCCTCGGGAAAGCAATACGTAATACAAGGCAGCTGTAACGTGTCTGGTATGGGCAAAATCATGCAGCCGCTGATTGAAAAATTTGGGGATGAGATCCAACGTTTTGATGTCACGCTGGTTAGAAGGTGGGCAGATCTAGAAGATTCCAAAGAAGTGAAGGATTCTATCCAGTGGGATAAGAATCCTCATCATCAAGAGGACGTGAAGGACTTTATTCCTCATGCCAACCTCTATGTGGAGGCGTTTAAAGTACCTTCTAGAATGATGCATCTTCACCAAATGGTTGTCCGATTTCATTCAAAATCACCCACCAAGGACCAAATTATAGACTTGTTTACTAAAGAATTCGCTGTAGCTATTTTGAATTCTGCTAAGGGAACCGCGGATGTTAGAATGAAAGCTATTGAGCTCGGATTTGAATATGGAGACACGAACATGGTACACATTCATCAAGACGTGCTACGCGTCCAGGGTGAAACGCTGAAGATTGTGTATTCAGACGATCAAACAGGCTTGGTAATACCAGAGAATCATCTTCTTCTCCAGTCAATGCTTATGGAAAGACCTAGATCAGAAGCAGTAAAAAGAACAGACGAATTGTTTCAAATTAGCGAAAAGAAAAGAATGCTGGAAAAGGAATTTGTTTAAAATTCTGAAAATAGCTGAATCTTTTCAGCTCCGACATCGTATCTTCTGGAACTTTTTGCGCTAAGCGCCGATCGTTTGAGATACTGTTCAGGTGGTCTTTGTACCATAGGCCTTTCCTTCATAGGATGAATTGGCCTTTATAAGTTGTATAGCAGGACAGCATATGACCAGGGGCAAACAATCTTCAGGAACGTAAGTGGTCTATTTTTGACTTTTACCTAATCGGCCTAACGAGTAATAATGTCCACATGATCAATCTTGGGTATTATGGTGTGCTCAGATTGAGTTACAATCTGGCCTTGAGTCTCTACTAAAATAGGGTAGGCATGGATATTTTTCTTTGCGAGAAGGACGTTAATTGAGCTGAGCACTTCGGGGGCTTCGTAGCTATTCATTAACCATCTAGCTGCGAATGGTAAGGTCCTATACGTTTTCCATATTGTTTCCAAAATATTATCAGCTTTCTTGTCTTTGGAAGGCTTCCTAGATCGAATTGCGAAGATGTTTTTTGTTTTCCCCTCAAATACAACTCCATGACCATTCTTTGTGGTCACAAAGGGTTCGATTGCATAAGCTTGGTTTTCAAGCAGCCCAAATGAGGGTCCTATTGTACGTATATTTGGTATCGATTTCCCCGCGTGAATAGTGTACTGTTCCAAAGAATGACCACTCAAGTTCTGGATGGGTTTGAAGCCAAATTTAGCTATCGTGCTTTCAATAACCTTCCCTATTTCGTTTACTCTGGTGTTAGCGGTGGTGTATCTAACCGCTTCGGCTAATGCTGCCTCTGATGCTCTTACTAGAGGATCATATTTTGCATCGTAGCAAACTGTTACAGCTGTATCAGCTATATATCCTTCAATTTGTACACCTATATCGATCTTGAGTACGTCACCATCCTTTACCTCTGTTTCATCATATGGCTCGGCAGTGTAGTGTGCAGCTACATCATTTAAGCTAACGTTGACAGGAAAGGCAGGAAGCCCTCCAAGTACCCTTATTTTATTTTCCAAAGTATCACAAATGTCCAGAAGTCTTCTTCCGATATAGTTGGTGTTTCTTGCGATCTCCCTAACTTCGGACGCTATTTGACCTGCTTTCTGGTAACACTGCAGATAATCCATAGGACAGGAGAATCTGCTTATCATGATATATATAGAGCTACTGTCTCAAAAAAAAAGAAACTGAATTGACCGGGGTCGTTGTCTAGCTTGGTATGATGCCAGCCTTGGGCGCTGGAGGCCGCCGGTTCAAATCCGGCCGATCCCATGGTTATTTGATATCTAATAGTTTATTCGGCTTCCTTTGAGAATCATAGCCTGTTGCAGATATCCTAATAAAGTTTAGTTGGGAAAGTGTAATGTGAAATCATTACCTATAGAGGATTCAACATTTAAACGATTATCCAGCATCCTCGCTGAAACTATGCATATGTCCAAGCGAGACCTTACGTATGACGATCTTGTCAATGAGCTCATAGATGTTTATCAGGAACACTATTGGGGGGATATTGGTGGCGGCGCGGGTGGAGGTTAGCTTTTTCCCTCCTATCGTGTCAGATCATGACCTAGAGAGAACTATAATAAAAATATAATAGTGAAGACGGGCAGCTATGGCTAATATTGAGAATATTTAACGTAACTCCTTTAATATGAAAAATAATAACAGGCAATTTGGCAATGGGTAAAAAGGAGTTTGTTATGGTAGTTAACGATGCTCAGATCCCAGTTTTGGGCCATACTCACAGAAATGTCGCTGTAAAGTACCTAATGAAAAGGAGAAGATCCCTTTTAATGACAAAAGATCCTGCAAAGGTTGAAAATTTGTACAAGAGTCTTCCTACACAAATGATGGTAAAGAGTAAGAGGATTAGTCGTGCTTATGACATAAACTGGGAGAAGGTAGGTACGGAAAATTTTGAGGGTTCCAGATTCCCATTTACGATCTCTGAACAGGTTCATGTTCAGGCCTAAATTTCACGTATAATTTAGGTAAATTGAACATTCCTGAATATTAAATGTCGTCCTTACTTATCTCTTATTCTAACTAATCCAATTAGCATTATCATCTACCCATGAACCATTCGAACGATGAAATTAAATTGCGCGTTCTTCATCTCTATTCGGAGGGTTCCGCCGATTCTAATTATTCAAAAGCCAGAGGTATATGATGAGGGCTTCTCAAAATATATAGGCAGGTATCATCTATATGTTGGTTAAGAGGGATTTGAGTTTTTCTGGAGGCTACCGGTGAATGTCAGTTGACTTTAAAGCAATGGTTGAGATTCTGCTTGAAAAAAAGCCAGAGATCACCGCAGAAGAAATTAGGAATCTTGTAGACGAAAAAAAGCGGAAGATTGGGGCTGGTTACTTGACGGATCAGGGCGCTTTATTTCTCGTCGCCGCTGACTTGGGTATTTCACTTGAACGAAATCAGTCCAGCCTCCAGAAACTAAAGGATCTTTATGTGGGAGCTAGAGATGTTGGTGTTGTTGGTAGAGTAATGTCCATCTACCCCACGCGCACTTTCATGAGAAAGGATAATAGTGAAGAGTTGCGAAACAGAACCCTTACGATTGTTGACGGCGATGCTGCTATAAGGCTCAAACTTTGGGAGAAGAGAGTGGAATTTCCGGAGGAATCCGGTTTACGTCCGGGAGATCTCATAAAGTTAACCAAGGGCTACGTTAAGTCAGGTCTAAACGGAAAACCAGTACTTAACGTTGGAGATACGAGCACTATAGAGGTAATTAAGGAAGGTATTATGGATATACCAACTCTGGACCATTTTGCGTGTGATATTTCGGATATTTCCGGTCAAACTGACAATGTCGTAATCTTCGGAAGGATTTCATCATCACCTAGGATAGTAGAATACAAGAACATTAGAGGTCAGGATAGCAAGGCTCTTCAGTTGAATGTCTCGAACGACGAAGGCACAAAGACAATGCGAACAATTATCTGGAATATTGACGAATCGAGGCTTCCCAAGGTTTTGGCAGTGGGCTCGACTATAAACCTTGTAGGTGTAAGAATCAAGCAAGGGAATGCCCAGTATGGAAACTCAGAATTTGAAATACACGGAGATGAAGGGACTTCTTTGGATGTATCCAACTCTGGAGCAGAACCTGATGTCCTTGCCCTCAAATTGATTTCTGTCGGAAAAGACTTAGGGACTGGCTACTTGGAATGCTTGGCGCTTCAAAGAGACGGGAAGATTGCCACGCTTAGAATCGATTCTAAATTGTTGAAAACCTCGATCAGGTCAGGTACAATAATTCAATGCATACCAAGCATGATTCTTGGCACTCAAATTACTCTGTCGCGAGATGATTCCTATGTTAGCGAGATCGAAGATGATTCATCATTCCCCTCCGCCGAATCGCTCGAAACAAAAATTGAAGACATTACAACTTCTGATCGTCCGTATCACGTTGAAGGAATCGTACTTCAGGCACCCTCAATCAGTACAGTTACTACAAGAAATGGCGAGAATATTTCTCTGGCCGAGACTATGCTAGGCGATGATACGGCTGAAATAACCCTTTTAGGTTGGAGAGATCTAGCTAATCTTGTAAGCGATCTTAAGGTTGGCGAGAGAATAAAAATCAGGGGAGTCATCACCAATACCGGCAGAGACGGGAAGGTTCAAATTTCATTGAAACCTTACTCTAGCATTCACCGGATTGGGTAATCTTTTGTTTGCTAGTCATTCCAAAAGCCTCGAGTAAGTACGTATTGTCTCTCTGCTTCGTATATGCTTCTATACAACGTTGACTCATCGATACTATTGCGAAGAACCCTTGCAGCAGTGTCTGCCCCGATACCATGACCTGATAATACTGTAATTGCACTCTTCCCAAAATTATTTATTAAAGAAGCAATTTTCCATGCCCGATCAAACCTTCGGCTGTCATCAGCTGAGATTTTACCCCCCTTAAGCTTTTTTACAATTATACTAGGAAGTCCAAGATCCGAAACATAAGTAGCGGTAATTAGGCGGGATCTGCATTTCTTACAATGAATTTGGTCAGGTATCTCCTTCGTTTCGAATACTCTTTCCCACTCTCCACAGCGAATACAGATTAACCGATGTTTAGTCTTAAGGAGCCTATCTTTAACGAGCTCAATGATCCCAGTCTCTAAGCTCAGTGGCGCAGCAGAAAATCTTTGATAGCGCTCCACAGTAGGCTTGGCTAGGTCAGAAAATTCTTCAACCTCGATCCACTGAAGCCTAATCAAGTCATTTGCATATTCTTGAAGAATCCTGTTCGTGGTATGCACATCGAATTTTTCATGAATGAGTTCTCGTATCGCTTCGGCACTAACAGGCGTCTTCATATACCTATCATACAACAATCTAGCTATTTTTTTGTCGTACACTGACTCTTTTGATACAATACCGAACCTCCTTCCTACTGTCCATACCTTCCAATTCATAATGTAGGTACCCGTGAATGATGCAATCAGTATAGGTTCGGAGTCAACCAATTCTTTGAATATTCGTTCAATGTGAACCTTTCCTATTCTTACCGCAGCCGATGTGAGAAAAATCCTGTAAGCGTCAGATCTGCTTTCAATTACGTATCCCAGTTGAGAAGAAAGGAGCGTGGAGAGAACCGATGCAAAGGTGTTGTTCACCTTTGTTCCAAACGGCATGTGCAAGATCAATGCATTATTCTTTCGGCTACTTTCAATCAAAATCAACTTTGCGCCAGGTAGCTCCTTTAACAAGATCAAACTACTTTCGACAGTTTCTCTACTATGGAATACCTCAGAATTAGTATTGTGTCTTCGACTTTCGGCGACCCTGACAGCTGTTGAATAATCTACTGGGATAGTTTCTCCTGCCCAATATGGCACATTCATTGTGACCCCCCTCATAGGCTCAACATTAACAAGTAAGCGCTTTTCATCAATTGAGATAATTTTCCACTGCAGCCCTTTTAGAACAAATACATTTCCTCTTTCGCCGTAATCTCCAACAAATTGTTGGTCCAGCATACCTATTTTTCTCTTACCAACTATATCTATGACTTCGAATTTCTGAACGAAAGGAATCATTGAAATATTACTGAAATAATACTTGTAGGATCTTAGCGTATATCTATATGAGTTTTCTATGATGTCTATTCTTATTAACCCCACATCAGCTAGGATTTTGAGTGACATCATCAAATCTGATATCTGAAGGTTTCGAAAGGGATACGACTTTCTGATCAGTTGGAATGCTTCACTTACGGTGATGGATGCTCTTGCTTGCAAAGTGAGGCCCACCAAATGGTGCGCCATTACGTCAAATGGCATCTGATGTATTTCTTGCTCTTCCATTTCCCCCTTCCTTGTTCGATACAATATGGCATAGGCTTCAAGTTCATCATCATGGGAACTGGTAATAATTAGTCCCTTTGCTGACCTGCGATTATTATGTCTGCTTCGACCAATTCTTTGAACAAGTTTAGATATCTGTCTTGGGGATCCATAATGGATAACCAGATCAACTGAACCAATATCTAGCCCCAATTCTAGAGATGATGTGCAAACAACTAGTCCAACAGATCCTTCACGTAATCTCTTCTCTGTTTCTTCCCGACTGGTCTTTGAAAGGGAACCGTGGTGAACATCAACCCCGAATCTGGCACGCGATTTTAGGATGCTTCCTATATATTCTGCCTCATCTCTAGTATTAGTAAAAACCAAGATCGATTTTTTTTGGTTTATCATGGGATCAACATACATGAGAATCAGCTGACAAACGTCGTTTATAGAGCCGTTCACATATTTGATGTCAATATCATATTCTCTCATAGACCTGTCCATCAACACAGCGATGTTCCTACCCGAGCCAGCCACAAACCTCCCCGCTTCACGTGGATCTCCCACACTAGCAGAAAGGCCTATTCTAGATGGCCTATTCATGGCAACTTTTTCCAGTCGTTCTAGACTCACAGATAGATGAGACCCTCTTTCGTTAGGAAGAAGCTCATGGACTTCATCAACAATTACCCATTGTACCGATGATAAATGTCCAATCAGTATGCTATTAGTTAGAATGATGCCCAGAGTTTCAGGAGTAGTTATTAATACATCGGGAGGATTGTCTGACATCTTTTTCTTTTTGATCGCATTTGTATCTCCGTGTCTGATTTCCAGCCGCAAACCTTGGTAGCGTGCGTACTTCTCAATTCTTCTAAAGACATCATTGTTTAACGACCGGAGTGGAGTAATATACAAAGCCTTAATCCCTTTAGACTTTTCTACATTCGATTCGCTGATCATAGTTAATACTGGCAGGATTGCCGCCTCAGTTTTACCTGAACCGGTTGGTGCAATAAGTACTGAATCTATCTTTCTACAAATTACCGGTAGAGATTTGGCTTGAATATTTGTGAGAATTGTGAACCCTTGGTTACGATAGAATTCTCTTATCTTATCCTCTGTACCCAAACATTTACGACCCGACGTCGGAAGGCTTCCGTGAGTTTCTTGTTGAACGCTGTCGTACGTCGGACTTTTCATAGACCAGCACGCCAATTATGCCGAGCACGAATAATCCGACAGCTACCCATGCATAAGAGTCGAAATTTGATATTGCTTCTACAGTCATTCAATGTCGGAATTTCAAATCTCCAATATAATCGTTGGTCATGCACGGGTAAAATGAGTCATTTTTCTTCGAGTTTATCTTCTATGTACAATGCAAAATCACGAGAGCTTAAAATCCCAAGAGGCTTATTTGGCTTATCACTATCCACGACCAATAGATGTCTAACATTATTCTGTTTCATTATATCTGCTGCCACTTCCACTGAAGAATAAGGATCAACTGTAACAATCGGAGTAGACATTAGGTCTTGGACAAGGATACTGTTGCAAGGAACATCTTCAATACACGAGCTTCTTACTAGGTCTCTATGCGTAACGACTCCCACTGGAGTCTCACTAGAATCCAACACAACCAATGCAGAGGCA
>Ga0315553_10000441_pt1 | contig 37252 bp, 32 predicted proteins | sample SalMarSW160140MG_FD_203099 | JGI IMG/M metagenome (GOLD analysis project Ga0315553, IMG submission 203099) | Salt marsh sediment microbial communities from the Plum Island Ecosystem LTER, Massachusetts, United States - Salt Marsh Sediment SW1601-40 ... | reverse complement strand
ATCTCTGCCGGACCATGTGCCGGAGAGTCAGCTTTAAGAAGTTGCGAAACATGAATTTTTTTTTGGTTATAAATAAGACGAATATAAAGATCATTTGTTACTTCAGAAAAGGGGTTTCCTGAAATTCTCCGGATCATTCGAAGGGATTTGTTAAAAACACCTTTTAAGTGGTTCCTTAAACCGCCAATCCGATCAAGGGTTCAATGATCGATTGCCAGGTGAACCCAGTGGTAAATGCGACACTCAGGATGAGTGTTCTGTTGTTGGTTTCCCCGATTTTATCCAATACGGTTCCGTAAAGAATGATGGAAAGACCAAGTGCCAGTATGGCACTCAGCCCAAACTCTTTCCAGTCCCACAACCCCCTGATGAAGAGCCAGTCGTAGAAAAACTTGAACAACATTCCCAGGATAATTCCGGAAAGGATCGTAAACGGGTAACCGGTTTTTTGATGAAAAGATCTGTAGGCTGCCATGGTGTAGGTTATAAGTTAATAAGTTATAGGTTAATACGTAAATAAGTTATGCAATAGGCATATATGCCCTGGTCATGACTATGTCACCCTTGGGAAAAGTTATTGGTTTATTTTATCTACTCTCCAATTAACAAATAACTTTTAACAAAAAAACCGCAGTCACCTGCGGTTTTTTTTGCTAATCCACTTTACTCATAGTGATTTCATGGATATCTTTGTAAACAACACCACCAACTTCTTCCTCCATTATCATCGTAAATACCAGTGCTGTCTTCGACAACTCATTAATCTCGATAACCTGTTCGTTTACAGTTCCCTCATCAGCATATAGTGTTTTTCCATCTTTTCTCCATGTAAACGTGTCATATTCAATTTCATCGAACCATACTTTCCCTTCCCCACCCTTGAAAAACTCCAGGTATTTAAAGTCATAATAACTGGTTGTTCCTGAATCAAACATTAAATCATCCTCATAACTCTCATAATAAACAAGCTGAAGCATCCATTTTCCCAGGAGCAGGTTTTTCTCTTCTTCTTCGCAAGCATTAAACATACTGAAAAGGAACAACAATACGGAAAGAATTGCTAATTTTTTCATGATTCATAGGTTTGGGTAATATCAATTTTTACGAGTAAAAAAGTAAATAGTTTCATGAAGAGCACTGGAAATGTACGGTCAACTTAACATCCAGGATTTGTACAATGTCCCCCTTGTGGACAGACTGAGGCGTGAGAGAAGGGGGGTGTTCTGGAATGTGAGGTGGCAGGGGGATGACAATCAAAAGCTTTGTTAATTTCATCATTAACTTCTCTCAGAGAATAAATTTTTTAAGTTGAAAAACCAGGCTAGTGGATCATTGATTGGAACTACCGGTTTTTAATTTCCAACAAGGTTTGCTTAATATCGTTCATTTCTTTCAACAATGCTTTGTTGTCCAACATATTTTTATAATGCATCATGATTATTTTTACAGACACCAACAATACTCCTGCCTCTAACAACAGATCATGGGTAATGCCCTTAACAAATAAGGCAACTGTAAAGAGAAAAAAAGTAATTGCAATGACCAGAAAATCTGCTGCTGATAAATATTTTTTCATGGGTTTATGGGTTTGTTTGTTTAGTTTCTTGATTATTTATTAAAAGTAACAATGTTACAACTTATTTTGTTTGCAAAAGTCACCTAACCTATTAACAGTTAACTTATTAACCATTAACGGAAAAACCGCAGATTCTCTGCGGTTTTTCCGTGTGCCCAGGACAAGATTCGAACTTGCACACCCTAAACGGGCACCAGCCCCTCAAGCTGGCGTGTCTACCAATTCCACCACCTGGGCAATTTTAAAACTTTATCTTAAAGAACTGACTGAACTACGGTATAAGTCTGAACATTGTTTTACTTCCCTCAGGTGGTGGAATTGGCCACCACCTCAACCTGGCTCCTCGCTAAATTAGTCCACCGGACTAATTCTTTACGCTCGGCCCTACCACCTGGGCGGGAGAAGTTATAAGTTAATAGTTATAAGTTAATAGTTAACGGTATAGATACATTTAACTTTTAACCTTTAACTTTTAACTTTTTTCTTATCCTTTGTGCCCAGAACAGGACTCGAACCTGCACGGTATTGCTACCACTGGTCCCTGAAACCAGCGCGTCTACCAATTTCGCCATCTGGGCTTTTCTAAAACTCTATTTTTAAGAACTATGAGCTATCTTTTAAGCTTAAGCTTTCTGCTACATCCACCAGATGGCGAAATTGGCTCCCCTGCATTCGGGCCCCTCCCTAAAATTGTCCACCGGACAATTTATTAACGGTCGGTCCTGCCATCTGGGCATGAGAAGTTATCCGTTAAATGTTAAAAGTTAATGGTATACGTGTTCTCTACTTATAACTATTAACTTATAACTTTTAACTTTTACCCTTTCCTTTGCGGCTTACAAAAGTATAAAAAATTCAAATATTTAAAAATCCAGTTCTTGTTTAGCTTTTCCCAATGAAAAAAGATAATTATCACAATGCTGTGCTCAACTCCGTCTTTATAAAAACAGATCAACATATTAACTTATAACCCCGCTTTCAGCGGGATTCCTGCCAGCCGGTTTACCAGGCCGTGGCTGGCAGGCTGGAATTCGACTGATGATTTTCATGGCACAAGTTTATGAAAATCAAGTCTCACTAACTTTTAACGCTTACCATCTTCCACAATTTCCGCCAAATCCCTACCTTTAGGTCCTTAACATTACCGGGATGTATACACCATCAACCATCGAGAAATTCAGGGAAATGCCGACTCCCTTTTATTACTACGATCTTGATCTATTGAAAAAAACACTGGATAATGCGACCGGGAAAGCATCTAAATTTAATTTTCAACTGCACTATGCCGTGAAAGCCAATGCCAATGAAAGAATACTGGAAATCATAAAATCCTTTGGCCTTGGAGCCGATTGTGTGAGTGGCAATGAGATAAAAAGAGTGATTGAAGCAGGGTTCCCCACGGATAAAATTCTCTTCGCAGGAGTCGGTAAATCCGACCATGAAATAAATCTTGCACTAGACCATTCCATCTTCTGCTTCAATGTTGAATCAATCCAGGAAATGGAGGTGATCAATGAATTGGCGCAAAGGAAGAAGAAGGTGGCAACCATTGCTCTGCGGATAAATCCTGGGGTGAATCCATTAACTCACTTCTATATTACCACGGGCATTGAAGAGAATAAATTCGGGATAAATCCTATCGATTTTGAAGAAGCTGTAACCAGACTTTCACAATTAAAAAACCTTCACTGCATTGGATTGCATTTTCATATCGGGTCGCAAATTACCGACATGAGCGTATTTATTGAGCTGTGCACCAGGATAAACCAAACACAGGAGTGGTTCAGTCAACACAACATCCCTGTGGATCATATTAATGTTGGCGGAGGATTGGGAATTGATTATCAGTATCCTGAAAAACATTCTATCCCGGATTTTGACACCTATTTCAGGTTGTTTGGTGATAATCTGAATCTACGGCCAGGACAGCAGGTACATTTTGAACTGGGCCGGTCAATCGTTGCCCAGTGCGGGAGTCTGATTACCCGGGTACTCTATACAAAAAGGGGTACTCAATCCATCTTTTTAATAGTCGATGCCAGCATGACGGAGTTGATCCGGCCTGCATTGTACCAAGCTTTTCATAAAATCGACAACCTGACATCCACCAAACCCAGCGTCCGGTATACCATCGTGGGGCCCGTATGTGAATCATCCGATCAGCTGGGTAAGCACATCGAATTGCCGGAAACCAGGCGAGGTGATCTAATGGCTGTCCGTTCTACAGGCGCCTATGGTGAGATCATGGCATCCCGGTACAACCTCCGGGATCTGCCACGGGCATCCTATTCGGATCAGTTCTGATCCCCTTCTTTCCTGAATTTCCTCATGTAATTGATAACGTACCAGATATCCTCATCCGTGAGCGTTTTGTCATACGCCGGCATCTCCCCTCTCCCAAACTTCGTTTTAAAGAAATGTTCTCCGTCACTCTGAGATTGGTACACCTCACCCGAGAAATCACCCGGAAAGGTCTTCAACTGTTTCCCCTTAATGCCATCTCCCAATCCGGTCCTTCCATGACAAAAGGAACAGTACCTGTTGTACAATTTCTTTCCGGTTTCAATCGATACACTATCCTTTTTTACGGGATTCTCCATGCTCTTATACTCATCAGGAACCTCCCATGGTTCAGGTTTTTCCTGCTGTGAAAAAGCAATCACTGGTACCATGAAAGTTACCAATAGTGCCAAAGAAAACAGGTTGCTATTCTTCCTTTTTATTTTCATCATTCATACAAAGTTTGCAAAAAAATCAATGCAGCAAATATAGGTAAATAATAAAAAGGGAATCAACACATTCATACTTTGCAGGTCAACCTTAATCATCTCCGGCATAGTAACCGGAGAGGATACTCATGAAGAGACTACCCGTGGTAGGTCCCAGGGTACTGAGATATATATGAATGATTATGAAAATTGACACAATATATCCTGAAATAATATGGATCAAATCGGATACGACCAATCCCCTGGTTCCAATCAACCGAATGGACAAGGTCCCCGGGAACATCATATCCCATCCTGTTATAATAATCAGGGGTATACAGAAATACATAATGAACAGATAGGATACCTTCTGAAGAGGATTGAATTTATTTTCCTTGCTGATCCTAAAAGGATTCTTTTCACCTCTGAAAATACCAATGAGATAATATTGTAACTGTTTAAACATGCTAGCGAACAATCCCTTACACCGGATCTTATAATGCTTTCTGTTCGGCGATACAAGATTCCCAACAAAGAAAATGAGGTAACTGCCGGACAGGATTATTCCGCCAATAATATGTACTCCGGCTGCTTTTTCAAGAGGAATGACTCCCCATGAGTATTGAAGATTCAGACCGGTGAATATCAACAGCAAGCATAGTAAGGCATTCAACAAATGCCAGAACCTGATCCATTTCGGGTATAAATACATCGATCTTTTATATTCTCTTTCTTTTACTTATCCTGAAAAATATATGAAGCAGTATAACCAGAATAGTTAGAAGAAAAATTAAAACACTTAATCTATTCAGGATACGATTCCCTTTTGTACCAATAACGCTTAATTCTTCAATTAGAATTCTGCTGAAAAAACCTGTTTGTGATCTTTGTTCCTTTGCCTGAAATTTATACAAGGTGGCCAACAATTTTGGATCTTTTGCATGACAATCTACACACCGCTTCGCGGCCTTTACTGCGGGCAAAATCAAATGCTTCATTAATGTATCATTCTCCATTTGGGAATGACATTCAACACATCTGATCCTGGAAAAATGCAATGCCCGGTTGGGCAACCACTCATGCGATAACACCTTTGTGCTGTCACCGTTTTCCAAAATGGATTGATCCTTCAGGTTTGAATGACATGCAAGGCAAATGGTATTGTGATAGACGATGGTTTCAGCTAAGTCATTGCTTGTATCGTTAACACTTCGGTACGAGTGTGGATTATGGCATTTCCAGCAAGAAAATCCAATGCTCCTATTCGTGGCATGAACACTGCTGTCATACTCTTCTGCTATTTGTGCAAAAGGGTACTGATCATTACCGGGATCGAATCCATGACAATTCAAACAGGTGAATTCCCCTTTGCGGGCTAATATCCGAATATCCATTTCATCATCAAAATGACATTGATCGCATGCAAAAGCCCCGTGATTGGATGCATAAAATTCTTCACGGACTATTAGCATACCGTGTCTTCTCAGGTAATCAATAGTATCTTCCGGAAATCCTTCAGATGGGGAAATTCCTGTTTCATGACACTTGAAACATTGTTCATTCTCTTCATAGAAATCAGAGATCCATTCATTTTCCTGTTCAGGAAGATTCACACTATCCTGGCAATGAAGGGTTGGAAAGCTGGAAAGGAGGAACAGGATAATTGCACATATTCTGGCTGGTAATGGATACACAGGGTTCATATATAAGAATAAAGAAATCCAGATTGGCATATTGGCTCCTAAGATAATATCTTATCGATAAAATTCATTTTTTCAGGATTTATATGTTAACTTATTGTCCTTAATTAGAATTTTTAAAAATTATCTTTTCATCCATTGAATTGGTCACCACCTCATGACTGAATTAATTAAGATCCGGCACCATTTGCATGCTCATCCGGAATTATCCGGGCGGGAATCAAAAACCAGCCAGTTTATTGCCGATTACATGAAAGATCTTGGTATCAGAACGATCTACCGGAACATTTCACACCATTCCCTTCTGGCTGAAATAGCCGGAAAAGAGGAAGGTCCGGCTATACTTTTCCGGTGTGAACTGGATGCCCTGCCCATCGGAGAAACGAACCGTATGGATTACCGTTCCCAGAATCCCGGAATTTCACATGCCTGCGGGCACGACGGACACATGGCAATCATGCTTGGATTTGCACAACACCTGCTCAAAAACCCTCCGGTCAAGGGAAAAATCCTTTTGCTTTTTCAATCTGCAGAAGAGACAGGCCGGGGAGCAAAGGCGGTATTGGATTCCGGTTTCCTGAACCAACACTCCGTGGAATATGCTTTCTCACTACATAACATGCCCGGATACCATCGTGGAGATGTAATTTGCAAGGCAGGAAACTTCACCCCATCCGTTGAAAGCATCAGTATAGAACTATCGGGTAAGACGAGCCATGCCGGTGAACCGGATCATGGTATAAATCCAGCAACCACCATCGCAGAAATCATCACTTTTCTTAAAAGCCTGCAGAAAACAGACCGACAGCACACTGATTATTTTATTGTTACACCCGTTCAAATTCAAATGGGAGAAGAAGCATTTGGCACATCTGCCGGTTATGCAATGGTCAGGTATACCTTCAGAAGCTGGGACAACCAAACACTGGATAAGATGAAAAGGGAGATTGAAAAAGGGGTGTATGAAATTGGCAACCGGGAGAAGGGTTTAACCACCCGTTTTTCGTGGAGTGAACCCTTCAGGACAAACAGGAATCACCCCGATGCATTTGCAATCATCCGCAACGCGGCCACAGCTAACCGACTGAATTTTATCGAAAAAAAGGAACCACTGACCTGGGGTGAAGATTTTGGACTATTTACCGAAAAATACCGGGGTGCCATGTTTGGTATGGGTGCTGGGAAAAAATGGCCGGCTCTGCACAATCCCGATTTCAATTTCCCGGATGATTTGATAGAACCGGGTGTGATGATGTTTGTATCAATTGTTGAAGAAATTTTACATTAATCCCCACTCCCAGGTGGATGCCCATGGCAAAAAAACACCAGGGCAACAACTGTAAGAAAAAATTAAACCAAACCTAAAATAACATGGAATTCATATCAACAAAGAAGGCACCGGAACCTGCAGGACATTATTCCCAGGCTATTGTCCATAACGACCTGGTTTTTGTCTCCGGTCAGTTACCGGTTAATCCTGAATCAGGAGAAAGAGTTGTTACCTCAATTGAGGAACAGACCATACAGGTGTTAAACAACCTGCAAGCCATACTGGAGGCTGCCGGCAGTTCCCTGGATCGGGTGTTAAAAGTCACGGTATATATTTCTGATATATCTCTCTGGGGGCGATTAAATGCGGTATACTGTGAATTTTTCAAGAATCATCGTCCGGCCAGGGCTGTCGTCCCGACAAAAGAGCTGCATTATGGTTTTCAGGTTGAGATGGAAGCGATCGCTACCCGTTGAGTTGCAATAGCCGAAAATAATTCGTCAGACGAACTGAAGTCGTCTGACGAAGGGTTTCATTAAATAGATAATGTTTTTCTATACATCATGTAGGGCGACTTTCCAAGTCGCCTAAGAGTCGACTCGGGAGACCTGCCTGCCATGCCTCCCTGCCAGGCAAGCGGCAGGTAAACCGGCTAGGCAGGGTCGACCTACGCTATTTTCGTTCTCTTTCGATCTCGATCTGTTTCTGATCTGCAGATCGTTTAACCCCGATTTTCAGCTGCCGTGTTCCGTCTCGATCAACTCCTTTTTTCCCTTCCGGATAATAGTCAACCCAGGCAACAAATACATTGAAATCATCATCCACCAGTTGAGGTGTACGGATAAAATCAATGTCTTCATTGGCAAGTGTATAATTATCATGGTATTCTTCCCAGACATCCACATAGTACACATAGGGGCCCACATCAGGAAATACGACCCAACCTTCGCTATCGGTATACCCTTCAGCCAGAATCGTGCCATCACTGTGGGTCAGCCAGTCATCATAGGTTGCATAGAGCCATACACTGGCACCCTCAACCGGATATTCTTCGTACCATTCCAGGACAAGGATCTCAAGCGGCGGGAAATAGACTAAAATATCCTTGTATGCCCGGTCAATGACGTTATCTTTTGAGATCGCTGTCAGGGTAACGGTATAGTTCCCTGACCGAGTGTATTTATGAGCGGGATTAGCGGCTGTGGATGAAGTTCCGTCACCAAAGTTCCATTCATAATATTTTGAGTCTTTGGATCTGTTGGTAAAATACACGTACTCCTGGATATCAACTGCATCCTCCGAAACACTGAAACTTGCGTATGGTTCCACATCACAGGAAGAGAGTGCAGCGATCAGGATGATGAATAGGATTCCTGTCTTTTTCATGGTTCAATGTTTTAGTACAACAAAAATAAAACAAATTTGGTGCCAGATGTGATATTTGTCAACAATCTATTAATCCTTATCTTTGCACTCTGTTTTTAATTGTTTGAAGAATTATGATAAAAATCACATTCCCCGATAAATCAGTGAAAGAGTACGAGGAAGGGGTGAATGGTTTAGAGATCGCAAAAAGCATCAGCGGGCAGCTTGCCAGAGAAGTCCTGGCTATCACTGTCAACGTTGAAGTATGGGATGTCAACCGGCCTATCCTGAATGATGCTGCTATTTTCCTCCACAAATGGGAGGATCCGGAAGGGAAACATGCATTCTGGCACTCTTCTGCCCACCTGATGGCTGAAGCCCTCGAAGCGATCTACCCGGGAATAAAATTTGGTATAGGACCAGCCATTGAAAACGGGTTTTACTATGATGTTGATCCTGGAGATGGGGTGGTAATAACCGATGGTGATCTGGAGAAGATTGAGGATAAAATGAAGGAACTTGCCCGGCAGAAAAATCCCTATCTGCGTCAGGAAGTAAGCAAAAAAGAGGCACTGGAGCTATTTTCAAAAAAGGGTGATGAATACAAATTGGAGTTGATCAGTGAGCTGGAGGATGGAACCATCACATTATACAGCCAGGGCAGTTTTACGGATCTTTGCAAAGGGCCTCATCTTCCCACTGCTGAGCCCATCAAAGCGATTAAACTGCTCAGTGTTGCGGGTGCCTATTGGCGGGGTGACGAAACGCGGAAGCAGTTGACACGGATCTACGGGATCACCTTCCCAAAGCAGAAAATGCTGGATGAATTCCTCACGATGCTCGAGGAGGCGAAAAAGCGGGATCACCGGAGGATTGGTAAAGAAATGGAACTATTCACCTTCAGTCAGAAAGTTGGTCAGGGACTTCCCCTTTGGCTGCCCAAAGGGGCACAGCTGAGGGAACGGCTCGAGAATTTTCTCAAGATGGTTCAGGTGAAATACGGGTACGAACCGGTCATAACTCCCCATATTGGCCTAAAGGAGCTATGGGTAACTTCCGGACATTATGAAAAATATGGAAAAGATTCGTTTAAACCCATCCTTACACCAGATGAAAATGAAGAATTCCTGTTAAAACCGATGAACTGTCCCCACCATTGTGAAATATACAAGAGTAAACCCCACTCCTACAAGGACCTGCCTATCAGGCTGGCTGAGTTTGGAACAGTCTACCGGTATGAACAGAGTGGGGAATTGCATGGATTAACCCGTGTTCGCGGTTTCACTCAAGACGATGCCCACATCTTTTGCAGACCGGATCAGCTGAAGGAAGAATTTATCAAGGTGATCGATATCGTATTCATCATCTTCAAAGCACTTGATTTTAGTGATTTTGTCACCCAGGTTTCGTTGCGTGATCCGGAAGACAAAGAAAAGTATATTGGAACGGATGAGAATTGGGATAAGTCGGAAAAAGCGATCCTGGAAGCCTGCGAGGAGAAGGGACTCGATTTTACCGTTGAAAAGGGAGAAGCAGCATTTTACGGGCCCAAGCTGGATTTTATGGTGAAAGATGCCCTGGGGCGACAATGGCAGCTTGGAACCATCCAGGTTGATTATAACCTGCCCGACCGGTTTGACCTGGAGTATATCGGTGCGGATGATAAGAAACACCGGCCAGTTATGATACACCGGGCACCCTTCGGATCCCTCGAGCGGTTTGTTGCTGTGCTGATTGAACATACCATGGGAAAATTTCCCCTCTGGCTTACACCGGATCAGGCAATCGTCCTCCCAATCAGCGAAAAACATAACGATTATGCTAAAAAAGTTTTGAATCTTCTAAATAATTCCGATATTCGCACTCTGATTGACGACCGGAACGAAAAGATAGGTAAGAAGATAAGGGATAATGAGTTAAGAAAGATTCCATACCTGCTAATCGTGGGAGAAAAAGAGGCCGAAAACGAAACGGTCTCCGTCAGGAAACAGGGAGAAGGAGACCAGGGCGTCATGATGCTTCCGGATTTTGTCAACCGGATAAAAGAAGAGGTGAAAAAACAGATCGATTTTATCGATCAGTAAATAATGTCTAACAAATATAGGAGGATTACGCTATAGCTGGAGCAGATTTTCGGAGGGGGCCGTGGAGAAAAGAACCCCCGAAACACAGGATTAATCAATACATCCGTGCAAGTAAGGTCAGACTGGTGGGTGATAATATTGATGATCCGGGAATTTATTCCATCAATGAAGCCATTCGCCTGGCGGATGAACTGGATCTCGACCTTGTGGAAATTTCACCAAATGCAGATCCACCAGTATGTAAAATAATTGATTATCAGAAGTTTCTGTATCATCAGAAGAAGAAACAGAAAGAATTAAAAGCCAAAGCCACAAAGATCGTAGTGAAAGAGATTCGCTTTGGACCGAACACGGATGATCATGATTATAACTTTAAGTTAAAACATGCCATCAAATTCCTGGAAGATGGAGCAAAGGTGAAAGCCTTTGTGTTCTTTAAAGGAAGATCAATTCTCTTCAAAGAGAAAGGCGAAATATTGTTGCTGCGGCTGGCACAAGACCTCGAAGAATATGGGAAAGTTGAACAATTACCCAAACTGGAAGGAAAACGGATGATCATGTTCTTCTCCCCAAAATCGTTGGGAAAGAAAAAAAATTAATGTTGTTTATTAAAGCGGATGTGCAATGCCAAAAATGAGAACAAACCCCGGTGCAAAAAAAAGATTCACCCTGACGGGTACGGGAAAAATTAAGAGAAAACACGCGTATAAGAGTCATATCCTTACCAAAAAGTCAACCAAGAGAAAAAGGAACCTGACTTATTACGGGACCGTGGATAAAACCGATGAAAAAAACATCAAACTTTTATTGGCGATAAAATAATCTATCCCTCCTGTTTGAACGAATAATTATCAGTTAACAGAATGAATTAGCTTCAAAGTGTCGATAAACCGACCGCTAACCATTCAAAAAGTAAGAAATCATGCCAAGAGCCACCCATTCAGTTGCTTCAAGAAGAAGAAGGAGAAAGATCCTGAAACAAACCAAAGGATATTTTGGAGCACGAAGCAATGTTTATTCCGTTGCTAAGAATGCCCTGGATAAGGGATTATCCTATGCTTACCGCGACAGAAGAAAGAAAAAAAGAAATTTCAGATCATTATGGATCCAGCGGATTAATGCCGCTGCCCGGCAGTACGACATGTCATACTCCGAATTTATCGGGAAAGTGAATAAAAAAGGCATCACCCTGAACAAGAAAGTACTGGCAGACCTTGCCATGAATCATCCCAAGGCATTTGAAGCCATCGTAGAGAACGTTAAGGAGGTGAAGTAACGTCAATTGACCTGAAGTAGCAACCAGGGACTGTATCACAACGAGAAAAGGATTCACACAGAGAGACCGCAACGTGTATGCGTCCATAGGAATGCCTGCCCGACGGTTTACCAGCCCGTGGCTGGCAGGCGGGCCTTCGGCAAAAATTCGCAAAGAACTGATTAATAAGAATTTAAATTTTGCGATCCGAATTGTATTTTGTGCACTTTTTCCCCATAGTTTCAACCCACATAAACCTTACTCCGATGAGAATTGGAATTATTGGCTTTGGAAAAATCGGTCAGGAAATTAAAAAGCTGGCCATTGAAAGAGGTCATCAGGTGAACCTGATCATCGACCTGGAAAACCAGAATGACCTGAACCCACGAAACCTGAAAAAGGTGGATGTCGTTTTTGAATTCACCACACCAGCGGCTGCTCCTGATAATATTATCTCCTGCTTTGATGGTGGGGTTGGCGTTGTATCCGGAACTACCGGTTGGATGGATCATTTTGATGAAGTAGCTGATCATTGCCGGCAGACAAAACAGGCATTTTTTTATGCTTCAAATTACAGCGTGGGTGTCAATATACTGTTCAGTATAAACAGGTACCTGGCTGCAATCATGAACCGTTTTCCGGAATATCATGTTTTTATTGAGGAGGTCCACCACCTCCAGAAACTCGATGCTCCAAGTGGAACAGCCATCACCCTAGCCAATGAAATGATACCCTTGCTGGATCAGAAAGATCGATGGGAACCCGCAGGTGAAAACAGTGATCAGGTGATCCCTATTCAGTCTGTCAGGAAAAACCAGGTCACCGGAATACATACCGTATCCTATCACTCGGAGTTCGACACACTGGAGATCCGACATTCTGCTAAAAGCAGGCGTGGCTTTGCTGTCGGTGCCCTGGTGGCTGCGGGATTTCTTATCGGTAAAAAGGGAGTATTTGGGATGCAAGACCTCATGCCATTCTGATGCTTCATCGGAACAAAACATACAACAGGAGACAGTTTTTTCGTTAAGATTACTACATTTGCCAATCAAATGAATCAGCCATGAATTTTTTAAAAAACCCGTATTTCAAGTTTGGCATCGCCGCTACGGCTTATATCCTCTGGGTCATTTGGGTCGGTAATTATTGGTTATTGTTCGGATTAGCCATTGTATTTGATATTTATGTAAGTAAAAAGGTGAACTGGGCATTCTGGAAGAAGCGGACCGGACCTAACAGTACACTCATTGAATGGCTCGACGCCCTGATTTTTGCTGTCATCGCTGTCTCCTTTATCAACATATTCTTCTTTCAAAATTTCCGGATTCCAACCGGATCAATGGAGAAATCACTCCTCATTGGAGATCATTTGTTTGTCAGCAAATTAAATTACGGCCCACGTTTACCCATAACACCCATCTCCTTCCCTTTTACACAGAACACCCTGCCCATTGTAAAGTCCAAATCATACCTGGAATGGATCCAACTTCCCTATAAAAGACTTGCCGGTTTTGGTAAGATAAAGAATAATGATGTCGTTGTTTTTAATTTCCCGGCGGGAGATACGGTTTGTCTGGAAACTCCGGAACAGAGTTATGAATCCATTGTCAGAAGTGCCGGGGAAGAGCTTAAAAGAAGAGACATGATCACGGGTGGACCGTTGAAGTCGGATGAACAATACTACGCGCTGGGAAGGGAACAGGTATGGCAGCAGTATACGATTGTCGACCGGCCGGTGGATAAACGGGATAACTATATTAAACGGTGTGTCGGCATCCCGGGTGACACACTGGAAATCATTCATAGTCATCTTTTTGTGAATGGTAAACCCCAGAAAGAATCAAAATACCAGCAGTTTAACTACTTCATCGAAACGGACGGAACCCCGATCAATCCCAAAGCCTTTGAACGGTTAGGCATCGCCAGGAGCGATCGAAACAGTTTCTCCACCTCATTCTACATGGTTCCCTTAACAGACGAAAACCTGGAAAAGATCAAAGCATTCCGGAATGTAACAACCCTTGAAAAATATGAACGCCCACCGGGTGAACAGGTTTCGTATATTTTCCCCCACGACACCACGTATCGCTGGAATGAAGACAACTTTGGTCCCATCTGGGTTCCCAGGAAGGGAGTTACTATAAAACTTACGATGAAAAACATTTCATTGTATAAGCGAATCATTCATCTGTATGAAAGAAATGAGCTGAAAATTGAAGATGGAAAAATCTATATCAATGGAGAAGAAACGGATGAATACACCTTTAAAATGAATTATTACTGGATGATGGGTGATAACCGGCACGATTCACTGGATGCACGTTTCTGGGGGTTTGTCCCGGAAGACCACATTGTTGGAAAACCAAAAGTAATCTGGTTGTCACTGGATAAGGATAAAAAGTTTCTTGCAAAAATCCGCTGGAATAGGATGTTCATGCGGATCAGGTAGATTGAAGCTTCTCGCCGCAAGCAGCGGGGAATGCGCTCGGCAGGATTCAAAACGGCCAATCATCTGTCTCCTGAATCTTCAATTCCTCTTCAACCGGCTCTTCTGCTACCTGGTGAACAGCATTCCCATTCACAAAAATGGCCTTATACGGAGTCGTTGGACAGGCAAACTCACAGGCACCACAACCAACACAGGTTTTTTCAAGCACTTCCGGTATCACCAGGGTGCCTTCATACGGTACCATATGGCACGATTTGGTTGGGCAGACCTCCGAGCAGGCACCACAATCGGTTTTATCCGTATGTACGATACAGTTCTCCTGGATGAACTTTGCAATCCCCATTTGAACCTGCTTCTTCTTCTCCAGTGCCACCGGTAAAATCGCACCGGTGGGGCAAATATCAGCACATATGGTACAATCATAATTGCAGTAACCGGCATGATAGTCCATGTGCGGTTGCATAATTCCGGTTAATCCATACTCAAGGATGGATGGCTGAAGAACAAACGTGGGACAGGCACTGATGCACAGGGTACAGGCTGTACAATGATCATTGAAATTTTCGAGGCTGAGTGATCCGGGTGGTGAAACAGGAAAATCCTTATCTTCCGGAACCGTGGTGGGATTTTGATTCACCGGTTTTTCCTGAAGGATCGAAATGCCCGCCATCCCCAGAAAATATGCCAGGGATCCTTTCACAAATTTTCGTTTTCCAAGGTCTGGCTCATCGGATCCGCCAACCGTTCCGGTGTCATCCGATCCTTTCCTTCCGGTAAGACTTCTAAACGAACTTCCGGGAGAAAACGATTTGTACTTTACAGCATTTGTCGGACAAACCGTCAGGCAATTATAACATCCAACACATCGCGAAAAATCAACTTCTGCCTGTAAGAAATTCATGCAGGAAGCCTTACAAACCCTGGCACACAAACTGCATTGCGTACATTCCTCCTCATCAATAATGATCCTGAACAGTGCAACCTTAGATAATAGTCCCAGCAATGCTCCTACCGGACAAACGGTATTACAATATAACCTGCCATGGGTTACTGATAACCATACTACGAGTACCCCTATAATAACCGGGAACACCAGTACCCAAAAAGGAATGTTGACCAGGTTGACCGGATACAATGAAAATATATCAAGCTTCTCCAGGATGGAAGATATTCCATTGTTTGCCAGCACCACAACCGGTTTTCCAAAATAGGTCATGATCCGCCCGAAATTACTGTAGGGATCGAGAAGAGAAACAACAAATACACTTCCAAACAGTAACACAATGATGGATAGGGCTAACAGACTATACCATAAAATGTTGTGGGGTTTAGAAAATGCATAATAACGCTTCTTCCTTTTCTTGAACTTCCGGGCGATCCAGGATATCACATCCTGCAGAATGCCCAGCGGACAAATGGTTGAACAATATACCCTTCCAAACAGCAGGGTTAAAACGAAAACAACAATGAATCCAAGTACGGCGATGCTAACAAGGTTGATGAACTTCAACAGTGATGGAACAAACTGGAGGTATACAATTCCGGAAATGAGTTTCTCCGGAAGAATGTTCCGGTAATCAACAAACACCAGTGTTGTAGCAACCAAAAAAATGAGGGAAACAGCAACCCGTATTTTCTTCAGGTATGACAGCTTCATATTATTGATCAGATCTGAATCCTGTGGATGTTCAGATTATCAAGGTTCATGGTCCCTACCTTCATCTCATCTGCTCTGCGAATATATCGAATGGTTTCCGGCTCATGACCAAACATTTTGGCTGCAGCGGCATCAAGGACCACCATATTGGTGGCGATCAACATCGACTTCATGTTTGTAACATCCGACGTGGAAACGCCCCGTGGGCCATTCCTCATCAATGCGTTGTAGGCATCCAGAACATTCAGGTGAGGTTTCTTCTCAAACATGGCAAAATCAGCAATGCACTGATGCAAATCATTTGCATGCCAGAACCTTCTGTCCCATACCACACCCATCAGGTTTTTCATAGCCAGTGATAAACGGGTTGAACTATGGGTTTTCATGACGGGAACATTGATAAAGACATCGGATTCCAAAATAAGCTCATGTACTTTTGCACGCTTTAGCCGCTCACCGTTTGGAATGGGAACCTCCTGGTAATAACTCTCTATGTGCCCGGGGACCATTTTCCCGCCCCCGTCTTTTACTGCTTTTTCAATCCCACTATTCCTGTAACACCTGGTCATTTCATCAATGGTGTTGTCGAATACATACACCTGCCTGGCACCTGCAGCCAGACACTGTTCCACAATTCTTTTTACAACCAGGGGGTTAGTATCTGCAGCTCTTTCAGGGATTACATCCCAACCGATGTTTGGTTTGATCACAACGGTCTGACCAGCTTTGACAAATGATTTCATTCCCCCAAAAGCCTCTATCCCGCGATCAAACATCACATCCGGCTCGCCACCCCTTACCGCAATAAGATCATACGGTGCAGCATTGCTTCCTGACGTTGCCCAAAGCCTCTTATAACCTCCCAAGTGCAATGCAGCTCCGGTGGCAATTCCCGCTCCGATTGAATTTCTGAAAAAATCTCTCCTTTTCATAATAAAACCAATATTTATAATGCAATACGATGGTGTAAGAGAGCGGCAAATTACAACCTTTTTTTCATTTTAGCGGCTCAGCAGATCATTTATTTAGCGTATTTAAAACAAATCTAAATAAAATATAAATAGTCATATAGTTAGACGTTTGTATATTTAAAGCATTGGCAGCATAACTTCTTTAAAAATCATTGGGTTCGATTATCATGTTTTTCTTATAAATACACTATATTTAGCCCCCCTGTTATACCATTTATTCGGTTTCATAAAACCTGAGCAGAGATGAAAATAGTGTATTATGATTGTTTTGCCGGGATCAGTGGAGATATGAATCTTGCTGCAATGATTGACCTTGGTGTGGATGCTGATTACCTGAGGAGTGAGCTGAGTAAATTACCCATTACTGGTTATACGCTAAAGGTAACGAAAGACCAAAGACACGGGATATCCGGAACAAAAGTAGAGGTTGAGCTGGACCGGGAAGAAAAACATTCACACCGTGACTTATCTGATATTGAGTCAATCATCGATAAAAGCAGCCTTAATAAATCGATCAAAAAGACCAGCAAAGAAATTTTCCGACGGTTGGCTGAAGCAGAAGCGAAAGTGCATAAAAAGAAAATAGAGGATATTCATTTTCATGAAGTTGGTGCAGTGGATGCCATTGTGGATATTGTTGGAGCTGCCATTTGTTATGAGAACCTTAAACCGGACAGGGTGATGGCTTCGACCATAGAACTTGGTGGGGGATTTGCACGCTGTTCTCATGGGAACATGCCGGTTCCAGCACCGGCTACAGTAGAGATTTTGAAAGGAATTCCTGTCAGAAAAGGATCAGCAACTTTTGAAACGACTACTCCCACAGGAGCTGCTATCATATCGACCCTGGCAAAGGATTTCAGGGATCAGGCATCCATAACGATCGATCGCGTTGGTTATGGGATAGGTCACAAAGAATCGGATGAAATCCCCAATGTTTTGAGGGTTTTTCTTGGCGAGATAACAGAAGAAAAGGGATTATCTGCAGAGATATTGCATGAATGCAACATTGATGACATGAATCCCGAGTGGTATGATCACCTGATGGAAGAGTTATTCCGGGCTGGAGCCAAGGAAGTTTTCTTCACGCCGGTTATAATGAAAAAAAACAGACCGGCTGTAAAAATCAGCGTACTCGCTTCACCCGATCTGTCTGAGGCGATCAAATCAATGATTTATTCGAATACAACCACACTGGGAATTCGCTCTTACTCCGTAACCAAGGATGCGCTCGAACGGAAATTCATACCGGTGGACACCGAATGGGGTAAGGTCACCATTAAAGCTTCTTACTACCGGGGTAAATTACTTCATGCGAAGCCGGAATATGAAGAGTGCCGGCGCATAGCCAGCGAGTTTGATTTATCGTTACAGGAAGTATATCAAACAATTAATACAATCATTGAACGATCCGGGATCAGCAAATAGCATGATAGCTCATCCAAAATATAAAAAACTCATTGCCTTTCTGAAGGATTTGGAGAATGTGGCAGTGGCATTTTCCGGTGGTGTGGATAGTACCTTTTTGCTTGTTGTTGCGAAAGAGGCATTGCATGACAGGGTAGTTGCTTTAACGGTCAGGGCTCCATACATAGCAAACTGGGAAATTGATGAAGCAGTTGATTTGTGTAATGATTTAGGAATCAGGCATATGATAGTTGAATCCGTTATCCCGGAAGAAATAAAGGATAATCCTACAGAACGCTGTTATCTTTGCAAAAAGAAGATATTTTCCACCTTAATCAAAACGGCAGGATCGAATGGCATTACTCACGTGCTTGATGGCACCAACAGTGATGACCCGTCGGACCACAGACCGGGATTACGGGCGTTGAAAGAGCTTGGTGTGATCAGTCCTTTGCTCCAAACAGGCATTACGAAGGCGGAGGTCAGGAATTTCTCAAAGCAACTTGGGTTACCGACCTGGGATAAACCCGCTTATGCTTGCCTTCTCACCAGGCTTCCTCACGGGGTTGAGGTAAAACAGGAAGAGCTCACCCGCATTGAACGGGCTGAAAAATTCCTGATAGATTTGGGGTACCGGGCAATCCGTGTCAGGTCGCACAGTAATCTTGCGCGCATAGAAACAGATCCTGGTTTAATCGCGGAAATGGTTACCGGAGATAGTGCAAATAAGATCGTTTCTGCATTCCGGGAGATCGGGTATGAATACATTACCATTGATCTGGAGGGATACAGATCGGGTAGTTTCAATGTCTGATACGGCTATTTTTCTGATGAAATAATCTGTAATAAACGATACAATGAACCGAACAGCACTAAAAAAACTGTTGGAAGAGGTCAGTCAGGGCAAAATAGAAATCGAAACTGCACTGGCCAGGCTTGAGGACTTCTCTTTTAAGGACCTGGGGTATGCAAAGATTGACAATCAGAGGGAGATCCGGACCGGTTATCCCGAGATCATCTTCTGTTCCGGAAAGACAATTGAGCAGGTAAAAGGAATCATTGAATACATGAATCAGAGGGATACAAATGTTATCGCCACAAGGGCAACCGGGGAGATGTACCGGGAGATCAAACGAACCATTCCGGGAATAACCTACCATGAGGAGGCAAGGATCATGAGCATTACAAAAAAAGAGATACCCAAACCGGAGAGTTACATTGCGGTAATCACTGCCGGCACATCGGACCTGCCCGTGGCAGAAGAGGCGGCAGTAACAGCGGAATTGCTGGGGAACCGTGTTGAACGGGTCTATGATGCCGGTGTTGCAGGAATCCATCGCCTGGTTGACAACATCGGTGTGATCCGGGATTCACGTGTGGTCATCGTCATTGCCGGTATGGAGGGTGCCCTTGCCAGTATTGTTGGAGGTCTAATCAACAAACCGATTATTGCTGTACCAACCAGCATCGGGTATGGAGCAAATTTCGGAGGGATCTCAGCCCTCCTCGCCATGCTGACCAGTTGTTCTGCCGGTGTGAGCGTTGTAAATATCGACAACGGTTTCGGTGCCGGGTACAATGCCAGCCTGATCAATAACCTCTAACCGGTCACACGGCCCAGTAATTCATGAGCGAAGAACAACATATCGTTCTTGCAACCAGTTATTTCGGCCCGGTTCAATATTTCACCAAGTTTCTCCTTCCCGGGAAAATAGTTCTTGAGAAACATGAAAATTACATCAAGCAATCCTATCGTAACCGTACTATTGTCTTCGGAGCTAATGGTCTGCTCACACTCACTGTTCCTGTAAAACGAGGAAGTTTTCACAAGGTGCCGATCGGTGAACTTGAGATAGAATACAAGGATAACTGGCAGGATACGCATTGGAGATCGATTGAATCGGCATACCGATCAACACCCTATTTTGAATTTTATGCTGATGAAATCGTTTCTTTTTTCCAATTAAAGACCAGGTACCTTCTTGATCTGAACGATATCATCCTGAAGCTAATACTTGGTCTGCTCCAGATAGACGGAGATTTCGCCTATACTCAATTCTATTGTGAAAAGCGATACTCCCTTGATTACCGGGAGGCAATTCATCCCAAAAAAAAAGTGCCGGATCCGTTATTTGATCCGGCAGAATATCCACAGGTTTTTCAATCAAGGTTCGGATTTAAAGCCAACCTGAGCATCCTGGATCTGCTCTTCAATACAGGACCGGATGCAAAGACTATTTTGAGAAATTCAATCGTTTAAAACCGGTATCCGAAGGTGAGCATAACTTTACTGGGATGAGAGTCAAGTTCGGCCTCTTCCAATTCTTCCATATTATACATCAGGTACTTCTCTTGATGCAAACCGTATTGATAACCCAGATCGATAAAGAAGGACCGGGTCCGCAAGCCGAAGCCTCCGGTAATAAAATCATATTTGCTATTTGCATTCATCTCATCAGCAACATAGGGTTTGCCGTAATGGGCATATCCACCCCTCAGCATGAACATTCCCACCCGGAATTCGGCTCCTAACCGGATATTATGAGTGGGTCGCAATATATTATCAATGACGTCATTCTCATCGGTAAAGTTGTATCCATCGGAACCGTCTTTCAACCGTGCAGTAGAGTAGTTGATGTATTCATAATCGGCGCTGATAACTGCAAATTTCTGGATCTGGAAGGCAGCACTACCGATGAATTTGAACGGTGTATTCAGTTCATATTCGTAATAGCCGTCCGGTGATTCCGCTGAATAGGAAATAGATCCTGTTGTATCTCTGGGGGTATCATATTTTGCTTCCATATAGGAATAGAAATCGTCCTCCATTTTATAGAATGTCGGGATATGAACGGCAGCTCCGATTCGCAGGAATTCGACCGGGCGGTATGTAGCGCCCAGTTTAAAGGTAAATCCTGTACCGCGTGTATTTAAACGGTAGTAATAGTAAAAGTTGTCCAGATCCGGCACTGTACCGTTGGGGTCTTCTTCGGTATGTCCCATTTCCTGGAAAAAATCAACCCGGGTAACGCCGATTGATAAACCCAGGTAGAGTTTATCGTTATAGTTTGTTCCCAGGCTAATCAGGTATTCCCCCTTTGTTCCGTTTGACCGGATGACCCGTCTCTGATTTTGTCCGAACACATAGTCGCGGTTTCCATAGTCATTCAGTACCGATCCGTAATTCAGTCCGGTGGAATCGCTTTCACTGATTAACCAGGTATCCCATGCTAATCCTGTTCCGAATGAGTTTAACTCATCGTAGAAATATCCTGTTCCATTATTTCCAAAAGTTCCATCCCAGACATAATAATCGAGCAGTGAACTGTTGTTATTGACTCCTTCCATCACCACATCCTGGTAATAATTATCGAGTGAATTGTATCCGACACCCAGGTTCAGGAATTTCCACCCGGAACTTTCCCTGAGCGGAAAACTGAATACGATTCCTATATTATTCAGGTTCAAGTTGTACCGTGTATCATCGATCTGGTTTCCCAGGAACGTAGTGTTTGTCATATTATACCGTAAGGTGGGTGTAATGGTGAATTCTTTAGCCCGGTACATCCCGATGCCGGCAGGGTTGATGCTCATGGAGGTAAAGTCTCCGCCCAGTGCTCCGAAGGCTCCACCCATACCCATTGACCTGGCAGTTCCGCCGATGAATGACTGGGAATAGCGCAATGCATCCAGGTTATTTTGTGCCATACCGGTCAGGATGCAAGCCACCGGTATGATCAGGGAGATTATGATTCGTTTCATGTTTCTAATTTTAAATTTCACATACCATTTTCATTCCAGGTTATCAACCCGGGCAGATTAAAAAATCTCCCGGAAAAATCCGGGAGAGACAATCATAAGATGCATACTAACGTCCCCGTCCACCGCTTTTTGAGGAGCTGGATCTGCTTCCGGAAGATGAACGGCTGGATGAACCAGATGATCTGGAACTTGATCCACTGGATCTAATCGATGATCCTGAACTCCTGGAGGGTGAAGAATAGCTCCTGGAACTACTGCTGCTCCTGGAGGGAGCGGAATAACTCCTGGAACTACCACTCCTGGAGGGTGAAGAATAGCTACTGCTTCTGTTCACCGGTGAGGAGTAGGATCTTGTGGTTCCCGAACTGGAACGTGTTGAGACCGATCTTGTTGAGCTGCTCCTCTGGTATGTTTTGGAGCTGCTGTTATAGGTCGGTTTGGTACTTATTCTGGGTGTAGTGTATCGCGGTGTATACCTGCTCGACGAGCTTGGTGTTCTCGGTGTAGTTACCGTACTGGTCCGTGAGCTGGTTGCACTATTTCCCCTTTCTGTCGGAGAAGCGATACGCGTTGTTCTAACGTTTTGATTCGGATTGGGGGCCGTTGTTCTGGTTCTCTCCTGTGCATCAGTTACAGTTCTTGTTTTACTATCAATTGTTCTGTTCTGAACAGCTGTCCCCTCAGTGGTCCTGGTTCTTGTATCCGTATAGGTTCGAGTATCAGTCTTGGGTGGTGCCGCTGTAGTTCTGCTGCCTGCGGTTCCTGCCATATCTGTTCTTGAACCCATTTCGCTCCTACGGTTGGTGGATGTATCCATGCGGCGTCCATGATACGTATCTTTTTGATTGGCATCACTGTAATATCCATATCCATACCCATACCCATACCCATAATAGTAAGGTGAATACCCATAATAGCCACCGTAGTAATAGGGTGAATAGTATCCATAATAATCATAGTAAAACGGATTCCAGTAATTATAATAGGGGTATCTGTATCTGTAATAGCCTCCCAGACCATAATATCCAAAATATAAACTAGTTCTGATAAAGGGTGAGTAATAGTCATACCAGAAGGGATCATACCAGTATGGGTCATAGAATGAGCTGTAGTAACTCATTCCATAGGGGCGATGAAACCTGTTAATGCGTCTTGCGTAATCACCGTCTTCGTAGTACTGACCCTCTTCATTCTCATAATAATTATTAACGATCACATCTTCATCGCCGGCCTCGTAGTATTCGCCTTCGCCCTGCAGGGTGTCTCCCGGGTAATAAATACCGGCATCTACCACTTCGCTCTTCTGTCCAACATTATCAATGGCGGTATAGGAGTCCTTAAAAGCAGCAGGATCTTCTCTAACCACAGCCACCGGTTCATCTCCTGGCACATAGTACAAATCATCATAACCCGCACCAAGATGGTAACTTGTGGAACAGGCGCTCAGAAGAAGAGCACTTACTGTTACTGTTAATATAAATAGTCTGGTTTTCATTGTTTTTCCTCCTGTGGGCTAAATAGTTTACAAACGATTCATCTACTTAAATGTATGCAAATACTATACCAAAGTACGTTACGGTTATGTCGAAATTGGAATGGTGTTTATCTTTTTTTTCCTGTCAACAAATGTAAAAAAATGATAAGAAGAACCAAAATTCGTTATTGTTTCTATTTTTTTCTTCTTGATCCGGCAGTGTTTTTAGCTGTTCCGGACTCTCTCTTCCGTGAGGAAGAGGATTTTCCAACAGTCCGACTTTTGCTTCCGGATGACCGGGTTGACTTCATCTGACTCGAACGAGCAGTACTGCTTGACCTAACACCGGTTGACCGACTGGTACTGGATGGCTTCCTCAGTTCCGTATTGACTTTCGATCTGCTCTGGGTGCTCCGCACCGTTGTCGAACTTCGTGATGGAATCGGCTGATTGGTACGAACGGTCGATGTGGATGTCCTGGTTTCTGAGGTTTTAACCTGACCGGGCCGGTTACCCGAAACAGCAGTTCTGCTGGTTGCAGTGCCTGTCCTACTTCTTACAGCATTATCCTGTGTTCTGGTTTGAGAGCGAGTGACCGTCGATTCTGGCCTGGTCCTTTCCGGTGTAGTAGAGATAGCATTTCGGTTATTCACCGCCCCCTGCCGTGTTCCTGTTTGAGTGGCTCTGTTGGTGCCGGTAGAAACCGCTCTTTGCTGGCCTGAATACTCCGGGCCCTGAACCCTACTGCGCGTCCCTGTACCGGAGGTGCTGTAATTACGGTTTGAATAGTACCGGCTTCCAAGGGATCTTTCATTCCTTACAGAACTGGAATAGTAGTTGTAATTTTCCTCGTATCTTGCATAATAGGGACGATTCATGTATACCGAATGATAAGGTCTGCTGTAATAGCGGCCATAGCTATACCAGTTCCCATAGTAATAGCGGCTTACATACATAGGCCGATATACAACCCCAAAATAGGGTCCTGCATAATAATAAGAATAGGCAGCCGGACCATACCAGCTATAATAGGGTGCATAATAATAGGTTCTCCAGATGGGAACTCCATACGATACCCTGAGCCGTACAGGATTCCAGAAGGAACCCACGTAGATACTGAATCCCCAGTAAACCGGATCGTATGTATACCAATAACAATCGGTATAATAAGAATTGTAATAACTGAAACTTTCAAAGGGCCGGTGAAACCGCCTTATACGGGAAGCATAATAATAGTCATAAATGTAATCACCATGATCAAGGTAGTAATTGTTTACGACCATATCCTGACTGTGCGGTGAACCAAACCGGTCTGTAAAGTTATCGGAGTAGTCTTTTTCTCCTGCAACGGCATTCCCTGTAAGGGCTATGAACAAAACTGCAGGCATTATCCATTGTAACGTTCTTGTTTTCATGACTCACCTCCAATTTTTTTAATTATCAGATAGATTTTATTTACTTTGCAAGGTTTTAATTTACAAAATAAAATCAAATTCTATACCAAAAATAAAAATGGCGAAAGTCTTAACCAGCAGAAAAGAAAATTATGCTCAGTGGTACAATGATTTAGTACTTAAAGCTGGCCTGGCAGAAAATTCCTCAGTACGGGGTTGTATGGTCATTAAGCCGTATGGTTATGCCATTTGGGAAATAATGCAGGCGGAACTGGATAAAATGTTCAAAGCAACGGGTCACACCAATGCCTATTTCCCGCTTTTCATTCCAAAATCATACTTCAGCAGGGAGGCCAGTCATGTGGAGGGTTTCGCCAAAGAGTGTGCCGTGGTCACTCATTATCGCCTCATGAACGATCCGAATGGGAAGGGTGTTGTGGTTGATCCAGAAGCAAAACTTGAGGAAGAACTGATTGTCCGGCCCACTTCTGAAACGATCATCTGGAACACTTACAAAAACTGGATACAATCATACCGCGACCTGCCATTACTGATCAATCAGTGGGCTAACGTGGTGCGCTGGGAAATGAGAACCCGCCTTTTTCTCAGAACGACTGAATTCCTCTGGCAGGAAGGGCACACAGCACACAGTACGCGTGAAGAAGCGGTTGCCGAGACCTTACAGATCATCGATCTTTATGCAACCTTTGCGGAGCAGTTCATGGCCATGCCGGTTATCAAAGGAACAAAAACAGAGAGTGAGCGGTTTGCCGGAGCCCTTGAAACATACGCTATTGAAGCGATGATGCAGGATGGAAAGGCACTCCAGTCAGGTACATCCCACTTTCTCGGACAGAATTTTGCCAAGGCATTCGATGTTCAGTTTACGGATAAATCGGGAAAACTGGACTGGGTGTGGGCTACCTCCTGGGGAGTCTCAACGCGATTGATGGGCGCGTTGATCATGGCTCATTCCGATGATAACGGGCTGATCCTACCACCAAAACTTGCTCCAAATCAAGTGGTTATCGTTCCTGTGCACCAGGGGGACCAGGAACTGGATGCCATCTCTGAAACGGCAAACCAGATTAAAGAAGAGCTCGCCAGCCAGGGAATAACCGTAAAGTATGACGACCGGGATACACAGAAACCGGGTTGGAAATTTGCAGAGTACGAACTCAAAGGGGTGCCGGTCCGGATCGTGCTGGGGCCCCGGGATATCGAAAACAAAACAGCTGAAGTTGCCCGACGGGATACACTCACCAAAGAAACCATCTCACAGGATGCCATCGCATCCCATGTTAAAAAGCTCCTGGATGACATTCAACAATCCATCTATAACAAAGCGTTAAAATTCCGGAATGAAAATTTTCACCGGATCGATGACTATGACCAGTTCAAAAAAATTATCGGAAAACAGGGTGGATTTGTTATGGCTCACTGGGACGGAACCGTGGAGACAGAGAACCTGATCAAACAGGAAACCAAAGCTACCGTTCGGTGCATTCCACTGGATGACGATAATGAACCGGGAAAGTGCATACGAACAGGGAAACCTTCAAAACGAAGAGTCCTTTTTGCCAAGGCGTATTGATCTCACTCGCTGACGCTCATGTAATTCCATTGTAATTACTCATTCGCCTGCGTTGAAGCTTTCGTCTACTTCAAGATTCTCCATCGGAGTCCTTTGGACATTATTCTCTGCCTGTACTCCTTCGTCATCCGTATCTGCCAACCGGATGCCTACGCTGAAGCTACGGCGACAGCGTGCGGAGGAGGATGATCAAAATTATTATTGTTCCAAACCCTTAAAAATGATTGCCATTCAGGGTGCAGGTAATTAACTATCAGTTTCTTCATCATTTTTTTTGGCTATATTCGTAATGCTCCTTGATAAAATTTTTCGAGAGTAATACAAAAAGTTAAGTCAACTGACCCAAACAATATGAATTTTAAGAGTAATAAAGATTGTTTTTTGAACATCCATATAATATACATAATTCCAAGATACGGAAAAACACCTTTTGAACAAATGCATGATTGTTTGCAGCAATTGGATCAAGAACGTATCCAAAAGGAAATTGATTTGAAAAATGTTATTAAACAAACAATTTTTTTTGAGGCAAACAACATGAACGATTATAATAAGAAAACTGATTTGTTTATACAGGTCATCAATGAGTTTTATAAATCTTTCACACCTACTACCAGTTTTATCGCTCAGGCACCTGCAAACGAAAAAAAGCTTTCCTTAGAAGTATATTATGTTGATAAAAGTTCAAAGGAAATTATAATAGCACATAAATCTATTGATGAGATATCTTATTCAGTAATTAATTATCCAGACTATAAAGAAATATATGCTGCAGGGCTTACTACGAAATACCAGAATAACCTCTATGAGCAGGCTAGAGGTTCGTTTACCCAGGTACAGAAGATCCTTGACAACGAAAAGCTCTCATTTTCAGATATAGTCAGGCAATGGAACTATATTGAGCATATTACCGATACAACCGGATATGACTCGGTACGGCAAAATTATCAGATTTTTAATGATGTACGTTCCCTTTTTTACGGAACGAGTAGTTTTGAAAATGGTTATCCATCAGCTACCGGTATTGGCACCCATGCAGGTGGTGTAACGATTGATTTTATTGCGGTTTCATCATCCGGGCATCTTTCCATTCATCCTTTAAATAATCCCGAACAAATCGATGCTTATGAATACTCTGATCATGTACTGGTTGGGAAAGGGAGTGATGAAACTACCAGAAAAACTACTCCTAAATTTGAACGGGGGAAATTATTAATTGCAAAAGATCATACAAGAATCTATGTTTCTGGAACAGCTGCAGTTGTAGGAGAAACAACCGCTCACCCGGATGATGTTGAAAAACAGACATTCACCACAATAGAAAATATTAATAGATTATTATCTCCCGGGAATCTATTAAAACATGGTATTCATTATGAGGTTAAAAAGAAAAGTTTTTCATACTTAAGGACCTATATTAAAAATCGTGTTGATATGGAAAGTGTAAAACGTCTTTGTGAAGAACATTTCAAAAGCGAAAATTTCCAATACCTGATTTCAGATATTTGCAGGAAAGATCTCCTGGTAGAGATTGAAGGATATTTAGAGATATAACGGCGGAGTTTTTTCTTCAATTCAGCCGGATGATCAGGGAGTTCTCAAGGGATTTTTCGACATATTCTCTTCTACGGTCTTTTTACGGGAATACGCCATTTCATTATCAGGATTTATTTTAATGGCGGTATTAAAATCATCAATAGCTTCTCTACTAAACCCTTGATATGCTTTTATTATTCCCCTGTTTACATATGCTTCATAGCATTCTGGATCTAAACTGATAGCCTTATTGAAATCATCCATAGCTTCTTCATAATTCTTTAGCGATGTATGAATTATTCCCCGGTTATTATATGCCAATACATTTTCAGGATCAACCCGAATTGCCTGGTTACAATCTTTAATGGCTCCAGTTATATCACCAAGTCTTTCCTTGACCTGTCCCCGGTATACAAAAGCAAGAGGTTCTTCAGGGGATTGTAAAATGGCCTTATCCAGTGCCTTTAAAGCTTCCTCCAGATTTCCAGTTTCAAGTTTAAAATAGCCTATTCTCAGGAAATAATTTCCACTGTATAAAAAATTCTCGATAAGATTAATTTCCTGATCCGGATTAATATTTACAAACTCGGGTATATTAGCACCGCGGTCTGGAATAATGAAATTTTCCAGCAATACAGGGGGCGAATCATTGCCATCCTCATCGATATGTGTCAGATAAAGTTGGGTAAATGGTCCCCTTTCTTTGGATGAGAATACCAGCCATTTTCCATTTGGAGACCAGGAGTGCCAGGAATTCATATTGGACGTATTGCATGTCATCTCTCTTGGCTTTCCTCCCTGTGTAGACAGAATAAATAGTCTACTATCCGGTTGGAGAAGCATAAAATTCTGTGCCTGAGTAAATACAATCCATTTTCCATCAGGAGAATATTTGGCAAAGTAGTTACTCTTACCATTATTTGAAGCACCTGGCAATGGTTCAGGATTACCTCCTCTGCCTTCATTGAACGGAATCCGAAACAGATCATATTGAAAGCTTCTTTTCCCTTCAATGTAATCAGCAGCTACATCTGTTGGTAAAACAACCTGGTTGGAGCTTTCTACTAGTTTATGTTTCCGATAAGGAGCGCGGGCAAAAATAACATATTTCCCATCAGGACTCCAGGATGCATTGCTTTGTACATATTTAGGATCATCAGCTCCAGGTAATGACCAGAATTTTTGTGTTTCCCTGTCGTAAACTGCAATAATTCCCTTGATTGGGAAGAAAAGTTGAGAATAATTAAGGTCATTTTTTGGCACAAATATGGAACGGTCTTTTACAGTACTCAGAACATACCTGCCATCAGGGGAAATCTGGGATAATAATCCAAATGTATACTCTTTTTCATCACGTTTATAATCACTCCAGGTAATGATTTTATCTTGTGATAAAATCGTTTCTTTGGTAAAATTTGTAATAACATATGACCCTTTATCGTTTGCATAATCAACATCCATTGCTAAGGTGTTACCATCAGAAGAGAAAGAATGGCAATTTCCACATACAGGCAAATCCGTTAATACTGCCGTTGGCTGACTTTCAGAAGCTATATTCCCCAAACGCCAGCTTACAGTGTGTAAATTGTTAACTGTAAATTCAAAAGGTAAAGTAACTGCCCTGAAAAAGACAGGTGCTCCTACTTGATCTTTTGATGTTCTGACAGTTATGCTTGAGCCACTCACTATTTTTTCCGGTTCATCTGAGTTATTTCCAAGCACAGTAATCTGAATATCTTTTTCTATTGAATTCTTTTTTATAATTTCCCATTGACCCGATGTTGGTCTCCATATCTTTTTTTCGGTAAATACAGTGATTCGTCCATTCTCGTTATTGAAGTCAACAATCACCAACCATTTGTTGGCTCTTTGGTCCGTTTCATCCCAGATAAATGTAGGAGGAACAATCTCCGGAGGGAATATTGTTCCATCTGAAGGGTATGTTATGGATAATTTTCCCGGAGTGCCTTCTTGCTTCAAATTTGAAATAAGTATTTCAATATATTTTTCCTCTGGTGTTTGTGAGCAAGACTGAAGTAGACAGATTAAACCAATATAGAATACAAATGAAATGAGCAGGCAAGGAATTTTCAATACTGAATTTCTTGGTATTTTTGTCATATTAATTATCGTTATTTCACTATATCTTTTAGGTTCTCGTTAGATTGAATAAAGATTATAGTAACGCAATGTAAATTTAATAAAAATATTTTGCTTAATCAGAGATCAAATTTCAAGCATGCATTTACTAATGGAGGAATTTTATCTTAGCCTCGGGGAATACTCGGTACTTTTTCTTACTTTTACTTGGGAAATACGCGAAGAATCCCAATGCTTACCTAATCTTCCATTATAAAATGCAAAACGATAAAGATCAAGATCTTATAATAAACAACCTGGCCATAAAAGCAAACCTCAAACAGGTTGTTTACGACAACTCCCTGGAAACCTTTAACCTTCTGAAGGAGGTGTTACTGGAAATTGAAGATGGCTGCAATCTGAAGCTCAAGGGAGTTGATAAGCGTGTTCAGCTCGATTATAAAGACCGTGGAAAGTTTGAAGCACAATTGAAGGTTGCGGGTGATCTGCTGATATTCAGCATGCACTCAAACATATTTGAATTTAACCGGGAACATGGTGTATGGAAAACCTCCTATGTACAAAAGGATAAAACCAACTCCTACTGCGGGATCATCAACATCTACAATTTCCTTTCCGACTCGTTCAAATACAACCGCGCAGATGACCTTGGTTACCTCATTGCCAGGTTGTTTGTTAACAAGGAGAAACATTATTTCGTTGAAGGAAAGAGACAACTCGGTTTTCTCTACAGCAGTTTCGGAAAAGAGACTATAAATAAAAATTCCTTATTGAAGATCATCCAGACAGCGATATTGTATGCTATGGAATTTGACCTGCTGGTACCACCGTATGATCACGTGAAAATTGCATCAGTCGCCCAGATGAATAAAAAAATACAGAGTTCAATACTGCAAACCGGCAAGCGATTGGGTTTCCAGTTCAATTCGGACGATGTTTCAGAAAAAGAGTAAACAAAAAAAAACAGAAAAAATGAAAAGAAATAGTAACCTTATTGTGTACATACTCCTTATCCCTGCATGGTTAACCGGCTGTAAGCCTGCTGCTGAGGAAGGGGGGAGCATTTCAGAGATCCAGCAAAAAGTCAACGAGTACATTGAAGTCACCCTAACTTCCGACCTGGTTAACACCTTATCAGATAAACAGAAAGAGTTGCTTCCCTGTCTCTTTGATGCAGCAGACGAAATGGACCATATGTTCTGGAAGGAGGCTTATGGAGATAAGGAGGAATTGATAAGCGGGATAACCGATACGGCAGCACTCCAGTTCATCAGGATAAACTATGGCCCCTGGGAGAGGCTCAACAACAATCAGCCCTTTATTGAAGGAGTTTCACAGAAACCCGATGGGGCAAATTTCTACCCTGCAGATATGACAAAAGAAGAGTTTGATCGTTTGGAAGCAGGAAACAAAACCAGTCTCTATACATTGATCCGAAGGGACGAAAATGGATCGCTCATCCCGGTTCCCTATCATGAAGCATTTAAGGAACATATTGAAAAAGCTGCTGAATTGATCAGATCGGCAGCCGAACTGGCTGAAGATCCCGGTTTTAAAAACTACCTGGCACTGCGTGCTGAAGCCCTGCTATCGGATGATTACCTGGCCAGCGACCTTGCCTGGATGGATATGAAAACCAATTCCATTGATTTTGTTGTCGGACCCATTGAAAACTATGAAGATGGTTTGTTCGGATACAAAGCTGCTCATGAAGCGTTCATCCTCCTGAAGGATATGGAGTGGAGTAGCAAACTTGATAAATATGCTGCCCTCCTACCCGATCTTCAACAAACCCTGCCCGTGCCGGATGAATATAAATCGGAAATTCCGGGGAGCGGCTCAGATCTTGGTGTATATGATGTTATCTACTATGCGGGGGACTGCAATGCCGGCAGTAAAACCATTGCTATAAACCTTCCAAACGACGAAAGAGTTCATATCGAAAAAGGGAGCCGTAAATTGCAGCTTAAAAATGCCATGCGGTATAAATTTGAAAAGATCCTCCTCCCGATAAGCGAAATCCTGATTACTGAAGAACAGCAGAAATACATCACCTTTAATGCATTTTTTGAAAATACCATGTTTCATGAAGTGTCTCATGGGCTTGGCATTAAGAATACACTGAATGATCAGGGAACTGTCAGAAATGCGTTGAAGGAGCAATACAGTGCCCTTGAGGAAGGCAAAGCCGATATTCTGGGGCTTTACCTGATCACGCAACTGGCTGATATGGGAGAGCTTGATGATGATGAATTGATGGATAATTATGTAACCTTCATGGCCGGCATTTTTCGATCCGTCCGCTTCGGAGCAGCCAGCTCACACGGCAAGGCAAACATGGTCCGTTTTTATTATTTCCAGGAGATGGGTGCCTTCACAAGAGATTCCGTAACCGGAACCTACCGGGTAGACTTTGATAAGATGACCGAAGCCATGAATTCGCTGGCTAATAAGATCCTCGTAATCCAGGGTAATGGTGATTATGATGCGGCAAAGCAACTGCTGGAGGAGAAGGGATACATCCGTGAGGAACTTCAACGGGATCTGGACCGGATCTCTGAAGCCGGTGTACCACGGGACATCCGGTTTAACCAGGGGAAAGGGATTATTGGACTCTAAGGATTTTGTCGCAAAATAAAGGAGCTGACCACAGGCTGACCTTAATCCATTGTAACAATGGGAGCTTCCGGATATCATATGGGCCTTTACAGGATCCTTGTATTCCTTTGTTTGGGATGGAACCCGTTTCCTGGCCTTGCCGGCCATGTAACTGATGTTTCTTCCCTACCCGATACGGTTCAGATCAAAGGCGGGAACTACATTATTTTTCAAAACAAAATTCTGTTCATCCCACGTGATACCGTGCTGGTATTACCTGCTAATTCTCAGTTCACCATAGAGAAAGAGGTCTATACAAAATCAACCAACTTCTACGACTCACTCGAGAGCAAAGCATCACAGAAACTATGGAGCAGGCTGCTCCATGAGGTGTTGTTTGTTGAACCAACCCGGACCGCTGATAAAAAAGAGCAGCGGAAGAGTGAGGATGATTACCTGGTTCACCAGGGAAAGAAAATACGGAACATCAAGCTGATAGCGACTGATATTTTTGGACCTACAGTACTGGATACTGCCGTCACTTCCACAACATGGATCGGTTCAACGCTGAATAAACTTCACTTCTACACCAACGAAAAAATAATCAGGAATAACCTGCTTTTTAAAGTGGGTGATGAGATCGATCCACAAATCCTGGCAGATAACGAACGGGTATTAAGAAGGTTGAAATTTATTTATGATGCCAGGATCCAGGTTATCCCTGTATCAGAAGATTATGCAGATGTATATGTCATAACCAAAGATCTCTATTCCCTTGGTTTCAGTATGGCGTTTGATGGGGTTGAACCAACGGTCATCGAGTTGTATGAAAGAAACCTTTTTGGGACTGGCCATGAACTCCACGGGAACCTGCTCTTTGATTATAAACCCGATCCGTTTGAAGATTATGATACCATCTCTCCGTTAGGATTTGAGGCATTCTACCGGGTCCCAAACATCAGGGGGAGTTTTATCCGGAGTGAAATCATCTTTATGAACGGGGAATATCGCAAATTTTATGGTGGGAGTCTTTCCCGCAGGTTCGTTACCCCAAGAACCAAATATGCCGGAGGAATCAATATCTCCCTCCAGTCCAGGCTCATCAGAACCGATACCATTGGCTGGTTCAAAGGAAATTACCAGGACTATTGGTTGGGTAGAAGTTTTTTAATCGATCCGGAAAGCCGGTCGAGGGTTATTCTCGCTGCACGGTTTATTCACAACAATGTGTTTGAAAAGCCGGGGATATCATCCAACATATTCCATGCTCTCCAGGACTACGAGTTATTCCTTGGGAGCATCGCATTTTCCAAACAAAACTTTTATGAGACCAACCTGATTTACAATTTTGGAAGAACCGAGGATATTCCATACGGATCCCTGGTAGAAGTGACCGGAGGTTTTGAAAAGAATGAATTTGGCGACCGGTTTTATACCAGCCTGCATTTCTCGGCAGGAAATTATTTGAGGCAGTTTGGTTACCTCCAATCCTCCTTTGCAATAGGGGGATTTGTTAGCAACGGAGCCTATAAGCAAGGAATGATACAGGCAAAAGCAAATTACTTTACCAACCTTTTCAGTTTGCGCAGGTGCAATTTCCGGCAGTTTGTCAAACTGGATTATACGATAGGCATCAGGCCCTCCCTTGATGAAGAAATCAGCATCAACAATACCAGGGGGATCCGGGGATTAACAGGAGAAGGTCTGGAAGGCACACATCGCCTTGCTCTTAACCTTGAGGGAGTAGCCTTTACTCCCATCTTCATCTACGGATTCCGGTTTGCCTTCTATGGCTTTGCCGACATGGCTCTGATCGGTGCCTATGACCAGAACATTTTCAAGAACCGCCTCTATTCCGGTTTGGGGTTTGGTATCCGAATCAGAAATGAGAACCTGGTGTTTAAAACCTTCCAGATTCGCTTGGCATTTTACCCGAACTTACCCGATGTATATTCCCCAAATATGCTCTCCATTTCCGGAGAAAAGCTGCTGGATCCGCAGAACTTCAATTTCATCACTCCCGAACCGCTACGGTTCCGTTAATCCTAAGATCTGGCTTCCACTTTCTTCATTGACAGGCTGTTTTTGTTTCTGCATATAGAAAAAAATCCGTATCTTTTCCATTCATCAAAAAGAGCAATTGAACTCGATTCAGGCAATGCTGGATGCATTCAGGGACTACATTAAAGAACACGCACTTTTTCAACCCGAGGATCAGATCCTGCTGGCAGTCAGCGGAGGGATTGATTCAATGGTTATGACTGACCTGTTTCTGAAGGGAGATTTTTATGTCGCAGTAGCACATTGCAACTTTCTTCTGCGGGGAGATGAGTCAGATGGGGATGAATCTTTCGTGGAAGCTTTCTGTCTTGAACACGGCTTAAAACTGCATATTGAACGGTTTGAAACAGAGAAACATGCCAGGGACCAGGGGATCTCAATACAGATGGCTGCCCGTCACCTCAGGTATTCCTGGTTTGAAGAGATCAGAAAATCATTCGAATATCAATATATTGCACTGGCACACAACCTGGATGATGTCATTGAAACCTGTTTCATAAACCTGTCAAGAGGGACTGGAATTCGCGGTTTAACCGGAATAAAACAGAAAACCGGAAGGATCATCAGACCACTTCTGTTTGCTACCCGTGAAGAGATCATATCCTATTGTAACGAAAATCAGATCCGGTTCAGGGAAGATTCCAGCAATAAAACTGTGAAGTATTCCCGTAACCGGATTCGGCATCATGTGATTCCTGAATTCCTAAACATAAACCCAAGGTTTAGAAAGAACACTCTCGAAACCATTTCCAACCTGAACGATGTTGAGCGGGTTTACATGGAAACGATTGAAAATAAAAAGAGTGAGGTTATGAGTGAGCTCGATGGGAAAGTATTAATCAATATACCAGAGCTTAAAAAGCTTCACCCGGCATCCACCTACCTGTATGAATTCATCCGCCCCTACCATTTCCCGAAACAAACCGTGGTTGATATCATTGCCAGTCTGGACGGGATTGCAGGAAAACAATTTTTCTCCCCCACCCACCGGCTTATCAAAGACCGGGAAGAGCTCATTATTACCGAACTGCCGGAGCATGAAAGGGAACTGTTCTACATCGAGGAGGATGTGATCCATATTTCACAACCCATTCCCGTATCCTTTACACAGTCTGAAGTTCCCGGGAAGCTTCAATTCCCCCGTGACAATCGGATTGCCTGTATCGATCTGGATTCTCTGGATTTCCCCCTGATCATCCGAAAATGGCGAAGGGGTGATTACTTCCAGCCACTGGGAATGACCAACATCAAAAAGGTGAGCGACTTTTTTGTTGATAACAAGTTTTCGATCCACGATAAGGAAAACACCTGGATCCTTACCAGCGGTGACAAGATTGTCTGGATCATGGGACACCGGATTGATGAGCGTTTTAAAATCACCGAAGAATCCACGCGGATGCTGGTTATGGAGCTTCAATAGCCGGTTAATTGCCTGAAGTCTGCCTGCCTCGCAGGCCTTAGAAGCTAACTCATTTGAATATTTTCCCTTAGCATATTGAGGAATTCGCGGATACCCTCCCCGTTTTTATTCTGAATGAGCCCGATGAGGTCGTGTAATCGGGAATTGATGTTTTCAACCTGTTCCAGGGTATAGGGATTAAACAGGATCTCGGTTAAGAGGTAATCATCTTCAGAAAGCAGCCCTTTTGCTATATCCAGGTGTTTCTTAAAGGTTGTACCGGGGACCTCAAGTTTCTTCATACAGGCAGCAAAAACCATAGTCGAGGAAAAGGGGATGGATAGTGAATAGGCGATGGTTTCGTCATGCATGTCAAATGAATATTCAAAGATATTCAGATCGAGGGATTCATAGAAGGAGCGGAAAAAGGTTTTTCCTTCCGGGTCAGATTCTTTAATGATCACCGCATTCTCATTTTTCAGCTCTTTCACATTCCCAAACGTCGGACCAAACATGGGGTGGGTGGATACGAACCGTCTCCCGGAATGGGAGTAGTAGTCCTGCAGTCCGTTCTTTACGGAGGCAATATCTGCAAGGATGCATTCTTCGGGCAACAGCGGTATAACCTCTTCAAACGCTTCAATTGTTTTGTGAAGGTTTACTGCATTGATCATGATGTCCGGTGCAAACTCATGCATCTCGTAGGATGAGACCAGCCGTTTGGTTTTAAAAAAGTACCGTAACTTCTTCAACTCTTTATCGTGTACTGCCACGTCAAAATCGAGGCATAACGACTCGGCGAGCCATGATCCCATTTTCCCGGCTCCAAGGATTAAGATCTTTTTCATACATGCATTATTTAACCCTTCCTGCCTGGTTTTCAAGCAGGAAA
>Ga0315553_10000439_pt1 | contig 37289 bp, 38 predicted proteins | sample SalMarSW160140MG_FD_203099 | JGI IMG/M metagenome (GOLD analysis project Ga0315553, IMG submission 203099) | Salt marsh sediment microbial communities from the Plum Island Ecosystem LTER, Massachusetts, United States - Salt Marsh Sediment SW1601-40 ... | reverse complement strand
GAAGGTCTTGAGTTCACACAAAAAAGCGTGGCAAGAGAATCTTTGAACGGGTATAATCAGGCGTGAGTGCTGCCGGCCGCGAAGCGGCTTACTTGAACAAAACAAATGCAGCCGACCTCAAAGTGTAGAAGATGGGTCAAAGCAAAAGTCAGAAGTACAATAACAAGATATAAAGAGTAAAAAAAGCTTGACAATAATTTATTTACCTAGTATTAAGTAAGTAAATAGGAGATTTTTGTGAGCGACAGAATGACCATCCGACGGGTGTATTGGGTTCTGTGGTTTACCGTTACCATACTGACGGGGATCCTGTCAGGTTTTCTGGTATCCCATAGCGTCATGTTGGGACGTTTCTTTTCATGGCTGATCGAATCCGGCAACAACCAGGTTTTCGTGGATACCTTCTCCGTCTTCCGAGAGGCGACCCGCGCAAACGTTCACTACAATCTCTTCCTCTGGGCTTCCCTGGCCGTTGGCGTCGTCTGGACCGTGGTCTGCTTCATCCTCCGGAAAACACGGATTGTCGCCGTCATAGCCGGGCTGTCTTCGTTCTGGGTGGGCAGTGTATTCTTTGCATCTGATTTCGCCGCTGCCGAAGAAGCGGTCTCTACGGGCACGGCCACGGAAACTGTGAGGCAGTTCTTCATCTCCTGGAATATCCCGATGCACACATCCTTTGCCGCCTTCTATACGATATGCCTGTTTCTCCTTTTACTTGCAGGGTTCAGGGAGAGAAGGAAGGAATGCCTGCAATCTCCGGCCTGAGAACCAGAGTATGGGGCCGGCGGGTGAGCGATACTGACGTCGTGCTTTGAAGGGAGCTTGGCTTGAGGAAAAAACGGGATGCGGAGGGAACGAAATCGAGAGTCCTCAAAAGCGCCGAGAAACTGTTCGCAAGCAGAGGTTTCAGCGGTACAAGCCTGGCGGAAATATCCCGTGCCAGCGGTATCTCCCAAGGATTGATTCTCTATCACTTCAAATCGAAACAACAGTTGTACAGACAGGTGATCGAAAAGATCTCCGGGCGCTATGTGGAGGTATTTGAGGGTCTGCGGGACAAGAGCCTGCCCCCGGAGGAGATGATGAGGGAATCGCTGCGGGCGGTTTTCGATTTCTGGAGAAGGGACAAGACCTACAACCGAATCAGCCTCTGGGCCTATCTTGAGCGCAGGGAAGACACGGTGGTTAGTGAAGCCGGCTTGACGGCTGGCCTTGCCGCTTATCTAGCATCCCTACAGGAAGGTGGGCGTTTCCCCAGGCAAATCCACCCGGTTGTGTTTCTGAGCATGATCATTGGCCCTATACACTTCTGGTTCCGATACAAAAGCCGTTATGCCGCAACCCTGGAGCTGAAAGAGACAGATCAGGAACTCGATCAGATGTTCTTGAAGCAATTCAGCCGGATACTGGTGAATTTTTTTGAAAACCCCGAGTTATGGGATCGATTGGTTGATCCAGAAGCTTGATTCAGAACGTACGATTCGGTGAATGTTCAGAACGTTGATTTGTGATATCATTACCTCACAGACCGGCAACTCAACCCGGGAAGGGAGAAAAGATGGCGGAATTCAGTTTTGACGGAAAAACCCTGAGAAATAGCTCAGGGCAAAAGGTAGGGGAAATCGACAGGACCTCCATCAGGGCATGGAACAGTGCTCTGTTCGGGGAAATCGACCGCAAGAACATCAGGGATTCCCGCGGGAAAAAAGTCGCCGAGTTCGACGGCAAGACTCTAAAGGATGATCTGGGAAACAAGTTGGCTAGCGTCGAGGAAATTCAGAAGGTGATAGGCGGCGAGGGCGGAATCGCTCTGGCTGCGATGTGGTATTTTTTCGTCAAGAAATAGCAGTACGTTTTCCGTTTGCACAACTGCCCCCGACTGCACTTCATTGATCCGGAACAGAGAATCGAAATGTAGAGGAGCACAAGCTTGACCGGAAAACCTGAAACCATTGATTCATATCTCGACGGTTTGAGCGATGTCAAGCGGGCCGCGCTTGGGCACCTGAGAAGATCGATCAAGGCACTGTTGCCGGAGGCCGAAGAGTGCATGAGCTGTAAGCTACCCGCTTTCCGCTTCAAGGGAGAAATCCCGGTCGGCCAGGAGTTCAGCCGGTTCACCGGCCGGGTAGGGAAGCGTCTAACAAAGCTGTCGTGAAGAAAGCCAAACACCAGGTATTTCACTATCCCTCATCCAGAATCGCAACCATCGACCTCGGCCAGGTTGCGTTGCGCAAGCACCATATCGCAGGACTCCTCGAAGTTGATGTAACAACCGCACTATCTGGACTGCTAAAGCAGGGAAGCGCCAAGCCGGGGGTGTCCTTTTTTGCCTGGATCGTTAAAACCATCGGTGCGGCCATTGCCGAGAATCGCAACGTCCACGCCGTTTCAGGGGCGAGGAACAGCACCGTAGTATTCGATGATATCGATATCTCCGTTCTGGTAGAACGAAAGGTGGAGGGAACGCGTGTTCCGCTGCCGCTGGTGATCAGAAGGGCGAATGAAAAATCTGCAGAACAGATCCATGCCGAAATACGGGAAGCTCAAAAACAGGCGATTCGGAATGAAGGCAATTACGTGCTTTCGGAAAACAGAGTTTCCCGGGCCGCTATGAAGCTGTATTATACCCTTCCTCAAAAGCTGCGGTTATTCATCATCGACCGTATTCTGAAAAACCCTCATCGTAGGAAGAACATGATGGGCACAGTCGTCGTCACGTCGGTAGGATCGGTCGGCCGCCTGCCCGGCTGGATAATACCCAAATCGATGCATAACTTGTGTTTTGGCCTCGGCTCGATCGTCAAAAAACCCTGGGTTATCGAAAATGAAATCCAGGTGAGGGATATTCTGCATCTCACGATCTTGTTCGACCACGATGTGGTGGATGGAGTCCCGGCAGCCCGGTTCGCTGCCAAACTTGTCGAGCGTATCGAGGAAGGGGTGTAGAAGAGGAGAGGATGAGCGCAGAACAGTCCCCTCACGGTATATCCGAATACGGTGTTTCCGGGAGTACCGACTCAGAGATCTCCAAAAATGAAATAAAAGGAGCTCAGGAGCAGGAGTTGAGCAATCAATGTAAGAGTTTAACTCCCCGCGTGATTATCCAGTTGTTGTTTTTCATCGTGGTCGTTCCCTTCCTGCCGTTGCTGATATCCCGGAACTGGCTTTGGTGGGAAGCCTGGGTGTACGCCATCCTCTGCATTCTCGGGTTTGTTGTCAGCAGAGTGCTGGCCGGCCGCCGTCATCCGGACCTGCTTTACGAGCGGGCTCGTTTCACGCGCCACGCGGATGCCGTATCCTGGGATAAGATCTTGGCCCCGCTGGTCGGTCTGGGCGGAGGCTTGATGCCGCTGATCGCCGGATTGGATGCGCGCCTGGGCTGGTCGCCCGTATTCAGCCTGCCGGTCAAGCTGGCTGCGCTGGCGGTCATCCTGGCCGGGTACGCCCTGGCATCCTACGCCCTGATCGAGAACCGCTACTTCTCCGGTGTGGTGCGCATACAAACAGATCGAGACCACCGGGTCGTGTCCAGCGGACCCTACCGATGGATGCGGCATCCGGGATATGCCGGAGCCCTTCTGACCTATCTGGCCACTCCGCTGTTCCTGGATGCGGCCACGGCATTTTTTCCTGCTGCGTTCCTGTTGGTCTTGCTGGTGATTCGTACCCACCTGGAAGATAGAACGCTGCAGGAGCGATTAGCCGGTTATCGGGAGTACACGGATCGAGTGCCGCAGCGCCTGCTGCCGGGAGTCTGGTGAAACACGCCGGCAGGAATGTCGACTCAGGTTACCCCTGGCTGTGTCATGGTGGCTTTCATGATGCCGCCGGTCCTTTCCGGACTCGCTGCGGACATCCAGAGACAAAAGGAGGGATTGGAGGAGGAACCGTGAGAATTTCACACTCGATAGAGATCGGCAACACTCCCGACCGAGTTTTTTACTGGCTGGAGGACCCGGGCCGAGCCGTGAAATGGATGACCAGTGTCACAAAAACCGAGATCATCGAAAAAACTCCCGATATGGTGGGCACGAGGTTTCGTGAAACCGTCGAAGAAAACGGTGCCGGAACCTACATGAGCGGGGTGATAACCGAGTTCGAAACCAACAAACGCCTCGCTTTCCATCTGGAGGGGGAGTTCAATACAGTCGATGTTGTCTACGTACTGCGGGAAAAGGGAGGCGGCACCGAATTGTCGCAGGATGCGTATATACGGTTCAAGGGCTTCACGAGGGTGTTGAACGTCCTGCTTGGATCCGTTTTCAAGAAGAAGATACTCAGCCAGGCGAAGGCTGAATTCGCCAGGCTGAAAGAGCTCTGTGAAGGGGAGCCCGATTCGCGATGAAACTGCCCATCCAGCTGGTAAAAGGGGGCAAACACACCTTCGGTTGGTCCGCCGTGACCGGCTCGGGAAAAATCGCGATCCCTCCCGAGGCGATCGCGGAGTACGGTCTGGAGGAGGGTAGCAGGTTGATCGTGGTACCCGGAAGTCGGACATCGGGAGGGTTCGGTTTGAGTTCTCGTGAATCCCTGAGTGGATCCTTCCTGGCAGTTGTGCTCGAAAAGCACCCGGATCTGGGGCAGTTCCGCCTGCCTGCGGGGGATGTCGTCGAGAACGAGGGCAGGCCGTACTGTTGGGCGCCGTTTCGCCGTGGTGCGATCGATCTTGCGCCGCTGACCCTCGCCAGGTATGGGGTCAAGATCGGCGACAGGTTGCTGGTGATCAGGGGAAGCGGTCTGGCCGTCGGATTTGCCGTGAGAGGGCCGATCGTGCAGGAAGCCAGGAAGCATCAAGGGCTTCCGGTGTTCGAATACCAGGAATGAGAAACGGTACGGGGCTGGATTTCCGCTGCGACCACGGGGCTGGGCGATCGTTGTGTCGATGCAAGGTGATTGCTGAGGATAGAGAAGCTTGTCGATCCATTTGAATCTGTATGACATCCTCGACCTACCGCCGAACGCCTCGACCGATGCCATTAAATCCGCATTCAGGAAATCGGCGCTGCAGAATCACCCGGACCGGAACGACGATCCCGAAGCCACAGCCCGCTTCAGAGTTATCTTCAACGCCTACTCTACCCTCTCCGATGCTGCAAAACGTCGGGAGTACGATGCCTACCTCAGGACCAGCGCAGCGTTTGGCGCTGCCAACGACCAGACTGGGGATGCGAAAGCGACCGGGCAGCGCGGTAAGATTCTCGGCGTTTCCAATACGCTGGAAACCCTTCTCGGTCATCTGAATTACGTTCTGTGGGACATCGAAGATCTCATTCGCTCACAGCCGGATTGGAGCCGTACATACAGCGGAATCTCCCTACGGGGATATGTGCTGAAAATGCTGACCTTCATCGACAAGTGGATACTGTCTCCGGCGGGATTTCCAGATTACTTCTTCCAGGCGAGGGGGATGATCACTCCCGCAAACTCCGGAGTGCTTTCCGTGGAACAGACCGGGGGCCATAGACCGTTCGTGAGCATGAATGACTACTTCTTCAACGTTCGCGTGCGAACAGATAAAGTCCTCAAGAGGGCGAAGCTCATCGAACTTCTGGAACCCCAAGCCGGTTCGGGTGTACGGATCATTGATTGCGTGTTCGAAGCACACAATCTCTGTGTCCACTACCTCGCCGGCCTGAAGAGTGCTCTGGCCGGCGAGGTGGACAGCATTAATCAATTCCGTCACTCCGACCCCTGCTTCGAAGGCTGAGATCTGCTGATTCCGGCTATTCTGGTCGGCCTGATCGATATTTACTTTCCACCAATCCGGTTTTGCCGCTCGAGCCCGAACCGTTGCTGTCCTTCTCCACCCAGCGTACCTGAAGGGGATTCCGCGGGGGGACGCGATGATACACCGCAATCGGGTAGCCCAGGGTCATGACACCGGCGACGATCATGTCGGCGGGTACTCCCAGAAGCCTGCGCATCCTCTTGTCTTTATACAGGCTTTGGATGGCGAAGCCGATCCAGCAGGAACCCAAACCAAGAGAATGGGCGGCCAGCATCCCATAGGTGAAGGCGATTGTCGGGTCGAGCAGGGACAGGGCTCCCATGTTCGGATAGTACACCACGATCACCGCGGGTGCATCGAAGAGGATCGGATCCTCCCCCTGCTCCCGTTGACGAATCATGGCGTTGACTCCCTCCAGCAGTCCGGGAGAATCCAGTACCTTGTAGAGGTTACGCGGGAGAAAGGGCTTCAACACTCTACGCATGCGGATGATGGTGCGGAACTTTCGGAAACTCTCGATTGTGTGATCCGTGATCGTCTGGAGCACGCTGCGATCGGTGATCGCCAGGAAGCGGCTGGCCTGCAGGTTGTGCCCTGAAGGAGCCCAGCGCATGGCTTCCAGCACCGCCGTGATTACTTCCCGCTCCGGTTCGCGGGAGCGATAGCGGCGAACCGAGCGCTTGGACTGCAGAAACGGCATAAGCGCTTCGTAGCTGCACAGATTTTCGGGGTGCTCGATCCCGGCCGGTTCGAGCGCAGCTTCGGCCTGCTCCCACTGGATCGCACTTTCAGGACAAACAGCCAGGCAGTGGCCGCAGCCGGTGCACCAGCTGTGCGGATCGTCGTGCACGGCCCGTATCTCCGACCCGTCCGGATCTGTCTCCATACGGAACAGGTCGGCGCCGCATTCGTCCACGCATGCCCCGCAGAGGGTGCACAGATCCTCGTTCACTCCGGCAATCTTCATTTCGACCTCCTACAATCTCAAAAACATATTCTAACTAAATAGTTAGTTAACAAAGGAATAGAAAAAAATACTGGATCAACTCCCCGCTTCTCCCGACCACTGCTCGCGCATGGTCCGATGGTACGCCTCATGGGTCATCTCCATGGCCTTGTTGAAATAGCCCTTCAGCTGTTTTCGGCTCACCTCGAAGTGCCGAACCCAGGAATCCTGAAAGAGGATGTAGCAGAGCATCGGGATGACACCTGTAAAGAACTCCGCCACCAGGGTGAGATTCATCGTCTCTGTAGGGTAGATCCCTTCGCCTCTGACATCACTGACAGTATCTTCATCGATCAAACCGCCGAAATCCACCAGCTTGAAAAGGGGCGGAGTACTCTCACCGTTTTTAAGGGACTCCATGAACATGATCCGCAGAAGATCCCGCTTGGCCTCGAAATAGGAGAAGTAGTCTTCGAAGATCCGGTCGGCCTGCGGGGTGGGACTGGAATCCAAACCTCCCTGCTGCACGTAGCTGACCAGAAGGGCGGCGGATTCCCGGAAAAAGTCCTGGAACAGTTCTTCAAGTAGAGCCCGTTTGTTCTTGAAATAATAGTAGATCAGGGCTTTATTCACCCCCGCATCTGCAGCGATCTGATCGATCCGGGCTGCGTCATAACCCTTTTGGGCGAAGATCTTTTCCGCCGCCTGGAGGATCCGCATTCGGTTGTTTTCCTGTTCCGGACTCATATTTAACTAACCAGTTAGTTAAATATAGCATCGAGCTATGAGTGTGTCAACACTTTTTCGCCTTTCTTTTCGAAAAGAAGCAAGTTGTTGTAGCGTACGGGAAAGGCCGTCGGTTGTGATTCCGAGTTCTTTGTGCTTTACTTCGCAATGCGGACACCTTATGATTCTGCCGCGGTGATGTAGGATACGCCACCTGTGTGATCTCACCCGAGGTAAAGAATGATGAAACAATATAAAGACAAAATCGCCATCGTCACCGGCGGAGGTTCCGGCATCGGCAGGACGATCTGCACCTACCTTGCGATACGGGATGTCCATGTAGTGGCAGCGGATCGCAATCTGAACAGCGCACAGGAAACCGAGGCCATGATCCGCTCCACCGGGGGTTCGGCTGAAAGCCTGCGGGTGGATGTGAGCGATCAGGAGGAGGTAGAGTCCCTGATCCAAAGCGTGGCTGCGGAGCACGGACGTATCGATTTTCTGTTCAACAATGCCGGCATCGGAATAAACGGGGAGTTTCAGGATCTCACTATGGAGCATCTGCACTCCGTTATGAACGTGAACTTCTGGGGGACAATCTACGGCTGCCGGAGTGTATATCCTATAATGAGAAAGCAGGGATTCGGCCACATCATCAACACCGCCTCCCTGGCCGGTCTGATTCCGGGAGGTTTGACATCGATCTATTCGGCCAGCAAGCACGCAGTTGTGGGTTTCTCCCTGACCTTGCGCGCAGAGGCCAGACAGTACGGCATCAAGGTGAGTACCCTCTGTCCGGGTTATATGCGGACGAACATCCAACAAACAACTGAGAATGTCTCTGCCTATATGAACTCAGAGGTTAACCGCAAGATGAATGCGGACATGAAGTTCCCCGTCCCGGAGGACTGCATCGATCAGATGATGCGGGGTGTACGGAGAAACCGCGGCATTGTCGTCACGCCCCTCAAACACAAAGTCTATTGGTGGCTCCACAGGATCGTCCCGGAGTTTATACCGAACATGTTTCACCGGATCATCGCAACGATGAAGAGCCAAACTGAGTAAGCAGAGGTGGGAGGGCAGATATCTACCAACAGAGGAAAACTGGCGCGTCCAAAACGGACGTGGTATTGTGAGGAAGATCTGGCCGACGGCAGGCTGCCCCAAGAAACGCCGATGTCCAAGGGGGGAATTGCTCATGACCGATCCTCGCATCGATCGCCTGGCGGAAATACTGGTGCGCTACAGCACCAGGGTGAAACCCGGAGACCTGGTTGGAATCATGGGGTATCCATTCTCCCGGGAGGCTCTGCCCTTGATGGAGGCCGTGTTTCGGGAAGTCCTGCGAGCCGGGGGGCATCCGTATCCGTATCTGGAGGCACGATATACCGAGGAGCTGGACAGGATCTTTTATGAAGAGGGCAATGACGATCAGCTTCAGTACCTGGAGCCTTGGGCCGAGCAGATGACCCGCTCCCTGGACTGCGACATCATGGTCATGGCCGCGACCAACACCCGCGCTCTAACCTCAGTGGACAGCTCCAGGATCGCGGTTCCCAGCCGTGCCCGAGCCCGGTTGTTCAACTTATATCTGGAGCGCGCTGCCGAGGGTTCCCTTCGCTGGGTGATCGCGATGATGCCGACTGCGGCCTATGCCCAGGATGCGGAGATGAGCCTGAGCGAGTTCGCCGACTTCGTGTTCGCCGGCACCTACGCTGACCGGGACGACCCGATCTCCCTCTGGAAGCAGCTCTCCGAGACCCAGGCGGAGCTCGTGACAAAGCTGGCGGGTAAACGCACTATGGTTGTGCAGAGCCCCCATATCGACCTGACCTTCTCCATCCAAGGAAGGACCTTCGTCAACTGCGACGGAGATCGCAACATGCCGGATGGGGAGATCTTTACCTGCCCGGTGGAAGATGCGGTGGACGGATGGATGGAATCTTCATTTCCCGCCATCTTCAGAGGCGTGGACGTAGGCCTGGTACGCCTGTGCTTTGAGAAAGGCAGGGTCGTGGCAGCGGAAGCGGAGAAAAACCAGGATCATTTGACCGCGATGCTCGACAGGGACGAAGGAGCCAGGCGGGTCGGAGAGTTCGGTATCGGTACCAATGAGCAGATCAAAAAGTTCACCAAGAATATGCTCTTCGACGAGAAGATCGGAGGTACGATTCACCTGGCACTTGGTGCCAGCTACCCCGAAACCGGGGGAATGAATAAGAGTGCGATCCATTGGGATTTTCTCTGTGACATGCGCGAAGGGGGTACCATCACCGCAGATGGTAAGCGGGTCTACGAGTCAGGAAGGTTTTTGATTTAGACGCTCAGCGTGAAGCGACTGAGCTGCGCGGAGCAATGACATCGAATGCTGCTGCGACGGCGGCAGCACAGACAACGGATTGGAGGAAGAAATGGGTGCAAAAGTATTGGTGGCCTATGCTACCAAGTACGGGGCTACAGCGGAGATTGCCCAAAAGATCGGAGAGGTGTTGGACCAGGCCGGCGTTGCCGCGGACGTGATGCCGGTAGATCAGGTGAAGGATCTGGACTCCTATGGAGCGGTCGTGCTGGGCAGCGGCGTGTACATCGGCCGCTGGCGAAAGGAGGCGTCCCGCTTCCTGAAGGCAAAAGCGAAACAGCTGGCGGAGCGGCCGGTGTGGATCTTCTCCAGCGGACCTACGGGAAAGGGGGATCCGGTTGAGCTGGCGAAGGGGTGGGGCTTTCCCAAGTCACTGAAGCCTCAAATCGATCGTATTCAGCCTCGCGAGATCGTGGTACTGCACGGCGCCATCGATCCCGGCAAGATGAAGGGCCTGGAGAAATGGATGATCGAAAAAGTCGGTGCGGCTGTGGAGGACTCGCGGGATTGGGAAGCGATTGCTTCCTGGGCAAAGGAGATCGCCTCGGCTGTCGCCTCCTGAGCCTCGTCCGGGGAAGCAACCGCGCCAACAGAGCCTATCTCCGCGCCGTCACGGACGAGAGAGGGAAGCCGGTATGAGAAGAGCCAGTAGGATAACGGCCTCGGTATTGAGGCTGTTTGCCGGCGGAGCCGGCATTGAACACGGGATCTACGAGATCCTGCAGGGCAACGCGCAGCCGCTGCGCAGGCATCGAACGATCGGGGCCTGACTTGAAGGTCGGATTTCAGAAACAGACTGCAGGTTGATACGGGGCGATCGTCAGCGAGACTTTGATTTCTGCGGGAAGAGAATGAGCAGGGCCTCCAGGATCGTCTCGGCCAGGTGAAAGTTCATCGTGGTTCGAACCTCCCGGGGAAGCTCCTCGATGTCTTTGCGGTTCATCTCCGGTATCAGTACGTCGGTCATACGGTTCCGGTGAGCGGCCAGCACCTTTTCCTTGATCCCGCCGATGGGCAGAAGCCTTCCGGTGAGGGTAATCTCTCCGGTCATAGCGAAGCCCTTCTGAACCGCCCTATTCCGCAGAGCGGAGAGCAGGGCAGCGCTGATGGTGATGCCCGCCGACGGTCCGTCCTTCGGGATGGAGCCTTCCGGTACGTGGATATGGATGTCCCGCTCTTTGCTGAAATCCGGCGGGATCTTGAGCTCATCGGCATTGGCGCGCAGGAAAGAGAGGGCCGTCTGAGCGCTCTCTTTCATTACCTCACCCAGACTCCCGGTGAGGATCAATTCACCCTTGCCTTCGAGGAGCGCGACTTCCACGGGGAGCAGCCTGCCGCCCAGCTCGGTCCAGGCCAGTCCGTAGACCAGCCCGGGTTTCGCCGTGGGATCGAGCATCTTTTCCTGGTATGATTCGTTTCCCAGGTACTCGGAAATCCGTTTGGGCGTGACGGTTATGGAAAAGCGCTTGGCTGGTTTTGCCGGTTTCTTTTCCGCCGGCTCCGTCTGCCCTTGTCCATGATCCCCCTCGGGTGATTTCTGCCGGGTCTCTGTTTCCTCTGTTTCCCGGGGCACCGCCTGCGGACTTTCCGGCTCTGTTGATATCGCATCGGCCGGCGGAGGCGCAGCCGGCAGTCCTTTTTTCACCGCCTGCCGGGCGATCTTGCGCAGCACCGTGGCGATCTGGCGCTCCAGGTTGCGTACACCGGACTCCATCGTGTAGTTTTGGATGATTTTGCGGATCGCCGCTTCCTGAAAGGAGATCTTGGCCCAGCTGAGGCCGTTCGCTTCGATCTGCTTGGGAATCAGAAACGCCTGAGCGATCTTCAGCTTTTCGAGCTCGCTGTATCCGGGAATATGGATGATCTCCATGCGGTCCCGCAAGGGGTAGGGGATATTGTGTACGGAGTTTGCAGTGGTGATGAACATCACCCGGGACAGGTCGTACTGCACCTCCAGATAGTGGTCCATGAAGGTCGAGTTCTGCTCCGGATCCAGCACCTCCAGCAGAGCCGAGGCCGGGTCTCCCCGGAAATCCGAGCTCATCTTATCCACCTCGTCCAGCAGAAAGACCGGATTGCGGCTTTGCGCCTTGCGCATGGACTGAAGGATCTTTCCCGGCAGAGCCCCTACGTAAGTTTTGCGGTGGCCTCGGATCTCCGCCTCATCCCGTACACCCCCCAGGGAGATGCGCACGAAGTTCCGACCCAGCGCCCGGGCTACTGATTTGCCCAAAGAAGTTTTGCCGGTTCCCGGCGGGCCGACGAAACAGAGGATCGGACCCTTGGCCTGATCTCGATTCAACAGACGCACAGCGATGAAATCCAGGACCCGCTCTTTGACCTTTTTCAGGTCGTAGTGATCTTCATCCAGGATCCTGCGGGCGTACTCGATGTCCCGGATCTCCTGGGTGCTCTCGGTCCAGGGAAGATCCACGATCCACTCGAGGTAGGTACGCAGCACCGCCGATTCCGGGGAGATCGGCTGCATCCGGGCCAGGCGCTTCAGTTCCTTATCGCATTTCTGATGCACATCATCCGGAAGGTTCTTGGCTTTCAGCTTTTTCTCCAGGTCTTTGACCCCCGTGGGGTCGTCCTTGTCCGAGCCCAGCTCTTTGTGGATCTCTTTGAGCTGTTCCTGGAGGAAATACTCCTTCTGGGTCTTCTGGATTCTTTTTCGTACCTTGGAGGTTATCTTCTGCTCGATTTCCAGGACCTGGGTCTCCATGGCCAGGGCGGTGGCCAGATTTTCCAGACGCTGGCGGATATCGACCTGGGAGAGAAGCTCGATCTTCTTCTCCACCTTGATCGGGATGTTGCTGCCGATCATGTTGACCAGTTTGTGCGGCGAATCTACCTTTTCGATTCCCGCCAGGATTTCCTTGGGAATCTTCTTGTACAGGGCGTTGTAGCGGTTGAACTCGTTGACAACCGTACGGGTCAGGGCGGAGACGTCGGCGGCGATGTTCGGGTTCTCCTCTATGGTGCGGACCTGCACCTTGAAGTAGGCTTGAGATTCCAGGTAGCGGACGATGTTGGCCCTCTCGTTTCCCTCGACCAGCAATCGAATCGTGCCGTCAGGAAGCTTGAGCATCTGCAGTATCCGGGCCACGGTCCCGATCGGATAGATGTCCTCCTCCCCCGGCTCCTCTTCGTTGTTGTGCTTCTGGGTGGCCAGAAACAACAGTTTACCTTTGCCCATGGCCTCCTGAACAGCGCGGATGGACTTCTTGCGGCCGACGAAGAAGGGAACAACCATGTTGGGGAAGATAACCATATCCCGCAAAGGTACGAGGCAGAGCTCAGTCCTCGAGGGAAAGATCTTCATGCGGTTTTCTTGGTGTCTATCAGCGTGATCTCGGGGTCTTCAGATTTTTCTACGACGTCGGGGGTTACGATCACCCGTTTTTTACCCTTGATCGAAGGGATGTCGTACATGATGCCCACCATCACCTTTTCCACGATGGCCCGCAGGCCACGGGCGCCGGTTTTGATGGAACTGGCCTTTTTTGCGATAGCCGCTATAGCCTCGTCCTCGAAGATAAGCTCTACATCGTCCAGCTTCATGGAGGCCTTGTACTGCTTGACGATGGCATTGCGAGGCTCGGTGATGATGCGCTTCAGCACCTCCAGGCTCAGCTCCTCCAGGGTGACGTTGATAGGCAGACGGCCCACGAACTCCGGGATCAAGCCGAAGCGGATCAGGTCATCGGGATGCAGGTGGGTGTAGAGCTCCACCAGATCGCGTTCATCCGTGCCTTTGACATCAGCGCCGAAGCCCATCGGATGCTTGGATATCCGGGAATCCACGATATTGTCCAGCCCGACGAAGGCTCCTCCGCAGATGAACAGGATATTGTTCGTGTTGATCTTGAGCATCTCCTGGTTGGGATGCTTGCGCCCTCCCTGAGGGGGGACGGAGGCGACTGTGCCCTCGATGATCTTCAGCAGTGCCTGCTGGACACCCTCGCCGGAGACATCTCTGGTTATGGACACGTTTTCGGTCTTTCTCGAGATCTTGTCGATCTCGTCGATATAGACGATGCCCTTTTCAGCCGCGGCGATGTTGTTGCCGGCATTCTGGATGAGCTTGAGCAGGATGTTCTCCACATCCTCCCCGACGTATCCAGCCTCGGTGAGGGTGGTTGCATCGGCGATGGCGAAGGGGACCTTGAGCTTGCTGGCCAGGGTGCGCGCCAGGAGGGTTTTTCCGGTGCCGGTTGGGCCGATCATCAGGATGTTGGCCTTCTCGATCTCCACATCCGGATCGATCTTGTGGCCCATGGCGATGCGCTTGTAGTGATTGTAGACCGCTACCGATAGGACCCGCTTAGCCTGCTCCTGGCCGATAACATACTGGTCCAGGTACTCCTTGATTTCCTTGGGAGTGGGGATGTCCTCTTTGAACTCGGCGGAGAGAAGCTCGTCCTCCTCGTCCAGAATCTTCTTGCAGACGATGACACACTCGTCGCAGATGTAGACCCCGGGACCGGCGATCAGCCGGCGGGCGGTGTCGGCGCTCTTTCCGCAGAAGGAGCAGACCTTGAGGCCCTCATTTCTTGCCAGTTTGCTCATTGTTTTTCGGCCGTACCAGGATCTTGTCTGCCAGCTTGTACTCAACAGCTTCTTCGGCAGACATATAGTAGTCTCTTTCCAGATCCTGAGCAATCACCTCTTCACTCTTATCGGTGTGACGGGCGAAGTACTGAATGATCAGCTTCTTCATCCGCACGATCTCCCTGGCCTGAATCCCGATATCCGCCGCCTGGCCGGCCACCCCGCCCCAGGGCTGGTGGATGAGGATGCGGGAGGAGGGCAGCACGAAGCGTTTTCCAGGGGTCCCGCAGGTCAGAAGCAAAGCTCCCATGGAAGCAGCCTGACCTATGCAGATCGTCTGCACATCCGCCTTGATGTACTGGATGGTATCGTAGATGGCCAGCCCGGCGGTCACCGTCCCCCCCGGGGAGTTGATGTACAGGTGGATATCCTTCTCCGGATCCTGGGACTCCAGGAACAGCAGCTGGGCTACAACCGTGTTGGCGCTGAAATCGATGATCTCCTCGTTCACAAAGACGATTCGGTCTTTGAGAAGCCGCGAGAATATATCCCAAGTTCGTTCGCCCCTTCCCGTTTGCTCGATAACATTTGGGACGTAGATGACATCCTTTTCATTCATATTTCGTAATTTAATAGTTTCCCTGTACCAAGTCCAGGAATTTCACCTTCTTGCCCTTTTTGCCGGTCCCGCTCTCTAGAAGTGTATCGTATAGCTTCTCATTCTTCAGGTCGAACTTGAGGAAGCCGAGGTAGTTGTTGCGTTTTATCATATCCTTGGCTTCTTCGAGGCTCATGTTCTGGGCGTCCGCCTCTTTTTGAATCCGTTCCTCGATTTCCTTGTCCTCGAGCTCGATGCCCTCCTGTTTTACCATTTCGTTCACAACCAACTGGAGCTTGAGCTTTTTCTCCGCCCCGGCGCGCCACTCATCCTGGATCTGCTCCTTGCTTCTGCTCTCGGCCTCCAGCTGGCGCAGGATCGGCGCTTCATCCCCGCCCAGCCGGGAGATGAAACGGCGCCACTGGTCCTCCAGTTCACTGTCCAGCATGGATTTCGGCAGCGGTACCTCCGCCTGTTCGGTGATCTTTTCCAGGATCTGGGAGATATTGTGTTCCCGGATCTTCTGGGCCGCGTATTCTTCTAGCCTCGTTCGGATATCCTTCTTCAGATCATCGAGGTTTTCATACTTGTCGCTGATATCTTGGGCAAGCTCATCGTTGATCTCCGGCAGCTGCTTCTCCTTGACTGCATTCAGCTTGACCTTGAGCCGCACCGATCTGCCGGCCAATTCCTTGAACTCGAAATCTTCCGGGTATTGCTTGCTGATGACTTTCTCCTCCCCCACTTTCACTCCCACCAGGTCGTTGTCGATCTTGTAGAGGTTGTAGCCGCTGCCCGTCTCGAAGACGAATCCTTCCCGCTTGCTGCCGGGGATCTCCTGATCCTGCTCATCCAGTTCCGCATAGTCGATGTTGACGATATCCCCGCTCAGAACCGTGGCGTCCTTCTTGTCGGTAACGATGGAGTTCTGCTCCTGCAGAGCCTGGAGCTCCCGGTCCATGTCTTCCTCACCGACCTTTACCTGTAGCTCTTCGTAGCTCTGTCCCTTGTATTCCGGGAGTTTAATCTCCGGGTAGGTGTCGTAGGTGGCCGAGTAGGTGTAATCCTTGCCCAGCTCCAGGCCCTTTTTCGTATCCACTTCCGGGATCGAAATGGCGATAGGTTTCTTGTCGACCTTCTTCAGCGCCTCTTCCAGGCTGCCGCGGATCACCCTCTCGATTGTTTCGGCAAGGATGGCTTCGCCGTACTTGCGCAGCAGGACATTCGCAGGCACCTTGCCCTTGCGAAAGCCGTCCATCCGTACGTTTTTGCAGTACTCCGCCACCAGATCGTCGTACTGCTCCTGGATGTAGTCCTTCTTCACGCTCACGGTGAGCTTGACACTTGCATTGTCCAGCGCTTCGATTTTTTTACTCTTGATCACTGAAGGTTTCCTCTCTTGAGACAGCTACTATTGTAGTATCGGCTTATTTTTTCCCTCGTCAGGCTTACAGAGTGCCACGCAAATAAAAGGCGACCTGAGATTATAGTCTCCTGGCCGCCTGGCGCGTAACATCGGTTGAGCGGGAAACGGGATTTGAACCCGCGACATCCACCTTGGCAAGGTGGAGCTCTACCACTGAGCTATTCCCGCATGTTATGCCGGCATCCCACCCCGGGTCAGGTCACGCCAGCTGAAGGTTTTTTCCTGCGAGAGAAGGGATTTGAACCCTTATACCCTTGCGGGCACCAGATCCTAAATCTGGCGTGTCTGCCAATTCCACCACTCTCGCCTATGATACTCAATCGAAGAGGGGGAAGTCAAGAATCGAAATCAATCGTGTCCTCTAGTCGCGATGTCCTTCGTAATAATGAGCCGTAGAGGGATCGAACCTCTGACCCGCAGATTAAGAGTCTGCTGCTCTACCAGCTGAGCTAACGGCCCAATTCCAGTATCAACCTGCCAACCGCCGGATTGGAGTCGCCGTGCTGCTGAAACAGCCTGAACTCGGCATCATCGCTCCGGCGGCGTCGTTCCCAACATCGATTGCGCGCCCGGCAGGACTCGAACCTGCGACCTACGGATTCGAAGTCCGGCGCTCTATCCAACTGAGCTACGGACGCAATTTGTTAGCGGGTGAGTGATGGGAATTGAACCCACGACTTCCAGTTCCACAGACTGGCGCTCTAACCAACTGAGCTACACTCACCACGTTCGGACTTCAGTGTGTGAAAGAACCGTGGTTTCTTGAAGAACCGGTGTTTATACAACTCCAACGGCCGGCAATACCGGTATTTAGAAAAACCGCTGACAAATATGCCCAAACCGAGAGCTTTTGTCAAGGTGGGCGGGCCGCACGTGTCAAAGCACGCCGCTGGTTGGAAAAACACCGCACTGGTATATAGTTCGTACAAATCCTGATAAATCAACCGATGTTTAGCAGCTCTTTCAATCTGCGTATCTTACGTTTAGCTGCGCGGGCTTCATGGGGAAATGTGGTGTTTTCTGCGAGCCGGTAAAGCTTATGGATTCTTTCGAGTATCATAGACCGTTCGTTACCCCCCCCAGAGTAACCGCCGCCCCTCGCGGTGGAATGTGCATATTCAGTTTTGTGCTGCGAATGAATGCCTTCCAAGCGGATATCGATGAGCGGTTCATAGTGATTTCGATGCTTTTCCAACCACTGGCGAGCTTCTTCGGTTGAATTGAAGAACTCCACCCCCGATTGGCAGGGACAGTGACACATGAACGTCACGACGGAAGTGGAATCTTCGGACAACCATGAGTCTATCTGATTCAATAGGTTGATTTCCCTTGTGTATAAAGACATAGGACTCTGTTCTCCTTCTCAGATTATACCACGAATCAACCCGCTTTCTCGAAAGCCCATCAAGTCTACGACTCAGTCCCAAAAGACGAAACCATCAAAGCCATGAGCCGGATAGGAGGATACGGGGCCTACTCGCTATTCGATGTGATCCATACCTTCTCTGAGCCAATGTGTACGAACGTAGTCTTTTCCGTAAAGCGACGTAACGTACTTTCTATTAGCTATTCTATCTACACATCGAAGCATATTCACTGAGCGGACTATTCACGTCATTCTTTTACGGACGGCTCTTTTCCGCTTATAGCATCTTCGGCAAGCTGTATTATTTCAGCAACAGTGATGGTAAAAACACCGCCTTTAGCTTTTTTCCATTGCTTGTACCCCTCGGTAACATCCAGCTTGCGTCTTCTCTGGTACCAAAAATCCCTTCCCGAAGAAAGCCTTGATCGGGAAGTTGTATGTCAACCGGATCGTCCTCTGGAGAGTACGCGACGGAGAACGACCAACTGTCATGTCGTGCCCGAAAATAGAACCGCCGACCGGCTACCGTCCCGACCCCTTGGACAGGGCAAAAGCCCGTTAGGTCCCCGCTGACCATGAGATCTGTGTCCGAGAATTTGCGGTCGAACTTCCTCCCTGAGTCGCTCATCCCCAGCCCCGGTCTACGGTCTCACTTGCCTGATCGTCATGTACTCGTCGGGCAAGAGTACCTTCAGTTGCCCTTTGGGGTAATCAGAAACGTTGCGGGTTATCAGGATCCTCATCCCGCTAGCGAGAGCGCATTGGTACTGGATACTATCCTCGAAATCTTTGTAGGGAGCCCCAATCGCAGCTTCGGTGATCTGCTGGTCCAAGGTGGCAATTCGAATCAACTGCATCAGCCTTCGAGTCTTATCAAGGGCGTAGCGTCTATCCCTGGTCTTTGCCAGAATGTAGTACGTGTTCGCCACCGAAACGGGGGACGTGAACCCTTGGATAGCGTTCTTCTTCAGGAACGAGAAGAACCGAAGAGCAATCCTGTGATACGGCTCGCGGTGTATGAATAGATCCAGAATAACGTCGGTATCGACGAAGACGTTATCCATGCATGTACTTGTCTCGGAGATACCGGTACTTGATGTCGTCAGGGTCCATCAGTTGCTCGACGGGTATTTCGTCGGAGAGATCCAATACTTCGGGATCGATATCGATTGCAGTTGCGGCATCGCCCGTTAGGTACTCCAGATACTTCGCGACAATCTCGGAGAGGCTCCTATTGTGTTCTTGGGCGTAGCGCTTTGCCTGGTCGACAATCGCTTTCTCCACGCTTAGCGTAAGCTTGTTCGTCATCACGCTGTCCTATACGTATACTATCGTCAATCTTGTACGTATTGTCAAGACGGACCCCTTGTCAGAAGCCCCTGCGTTGTGGAGTATCTCCGAGTGGACATAACGGGGCTGCGGATCACGCGCGGCCGTCGGCCGTCGCGTGCATCCGGCTTGTTGGATCATTTCATTGAGGAATTCGAGTGCCAGCCTGCGAACTCATTGCCATCCTCCATCTCAACATAGTAGACCCAGTAGCCATTGCCGCCACCATAGTTGGTCGGATCAGTAACGGATTCACCCGGTAATATCCAGCCATCTTTGGGAGCATGATACCAGTTGATGAATTCATCAGCTGAAAAATAGTCGCCGCTGATTGTGTTTAAGCGGTAGGCACTGCCTGATTTTGTGAATGCAGCGAATCTTTGTACACGGATCTTGCAGTTCGAGATATTGTGAATTGTAGTGGGATAGCGATTGGGTTCGTTCTGGCGAGTCGTGTGCTATGCCCACGTAGATTCGGTAGACCCGCTCTTGTGATAGATAAGTGCGAATGTGCCCTCCACGAGACCTTTCGATCAAGATTTCAACCGGGGCGGAAGTACTGCAGGCCGCCGTACAGGCGGAGCAGACGCAGTAGGGGCGCTTGGTCTCCGAGCGTGCGCGTACCGTGTTTTTCAATCCGAATCCCATGTTCGATTATTGTTTGCAATCCCCCAACCCCTGGTGTATAATCCCCGCATGAGGAGGAAGAGTTACTGTAGATATCAACAACAAAGATATGTTTTTGTTGCTCTATTTATCTCAGAGCGTGAGATAAAATCTTTTGCGTTCGAGCAAAATAAAGGAGATTAGATTTGACCTTTGATCTGCCTCATGGTGTGCAAGATTGTGTCGGAATGGAGGTGATGAGCAGGAGACTGATGGTACACTCTGAGGAGGATTTCGGTAGTATTGGATCGATAAATTAAAAACAGGAGGTGAGAGATGTTAGACCGTAGAATGTTGCTGTATACCCTCGCCGTTTCGGTATGCCTGGTTGTCCTGGGCAGCGGCGTAGCCTTTGCCGGAGGTGAGGTGGAACAGCCGACAACGGAAGCCCAAGAGGTGACCCTGAGAATTTTCGCCCGGGCCTACACCTGGGAGCAGGAGGCGCCCTGGGAGGTTGCCAAAGCGGAGATCCAGAAACGGCACCCGGATACGAAGTTTACCTGGGTGGAGGAAGGATTCGGCTGGGCGGATCTGAGGTCGAAGTTCCTGACCGCCGCCGCAGGAGGCAACCCGCCGGATGTGGCCCAGGTTGATATCATCTGGGTCGGGGAGTACGTGGAAGGCGGCCTTCTCACCGATCTGACCGACAAGCTCAATGCCTGGGAACACTGGCCCGACGTGGTGGACAGCTACAAGGAGGCCACCAAGTGGAAGGGACCGAGCTACGGCACCTGGCTCAACACCGATGTGCGCATCATGTGCTACAACAAGAAGCTGTTCCGCAACGCCGGCTTGAATCCCGACAGACCGCCGGAGGACTGGAACCAGCTGTACGACATGGCCAACAAGATTACCTCGGCCCCGGCCTACTACGGGTACGGGTTTCCGGCTATGAAGGAAGAAGAAACAGCGATGCGTTTCTTTGCAATGACGTACTCCGGAGGCGGTCAAATCCTGACCAACGACATGAAGAAAGCCGCCTTCAACAGCGATGCCGGGGTCAAGGCCCTGGAGTTCCACGTCAAGATGATCGAGGATGGACTCACACCGAAGAGCGTCGTCAGCGGGCACTATGGGGATATCGACAATGCCGTGTTCCAGGACAAGTTCGCCATCTCCTACATGACCAAGACGCTCGGTCTGGCCAAGAAGCTGATCCCGGATCTGACGCCGGAAAAATTCAAGCAGGACTTCGGCGCCGCCCTCATTCCCAAGGCCCCCGGGGGAGAGTATTCTACCATGGCCGGCGGGTATCTGCTCTCGGTCCCCAAGGGTGCGCAACATCCGGACTTGGCCTGGGAGCTGATCTCCATCGGCGCGGCGCCCGATGCCCAGTACAAATACACCTCGGCGAGGGGCTACGTGCCGACCTTCTTCTCCCTGATGAAGAAGCCGGAGGATTACTTCTCCGTCGATCCGTTCTTCAACGTGATCCTCGACTCTCTTCCCTATGCCCATTTCAGGCCGGGGCTTCCTCAGTACACGGAGATTTCCGCGGCCATCCAGGATGCCATCCAGGCGGCCGTGCTCGGACAGGCCAGTCCCAAAGCAGCGCTGGACGCGGCAGCGGCAAAGGTGAATCAGCTGCTTGCCCAATAATAATTTGTAATCAGGCTGGAGGAGGCGTTTCGTCTCCTCCAGCATTTTGCAGCAAATTCCGATAGTAATTTAAGAATGAGAAAACAGAGCAGGATCATCCTCAGCGGCTACCTCCTCATTCTTCCAGCTTTGTCGTTGATATTCCTGATCCTCATCTACCCCTTGATCCAGGCTGTGCTGTTGAGCCTCCAGGAAGTCAAGCTGGCCTCCCTCAGCCGCCAGACCTTTGTCGGTCTGAAGAATTACCTCACGGTTTTCACATTCGTCGGTCCTAGTTTCTTCCGGCAGGTCCTGCCGGCGACCTTTTACTTCGTAGCCGGGAGCATCGCCGGTCAGCTGGGCTTCGGTCTGGGCATGGCTCTGCTGGTCAACCAGAAGTGGGTGCGGGGCAAGGACATCTTCCGGGCCATCTTCATCCTTCCCTGGGTAACCAGCGCCATCGTGATGGCCATCTCCTGGCGCTTCATGTACGAGCCCCGCCTGGGCGTGCTCAACCATCTGCTCGTGCTGATGGGGGCGACGAACCTGCCCGGCTGGCTCAACGACCTGAATCTGGTCATGCCCTGCCTGATCATCGCCAACGTGTGGCACGGCACCGCCTTCAGCTTCACCCTGCAGACCGCGGGTCTCCAGAGCATCCCCTACGAACTGTACGAAGCGGCGACCGTGGACGGAGCCGCTGCCGGGCAGAGGTTCCGCTACGTGACCCTGCCGCTGGTTCGACCCTTTATCATGATCAACCTGGTGCTGATCTCGATGTACACGGTCAACTTCTTCGATCTGATCTATGCCATGACCAACGGCGGCCCGCTGTACAGGACCGAGGTCATCGCCGTGTTCCTCTATCACCAGGCCTTCGAGTACGGGCACATGGGCCGGGGCGCCGCCGTAGCGGTCCTGATTCTCATCATCAACCTGCTGCTCACCCTCCTGTACATGAGACTGAATCGCGAGCGGGTTGCGGAGCAGAAGCGATGAATCCCAAGCTCAGTTGGAAGATAGTGACCTACACCCTCCTGATTCTCTGGGCCCTGTTCACGGTCATGCCGCTGTACTGGCTGCTCAGCGCGACCTTCAAGCCCCCCGGGGAGGCTATAGGGTATCCCCCCACGCTGGTCCCCAGGCACCCGACTTTGAGGAACTTCGGGGATCTGCTGTTTCGATCCAAGTTCGGCTTCAAATCGTATCTGAACAGCATCGAGATCGCCGTGGGTGCAACCCTGATCAGCACGGGATGCGCCATGCTGGCGGGATTCGGCTTTTCCCGCTTCCGTTTCCCCCTGCGGAATCAGATCCTCGTTCTAATCCTGCTCATCCAGATGATTCCCCTGCTGGCGGTGATCATTCCCCTGTACAGGCTCTACTCCCTCTACGGTCTGTACGACACCCGCTTCGGATTGATGATAGTCTACGCGGTACGCACCGTTTCGATGAACACCTGGCTGTTGAAGGGCTACTTCGACACGATCCCGGTGGAGATCGAGGAGGCGGCCCTGATAGACGGCTGCTCCCGGCTGCAGGCCTTTCTCAGGGTGTCTTTTCCGATCGCGGCCCCGGGAGTGGCCGCGGCGGCGATCTTCGCCTTCTTCCGTTCCTGGAACGAGTTCATGATCGCCATGACCCTTACCTCTACAGTTCGGCCCTACACCGTGGAGCTGTACCGCTTTGTCGGAGAACACGGGGACGTGGATTGGAGCCTGCTGGGCACCGCTTCCTTCATAGCCATCGTTCCGGTCCTGCTCCTCTTCTCGTTTTTCCAGAAGTACTTCGTGATCGGCCTGGCAGGCGGCGCCGTGAAGGAGTAGGCTCCTTCTGACGGTTGGAGGGACTAACTGCGTATAAGAATACCTTGGTCGAGCTGGCATGCAAAGCATCCCTGATCGCGACCGCTACAGGCTGATCGTCTTCGATCTGGATGGAACTCTGGTTGATGAGAACCTCAATACGACGCAGGAGGATCTTGAAGGGATTCGCAAAGCCCGGCAGAGGGGCCTGGCAGTAACCCTGGCCACCGGGCGGACCTTTCGATCGGCCCTGCCCTACATCCGAAAGCTGGGTGTCGCGCTTCCGCTGATCCTCTGCAATGGTGCCGCTATCGTCGATCCTGAAAAGGGTGAGATTCTGTTCCAGCAGATGCTGCCTGCGGCGGAGGTTCTCCGCCTAGTGGAGAAAGCAGCCGAGGCCGATCTGGACTGTCTTCTGTATACCGATCCTCTCTCCGACTACCCCACCGTTTCCAGCCTGACCCCGCTGCTGTCCGACTTCATCCTCCTGGAGGGGCTTCACTGCGTAGAGCTCAACATTCTTTCCGAGATCATCCGCCGCCACCCGCCGATAAAGGTACAGATTGTCGGCGGTGACGAGGAAAAGCTGATAGGGTTTCAGCGTGGCATTGCCGGCGAGCTCCCGGGGCTCTCGGTATTGAAGGTACAGAGTGATTACCTGGAGGTCGTGCCGGCCGAAGTGTCAAAGGGTTCTGCCCTCCACAGGCTTAGCCGCCTGCTGAGCATACCGCTCTCGCAAATTGCGGCTTTCGGTGATAGTGTGAATGACCGGGAGCTGCTGGCCGCAGCCGGGGTCGGCATAGCCATGGCGGATGCGTCGGAGGAATTGAAGGAGGCGGCCGATAGAATCGCTCCGAGCGTGGCCGCAGGATTGGCGGAACTGTGGTCCTGAGGTCGCTTATACACAAACCACCGCTGTAGGCGGAGGCCGCCTACCGGCTCAGCGGTCGGGATCCAACAGCTTGGTCGTCAGCTTTTCCAGATTGAAACAGGTTATGTAGTGATCGATCGATTTGGCCACCCTGTCGTCGACATAACCGTCCATGTCGATGCCCAGGGTGCTCAGATTTCCTTTCAGCTGTGCCAGACCGTTCAGGACCTCGGGGTCATCGAAGACATAGTGACCGCAGATGCGGGCGATCCGCATTCGAAGGTGATTATCTTGCTGCACCTGCTCCGGGGACCATTCCCGCTGATCGCCGACCAGCCATTTGCGCCAACGCTCTCCGGCTACGGCTTTTCTGGTGATCGTTTCGGCGATGTTGGAAACGGAGGACACGGATCCCCTGCGCCGTTCAGCCTCTTCGAGCTGCCCGAGCTCCAGATAGGCTGTGGTTTCCACGACCCCGAACTCCGGCGCCACATTGGCTGCGGTGATACCCAGAAGCGGATGCTGCAGCAGGACAGCATCCGCCAGATAATCGGCGTTGTGCTCCTTTAATCCTGATCCGAAGCATGCCGCCACCCGGGAGAGGGTTTCGGCGCAGCGGGAATCGAAGCTGCCCACGTTTTCCGTCATTCGCACCAGGGTACCGGTTTGCCCCACAATAAAGGCGGGCAGGGGAAGCCCCTTTGCCGAGAGAACGGAGTTCAGTTTCTGGGTAAAGGTCTCGTATACCCCAGGATCGGTCAGGCCTCCGCTGGTCTCCTCCGTCCCGACCTCGTAGGAGATCTCGGGAAGACCTCGCTGCCTTCGTTCTTTCTCCACGTATTCGATCAGGGCGGCGGTTCGCCGGATCAACGTTTCCAGATCTTTGGCCGCCTCCACATGGGGATCCTTTGTGGGATCGATATGGAGAAGGTCGAATCCCTGCAGCAGGTCTTCGAGGTAGGAACGTTCGGCAATCTTCATGGCCGCATCTGCCGACAGCCTGTCCTGACGTTCCCGGTCCCGCTGCCACGGCCCGCCGTGGTCGCGGCAGATATAGCACAGCCCTGAAAAGCGCACCTTTTCAGCCAGTTCCCCGATTGTTTCCACGAAGGAGCGCTGATCCCAGGAGCAGACATAACCCCCGCCGAACTCCTGGGAGTCGACCTGGTTTCTGCTGGCTATGAACATGATGGGAGATTCTCTTTTCTTCGCCACCTCCAGGGCGACGCGAACGATACGCCTCGACATCGGCCCGATGCCGACCAAGGTGGTCTTGAGACCCTGCTCTACCTTTAGCTTGCGCAGAGAATTAAAAAAATCGGGAAAGGGCAGGGGTGAACTCATGTCAGTCCGTCTGTTCTATTCGTCCGCTGAGATGTGCTCGATGCCGTAGTAGGCGCATAGTTCCTTGAGCTCCAGGGAGATATCCCCCATGGCCACGGCCAGGTGGTGGGAGAAGCCGTGCTCCCTCTTCAGCTGAAAGAGCTTGCCGTAGTCTTTGACATGCAGGTCGGATCCGGAATAGAGGATGTTGCGCGCCGTGTCCGGAGAGCTCTCCCCGGTAAAAACCAGCATTTTCAAACCACCTTCCGGCGTCTGAACAATGTCGATGCCCGTCTTCACGCCGTATTGAAACTGACCGATCACACTGGGACCCAGGTCGTTGCCGGCTTCGCGGCTGACACCGTGCTCGATGATGGCATCGGTAACCGCCACATCTCCAGCCAGCACCTGGGTTTTAAGTTTTTGGGGAGGCTGCCCCTCTTTCTTTGCCCGTTCCAAAAGAGCCGGATCTTCCGGTTCCATGATCCCCGGAATGCCGATCCCGCAGTGGCCCACCTGGAGAATGTCTCCTTCGGGACACCAATTGACGAAATCTAAAAAGGCGGCGGGTTTACCCGACAGCAGGGTTCCCATGCTCTGGATTACCGCTCCGGGCCAATCGGATTCACAGGCAAAGGCGGTGACATCCCCCTGAGACAGAGCCCAGGCTATGGACAGGCAGGGTGACATGGTGAAGCTTCCGCCCATGATCTCCGGCCAGCACTTGAAGGCCGCCGAGGTGAACCCTTCTGCTTTGATGATGGCTCTGAGGGTCTGGTAGAGACGAGCGCCATTGTAGAGCATGGTTTGGTCCCTCAACAGGTTCAGCCGTCCCCGGTTCATCTGATCTATCGTTTTTTCGATGTCCTTTTCGCTGAAACTCTGTTTTCCCTTGAGACCCTCGGTCTCCATGCTGTCATATACTTCCCGCACCCGCAGCAGATCGACCGAGTTGACCGTGGTTCCGAAGGTTTTGAAGAACAGGAGTTGATCTCCCGTTGCCGAGTGAAATCCCCCGGGAGCATCCCCGAAGCGCCCCAGGTAGTCGTGGCGAAGATACTTGACCGTGTGATAGGCGTTGAGCAGGATCTTGAGCTCCCTCTGCAACACCGGCGACAGGGGTGACCCATCCAGGAAGCGGGCATACCTGCCTATGTACTTGGCCACGTAGTTGTTCATGTCGTTGCCGCATACGCTGTTGGTAGCCCACTCGACGCTGCCTATAGCCGAGTTCGGTTCCTCATCCGCGGCCACGATAACGGGAATCTTCTGCAAGTATGGATTCATGGCGATCAGGGGAAAAACATAACCGTTGGGAAAGGCCGAGTTGAAAATCACGATCACATCCACCTGCGCAGCTGCAAAGGCCTGGGCCACTGCACCGGCTTCGTGATAGCCGAAAATCCGTTTTCCGTGGTAGATGGAATCCCCGCTGATCCACCCCTCGGTTTTGAGGGTTTCAAAGAGGCTACGGATGTTTTTTTCGCTGTGTTCCTTTCCTGCGTCGTTGAAATCCCCTATCGAGTTGGTGACTAGACCCAGTTTGGGCGCCGATTCTCGCCGGTAAGGCGGACGGTTGATGTCGTTCATATCAATCAATCCCCTGCAATGATTTTTCGATCATCTTTTTCATCGTGTGCTTCGGCTCGTAGCCCAGAAGCCTTTTCGCCTTTTCACTGCTGATTGAGTACGGCTCGTAGCCCGGTATTTTCACCTCATCGTACTCCATCCCCAGCTTGACCGCTACCTGTTCTATGAAATCCCCGTAGCGAAACGGCTGCGGAGCGGCGATATTGAAAACATTGTTCCTGGCCTTTTCATGGTTGTCGATAGCCAGCGTAAAGCCTTCTGCCGTATCATCGGGATCGGCGATCTGATCCACCGCAGGGGTACCGTCCATGAACAGGGGGGAGAGCAAACCCTTTCCGCCGCCCAGCTTAGGCTCCAGTCTCTGCCTGTCTTCCGGTTTCAGGTCGTCTTCCCAGAACTCGTAGCGGAAGATACGCAGCAGCTCGCTGTCCTCCAAAGCCCAGTTGATGCGGATCACGGTCCAGGGAATATTGTAGGTCTTGCCGTAGTTTTCACAGAGGCTCTCCCCCACGGCTTTTGCCAGGGCGTAGAATCTGCCGGGCATGGGGTGGATCTGCGTCGCTTCGGTGATCGGTGCATCATAGCGGATCGGTCCGGTCGCGTACACCGCGTCCGTGCTGGCGAACACGAATAGCTTGAACTGCTCCAGGGTTCGGGCCGCTTCCAGCAGGTTGTAGGTGCCCCGCAGGATGTTGTCGAACAGAGAGGTGTTGTCCTTTTCGAACACAACAGGCGGGAACATATCGAAAGTGGCAGCCAGGTGACAGATGATCTGGCTGCCTTGAACCGCAGCCAGCATCTGTTCCCGATCCAGAATATCCCCGTGGATATACTCGACATCCCCGGGCACAACACCCACCGGTTTGTTTTTGTGAACAAGAACTTTAACCCTATATCCCCGGTCCAATAGCTTGTTCAACACCCGTTTGCCGATCCGCCCCGAGCCGCCTGACAGAAAAACAGTTGGTTTCATGATAAACTCCCGAACTACTACCGGGTATACTACCGAATGTAGTGACACTGCTGCAAGATTCTAGAGTATCGGTATACTCCGCCCTTGGAGAGATATCTGCTGAAGTATTGGAGATCCGTCCTCAAGGGAACGGACCTCCTCGTGTACTATCCCTTACTTACCGTAGATCCACTTCTGCATGCCCTGATCATCGACATTGTCCTGTGTGAAGAACTCGAAACCCGGAATGACCTGTTTAGGGATCTCCGCGCCGTCTTTGAAATACTTGTAGCCCCACTCGACGCAGAGAGAACCCATCTCCCGTGGTTTTTGAGCTAGTACAAGATCGAGCTGTCCCGCCCTGAGGGCGGCGATCACCTCTTCGGTGGCATCCCAGCCGGCCAACTTGACCGTGCCGGTCATGCCGGCGTTGACTATGGCCTGGTAGGCACCCTGGGTGCTCCAGTTGTTCGTGCCGAAGATGCCCTTGATATCGGGATTGGCCTGCAGGGCGGCAAAGGTCTGCTGCTGGGCCCGCTGCACCTGCTCGAGGTTGTAGTCCACCCCAACAAACTCAATATTGGGGAATTTTTTGATACCCTCGGCAAAACCTTCGTAACGAGCCTGGGTGGAGGAAACATCTGGGCTGGTGGTGTTGCAGTAGACTTTGCCCTTCTTGCCGAGCATCTCCGCTAGTTTTTCGGCAATCTGGGTGCCCCCCAACTTGTTGTCGGTTCCAATGTAGGCCAGGGGAAAAGACCAGTCACTCTCCTTGGCGTAATTGCCGTCCCCGATCCAGGTGTCGACAGTGATGATCTCTATCCCCTCATCGTAGAGCTTTTTCAGCGGGGCGATCATGGCGTCGTTGGAGCTCGGTCCGATCATTATCAGATCGGGTTTGGCCCGGGCAACCGCCGCTTCCAGAACCGGCACCTGAATCTCCGGACCCCAGGCCTTGGGATACTCGCTCACGACGAAGTTGACACCCAGCTCCGCGGCTTTGTCCTTGGCCCCCAGTTCGATGGACAGGTAGAAAGGATCGGTCTCTCCGGGAACGTAGAGGAAAGTCAGCTCCCCTCCTTCCACTGCCGGCCTGGCCATCAACGGTACGCATACCGCCAACAGTGCCAGGATGATGATGAGTGTTGAGATACACTTTTTCATTGTGAACCTCCTTAGGTATTTTTTTCTGGATCGACGATCCAGGTTGACCTCATACTGCGAGTTTGCCGCGAGCGGCGGAATCCCCCTGCCGGATTATGTCGAACAACATGCCGCCGTTATAAACGGCTTGAAGTACGATTCCGGCTGCGCCTAGAACAGACGGATTTTTAATCGTAGAAACCTTGATCTCTTTTTTTGAGATATGCCAGGCCCGGTCGTTTACCGTTTTTTCCAGGGTTGGGAGGAAAAAGCGGTGAGCCTGAGACACCCGGCCGCAGAGAATGACCCGATCCGGATTGAACAGGTCGATGAGATTGCAGATGCCGATGCCCAGATAAAAGCCCATATCCCGGAATATTCTTCGGGCTCCCTCATCGTTGTCCAAAGCAGCCTGGAAAACGGTTTCTCCTGTGATGTTCTCCGGACGTCCCCTGGCCAGGGCGTTGAGTTTGGCGCAGGTGCGGGGATCTGAACTTTCCCTGCCCATTCTGGCCAGAGCCGGCCCGCTGGCGAAGACCTCCAGGCACCCCTTGGCCCCACAGGCGCAATCCGGCCCGTGGGGATCGATGCAGATATGACCGAACTCCCCGGCCGCGCAGTTCACCCCCCGATAGACCTTGCCGTCGATAATGACGCCGGCACTGATTCCGGTTCCCAGCAGGACGCAGAGAAAATTGTCGACCCCCCTGCCCTGCCCGAACAGCATCTGACCCAAAGCCGTGCAATTATTCACGTGGTCTACGTAACAGGGTTTTGCGAATCTCTGCTCGAAGGAAGCTTTTAGATGAACGTTTTTCCAGTTGGGGTGATGGGGCGCGTAGAGGCAAACACCGCTGTCGGCATCGATTGCCCCGGGCGCGGCGATTCCGATCCCCGCCACCGATTCCAGGCCGACGCCTTTGCTGTGGATTATCCTCTCCACGCTTTTGAACAACTGCTCGAGAAGGGTCTCCCCGGCGGCGAGGGGATCCACGAACTCCTTATACTCCGCCACCGTGTTGCCCTTCAGGTCCAGGATGATCGCCCGAATGTAGGAGCTTCCCAGGCGCAGGCCCACCATGAAGTGCTTGGCAGTATTCATATCCAGCTCAACCGGACGTCTGCCCACCCCCGTGTTGACGGAACCGATCTCACTCACTATCTGCTTGTCCAGCAATTCCTTGATGGATGAGGTGATGGTGCCCCAGCTCAGCTTTGTTTCTTTTTGAAGACGTACCCGCGACACCGGTCCCAGGGATCGAATGGCCCTCAGAATCGCCAACTGGTTGTTGCGCTTCATTGTGCCGTGATCGGTGATGGACTTCATCTATTATCTCAGGTCTTGAAATAATTTAGCTCATTTCTTGAAGTATGTCAAGGTTGCTTTTCGACAGGCAGCAATCTAATTTTGGCAGAAAACCTCGATATGGCATGATTGTTGATCTTTTAGTCGGGCAAAGTTGGAACAGGGGCGACGCAGGTACCGCTCTTGTAACCGACCAGTTAGTCGATGGAGCACGAGAGGGAAAGCTGAGGATAGATCGGCATGGGCTCTAGTGGGGGAAGATCGGAAAAAGAAGGACCCTCCAAAAATCGTTAAGGTATCTCGCCGAGGAAGAGTTTTTCGAAGCCATGGAAGGTGGAAGCAAACACAGGAGGCAACAACTTCGGATCCACCGGATCCAGCATGTTACGGACCTGATTGTCGGTGGGAAGCTTCTGAATCCCGAACATCGTCTCGCTGTTGTTCATGCCTCGGCTCTGCTGCATGAGCCTCTGAAACACTAAAAACGAAGGGCTCTGACAGAAGAACACAGCGAAGGCTGACATCGCGAAATCATGCATCGAGTACCGGGTATTCGTTCCATTACGAATATAAGAAAAATCATCTATGGCTTTGTTGAGAAAAGATAGAAGTGTTCGGAAAACGTCCCCTCCCTGCATGGTCCGCTGCCAATATTATGCAGGGTGGTGAGGTTGTTGTCTGGATGTATATTAAAGTAGACACTCAGGAGCTATAATTTCCCGCTAAACTGAGCCATATTTACAATTGCTGTTCGACAGGATGCTGTTATCTCCGTGCGGTGCTTTTCGCCCCCGAATCCCAGCGCATCCGGTAGAAGTAGGTTGTCGGGGAACCAGGCTCCGCTTTATAGGGCCACCCTGATCCCGTCTAGGCCCATCTCTTGCAGATCAACAGTATCGCAGGGATCGGAGTTCGTACCTTTTCTAATAAGCAGGAGCTTTACCCGCTGTCCCATAGGTATTGGTGGCCAGTGCCAGTTTCCTGCAGGCAGAGTGACTCCAAGAGAACCGTTCAGATAGAACGCTTTGATTTTGTCCACATCGGGCTTGGCTTCATCCCTATTGCCCGGTGCCATAACAAAGATGCAATCACCCCCAATGGGAATAAAACTCTCAGATGTCTCCGGATGCCTTTCGAAGTAGCGTATATCCCTGCCTTTCTCATTGCACACCAGCACGCCGGCATCCACCATCTCCGCAGCCGGTCCCAGATCCGTGTTGGATGCGTAGTACTTCAAATTTGCCAGCACTTCTTCCGGTTCACCCGTCTCTCTTCCCCAAATCTGCCCGTACGGGGCGAACTGTGTTTCTGAAACCTCTTCCAGGTCTAGTATTTTTACCTCTTTAATGTTCATCCTCTCCTCCTGCGATTGATAGCTCTTTTCTCTATATTAAGAGTATTTCCGGCTGGGTAAAAGGGCAGACAGAGGGATCCGGCGTAGGGTGGGGGACCATGTGCCTTCCACCCGCAATCTTTTCGCGAATCTCGATTGACAAGGGGAAAACTTTCCGATATTATCTCGGCATTTGAGATAATTTACAAATGGGGGAGCAAATATGGCGGCCTATTCTGTAGAAAAGTCCAAGCAGTTGTTCAACAGAGCCTGCGACTTGATTGCCGGTGGGGTGTCCAGCAAGTCCCGGTCCACTTTCGAAGGGTACCAACCCTTTCCTTTATTTATTGAAAGAGCCGAAGGATCGCGTCTCTACGATGTGGACGGCAACGAGTATATCGACTATCTGGTGGCTTTAGGGGCCACGATTCTGGGAAATGCCAACCCGGAGATTCTCGACTCCGTGAACGAGGAAATGCAAAAGGGATCTTTCTACGCTCTTCCCTTCGAGCTGCAGCTGCAGGTGGCGGAGAAGCTGATCAAGCATGTTCCCTGTTTCGATCGCGTCTCCTTTGTGAATTCCGGAACAGAGGCGAATCAGATGAATATCCGCCTTGCCAGAGGATTCACCGGGAAGAACTTGCTGTTGAAATTCGAAGGCTGCTATCACGGCTGGCTGGACAATACATGCTTCAGTCTCAGCGGCGTAACGGCGCAGCGGCTGGGCCCACCGGAAAAACCCAACAAGATACCCGCCACCGGTGGAATGGCCGCCCATGCGGGGGATGATCTGCTTACGATCCCGTGGAACGACGTAGAGATCCTGGAGCAGACGATCAAGCAGTATAAGGACGATATCGCCGCTGTGATCACGGAGCCCTATATGTGCAACAGCGGTTGTATTCCCCCCAAAGAGGGTTATCTGAAGACGCTGCGGGAGCTCACAAGGAAGAACAACATCGTACTGATCTTCGACGAAGTCATTACCGGCTTCAGGGCAGGGCTGAACTGTGCTCAAGGGTTGTTCGGCGTAACTCCGGATCTCACAACCGTGGGCAAGGCGGTGGGGGGCGGATTCCCCATTGCCGTTTACGGCGGGCGCAAAGAGATTATGGATCTCATCGCGGAAGACAAAGTGCTGCGCGCCGGAACGCTGAATGCCAATCGAGTGGTGATCGCTGCGGCGAACGCCACGCTGAGCATCCTGGAGAGGGACAACGGCAAGGTATACGACCATCTGTACCGCCTGGGGGGTAAACTCATGAAGGGTATCCGGGACATCATCGAACGCCTGGACGTGGAGGCGATTGTACAGGGGCTCGGACCGATGTTTCAGATCTATTTCACAAAACTGAAGAAGGTTGAAAACTCCCGAGACAGTGCCCAATCCCGCTTCCAGGTTCATCACGACTTCATCTGGAAATTGGTTGCCAAGGGGATATTCCCTCGCCCAAGCCAGATGGGTGAGTTTTACGTCACAGCCGCTCATACGGATGAAGATGTTGCTGTCACTCTGGGTGTAATCGAGGAGGTGCTGAAGGAAATGAAGGAGGAAAACACACTGGGCGGCTGAAAAAAGATGAGTCAGATCTCGGTTCAGCAGATCGATACGGGAAAACCCGGTTTTCTCGAAGTAGTCGCGAAAAACTGGGCAGCTCTTTTTCTTCTGATCCTGCTTGTTGTGTTCAGCTTCACAGGCAAAGGTTTTTTTTCTCTGGCCAATCTGCAGACAATCGTCCATCTTTCCACCGTACTGCTTCTACTCGCCGCGGCGGAAACCTTTGTGATCATCTCCGGCGGCATCGATCTGTCCGTCGGTATGGTGATGGGCTTTACCGCCATATTGTCCGCCAAGATCATGCAGATCCTCTACAAGGCGGAGATGCCCCAGGGAGCCAGCATACTGATCGGTTGTGCCGTCGGTCTTGCCGCCTGCATTATCCCGGGTTTGATCAGCGGAATCCTGGTGGCTCGCTATCGAGTGCCTCCCTTTATCGCCACACTGGGAACGTGGGGGGTCACCCTCGGGGTGCAGCTGAAAATATGCGGAGGATATACCATACCCTTTCTGCCTCCGAAACTCGTGAGCATCGGCAACGGTTTCTTGTTTTACGTTCAACCGGGGCATTTCTTCAGATTGTTCAAACCCCCTCCCCTTATTGAGGAATCGCAGATCCAGGAAGTTCTGCGAATTATTCCCAACTCTTTTATCTTTTTGCTGATCGTGCTTGGTGTCACCTGGCACCTGCTGCGGAACACGCAGTTCGGCCAGCACACCTATGCCATCGGCGGCAGTATGGATGCCGCGGTTCGCGCCGGAATCGATATTCGCAGGCACATCCTGCGCATATACGTCTTGTCCTCCTTCCTGGCCGGTTTGGCCGGCGTTTTCAATGTCTTCCAGTCCGGCCTGGGCAACTTCACCCGTTTCAACGCAATGTATGAATTGTTCGCCATCGCCGGAGTGATCATCGGCGGGGCCAGTCTGATGGGGGGAAAGGGGAGGATCTTTGGCTCGGTCACCGGTGTGCTCATTATCGGCGTGCTGGAGACGGGCCTGCTCATCTCAGGGGTTGAACCGTTTTACAGATTCATCGCCGTCGGTGTAATTCTGATCGTCGCCGTGGTGATCGATCACTTGTTCCCGGATCTATTTTGAGACGAGAATGGAGTTATGGTTAAAGCTAAGCTGAAAGTTTTCTCCCTCCTAGCGCGATACTGGGCGTATCTGTTTCTCATTCTTGAGTTTATCTTCTTCGCCTCCATGGCCAGAGGTTTCTTCAGTCTCAGGGTCATCCAGAATATCCTGTTTTTCGGCACTCCGATCTTCCTGCTGGGAACTGCAGAGACTTTCGTGATCATAACGGGGGGGATCGATCTGTCCGTCGGATTCGTGATGGGATTCGCCACGGTTCTGGCGGCCAAGCTGGTGGCCGCCTTTATCGGCCTTGGGATGGGACCGGCGGCCGGCCTTGCTCTGGGTGTGGGGATTACCCTGATCGTCGGCCTCATACCTGGATTCATCAACGGCACCCTGGTTGCCAGATTGGACGTCCCGCCCTTTATCGCCACCTTCGCCATGTTCGGTATCAGCCACGGCGTATCCGAGCTGCTGCTGGGAGGAGTGTGGGCCAAGAACCTTCCCCACCTGGCCAATGCCATCGGCAACGGATTTTTCCTGTACGTCGTACCGGGGAAAGCTCTCTCCTTGTTTCAACGGCCGATTGTTCAAAGAGGTCAGGCTGTTTTGGAGATTATTCCGAACGTGGTGGTGATTACCTTTTTCTTTATTCTGATTGTGGCCTTCCTTCTCAAACGGATGAAATTCGGCCATCACACCTACGCGATCGGCGGCAACATCGATGCGGCGGTCAAGGCCGGGATCAATGTCAAAAAGCACCTGGTGCGCGTGTATATGCTTTCCTCCTTTCTAGCTACCCTGGCCGGTGCTATCTATGTGCTGAAGTACGTGACAGGCAAGGGTGATGCGGGGGCTGCCTTTCTTCTGGACTCGATCGTCGCCGTTGTGATCGGCGGGGCCAGCCTATACGGCGGGAAAGGGACCGTGGGCAGAACTATCCTGGGTTGCTGTATCCTGGCAACCCTGGAAACGGGATTGAGGGTGCTGGGAGTGTCGACCTTCGATAAGTTTATAGCGGTCGGGGTCATTCTTATCATTGCGGTGCTGATCGATCAGTTTTCTCCCGAGCTGGTGCACAAGGAGGATTGAGATGGGATATCTGTTGGAAGTGCGCAACATCACCAAAAGATTCGGCGGACTGGTGGCGGTCAACGACGTGAGCGTCGGCCTGAATGCGGGGGAAGTGATCGGCATCGTAGGCGACAACGGAGCGGGCAAGTCCACTCTGATCAAGGTTATCTCCGGTGTGCATCGGCCCGAGGCTGGAACTATACACTTCATGGGGGAGGAGTTTAAAATCGAATCGCCCATGGACGCCTTGAAACTGGGTATCGAGACGATCTATCAGGATCTGGCTCTGGCGGAAAACATGAATGTGTACTCGAATATATTTTTAGGCAGAGAAAAACTGAAGAAATGGCTCGGTATGATCAAAGTGCTGGACCACGAGTATATGCACAACGAATCGCGGAAGGTCCTCAACAGTCTGGAAATCGAAATACCATCCCTGCGGAACATCATCAGAGTACTCTCCGGGGGCCAGAGACAGGCGGTGGCCATATCCCGGTCGATCTACTGGGATGCCCGCGTACTGATCATGGATGAGCCTACCGCCGGGCTGGCCGTTGCCGAACAGAGCAAGGTACTGAAGCTGGTAAACCGGCTGAAAGAGCAGGGGATAGGGATCATCATTATCACCCATCAGCTGCACGATGTCTTTTCCGTGTCGGATCGGCTGATCGTCATGCGGCGTGGACAGAAAGTCGGGGAACGGATCACAAAGAAAACAAATACCGATGAGATCGTCCGCCTGATCATTGGAGCGGAAACAGTAGAAACCTAACCGCAATATCCAGGGGTGGTTCACGCTGAAACAAATAAACACCCCTCTTGATGCCCGTGCAACGGATCATCGGTGGCCTTTCTCTTTTGGTAGACGTTGTTTGTGGTGAACGAATTATCCCACGGACGTTTCATGGCACAATTCGGCAAACATTGCAATAACAAAGCCTCCCCTTTCAGAGAGGCTCTATATTTTGTTGTGCTGAAGAGAAATATACGCGTCCAGCAGGACTCGAACCTGCGACCCACAGCTTAGAAGGCTGTTGCTCTATCCATCTGAGCTATGGACGCTCGATGACCTCGGGAGCTCCCATCGGTAGAGATACGGAAATCCCCCGGCTTGAAGAAAAAGTCGGGATGGCCAGACTCGAACTGGCGATCTCCTGCTCCCAAAGCAGGCGCCCTAGCCGCTGGGCTACATCCCGATGGCCTGTTTATGATACTGAGATTGCCGTTTCCAGGTCAAGGTTCGCGGAGCGTATGGACGTGGGTGTGGATTGGTTCAACTGATCTGAGCGACCGGATATTGTGAGGCGCAAGCGGGGCTCGGCGCCAGCTGAACCCCGCTAGTAATCCTTCAAAACGAGGACTTCTTTGAAACCCTCTTCGGTTCTGGGCAGGTCGATCGCGGCAGCCAGATTGGAGATCACCCTTTCGGGAACGGAATCCTCGCGCTCCCGGTTGCGCTGCAGACAGGTTGCCGGCGGGATGTGCAGAAATATTGCACCGATAGTTCTGTGCATCTGCTGGGCGATACCGACGTAGGCCTTGCGGGACGATTCGGAGACACTCGTGTTGTCGACCAGGACCTTCTGCCCACTCTGCAGCAGTTGTTCGATGATCTTTCTTTCCACATGCTTCACCAGGTGTTCATCGACAGCGTCGAATTCCTGCTCGGTCCATCTCTTTCCGAAGTGGAGCATCTCGTAGAGCAGTCGCTGGATTTCTTTCCGGTTCACCCTGTCTCTCCCGGAGTTGGCGAAGAACTGCCTGGAAAACACCGATTTTCCAGAACCCGGGAGACCGCAAACCAGGATGATGTCGAGGGTTTGGAATTTGTTCAGATCCAATTTCCTGCTCCTGTCAGCGGTCGGGGAGGGTGTCCTCTCCTGTCAATCGTTTGATGAAGGAGGCCTTGTCCGCATCTTCCCGGAAAATGACCAGCAGAGTGTCCTCGCCTCCCAGCGTGCCTAACACATCC